>Ga0308309_10000867_pt1 | contig 18154 bp, 16 predicted proteins | sample HubBroMetageWFT5_FD_192491 | JGI IMG/M metagenome (GOLD analysis project Ga0308309, IMG submission 192491) | Warmed and freeze-thawed soil microbial communities from the Hubbard Brook experimental Forest, New Hampshire - Hubbard Brook CCASE Soil... | ecosystem: Environmental > Terrestrial >...
GCCGGTCGCCGCCGAAGCGCGCGCTGCGACTGTGTTGGTGGAGGAAAGCCTGTGAACGGGCCCAATCAGGAATCCGTCGAGCTCTTCCTCCAGGAGGCGTCCGAAAACCTCCAGTATCTGCGGGAATATTCCGGCATGTTGCAGGAGCCGCAGACCAGGCCCGAAGACCTCGAAAAACTTTATATCGCCGCGCACACGCTCGCCGGCACTTCCGCCAGCTACGGTTTCCCTCAATTTTCCGAAGTCGCCGCGAAAATGGCGCACATCTTTCATTACGCCATGAACGCCACGCTCACCGCGGACATGCACGGCCCACTCACTGAGTTTATTTCCGACGCAATTTCCGTTCTCGAATTCGATTTGCTGCAAATCAGTTCCAGCGGCACCGAAACCGAAGGCGATATCCTTGCCTTCAAACAGCGCTATTCCTTCGCGTTTCCCGCGCCGCCCGCCTCGCGCGCTGCCCGCGAAGCCGCCGAACAAGCAGCGGCCGAAGAACCTGTCGCCGAAGCGCCGCCCGCATATTCGTTCGTTGATAATCTGCCGCAGGATAGCGATGTTCCGGCTGAAGTCCTCGAATTCTTCGTTCCCGAAGCCGAAGAGCATCTGCAGGCCGTCACTGAATGCCTGCTCGCCCTCGAAGCCAATCCGAATGCGGAAGATATCAATCGCCTCTTCCGCTCCATGCACACGGTAAAAGGATCCGCCGCGCAGGTCGGTCTGCATCGCCTCTCCGCCGTCGCCCATCGCGTCGAAGATCTCATCGGCCGCCTGCGCGATGGCGTCCTGAAACCCAGCGCGAATATCGTGGACATCTGCTTGGAATCCGTGGACGTCCTGAAGAAATTCCTGCATCGCCAATGGACGAGCGACGAAGAAATGCGTGCCGCGGTGGATCCGCTCCTCGCGCAGATCGCCGAACTCGCCCCCGAAGAATACGAAGACGCGGCTCCGGCTCAATCCGCAACGGCCAGCGGCGCAGAAACCGCAACTGCCGAAACTGGAATTGCAGCGCCAGAAAAGCGCCGCGCCGCTCCGGAAGCGCTGCCGCAAGCCAAATCCGTGCGTATTTCGCTCGAACGTCTCGACCGTATGATGAACGCTGTCGGCGAACTCGTCATCAACCGCACCCGCATGGTCGGCCGGCTCGCAGAATTAGCAAAATTAGTCGAGGTCCTGAATTTTTCGAAGAGCCGCCTCTCCGGAAAAGTTTCCGAATTCCAGGAAAAACACGAATTCAGCAAAATTCAGCCGTCACTCGTGCCCGGAAGCCACGCTCCGCAAATGGACACCTTCCGTCCGAATTTTCTGGGCATGCCGTCCGTCACTTCCAACGATCTGCTCGAATTCAGCGAGCTGGAAATGGATCGCTACGACGACGTCAATATTCTTTCCCGCTCGCTCACCGAAATTTCCGCCGACGTTAACGTCGTCCTGACTCAGCTAGAAGGTTTCATGGGCCGCGTGGATTCAGACATTGATGAATTCACCAAGCTCGCGCACCACCTTCAGGACGAAATCACCGCCGCGCGCATGGTCCCCATCGGGAACCTATATACGCGCCTTTCCCGCACAGTGCGCGATGCCGCCAACGCCACCGGCAAGCTCGTTGACCTATCTCTCGAAGGCGCCGACACCGAGCTCGACAACAATATTATTCAGCACGTTTCCGATCCGCTCATTCACCTCGTGCGCAACGCCGTCGCGCACGGCGTCGAAGACCGCCGCACCCGCCAGCGCTCCGGAAAATCCGAAAAGGGGCTCGTCAGCGTGCGCGCCTATCACCGCGGCAATCACATCTTCATCGAAGTCGAAGACGATGGCCGTGGCATTGATTACGATGGTGCACGCCGCCGCGTGGTCGAAATGGGTGCGATGTCTTCCGTCGCGGCCGCCGAACTCACCGAGCGCGAGCTGCGCGAATTTCTTTTCCGTCCCGGATTCACAACCGCTTCCGCCATGACGGAACTTGCCGGCCGCGGCGTCGGCCTCGACGTCGTACGCGCCAACGTGCACGCCCTGAACGGCGAAATCGAAGTCCGCTCCGAACCCGGCCACGGCGCGACCTTCACTGTGAAAGTTCCACTCACCCTGATCATCTCGCAAGCGCTATTCGTGCGCTGCGGCACATCTGTCTTCGCTCTGCCTCTGGCCGTCGTCGAAGAGATTCGCCGGCTGAAACCCGGCGAAATCGAAGACGTCGGCGGAAAACTTCTCACCCGCGTCCGCGACGTCGTCACCGAAGTCGTCCGTCTCGACGTCCAACTCGCCCTGCCACCGCTCGAACCTCTGAACGGCTATTTCCACATGGTCATAGTCAAAGTCGCCGGAAAACAAGTGGGCGTAGTCGTTGAAGAAGTTCTCGGCAAAGACGAAATCGTCATTAAGAATCTCGGCGATTATCTCCGCGGCGTGAAACTCTTCCCCGGCACCACCATCGCGCCCGATGGCAGCCTCATCCTGCTGATTGATTTGAATCGTCTCGCTTCCGCGGACACCGCCGAACGCAACGCGCTCCCCGCCTCTTCGCCCGCTGCCCGCGTTTTTGCTCCGGGTGCCGAAGCAGTCGCCGCTGGCAGCATCCCAGCAGGCGCCGTGGATTCCATCGAGAACGATCGCGTCGTAGTCGTCGCCGACGATTCCATCAGCGTCCGCAAATTCGTCGGCCGCATGCTGGAAAAAGCTGGCTATCGCGTGAAACTCGCATCCGACGGCCTCGAAGCATCCGAACTCGTCGCCCAGATCGGCTGCCACCTGGTCATCACCGACCTCGAAATGCCGCGTATGAACGGCTATGAGCTTATGGCCCATCTGCGCCAGAATCCCGTCACCAGAAAGATTCCTGTCCTGGTCGTCACCTCCCGCGCCGGCGCCAAACATCGCGATCGCGCCATAAAAGAAGGCGCCGCCGCATTTCTAACCAAGCCCGTGCAGGAAGATCAGCTGGTAGCCACAGTTGATGAATTGATTGGCGCGGAAAAACCGGACAAACGGCGCACCGCAAACGTCCCGGTGCGGCAGGATTCAAATGCTTAAGGCCCCCGAAAAGAAAATTCGCGTGCTCGTCGCCGATGATTCCGCCTTCATGTGCAAGGTGCTGAAGGAAATCATCAATTCCGACGCGCAACTGGAAGTCGCCGGCACGGCCCGCGACGGCCGCGAAGCCGTGGCCCTTGCCGAATCCTTGCGCCCAGACGTAATCACCATGGACATCAACATGCCGCATCTTGATGGCTTGCAGGCCACCGAGCTGATCATGTCCCAGCATCCGCGGCCGGTAGTGATCGTCAGTTCCGAATCCCGCGAAGGCGCCGCCAGCACCCTGCGCGCTCTCGAACTCGGTGCCATTGATTTCGTGCCCAAGCCCACCAACGGCATTGACCTGGACATGCGCAACATCCGCGAAGAACTGACGCGCAAATTAAAAATGGCCGCGAAAGTTCGTGTCGTGCGCACCGCCACCATGTCGAAGCTCGCGGCTCACGCGCCGGTGCCACTCTCATCAGCCTCGTCAAACAACGCAGACCGCACCGCGCAACACGGCGCTGGCAACGGCACGAAATTCCCGCTAGTAGTAATCGCCGCATCCACCGGCGGACCAGCCGCCGTCATGCGCGTAGTCGCGGGCCTCCCGAAAGATTTGCAAGCCGCGGTACTTCTCGTGTTGCACATGCCCGCGGCGTTCACCAGCCAATTCACTATCCAACTCGCCGAAATCTCCCGCTTGCCCGTAAAAGAAGCCGAATCGCACGAAGCCCCGCAGCCGGGCGTAATTTATCTCTGCCCCGGCGCGAATCATCTGCGAATATCATCCACCGGAAAAATTACATTAGACGGCGGACCGCGCATCGAAGGCTATCGCCCCTGCGCAGACGTCGCTCTGGAGTCCGCCGCCGCCTTCGCGCGCCCACTCACGCTGGCAGTCGTTCTCACCGGAATGGGAAACGACGCCTCCAAAGGCGTGCAAGCCGTAAAAGCTGCCGGCGGCCATGTGATCGTCCAGGACGAAGCCACCTCCGTGATTTTCGGCATGCCCGCCGAAGCAATCAAAACAGGCTCAGTGGACGAAATTCTTCCCCTCGATCAAATCAGCGTCGCAATCGAAAAGCGCATCGCGAAAATCACGCGCCTCGCGCCAGCTCCCATAGGTGCGCGATGAAAATCGCCACGCAGGACGCAGCGAAATCGCGCCGCGCGCGATCCACCGAAGCCGTAATTTTGTTCTGCATCGGCACGCAAACTTTCGCCATCGCCGCCGACGCAGTCCAGGAAATTCGCAGCACAGACAGCCTCGCCACCGCCGCCGTCGAAATGGAACTCGCCGAAGTTCCCAAAGTCCGTCACCTCGTCGAACGCAGCCACCGCACCTACTACGTCGTCAGCGGCTGCGCGCATTTCGGCCTGCGCGTCACGCGCCCCACGCTAGTACTGATCTTGCGCCAAATTCGCACCGCGGTTCTCGTGGACTCCATCGAGCGAATGGCAGACGTCTCGACCGTTCACGCGCTGCCTCAAGCTTTTCAAGGCGAAGAGCGCCAATGGTACCGCGGCCTCATCTATCTCGAAGATCGCGTGATCCCGGTCATCAAGCCCGACGGCTTTCTCACGCCCGAAGAATTCGCGCGCCTCGACCGCGCCGCAAAAGCCATCGAGTCTCGCCACGAACTCGAAGGAGCGGTCCAAGCATGAGTGGCCCCGCACATCACACGCGCAAATCCTGGGTGCTCCTGCACGTCGGCAACCGCCGCTTCGCGCTGCCCGCCGAATCCGTAATCGAACTCGCGCCTCCTGTGCGCCTGCACAATTTTCCGCACACTTCAAAGCTAATCGCCGGAGTGATCGTCCGCCGCGGCCGTATCGTTCCGGTGTACGACGTCGCGCCAGTTCTCTGCGGCCGTGAATCATCCGTGCATCGCTTCTATCTCATCGCCGAACGCGCTTTCGGAAATGCCAGCGAAGCCAGCGCGATTCCTGTAAACGGCGAATGTGAACTAGCCACCAGCGAAATGCAGCCGCCGCAAGAAAACGCTCCTCCTTATTTCGCCGGCGTCCTGGCAATCGAAAACGAAAATATAGACGTACTCGATTTGCAAGAATTAGTGAGCGCCGGAATCAACAATCCTGCCGCAGCAAATCATACGGAGGCGCGCCCATGAACGCGCTCACAAATCTTCCGCGCATCCTGCTCATAGATAGCAACGTCTACTTCGCGAAACGTGTCGGCGAAGCCCTGCAGCAGGTCGGTTTCGAGGTCGTCCCCTGCACCCAAGCCGCCTACGCGCTCACCATGCTCGAATGGAACGCGCCCGCGGCCATTTTGTGTGCGACGAATCTCCGCGAAATGGGCGCGCTCGAAATGGCCCCCATCCTTCGCGCCGATCCCAACAGCGCGCACATTCCGCTCATCGCCATCGGCGGAGGCGGCGCCGGAGCAGGCGATCAAGCTCTCCTCGAAGCTTATCGCGCCGGCTGCGATGATTTTGTGGATCGCCGCCGCGCGCCGTCAGACATCGCCGCGCACGTCCGCAGTTTTCTGGTCAGCCGCCAGGACGGTTTTCAACCGACGCAAATGCTCACCAGCGCGGAAACCGATTTGAGCGGCAATCTCCAGCATCTCGATCTGCCCGGCGTAATCCAAATGCTCGGCCAGGCCCGCCAGACCGGCGCGTTGCACATCAACGCCGAAGTTGCCGACGGAATTATTTTCTTCGAGGGCGGCGAAATCAGCCACGCGGAATGCGGCATGCTCTTCGGCGATGAAGCCGTAACCCAAATCGTCGCCACGTGCCAGGGCGCGGTCAAAGGCGTTTACAAATTTGTTTACGGCGCCACCGCCGCGCAACGCACCGTCCTGCGCTCCGCCACCGATTTGCTCCTCGACGCCATGCGCGAATTCGACGAATCGCAACGCGACGGCGAGGAAGCCCCCGAAAACAATTCCGATCAAATCGCCGAACAAAACTCCGAACTCGACCGCGATCTCGACAATGTGGAGAAAAAATCGCTATGAGCGATACGCATACTCTCACCGCCGCCCGCACTCCGACGGTTTATTTCATTGACGACAGCGCCACCATGCGCGAAGTCATCAAGATCGCCTTCCGCAAGGAAAATATTCACGTCATCACCTGCGCGGATGCAGCCTCCGCCCTCGCGCAATTCGGCGATTCCGCCCCCGACGCCGTCATCACCGATGTGATCATGCCTGATAAAGACGGCTACGAAGTCTGCCAATTCATAAAGGAACACGAGCGCTTCGGAAAAACTCCCGTAATCCTCATGTCCGGCGTGGTGAATCGCACTGTCGCGGAAAAAGCCATGCAGGTAAAAGCCGATGAACTCGTGCGCAAGCCCTTCCAGCCGCAGGATCTGATCGCCCGCGTGAAGAGTCTTCTAAATCCTGGCAGCCTCACTCAGCGCGGCTCGTTGCGCGACGAGGAAACAAATTCGTCTCAAGCTGCCAGCCGCGTCCTCGGCGGCCTGTTCGCGCCGCCCCCAGGTCCGCAACCCAGCGCATCAGCAAGTTTCGCGGCTCCCAATCCCGCCGCCACGTCCGCATGGCCCGCGGAACCCGCGCAAACTTTCGCCCCGCAACGCACCGCGCCAATCGCCACACGTCCCGCAGCGCCAGCTCAACGCGCCGCTGTGGCCCCGCCATCACCCGACACGCAAAAACTGCGCCACGAAATCCGCCGCCTCGAGCTGCTCGTAAAAAAACTCCAGGCCGAACTAGAAGCCCAAAAACAATACTGCGCCGCCTTGGAAGCCGACTTCAAATCCATGCAAGAAGCCGAATAGCGTCGAGCTTGTCATCGTGAGCCCGCCTGCCGCAGGCAGAGATCTCTCTTCGTCTTTTCCGCGGCACAGCCACCATCCATCAGCGCAAACGCCTCTTCCTCCTCACTCCAACCCCTTCGCCCGCAAGAATTCGCGCGCCACATCCGCAATATCCCGATGCTCCCCATCCACCTCGTAATTCATCCGCCGCATTTCCTCATCATTAATCTTTCCCGCCAATTCCAGCAGCGCTGCCCGCATCTCCGGAAATCGCGCCAAAGCATCCGCCCGCACCACCGGCACCGCCTCATAAGGCGGAAAATAATGTTTATCATCGACCAACATCGTCAAGTCCCGCGCCGCCAGCAATCCGTCTGTCGAATTTCCTGCCACAATGTCCACCTGCTTCTCCAAAAGCGCGCGATAAAGCAGTCCCAAATCCAAAATCCGCGGCGTCTCCGCAAACGAAAGTCCGTACGTTTGCGCCAAACCCTTAAACCCATCCGGCCGCTCCATGAATTCATACCCGAACCCCGCGCGCCAATCGTGCGCAAAAGACGCCGCATCCGAAATTGTTTTCAAATGCAGCCGCCGCGCATCCTCCCCACGCACCACAATCGCAAACGTATTGTTGAATCCCAGCGATGGCAGTACCTCCAATCCGAACCGCCGCTGGTATTCACTCCGCACGCGTTCATACACTGCCGTAGGGTCAGCCTCCAAAGGATCATGCAAAATAGCGGTCAGAGCCGTCCCCGTGTATTCCACATACAAATCCACGCGGCCCGCCAACAGCGCCTGCTGGCAAATATAAGATCCCGCCAGATAAAATCGCCGCGTAACTTCTCGATGCGTCCGCGCCTCTAGCTGCTGCGCCACAATCTCTCCGAGCAATGCCTGTTCGGAAAAATTCTTCGAGCCGACAACAATTTCATCGTGTCGCGCCGCGCCGCACGAACCCAGCGCGATCACCCACGCCAATAACACGCACGCCAGAACCGCCGCCCGCATCGGCCCGCCGCGCATCATGATCGCGCAGGCTGCCACCGGCGCTCGCAAACGCCCAGCAGAAAATCAGCAATCAACGCCAGCAGCGCCGCCGGAATCGCCCCAGCCAATATCAATTGGTTATTCACCATCGCCAGCCCGCGAAAAATGAATTCGCCCAACCCTCCCGCGCCAATCGCCGCCGCAATCGTGGCAATTCCCACGGTCAGCACGGTAGCCACGCGAATTCCCGCCAGCATCGTCGAAAATGAAAGCGGCAATTCCACCTGCAGCAGAATCTGCCGCTCCGTCATGCCCATTCCGCGCGCCGCGTTGCGAATCGCCGGATCCACGCCGGTGATTCCCGCCGCGGTATTGCGAATAATCGGCAGCAGCGCGTATAAGGCTAGCGCCGCTATCGCCAACCGGTCCGCGCGATCTCCCAGCCACGGCACCGGCAGCAAAAATCCAAATAGCGCCAGGCTCGGAATCGTTTCCGCGATCTTCGCCCCGCCCAAAATTGGTTTTGATAGCAACGGCCGCCGCGCCACCAGCACACCCAGCGGCACACCCACTGCTACCGCCAGCAGCATCGCAATCCCCACCAGCCAAACGTGCTCCAGCGTCGCCTGCAAAATTTCCCCATGATGTCGCGCAAAATATTCCAGCAGATTCATGCCGGTCCCTCCATCTTTTCCAGCATCCGCAAATTGGCAATGTACGCCGCCGTCACCGGCTCCGTCGCTTCCATAAAATCCTTCGGCGTGTGCAGTCCCACCAGCGCCCCCGCATCAATCACGCCGATGCGATTCCCTAGCAGCAGCGCCTCCGCCACGTGATGCGTCACGATCACAATCGTCTTGTTCAGCCGCCGCTGCAAATCCTGAAATTCGGCCTGCACCTCCGCGCGCGTCAGCGGATCCAGCGCCCCAAATGGCTCGTCCATCAGCAGCATCGGCGGATCCGCCGCCAGCGCTCGCGCCACGCCCACACGCTGCCGCTGCCCTCCGGAAAGTTGATGCGGGTAACGATGCAAAAATTCTGTCTCACTCAATCCCACTAGCTGCAAAAGTTCCGCGACCCGCGCGCGAATACGTTCTCCCGGCCAATGCTCCAGCCGCGGCACCAGAGAAATATTTTGTTCCACGGTAAAATGCGGAAATAATCCCACTTCCTGAATCACGTAGCCGATCCGCCTCCGCAATTCAATCGGATCGCTTTCCACCGTCGCCCGCCCCTCCACCAACACCGCGCCTTCCGTAGGCTCCAGCATCCGATTGATCAATTTCAGTGCCGTGGATTTTCCTGCCCCGCTGCGCCCCAATAAAACCAACGTCTCGCCGCGCTGCACCACAAGGTTCAGATCGTGCAACAACGCCCGCCCGTTCGGCAGCTGGTAACCCGCATGACGAAATTCAATAACAGGTTGCGAATCGGGAAGGGAACTCCGCTCAGAAGTACGTTCGGTGTCAGCGCTCATGCAGTTGACAGCGGCCCACAGCGCCACGCGTCACACAGCGCCAGCCGCGTCCCGCGCAGGCTAACAAGCGCCACATACCCTGTCAAACGCCAAGGCTGCGAACGCCATCGTAGTTCGGTCGCATTTGATAGAATGTACCGTATATGGTACACTACCTGCGTGGCTAAGACGCCTCATTCGTCGGCGCGGACAGCTGCTTCATTCGGGATACTCGCGAAGCAGGGAAAAACGAGTTCCTGCAGTCTTCTTTCGCACCGCTGCCGGAGGGGAGCCTGTGCGAGATTGGTTGAAGGCGCTCCCCTCATCGAACGATCGCAAGCGCGTCGGCGAAGATATCAAGACGGTGGAGTTCGGTTGGCCGCTGGGGATGCCGGTTTGCAGGTCGTTGGGCGGCGGTAACTATGAGGTGCGGACAAGCCTGGAACAAAACCGCATTGCGCGCGTGCTCTTCTACATCGATAAAAAGAGTCGCATGGTCCTGCTGCACGGCTTTATCAAGAAGAGCCAGAAGACCCCGGACGAAGATCTAGGACTGGCAAAGAAAAACAAAAGCAAGCATCAAGGGGAACTGCAATGAAAGCCAGAAAGCCTCGTAAGAAAACAATCCACACCGGCTCCACGTTCGATAGCTTCCTCGCGCAAGAAGGGATTCAGCAGGAAGTCGAAGCAGTCGCGATCAAGCGTGTCCTCGCGTGGCAACTCGAACGTGCCATGCAAGAACAGCGCAAGACGAAACAAGCAATGGCCAAACAACTTCGCACCAGCAGGTCACAACTCGATCGTTTGCTGGATCCGCAAAACGTTTCCGTCACGCTCGATACCATCACCCGTGCAGCCAGAGCTCTCGGTAAGCGCGTGATCATCCGCGTCGCCAACCTGAAGGCCAAGCGCGCGTGATCACGCGTAAGACGGGCCGGTACGGCATCTAAGAAAGTTCCCATCATACCTGCACCTGCTCTCCCGCTCGGTCGCGCTTGCATCCAGAACTAAAGAATCCCACGCGTATCCACCCTCATCTCATGAAGCAGCAACACCCAGACCCAAACAACATCCAAGGGAGTCTCACTTGAGCAAGCTAAAAGGTAAAGTCGCAGTCGTTACCGGCGCATCCAAAGGCATCGGCGCAGCCATCGCCAAAGCGCTCGCCGCAGAAGGCGCATCCGTAGTCGTGAACTACGCTTCCAGCAAAGCCGGCGCGGACAAAGTCGTCTCCGCCATCACCGCAGCAGGCGGCAAAGCCGTCGCCGTAGGTGGTGACGTTTCCAAAGCCGCCGAAGCCCAGGGCATCATCGCCGCGGCGATCAAGAATTACGGCCGCCTCGACATTCTCGTCAACAATTCCGGCGTGTACGAATTCGCACCCCTCGAAGCCGTCACCGAAGATTCCTTCCACCGTATGTTCAATATCAACGTGCTCGGCCTCCTCCTCGTCACCCAGGCCGCCGCCAAGCATCTCAGCGCAGGCGGCAGCATCATTAATATCGGCTCGGGCGCCAGCCGCATCACTCCTCCCAGCAGCGCCGTGTATACCGCCACCAAGGGCGCGGTTGACGCCATCACCGGCGTTCTCGCCCGCGAGCTCGGTCCCAAAAAGATCCGCGTCAACAGCATCAACCCAGGAGTCGTCGACACCGAAGGCACGCAAACCGGCGGCTTCATTGGCTCTGACTTTGAGAAGGGCATCGTCGCACAGACCCCGCTAGGCCGCACCGGGCAACCCGCCGACATCGCTCCCGTTGCCGTCTTCCTAGCCTCGGACGATTCCGCCTGGCTCACCGGCGAACAGCTCCTCGCCTCCGGCGGCCTCCGCTAAGCCAATCCGTGCGCGCCACCGGAGCATATCATCAGGTTTGGTAGGGGCGGGTCTCAGACCCGCCCTTCGTAGCGCTGGCCTGCCCGCCGGTAGGCAAGCGTCCAGCCGGCACTGGGGGGTTGAATTGTGGGGGCACGGCATGCCGTGCCCGCGTCTTCGACGTTGCATTCGAATTTGTGGCGGCCGGTTCAGTTTCATCGAACCGGGCAGCGGTTGCGGTCGGTTTGTAATCCGTGAATCGCCCAACAAGACCATTCGTCCTTCGATCCTACCGTGCGGAATCCAACTATCCCAATCCCATCTATAAGTTGGCTCTCTAAGTAATTTTAAGAATAGTTATCAATCTGCAACTGTGTTAACGTGGGTCGGGGCACTATTGAAGCCCCTAAAGGACGCAACATGCTTGACCCAGACCAAAATGGGAAACCCACGCCCGCTAAACCTCTCGCTGGCCTCTCCCGAGACTATTCTGGCGTGCCCGAGCCACTACCTCCGTCACAATCCCCGCGCCAACTGCCCGATCACTCACGGGCTCTTCACTCATCACTCGCCACTACTCACTCCCCACTGCCTGTTCTAATCGCTAGCGGCCAAAATATTAAAATTCAATGTAAACCACTGAAAACAAAGAACAGCGACCCATGTTAATCGCTAGTTTTTCTGCCATTTTCGTAGGCGAGATACCAGTTGCGCCGAAGCCGCTGCAAAGGTATAAGCGGCCCAATTGTTTCGGGGCGCCAAATGACAAGAGCAGCCAACAGATGACCGAACGCACAAACCCGAACGCGGATGTTGCCACGTGCCCAGCCGCCGCCTCCAGTTCCCTCTGGAATACGGACCTCGCGCCCATCCCGCGCAATCAACGCACCTGGGGAACCTACAACTATGCCGCGCTCTGGGTCGCCATGAGCGTCAACATCCCCACCTACATGCTAGCCAGCGCCATGATCGCCGGCGGCATGAATTGGAAGCAAGCCATCTTCACAGTGTTCCTCGGTAACATCATCGTGCTGATTCCCATGCTGCTTAACGCGCATGCCGGTGCCGAATACGGCATCCCATTTCCAGTTTTCGCCCGCGCTTCCTTCGGTGTGCTCGGCGCAAACGTCCCCGCGGTCCTGCGCGCCCTGGTTGCCTGCGGCTGGTTCGGAATTCAAACTTGGATTGGCGGCGAAGCCATCGACACGCTGCTAGCGGCGATGATTCCAGGATGGAATCACGCTTGGATGTGTTTCTTTCTGTTCTGGCTGCTGAATCTCGCCGTGATTCTCCGCGGCATCGAAGCCATCCGTTACCTGCAAGGCATAACGGCTCCGGCGCTGCTGATCCTCGGCCTCGCGATGCTGGGATGGGCTTACACCAAAGCAGGCGGCCTCGGCCCCATGCTCTCGACGCCCTCACAATTTCACACCTTCCGCGAATTTTTCGCGTTCTTCATTCCATCGCTCACCGGCGTAGTGGCCTTCTGGGCCACGGTCGCGCTGAATATTCCAGATTTCACCCGTTACGCGAAAGGCCAGCGCGAACAAATGCTGGGCCAGGCGCTCGGCCTTCCAACGACGATGACGTTTTATTCGTTTATCGGCATCGCGGTGACATCAGCAACCGTGACCTTGTTCGGTCGCGCCATCTGGGATCCGGTAGATGTGCTCAGCCGCCTGGGCAATCCCATCGCAGTGGTAGTCGCGATGCTCGCGCTGCTGCTCGCCACTCTCAACGTCAACGTCGCAGCCAACGTCGTCTCGCCCTCCAACGATTTCTCGAATCTCTATCCCCGCAAAATCAGTTTCAAACTCGGCGGCGTCATCACCTGTTTCATCGGCCTGCTGATGCAACCCTGGCGCTGGCTCGCAAGTCATGGCAGTTACGTAATGGGCTGGCTGGTGGGCTATTCCAGCTTTCTAGGACCAATTGCCGGCGTAATGATCGCGGATTACTACGTCCTGCATAAACGCATAATCCTAGCGGACGATTTATACCAGCGCGGCGGCGCCTACGAATTTTCCCGCGGTTTCAATTGGCGCGCGATCGGCGCGCTCGTCGCCGGTGTAGCCGTAGCTCTAAGCGGCCTGGAAATTCCCGCGCTCCACGGCCTCTACCCCTACGCCTGGTTCGTAGGTTTCGCCGTTTCCTTTTTCGTGTATTTGTTGTTGATGCGCAGCGCGCGCTCGAGCCAATCGAAATGATCCGCGGAAAACAACAGGAGGGTCGAGATTCACGCCAGCGAAAATCACGGCGCCAGAAAAGTTCGCACGTCGCGCAAAACCTCAAACAACATCGCATCCGTGAGCTTGCCGGTAAAAGTATTCTGCTGGCTCGGATGATACGACGCGAAAAGCCGCGGCAAATCTCCCGGCAATTCATAACTCGCGCCATGCCGAAAAGGAAACGCAGCCAGCGCCGCAATCAGCCCGCGCTCTTTCAACAATCCCAAATAAGCCCGCATCGCAATGCTTCCCAGCACCAGCACCGCGCGCGGCCGCAGAATCTCCAGCTCGCGCTCCAAAAAGTGCCGGCAATTCGCCAGCTCCGCAGGCAAAGGCTTGTTCGCAGGAGGAGCGCAACGCAAAGTCGCGGCCATATAAGCATTCTGCAACGTAAGCCCGTCGTCGCGATTCGTAGAAGTAGGCTGATTGGCAAATCCCGCGTGAAACAGCGCCTTGTACAGAAAATCTCCGGAGCGATCGCCGGTAAACATTCGCCCCGTGCGATTGGCGCCGTGCGCCGCGGGCGCAAGCCCAAGAATCAAAAGCTCGGCCTGCGGATCGCCAAATCCCGGAACCGGCTTGCCCCAGTAATCCCATGCCAGAAACGATCGGCGCTTGTCCTGCGCAACCTGTTCGCGATACCGTACGAGTCGCGGGCACGCGCGGCAGCGGATAATTTCCTGATTTAACTTTTCCAGTTCTCTCAAGTGGATTCCTTATGCAAAGTTATCATGCACCCGCCCAAGCCTCGCAAGCGTCTAACGGGCATGTAGCGGAAGCGCTGTAAAGCGCTCGTGCTGTAAGAGGCCCGCGTCGCGCCACAGGAATGCAGAAAGCGGCGCGACGATTCCGTGCATATGAGCAGCACTGTTTGGTAAGCTGCACGCCGCTCTTTGCGACGCGGCGCGCACAACACTTGGGAGTCAACGGATCTCCATGGTCAACACGCCCGAACGAATCATCATCCTCGATCCCGATCCGCACAGCCGCGAGGACCTGCGCTCTGCCTTGCAGTCAGCCGGCTACGACGTCGCCGTCTACGCGACGACTCGCGAAGGACTCGACGCCATCCATCAGACTGGCACCGATGTTCTATTGCTCGACGCGGGCCTGCAAGAGCCCGCCGCCGGCGAAGTTCTGGCCACCATTCGCGGCTCCGCGAAAACCGCCGGCATTCGCGTCCTGCTGCTCGTCGCAGGGGGAAGCGAGCAGCGCGCCTCTGCCCTGGATCTAGGCGCGAACGACGCCATCTCGCGCCCTCACGATTTGCGCGAAGTGTTGGCACGCGTCCGCGCCCGCCTGCGGGTGCAACGCGCCGAAAATGAACTGCGCGAGAAGATGCGCATCGCCGAAGAAGGCCAGCAGATCGCGCACACCGCGTTCGAAGCGCTCGCCGTCACCGAGAAAATGACCAGTGACGCATTCTCGCTGGATCGCAAGCTCAAGACCGGTTTCGCGGCCGTACTCACCATAGCCATCGTGATGGCTGGAATTTATCTCCTGTTTGCGCGCAGCGCACAGAAGGTAACACAGCGTTCGAATTCGATGCTCGCCAGGCTCGAAGGCGGAATCGTCCGCCAACAGGATTTGATCGCCGAAGCCCGCAAGCTTCGCGCCGAACAAGGAAATCTGGCCGGAGCCGTCGTCGCGAATCCTGCCGCCAAGGACGACCTGAAGAAACAGGCCGAAGATCTGAAAGCAAAAATGGCCACCGCGAATTCCGACGATGCCGCCGGCCTGCAAAAGCAATTGCAAGAAACCAATACGCGGCTGAAACGGCTTGAAGCAGAGGGTCAGGCTGCGCAAAGTATTATTCCTCTGGATGTCCAGTCCGTCTGCCTGCTACATGTGGCCGTGGCGTTCAACGATCAACAATCGGGGCGCCGCTTGCGCTATGGCGGCCTCAACGAGCAAGGCGAGCCGATTCAGGATAGCGAAGGCAATCCGGTTTTGACGCTGGAAGGAAAAGGCCCAGAGGTGAAGATGGATGTCTTCGGCACCGGCTTCGTCGCCGGAGCAAACGGCCGAGTGATCACCAATCGCCACGTCGCCGAGCCTTGGTGGAAGAACGACGAGATCGCTCAAATCACCGGCCAGGGATTGCAGCCGCAAATTTCCGCGATCCGCGCGTATTTTCCCGGCGACCCGCGTGCGTTTCACGCCGAAATACAGGAAATTTCAGATGTCACCGATCTCGCGTCCGTGCGCGTGGACCTGCAGGACCTCAAGCGCCCGGTCCTCGCCATTGACACGAGCAAGGATTCGGCCTTGAGCGGCCAACCCATCATCTTGATGGGATACGCCACGGGCCTCGCCGCAATTCTCGCGCGCACCGATGAAGAATCCGCGCAGGACATTCTGAAGAAAAGTGGTAGCGACGTCGCGCAAGTCCTGAACGAGCTAGCCAAACGCAATCTGATTCATCCCCTGATCACGCAAGGGCACATTGGCGACATCCTGCCAGACAAGATCGTGTTCGACGCGCAAACCACTTCGGGCGGCTCCGGCGGACCGCTCTTCAACCGCGATGGAAAAGTCATCGGAGTTACGGTAGCGATTCTCAAGGGTTTCGGCGGCTCGAATTTTGGAATCCCGATCCGCTTCTCGCAGCCGCTGCTATCGAAGTAGCAACCGCCCAGCGCAGGCCCGTTCGTCGCGCGCACTGGTGCCGCGCATCAGGTTCAACAGAATCGCGTCAACGTCGGCCGAAGTTTGTACAAATCTCCTCAAGCGAAAAAACTATTGCGCCAATTCCACGCGCCGCAACAGTTCCTGAAACCGCGGGTTCTCCCGCAGCGGATCATAAACAGGTTCCACCTTCAGCGCCGTCAGCAGATTCGAGCGCTCAGCGTACGCTTTTTCCAGCGAGCTCAGCGCCGCGTCGTTGTCCCCGACGCCGATGTACGCCATCGCCAGAGCCACGGGATCTCGCGGTGGCGTCCCGTTCATCGCTTCCAATTTTTTCAGCTCGGCTCGCGCCTTATCTTTCTGCCCCATGCGTCCGTAGACATAAACCAACCGCGAGCTGATGTTTGTTCCATAGCCGGCGATGCGACGCCATTCCTCCAGCTTCGCCAGTGCTTCGCTGAAGCGGCCTTCTTGCATATAGGCGTCAATCCCGAGATGAGCTCGTCCGAAGCGGGGATCCATTTCCAGAACGCTTTGGAACTGTTCGATCGCGCGGTCGTATTGCCGCGCGAAGTAAAGTATGGCGCCGCGATCCGCGGCGATAATCAAGGACAGCGGATCAAGCCTGCGCGCGGATTCGCTCTCGCGCAGTGCTTCATCAAAACGTCCCTGCCAGGTCAGGAATTCCGCATACCAGTGGTGGGCTGTCGCGTAGTTGGGGTTCAGTTCGATCGCGCGCCGGTATTCTTTTTCCGCAGAGTTCCAGTCCCAATCGTAATTCTCGAGTATCAGAGCCAGCGCCACGTGCGCTTCCGGCAGCTCATCGTCAATCTGCAGCGCGCGCACCGCTGCCTCCCGCGCTTTGGGCATATATTCTGCTGCGGGAGCCAGCGTGTAACCTGGCATCAGCGCGTAACTATTGGCCAGACCCGCATACGCAGGAGCGTAATTTGGGTCTTTGGCGATGGCCTGCTGGAAATATACGATCGCCTGCTGAAGGCCCTGGCTGGTACGTTTGTTCCAGAAGTAAAGTCCCTTCAGGCAGAGGTCATATGCCTGATAAGCCTGCGGCGTGAGAGTGGGCTGACGAACGGCTTCGCTGCGTTCTGGACTCCCTAGCGTTTGTTGAATGGAATCGGAGATTTCCCGCGCGATCTCCGCCTGCACAACCAATAAATTGGTCAGTTCGCGATCGTACTGCTCCGCCCAGAGTTGCCGCTGCCCGCCCACTTCAATCAGCTCGGCGTTGATGCGCACTTTCTGGGAATCGCGCCGGACACTTCCCTCCAGCACGTACTGCACACCAAGCTCGCTTCCAATCTGATCCACTTTCTCGGAACTGTGCTGGTAATGCATGACCGAAGTTCGCGCAATCACTCCAAATTCCTTCGGATCCAGGCGGCCCAGCTGCGCGATCATCTCCTCCGTTAATCCGTCACTGAAATACTCCTGCGTCTCGTCTCCCGTCAAATTCTCGAAGGGCAGCACCGCCACCATTATTCTTGCTGGTGGCGCTGGTCGTTGCGAGCTCAGGTGCGCTCGCGGCCACTTGAGAAACGCAAGCACGCAAGCAATCCCAAGCACGCAGACCGCTGCAGCTATGAACCACAGCCGCTTTCTTGGACTGATCGGCCGCGCCGCCGATGACGGAGCGGTCACTTCGTTGAAGGCCGTTGTGCCGCCGGACTCTTCCTTGGCCTCTGCGGCGCGCTCGACCGCCGGGCCCGCTTCACACTCCACCTGCACGATCATCCGATAGCCCAGCCGGGGCAATGTTTCGATATACCGCGGCTCGGCGGCGGAATCGTTCAGGCTCGCGCGCAGCTGTCTGATCGCCGAATTCAGCCCGTGCTCAAAATCCACAAACGTGTTCGAAGGCCACACGCGTTGCTGCAGCTCTTCCCGCGTCACGCACTCTCCGGCATGCTCCAACAGAAGGGCCAGAACCTGGTAGGCCTGCGGGCGGAGCTTCAGCTTCACGCCTTGGTTATAGAGTTCGCGCGTCTGGGTTCTTAGCTCAAACGAGCCGAAGCGGTATTTAGAGCCCAGCGCCATGGATATCCCAGTACATGGTCTCCGAATTTTGCACTCTATCCCCTCCGCCGCGCAAGCTATAAGTCGCTAAATCAGCTACTTAGACGTACATCTCTATAATACCGAATGTTCAGCTCCCTTCCATTGACCCATGGGCGAAAATCTGCGATTAACGCTGCCAACGAAGCATTCAGGACGCTCACGGACTTATCAGAGTTTAACTCGGAA
>Ga0308309_10000868_pt1 | contig 18147 bp, 16 predicted proteins | sample HubBroMetageWFT5_FD_192491 | JGI IMG/M metagenome (GOLD analysis project Ga0308309, IMG submission 192491) | Warmed and freeze-thawed soil microbial communities from the Hubbard Brook experimental Forest, New Hampshire - Hubbard Brook CCASE Soil... | ecosystem: Environmental > Terrestrial >...
AGCGTGATGCGAAAGGGCGTTTCCGACGTGCGCGCAATCCAGCAGCGAAGAACATTTGGTTCTGTTGCCGCTTCGGTGGCGCCTTCCAGAAAATCGATGTGATGCGCGCGAATGCCGACGAAGTTCGGCGGCGCGGCCGGCATTTGCGCGAAGCGCAGGCGACAAGCCCAGTCAAGCGCCTCGACGGTGCCGTCTGGATTTGCCCGGGCGCTCGAAATATTTTTGCAGCCTGTGAGCCGCGCGACTTCGGAGCTCGGCGGCCGGCGGAAAATTTCTTCTTTCGAGCCGAACGCGACGACGCGCCCGCGCGCCAGCACGAGTAATTGCTCGCCCAGGCGATAGGCTTCTTCCATGTTGTGGGTCACCAGCAGCGCCGGCCGGCGAAAGGTCGCGAATGTTTCCTGCAGTTGCGCCTCAACTTGCCCGCGCAGGTGAGTGTCCAGCGCTGAGAGCGGCTCATCCAGCAGCAGCGCTTCCGGTTGAATCGCCAGGGCACGCGCCAGTGCGGTGCGCTGCTGTTCGCCGCCGGATAATTCTCGCGGGTAGCGCTGCTCGAGTCCCGCGAGGTGCGTGCGCGAAACCAGCGCAGCGGTGCGCGCAGATTGTTCGTCGTGCGGCAAATCGTGCAGGCCGAAAGCGATATTTTGCGTCACGGTGCGATGCGGAAACAGCGCGTAATGCTGAAACAGCATGCCGATGCGCCGCTCGCGCGCCGGAATTCCCACGCGCTGTGCGGAATCGAAAAGTATCCGGTCGTTCAGCGTGATACGGCCGCGGCCCGGTCGCTCGAGGCCGGCAATGCAGCCCAGCAGCATGGATTTTCCCGCGCCCGATGCGCCCAGAATGCTCAGCGGCGTTTCCGTTGCGCGGAACGCGACGTCGAGCGTGAAATCCGCCAGCTTCTTTTCGATTTGTACTTCTAAACTCACGTCAGTGCTGCCCCCAGCGCTCGCGGCGCAAACGCTGGGCATGCGTCCAGTAATAAAGCCCGCCCAGCAGGACGATGGAGATTCCCACATCCACCGCGCACCACGCCATGGCGCGCTGGACTTTGTTCGCTTCCACGGCAAAATAAATCGCAATAGGAATTGTTTCGGTTTTTCCCGGAATGTTTCCGGCGAGCATCAGTGTCGCGCCAAATTCACCTAGCGCGCGCGCGAAAGAGAGAATCGTGCCGGCCAGCACTCCGGGCCACGCCAGCGGCAGCGCCACGTCGCGAAAAATGCGTGCCTCGGATGCGCCCAGCGTGCGCGCTGCCTGCAGCAGATGCGGGTCCACCTGTTCCAGGGCCGCGCGCGCGGTGATGTACATCAGCGGAAACGAGACAACGGTCGCGGCGATCACCGTCGCAGGCCAGGAAAACACCACAGTCGCGCCGAATTGCAGGAACAATTTGCCGAGCGGCCCGTTGCGTCCGAAAAGCAACAGCAGAAGGAATCCCACGACGGTCGGCGGGAGCACCAGCGGAAGAATAAAAATTCCGTCAATCAGCGCCGCGCCGGCGCCCGCGCGATTCTGGCGCCAGGCAGCCGCGGCCAATCCAGCCACCAGTGTGACGGCCGTCGCCGCCAGGCTGGTTGCCACCGAGATCAACAGAGGAGACCAATCCATCGCGAGAGGATTGTAGCTGGATCAGTTCTTTACGGCTGATTTTTCCGCGGAGGTGAATCCGTATTTCTGGAAGATCGCGCGCGCGTCGGGTCCTTGCAGAAATTCCACGAATGCGCGTGCCGCGGCCTTATCTTTTGCGTCGCGCAACACCGCGGCAGGATATAGAATCGGATCGTGTGAATCCGCGGGACCAACCGCGACGACGCGCACTTTCGTAGACGTGTTCGCGTCCGTTTGATATACCAAGCCCGCATCCGCGTTTCCCGTTTCCACATAAGTCAGCACGGCGCGCACATCTTTCGCGTACACAACTTTCTTTTCGACTGCGGCGAACAGGCCCAGGTGCTCGAGGGTCTGCCGCGCGTACATCCCCGCCGGCACCGTGCTGGACTCGCCCAGCGCGATCGTTTTCACTGCCGCGTTGCTGAGATCCTGAAAACTGTGCAGCACTGGCGTGGCCTGTGCCGGCGCGATCAACACCAGTGCGTTGCTTACCAGATCGTGGCGCGTATCGGCGACAATCATGCCCTGCGCCGCCAGCTCGTCCATCTGTTTTTCGGCTGCGGAAAAAAAGACGTCCACCGGCGCGCCCTGCTCGATCTGCCGCGCCAGAGTTCCCGAGCCGCCGTAATTAAAGGTGACGGCCGTGCCGCTGCCGCCATTCTTGCGATGTTGCTGCACTTGGAAAATAGGGCCGAGCTCGTCCAGCGCATCCTTCAGGCTGATGGCGGCGGAAACTGTGATGGATGAGGATTGTTGCGGCGCAGCACCCAGCGCAAAACTTCCCGCAGTTCCCACAACAAACACAAAGAGGAGGCCCGCAACGACGAGCCTCCTCCCGATGGATCTGGTTTCGTCTCGTAAAATCATCGGATCTCCGCCGTACCTAGCCTGGTGCCAATAGATTTTCTACCGTTCAGGCGCTGCCGGCTTTAAGGTCGAAGGCGGCGGCGATGATGACGACGGAGCCTTCGTTCCCTGACCCGGCGTTGCCGGAGCGGGAGCCGGTGCACTCGACGGCGCGGGTGCCGAACTATCCGCCGGCAACATCTGCTTCAATTGCGGATATTCGTCAATCATGCTGCGCAACGTAGCGAGGGCCACCGTGGTTTCAATCTGCTGGCCGGCGACGGCCATCTGCTGGTTCACATCCGGCATTTCCTTCACCACGCGCTGGCCGAGTGGCGATTCGTAGAACTTGGTCAACACCTGAATGTCGTCCATGGAAAAGTGCTTGGCGTATATGGCTACAATCGCGTCATTGACGGCGGTGGGCGGAATGCCGGCTGTGAATTTCTGCGAGAACGTGTCCATGAATTTCTGCAATTGGTCGGCGGGAATCGCGCGGCCGGCGCCGTCGTGCACTTTACCGGTTATGTAGCTCGCGATATTCGCACCCATCTTCGAGGTCTCGGTAATGTCCATGAGATGGCGGATGGCAGAGTCTTTCGCGGGATCTATTTTTTCGGCTGGCGCGGGCGGAGTTTGCGCGGCTGGTGTCTGCGCGGCCGGTTTCGCGGGAGCCGCCTGTCCCGGTGTTGCGTGCGGCGCCGTTGTTGGTGGTGTGCTGGACGCGGGTGCTTGCGCCAGCGCCGGTCCCGCCGCACATAACAGGCCGGCGATCACGGCTGTAAGTAGCTTCATGGAATTCTCCTGTTGTTCGCCGCGGGCTCACTGTCGTTTCCGGCCTCACATGCGAATCCAAGAATCGTATCGAACGTGGGCGGCAGATGCAATTCGGCGGCGTGATTCGCGGACGGCGCGGCGTAGCGGTGGCAGGGCTGCTGCCGGCTGTGATAACTTTTCAGGTGTGAACATGCTTTTACGCAGCGCTGCCACGAAAAATGCGGCGCGTGCTGACGCTCGCTGCATCACGCAATGGACCGTCCGCGGCAATGTCACCAGGATCTCGCGCCGATGAGTTCCGTGGGCATTTCTCCCTCAGGCGCGAGGCCGGATTTCGCGGCGGCGCGCAACGAAATGGTGGCGCGGCAGATTCGCACACGCGGCATCATCTCCGCGCGCGTGCTGGACGCGATGGCCGCGGTGCCCCGTCACGAATTCGTTCCGCTCGCGGCACAAGCTTCAGCTTACTCCGATGAAGCGCTGCCCATCGGCGGCGGACAAACGATCTCGCAGCCGTTCATCGTCGCGGCGGCGGCCAACGCTCTGCAGCTCAGCGGTAGCGAACGCGTGCTGGAAATTGGCGGCGGTTGCGGCTATCAAGCCGCGGTGCTGTCGCTGCTGGCGCAAAATGTAGTCGCGGTGGAATTGCGGCCGTCGCTTGCCGGCGAATCTCGCGAGCGTTTGGCTCGTTTGGGTTACGCGAATGTGCGCGTCGAAGAAGGCGATGGCTCGCTTGGCTGGCCTGCAACCGCGCCGTACGCTGCAATTCTTGTTTCGGCAGCCGCTCCGGCAATCCCTCTGCCACTGATCGAACAGCTCGCCGAAGGTGGCCGCCTGGTAATTCCCGTGGGCGATTCCGAGCGGCAAAGTATGCTGCGGATCGTTAAGCGCGCAGGCGGCCTCGAGCAGGAATCATTGCTGGCTTGCCGCTTCGTGCCGCTGCTGGGCCGCCACGGCTGGCCGGACAGCGTTCCGACCGCAATCCAGGGACCCGCGGCGCGATGAATGCCCCGGTTCCTTCGCTCGAACTCTCCATCGTCATCCCTGCTTACAACGAAGAGGGCCGGCTGGGGCGCGCGCTTTCGCGTATTCGCGAATATTTTTCGGAGCGCCGCGTGCCGCCGGGCGTTGCGCCAAAAATTTCTCTGAGCCAGCTCGAAATTCTGATCGTGGATGACGGATCGAAGGACGGCACCGCGCGAATTGCCGCGGAGTGGTCGCGAGAGATGCCGAGCGTGCGGTTTGTTTCGAACCAGGAGAATCGCGGGAAAGGCTACAGCGTGCGTCACGGCATGCTGGAAGCGCGCGGCCAGCTGGCGCTCTTTACCGACGCGGACTTGTCTTCGCCGATCGAGGAAATCGAAAAGCTGTTGGCCGCGATCGCTTCCGGAAACGACATCGCGATCGGCTCGCGCGCGCTGGACCGTTCGCTGATTTCGATTCACCAATCGCGTCATCGCGAACTGGGCGGCATGGTCTTTAACGGATTGGTGCGCGTGATTACCGGCCTGCCGTTTCACGACACGCAGTGCGGATTCAAGCTCTTCCGCCGCGAGCCTTCGCGCATTATTTTTGAGCAGCAGCGGATTGAGCGTTTCGGCTTCGATCCGGAGATTCTGTTTCTCGCGCAGCGCCACGGCTTGCGCATCGCGGAAGTGCCGGTCCGCTGGGCGCATGACCCCGCGACGAAAGTTCAAGTGCTGCGCGATAGCGTGGTGATGTTCCGTGAACTGGTGGCGATTCGCTCGAACTGGCTGCTGGGCCGCTACCCTAAGAACGGCGGCGCGCAGTAGAAAGCTCGCGCCTATGCGTCGCTGAATAACTGCCCGCGCGGCTGATCTTTCGCCAGCGGCGGCGGAGCGCTCGGCTCGCTGAAGTCTTTCGTCCAACGCCAATTGCGGATTTCCGGCATGTCCTGGAAATGCTCGCGGATGTACGCATGGTGCTCGTACAATTTTCGGTTGAACATATCAATCGCGTCGGAAGCCTGCGAACGCAGCCGCGGGACATGCTTGAGCGCATCAATGGCCAGATGGAACCGGCTCATTTTATTCAGCACCACCATATCGAACGGAGTCGTGGTGGTCCCTCGATCGTTGAAGCCGCGTACATGGAACCGGCCTTCGTTCGCGCGGCCGTGCACCATGCTGTGGATCAGCCAACGATAGCCGTGGAACGCGAAGACCACATCCACATCGCGCGTGAAGAGCGCCTCGAACTAAATATTGTCCATGCCGTGGGGATGGTCGTCGGGACTCATCAGCGCGTTGAGGTCCACCACGTTCACTACGCGCACTTTTATACCCGGAACGTGCTTTTGCAACAGCCAGGAAGTGGCGCAGGCTTCGATAGTGGGCACATCGCCCGCACAGGCCAGCACGATGTCTGGCTGCATGCCGCCGTCGTTCGTTGCGAATTTCCAGATGGACGCCCCTTGTGAGCAATGCGCCAGCGCTTCGTCGAACGTGAGCCATTGCAGTTCGGGCTGCTTGCCGCAGGTGACCACGTTCACGTAGTTGCGGCTGCGCAAGCAGTGATCGAAAACGTTCAGCAAGCAATTCGCGTCGGGCGGATAGTAAACGCGAATCACTTCGCTGCGGCGCTGCAGCGCGTTGTCCACAAATCCCGGCGCCTGGTGGCTGAAACCGTTGTGATCGTTTCGCCAGGCGTGGCCGGTGATAAATACGTTGAGCGATGCTAGCGGCCTGCGCCAGGGAAAATCTATACATTGCTCGAGCCATTTGGCGTGCTGCGTGACCATCGAATCCACCACTTGCGCGAAAGCTTCGTAAGAAGACCACATCCCGTGCCGCCCGGTGAGCAGATAGCCTTCCAGCCAGCCTTCGCATAAATGCTCGCTGAGGACTTCCATCACGCGGCCGTCGGGTGCGAGATGGTCGTCAATCGAAACTGTTTGTTCCATGGTGCAGCGATTGGTTGCTTCGAATACGGAGTTCAGGCGATTCGAATTGGTTTCGTCGGGACAGAACAGCCGGAAATTCGCGGGATTTTGTTTGATGATGTCGCGCAAATATTCACCAAGCTTGCGCGGGGCTTCGGCTACTACTTCGCCCGGGCCAGGGACCTCCAGCGCATAGCGCGCGAAATCGGGCAGATCGAGCGTTTTCAGCACACGGCCGCCGTTGACGTGCGGGCTTGCGCCCATGCGTTTGTTTCCGTCGGGAGCGAGGGCGGCGAGCTCTGCGATCAAGCGGCCGTTCTGATCGAATAATTTTTCGGGTTGATACTTGCGCATCCATTCTTCCAGCAGTTTTAAGTGCGCGGGTTCTTCGCAGACGTTGGAAAGTGGGACCTGGTGTGCGCGGAATGTGCCTTCGACGGGGATACCGTCCACATCTTTCGGGCACGTCCAGCCTTTTGGCGTGCGCAGGATGATCATCGGCCACGGTTTAAGGATGGGCTTCCCGCTGGAGGCCGCGTCCTTCGTTCGTGCGTCTGCCTGAATTTTGCGAATTTCCGCGTAACAACGATCCAGCGCCTCGGCTAGTTGTTGATGCACGATTGCCGGATCGCCGCCTTCGACGAAGTAGGGCGCGTAGCCGTTTCCGCGATAGAACGCTGAAAGTTCGTCGTCCGTCCAGCGCGCCGATACGGTGGGCCCGGAAATTTTGTAGCCGTTCAGGTGCAGGATCGGCAACACCGCGCCGTCACGCGCCGGGTTCAAAAATTTTACGCCCTTCCAACTCCCCTCCAGCGGGCAAGTTTCCGCTTCGCCATCGCCCACAACGCACGCGACGATCAGATCTGGATTGTCGAACGCGGCGCCGAACGCGTGCACCAGCGAATAGCCCAGCTCGCCGCCTTCGTGCATGGAATTCGGCGTGTGCGGGCCGCAGTGGCTGGGAATTCCTCCCGGCGTGGAAAAGGAACGGAACAGCAAGCGCATGCCGGCAGCATCTTGCGTAATTTCCGGATGCACGTCGGTGTACGTCCCTTCCAGATACGCGCAGGCGTTCAGAGTGGGGCCGCCGTGGCCAGGGCCGGAGATATAGATGATGTCGGCGCCGGTCTCGCGGATCAGCCGGTTCAGGTGCACGTAGATGAAATTCTGGCCGGCGGAAGTCCCCCAGTGCCCCAGTAATCGCGGCTTGATATGCGCTTTCGTGAGCGGCTCGCGCAGCAGCGGATTATCGAGCAGGTAGATCTGCCCGACGCACAGATAATTTGCCGCGCACCAGTAGCGCTGCATTTTGTCGAGCAATTCGGCGGACAGCGGCCCTGCTGTGGTGGGGGCTTGTTTCTGTGCGGGCTGCTGCTGGGTAGGCGGCGGGGCTGCTATTGCGGTGGATAACTCTGCGTCAAATATGAACATGACATCCTCACTGCGTTCCCCGCGTTTTTTCGCCGAGAGCGCTTATGACGTGTTGCACGATTATCAGATCTTCGTTGGTTTGTATGACGCGCACGTTAACGCGACTGTCGCTGGCGGAAATTACCGGAGCATTCCTTGCGTTCTGTGCGGCATCGAGACGAAGTCCGAGGAAACCCAGGCCGCTGCAGATGTGTTCGCGAATGTCCGGAGCGTGCTCTCCAATTCCCCCCGTGAAGACGAGCGCGTCCAGTCCGCCTAGCGCCGCGGCGTATGCGCCGATATATTTTTTCGCGCGATAACAAAATAAATCGATGGCTTCGGCTGCGTGCGAGTCTTCTGGAGCCTTTTCGAGCAGCTCGCGCATATCGCCCGTGGTCCCCGAAACTCCCAGCAGGCCCGATTGCTTGTTCAGCACCCTGCCGGCTTCTTTCGCGGGCATTCTTTTCTCCGCGAACAGATACAGCAGCAGGCCTGGATCCACGTCGCCCGATCGTGCGCTCATCACCAACCCTTCCAGCGGCATGAATCCCATGGAAGTGTCCACGCTCTTGCCATCTTGCAGCGCCACCATGCTCGCGCCGCTGCCCAGGTGCGCGACGATCACGCGGCCGGCGGCCAGTTTCGCGTCAATCTTGCGCAGCTCGCCTACGATGTACTCGAAGGAAAGGCCGTGGAAACCGTAGCGCCGCACGCCTTCGTCGTAAAATCGCCGCGGCAGCGCATACATTTTCGCTACAGTCGGCAGCGAGCTGTGAAATGCCGTGTCGAAACACGCCACCTGCGCGAGCTTCGGGAATTTCCGCGCGACGAACTTTATTCCTTTGATCGCGGCGGGCAGGTGATCCGGATCGAGCGGCACCAGTTTTTCCAGTGCTGTCAGAAATTTCGGCGTGATGCGCTGCGGCTCTGTGTAAAGCGCTCCGCCGTGAACCAGCCGGTGCCCTGCGGCTTTTAGTCCGGAAAGATATTCGTGCTTTTCCAGCCACGCAAACATTGCTTGCAGCGCCGCATTTGAGTCAGTGCCTTTTACTGATGAATCCAGAAGCGTGGCCCCGTTGGCATCGGTGATTTTCAGGCGCGCACGGGCGCCACCGCTATAAGCTACCGAGATCGCCAGCACAGCTTCATTGCGCGCACCCACTTCGTAGAGGGTGGACTTCAGGGTCGCCGACCCTCTGTTCATCGTTAATATTCGTTGCCGTTGGGAAGCCATATCCAGTCCATCTTACAGAAACCCGCGACCGTTCGCACGACGGCGCAAAATCGGAACTTCAGCGGTTAAATCCGGGCTGGTTTCGAAGCAATCATGTCGTGGCTGAAGCCACCAGCTACAAAGATCCACAAAACGCGGCACACTTTTCAATCGCGCGTGTGCTCCCCATTATTTTGCGGCTGGCGCTGTGGGCTGCGATTCATCCAGCAATTCTTTCAAGTATTGCTGCCACAGGGCGGCCCAGGTGTGCGTCCCGTGGCCGTGAGTCTTCTCGGAAAGCGGCAACAGGACGAATTTTCCGTTCTTCACTTTTTGGATTTCGCGCTCGGCGATGCCCAGCTCCGGCGGATTGATGAAATCGTCGGCGGAATTCACGAACATCACCGGCACGGAAATTTTCTCGAGCCCCGCGGAGGGATCGTAATTCCGCGAAGCGTTCACCGCGTAGAGCAAATCGTTCACGTCCAAAGTTTCCGTTTCGCGTTTCATCACGTCCTGCAGCCAGCGGTCGGCGGCGTCGCGCGTGGGCAAGCTCTGCTGCATCGGAATCGGCGCGCTGCCGGCGATCACCAGCATGTCCGCGGCGATTTCCAGGCCGGCGCGCGGCTCAGTGGTGTAGTCGCCATTTTGCCAATCGGGATCCTCACGAATTCCGGACATCAACATTTTGCGCCACAGGCGATTGCGTCCGGCAATTTGCACGGGCAGGCAAGCGAGCGGCATCAGCGCGTCCATAAAATCAGGATAAGTCTCGCCCCAAATCCAGGAGTGCATGCAGCCCATGGACGTGCCCATGATCAGGCGGAGATGGTTCACGCCGAGGCCTTGTTCGACCAGCAGATGCTGCGCGGCCACCATGTCGTCGTATTCGTATTGCGGAAAATGCGCGTGCATGCCGTCGCTGGGCTTGCTGGATTTTCCGTGGCCGATGCCGTCGGGCAGAATGATGTAGTAACGCGTGATGTCGAGTAATTGTCCGGGACCGTAGAGCACGCCCGCAAATTGCGGCACCAGAAAATTCCCGCCCCAGCCGCCGGTGCCGTGGAGGATCAGCACGGCATTGGTGACGCGGCCGCTCGCGTCGCGCGTAGGCGTGCCGAGGGTGCGGTAGTGCAGACGCAATTCAGGGAGAGTTTCGCCGGATTTGAAATGGAAGTCGTGGGCTACGAAGTCGCCTTCGACGGGCTTGTAAATTTGCGCTGAGGCCGCGTTGGCGGGTGCGGGCTGCGCGACGGGCGGCGGGGCTTGCTGCGCGCGCGATGCCGGCGCAGTCAGTATGACCAACGCCAAAACGGCCATTGTAAATCCAAAACTCAAGACTTTGTGTTTTAAAGTTTCCGACATTGAAGATGGCTGCGTTGCGCTCACCGTCATTTCTCCTCGCGGGACACTTTAGCATGAGACGGCGCGGCGATTTGCTGCGCGTTGCGGTCGTGAAACGATTTTCGGTTTGGCGTCACTATAGTACAGGGCGAAAAAGAGGAGGCTAGCGGTGAGATACGAGTCGTGGACTACAACTTCGAGCGACGGAAAAATTGTGAGTTTTGCTTACAAAGAGTTGTCGGATGGTGTCGCCGGCATTTCCGCAAAAACGGACGGAAGATTCGTGATGATCGTGCAGAGGAGTATTCGCGCGCCGTTGACGCGGAAACAAGTCGAGGATGTATTCGAGCGGGCCAGTTTTGATTGACGCGATCGCTGAGTTCCGATGCGCTTGATTTAACGTTTCGATCGATCCGTATGCGCGCTGCCGACTTACACCTTCACAGCGGCGCGGATTCTGGGCCAGCCGGTGACTGCTGCTTTTAGCTTGGGATCTTTTTCGATCGCGTCGAGCACTGCTTTTATCACTTCTTCGTCTATTTCTGAAGCGGTGCGAATTTCCGTGGGGTAGCGCACCAGAAATTCCAGACCAGCATCGGCGTAATGCAATTTGGCCTGGGGCGTGGGCGGCTTCATCTGGATCTCGATGCGGCGCTCCAGGTCGTCATGCTGGCGCTCGATGTCCTTCTTGTACTTGTCGTATACTAAATTCACCGCAGCGAGCAACTTATCTTCCGCCAGATTGTAATTGGCGCCCGCGACGAATTGAAGCACCACTTCGTGCCAGGTGTATTCCGTCCCGGGGATTTGCTTATAGAGCGGCGTGGTGGCTTGGAACAGCACAGAGTTCGAAAACACAACGATACGCCCGGTGGGAAACAGATTTACATCGCTACCCGCGAGCTCCATCAAGTAGAAACGCACCGGCGAAACGTCAATCACGTCGCCAGTGACTCCCGCGATGCTGACGCGATCTCCGATGCGGATACCGTAGCGCCCAATCACAAAAAAGTAAGCGGCGACGGAGAGCAAGACGGCTTGCAATCCGACGGCGATGCCGGCGGTGGCGAATCCTGCAAAAGTTGCGAGTGAACTGAAATCGCTGACGATGCCGAGAGTGAGCACCGCGCAAATCAAAAAGCCCATGACGAAGCGGCGAAGCAGCAGGAACTGACGCCGTCGGCGCAGATCGTGAATGTAACGGAAGGTCCAGCGGCGCCAGATCTCGGAAAGAGCCCAGACAACGCCCAGAGCGAGAAAAATCCCAAGAGCGCTGGTCACAACCGAGCGCAGCGAGTCTTTGGATTCGCGGGCGATGGAGTTGCGCCAGTTGAGAAAATTGGAGCGGCTCTGATCGAGCACCATCATTTCCTGGCTGAGCGGAATGACCACGTTTGAGACTTGTTTGAATTGTCCAGTGAGCGACCGCAATTCCTGCTGGGCGGCCTGGGCTTGCGCGGGATCGGACGGCGGTGTCTGGCTGGTGAGGTCGCGTCCGTGTTGAATGGTGGCGCTGAGCGTACCGCGTAGCGGTTTGCGAAGGGCCGCGGCGTTGTCGTGCACGCGCGCAGTTTCGTTGGCGAGCTGATCAATGTTGTGGATGGTGCGCAGCTCTGTGTACAACGTGAGGGCTTGGCCGATCAGTCCTGAAGATTTGGAAATTGTGGGTTGCGTGGCTGCGGGTTTGGCCGCGGCCTTCTGGGCATTGGCGTCGCCCAGAATTTCAGGTACGGTGCGCGCGAGATCGTTGATGCTGCCGGAGAAGCCGCCGACGCCGGATTCTTCGTTGTTTTCGACGAACGTTGCCAATTTCTGAACCGCGTCCAGCGTGGCCTGGTCCAGCGCGATTTCGCCTTGCAGCGAATCTCTTTGTACGGTGAGGGTTTGACGCTTGTTTTGCGGCGCGGTCGCGAGCTTTTTGTTGAGGGCGTCAAGTGCCGATTGGTCCTGCTCAATTCGGGCCTTCAGAGTGGCGAGGGTTTGCGCGAGATTCTGCTCTTGCAGGGAGCTTCCTGAAGCATTTGCTGACGCGGAATCATTGGCTTGGTCTGAAGCGTTCACCAAAACAGCGGCTGCTTGTGCGGCCTGAAATGCCAGGCGCACGGCTTGCTGCGCGAGATTTTGGGAAGCGTCCTGATAGATCGCGTCGCTGGGAAGGCCGACGGTTTGGATTTTCGAACTGGAATCGCGATACCAGCTGATGATCGCGTTCAAATGACTAAGAATGGCGTCGCGATCGATGGTTGGGGCGCCGTCATTGCCGGCCGGGCCGGTGAGGAAGACGGCGAGGCATAGTAGAACAGCCGCGATTATTCTTTGATGGTGTTTCTGTAATGAGGTCGTGATTCGCATGATCGATTTTTCGCTCATTCGAATTCTGCGGCGCGGGAATTTGACGCCCCGTTGCAGCGAGAATTCGCTTGAGGAATACGGTCTCCTGAGCTTGATGTAATTGTGCCTCGGCTACGAGCCGGGGATTTCGAGTTGGGTTGACACTGAAGAAGCTATCTGGCTGGGCGAGACGACTTCCATGGAACTGGGCTACGTTCCACGAAACCATTATACAGTGATTGAAGCGGATCGTTAATGCGCGATGGCGCGCTGATACAGAGGGTTCGTCGCGCGCAGTGGGAAGGTGCATACTGGCGGGCCGCGATTAACTAGTTAGCCAGGCTGCGAGGCGAGACAAGGAACGCGCGCGGAAGGAGGGCGAGCATGGCGCAGTTTGGTTCGATGCTCGGTTACTTGATTCGGCAGCGCAGCCTGCAGGTCGCACTGCTGCTTTGGGTGCTGATATGCCTGGGGACGCTGTGGCTTTGTCATGGAACGATGCCACTGCCCATCGGCCCTCATCCGAATAAACCCGTTGCGCAGGTGATTTTCAGTTCGATCGCGGTGGTGTTCCTGGTTCTGGAGGCGGGGCTGGTCGCGCTAATCACGCGACGGCGGCCATTGCCGGATTTGGCCGAGCGCGCGCCGCAGCGCGGAGTCGCGCTGCGCGAGACCGTATTTTTGTGGATCTACGGTGCAGTGGTGCTGCAGGCCGGACGCTTCATCGGGATCCATTATTTTGGCGAAGCCATTGCGATGCACCTCAACGGATCGTTGGTCGGAGCCACGCGCGTGCAGTCTCCCAATGAGGTGTACACGTGGGCGGCTTACAACGGGATTTTGCTCGGTCTTGTCCCTTACGTCGTTTTTCGGTTGCGCGGCTACTCCAATCAGCAACTGAATCTGAAATCAGCCAATCTGAAAAGCGATGTGATCGTGATTTTCGTGGTGCTGGTTATCGGCTGCGCCTTGGATCTCACGCTGGGCCCGAACATCACGAATCTGACGCGCCACCAGCAAATCGTGGGCGGCTTGCTCACGTTTCTGGTGCACATGTTCGGCACCGATTTGCCCATCATGATATTTATCTACAGCATTTTGGCGCCGCGTTATGCCCGGCTGGTGTCTCCCGTAACGGCTTTCTTGCTGGGAGCGGCCAGCTATCCGGCGATGCATGTGTTTGAATCCTGGACTCGTTATGACTCGTTATCGAATTCCGTTTTGTCCGTGCTTGTGGTCTTCCTGTTCTTCTTTCCTCCCGGAATAATGAAATCGTTTCTCACGGTGCGCACCGGGAACGCCTGGGTGCACCTATGGGGCTTTCACGCCATCACACCGCACGTGACACTTGATACCCGGCTGATCGTGCGCGACTTCGATATTCGCTGAGGTCCTTGAAGGAGAAACTAGGTTGCCTGATTTGACGGTGATGAATTGCGCGCGCTTTCGGCGTGGGCGGCGCGGTGCTATAGTTTCTGGTGTGAGAGCGAGCGGCGAAATGCGGGCGCGATTGGTAGTGGCGATTTTGTCGCTGGTTTTGGTGTATGCGTTTACGTGCTCGGCGACTTGTGCTAATTGTTTTGGTGCCGGCACAGCTGCCGCGACGGAGAGCCAGGAGTGCGGGCACGTGGCGCATGTTCCGCTAGGTGGCGCGCAGCAGCAGGCGCCTGCAAAACCTGATTGCTCCGGGCATCACCATTCCGGTTTTGAGGCTGTGCAGAGCGACGGGCTTTCGCTGATTCAGTTGAGCGCAACGGGCAGCGCGAGCCAGTTGTTTGTGGCCGCGGTTAGCGGTGAAGTTGTGAACGTGGCTTCGTCGTCTTTATCGGATTCAGCTCCACCGCAGGACTCTACGATTTCTCCGCAACGGAAAAGTTCCATTCTTCGTATCTGAATTCCTCGTTTTTGGTCCTTCGAATTGGATCTTTCGTAATTGCTCCTTTCCGGTACGTTTGCAGCACCTGACAAAGCGGAGCTGCAGAGGCCAAAGCTGCAGAGCGAATCCGGCTGTTATGTCACGGCTGAAGCCGCGACCCACAAAGATTCTTGTAACTGTTCGTGAATTCTTTCGCTGCGATGTCGAGCAGATACCGAGGACGGCAGGAGGGCGATATGAAACATACTCGGCGGGATTTTTTGCAGGGGGCTGCGGCGATTGGGGCGGGGGCTTTGACTCGCGGCGACTCAGCTGAGGTGCGTGGGCGCTCCGATGCGGAAGGGCGTCGCGGATCGTCGCGCGCGAGCGACGCGTATCGCTCGGTGGTTACTCCGGACGTGCCGGATTTAGCGTTTGAGATGGACGGCGATGTGAAAGTGTTTCATCTGGTGGCGGAGCCGGTGCAGCAGGAAATTTTTCCGGGGAAGATTTTGAATTTGTGGGGGTACAACGGCAGCGCGCCGGGGCCCACGATTCAAGCGCGGCAGGGCGAGCGCGTGCGGATCGTCGTGGACAATCATTTGCCGGAGCCGACTTCGATGCACTGGCACGGATTCGACATTCCATTCGAAATGGACGGCGGGCCGGGGCTTTCGCAAGACGCGATTTCGCCGGGCGGGCGGTACGTTTACGAATTCACGCTGCAGCAGGAAGGGACTTTGTTCTATCACTCGCACATGGCCATGCAGGAAATGATGGGAATGATTGGCGCGTTCATCATGCATCCGGCGGAAGCTTACGATCCTCCGGCGGAAAAAGATTTCGCGATTATTTTGCAGGAGTATGCGGTGCTGCCGAACAATCCGACGCCGAATTCGATGAGCATGGAATTCAACTGGCTCACATTGAATGGAAAGTCGGGGCCGGCGAATACTCCGCTGATTGTGCGGCTGGGCGATCGGGTCCGACTGCGCTTCATCAATCTGGGAATGGACCATCATCCCATTCACATGCACGGGCACCAGTTCGTGATTACTGGGACGGAGGGCGGACGGCAGCCGCGGGCTACTTGGGGACCGAACAATACGGTGCTGGTGGGAGTGGCGCAGTCGCGCAATGTGGAATTTGTGGCAACGAATCCGGGCGACTGGATGATTCATTGCCACATGCCACATCACATGATGAACCAGATGTCGTCAATGGCTGGACCTATGACGCGCCGCGCGGGAATGCCGGCGGGCGCGGGGATGGAAGAAGGGATGGGGATGTTGCGCGGAGGTGCGGCAACGGCGGCGGAAAACGGGCCGAGCATGGGCCGCGGGATGGGAGTTGGATCTGCATTGACGCAGCCGACTACGAACGGACCATTGTCACCGCAGTCGCCAGTTCAACCGTCAGCGCAGTTGTCGGCGCAGTCGTCTTCGTCGCAGCAGGGCGCGCCGGGGATGGGCGGGATGCAGATGGGGCAGGCGGATGTTAGTAAGGATGCGAATTCGGTGCCGGGATTTCCGCAGGATGCGTTCATGGAAAGTCCGGCGATGGCGATGGACACGATGGTGGAGAAGCCGGAGACGCACGGGCTGCGTCCTGGATGGAGCGGGTACATGCAGGGGATGATGACTTTGATTCGCGTGCTGCCGGCGGAGCGCTACGACGAGATTGAGAGATTGCGCGAGCAGCGGCGGAAAAATGGTTCGGCGACGATGCCTGGGATGAACGGTTCGAGCGAGAAGCGTTAGAGATTGTATGCGATGAAAGCCGTACACGGGAGACGGGTGATGAGACGCCAGACATACTGGAATTTGGTGCTGATGATATCTGTGGGTGCGTTTGTGCCGACGTTTGTAGTCGCGCAGTCTGTTCCTGCTGCCGAACCCGGACAACAATCTGCGCGACAAGAAACTGCGCAACCGCGAGTTGCGCAGCAGACTGCTGCGACGGACGTCGTAGGCGGGTTGACGTTGGAACAATTGCAGGAGATGGCGCTCGCGAACAATCCGACGCTGGCGCAGGCGAAGGCCGGAGTGCGTGCGGCGGCGGGGCGTTCGCGGCAGGCGGGGCTGTGGCCGAATCCGACGATTGGGTATAGCGGCGATGAGATTCGCGGAGGATCGTACGGCGGAGGCGAGCATGGAGTGTTTGTGCAGCAGAACGTAATTCTCGGCGGCAAGTTGGGGCTGGACCGGAAGATATTCGACGCGCGGGGCAAGCAGGCCGCGGCGGAAGCGGATGAGCAGCGTTTGCGGGTGGAGAATGGGGTGCGCATCGCGTTTTATCAATCGCTGGCGATGCAGGCGATGGTGGAAACGCGGGCGAGACTGCGCGATATCGCGAAGGATGCTGCCGAAACTACTCGGCAGCTTTTTAATGTGGGGCAGGCGGACGAGCCGGACGTGTTGGAAGCGGACGTGGAGGCGGACCAGGATGAATTGGCAGTGGTGACGGAAGAGCAAGAGCAGCTGCGGGCCTGGAGCGTGCTGGCGGCGGTGGTAGGCAAGCCGGATTTGGCTTTGGCACATTTGCAGGGGGATCTGGAAAAGTTGCCGGACGTGGATGCCGAGCAGATTTTGCAGACGATTTTGCGCGATAGTCCTGCGGTGAAGATCGCGCAGCTGGGCGTGACGCGGGCGGAAGCGGAAAGCGTGCGGGCGCAGCATGAGACGATACCGGATTTATTTTTGCGCGGGGGATATTCATATAGTTTCGAGCAGCTTAACGGGGCGGTGCCGCCGAAGGCTGCGGGTTCGGAAGCGTTTGCGGAGGTGGGCGTGAATTTGCCGATTTTCAACCGTAACCAGGGGAATATCGCGGCGGCCGATGCGGACCGCGAGCGCGCGAAACTGGAGGTGCAGCGCGTGGGGCTGGTGCTGCAGCAGATGGCCGCGCCGATTGTGCAAAATTATGTCAGTTCGCGGGCGATCGCGGAGCGTTACAAGAACAGGACTTTGCCGAACGCGCGGAAGGCTTACGAACTTTATTTGCGGAAATATCATGAGGGGGCGGCGGCTTATCCGCAGGTGCTGATCGCGCAGCGGACGCTGGTGCAACTCGAGACCACCTACATCAATACTTTGGAGAATGTGTGGATCAATGCAGCGGCGCTGCAGGGGTTGCTGCTGACGGATGGATTGGATTTGCCCGCCGCGCCTGACGAGCTGGACCGGCCGGTGCGGGAGATTAATTTGCCGATCACAGAGAATCCGGGGATGCGGCCGTGACGCGGGTATTAGGGGCCGGCGATTTGTTGCGGAACGAATCACGTATAGGCTGACGCATCTTGTGGTAATGTTCCGCGCGAACGTTCTCCGCGGCGGTGAAGTGTGGATCAGCCTCCAGCCCTGGGCGGCATGCAGCCGTGCCAGCTGTGCAAGCAAATGCGGTCTGTGGCGCCTATCTCCTTTCATCGCAACGTGGGAATGCTGGTGGCGCGGCGTACTTATGCTTTGCACGGCGAATTGTGCAAGAGTTGCCTGAGTCGGGCGTATTGGGAATTTACGTGGCGGAACTTTGTGCAGGGATGGTGGGGGACAATTTCGTTGTTCATCACGCCGGTTTACTTTTTTATGAACACTTATAGTTTCGCGGCGGCGCGCTATAGATTGCGCGATGCGCTGGAGTGAAGGGCAGCGGCTGACGTTGCGGCAAGCTGGGGCGCAGCAAGCAGCGCCCCTACCATGGTTACGCGCGAACGTGGCGCCAGCGTGGACAGGATCTGAGCTCGGAAAAGGAGATGGCGCGTGGAGACATTTTTTCTGTTGCTGCTGGTGGTGGTGGCGTTTTTCGTGCTGAGTATTTTCCTGGGATCGTTTTTCACGGTGCAGACGGCGCAGGTGG
>Ga0308309_10000869_pt1 | contig 18142 bp, 14 predicted proteins | sample HubBroMetageWFT5_FD_192491 | JGI IMG/M metagenome (GOLD analysis project Ga0308309, IMG submission 192491) | Warmed and freeze-thawed soil microbial communities from the Hubbard Brook experimental Forest, New Hampshire - Hubbard Brook CCASE Soil... | ecosystem: Environmental > Terrestrial >...
GAAGGTTTGGCGACGGATTGATCCACGCTAGCCCGGTCGAATCGTACCAGTCGCCCCGCATCCATCCCGCGAGAGAAACAACCTGCAACCGCGCATTGATACCGCGTTCGCCATTGAACATTTTCGCCAGTTCACCCACAGTCATGCCATGACGCACCGGCACCGAATCATAGTTGGTAAAACTCTCATGGCCGGGATCGGGGATCGGTCCCTGCACAAACGACCCGGTAATCGGATTGGGCCGGTCGAGCACGATTATTTCAATTCCCGCCTTGGCCGCGCCTTCCAGAAAATATCCCAGCGTGGTTTCGTAGGTGTAGAAGCGCGCCCCTGCATCCTGAATATCGATGACCACCGCATCCAGCGTCTTCAATACGTCGAGCGACGGCCGCCGCGCCACATCGGTCGCGCCGTAGACGCTGTAAACCGGAACACCGGTGGCCGCGTCCTTCGAATCGCCGATCTCGGTCGTGTCCAGAGAGCCCGTCACTCCATGCTCGGGGCTGAAGATCGCATCAAGCGAGACTCCTGGTGCCTGCGATAAAACGTCAATCGTGCGGCGTCCTTGCGAATCCATGCTGGTCTGGTTCGTCAGCAGGCCAATCTTTTTCTTCCCTGTTGCGCCACGAAGCAGATCAAAGCCATGAGCCTCGAGCACATCGATTCCCGCCTGCACCGTTCCGTTGCGAACCGCCAATCGACGCGCCGCCGTCTCTGCTTCGTTGTATCCCGTGATGCTCTTCCATCGCAGTTCGTCACTTTCAGTCACCGTGAGCGGCAAAGCCGCCGCTACGGCGGTTGCGATCTTCGATCGCAAAGCGATCGCATTTCCCTTCCCCCGAGGATGAACTGCATTGGTCAGTATGATGATGTACGTCCGCGTTGTGGGATCGATCCACAACGAAGTCCCGGTAAATCCGGTATGGCCAAAGGAACCAACCGGCAGCAGATCGCCGCGCGGGCTGGAGAAGGGCGAATCGATGTCCCAGCCAAATCCGCGCAGTACTTGCGATGTCGGCGGCTGCTGCGGCGTCGTCATTTTCTTGATCATCAACGGAGAAAGAATCGAGCTGCCGTCCAGCAATGCCTCGGCAAACGTCGCCAGGTCGTCCGCCGTCGAGAACAGCCCCGCGTGTCCAGCCATTCCACCCATTCGTCGAGCCGTGGGATCGTGCACAATTCCCCGGAGCATCTTGTCGTGTTCGTCATACTGCGTGGGCGCAATCTTTGGCGCCCACGAGGCCGGCGGCAGAAAGCGCGTGTGCGCCATCTTCAACGGTGCAAGAATATTCTTCTGGCCGTATTCTTCCAGCGACATTCCTGATACCCGCTCCACCAGCGCACCCAGCACAATAAAATTGACGTCGCTGTACAGGAATTGCGATCCGGGTGCATAGATGGGCTTCTCCGCATAAGCCATGCGTAATGCCGTTTCGCGTCCCTCCCACGGCTGCAACAAATCCAAATCTTTCGGCAGACCGGAGTAATGGGTGAGCAGTTCGCGAACCGTGATTTCCTCTTTGCCGTTCTCCGCGAACTCCGGAATGTACTTCGCCACCGGCTCGTTGACGCGAACTTGGCCCTGCTGTACCAGTTGCATCACCGCCGTGGTGGTCGCGACCACCTTGGTGAGCGAAGCTATATCGAAAATTGTGTCCACGGTCATCGGCTCGCGGTGTGGTTCGAGCGAGCGCTCGCCGAATGCCTTGCGGTAAATCACTTGGCCGTCGTGCCCGACCAGCACCACCGCCCCTGGAACCTGCTCATCGCGGATAGCCTCTTGCACGATATCGTCGAGCACACCGAGGCGACCGCTTGAGGTAGCGGTCCTCTGCGTCGCAGCGAGCGCAAGTGGGGACAGCGTACCGAGGACAAACATAATCGACAGAAAGCCTGAGACCCTTCGTCCGAGGCCCAAATTCAGGTTAATCATGCGGATACTCTGACTCTACACAAGCCCAGCAGCCGGCTCAACAAACCGAAGTAAGCAGGTGCCATCTTTGCCAAATGGAGAACGGGCGTCCCCGCCCGTCGAGTCGAAACAATCACAGTTAGGGACAATACTCAGAGGACATCCGACTAGGATTTCTTGCTGTTCACACGCGTCTTACCGGGCTTCTTCGCACCTTTGCTCTTTTCAAGCGTCGGGATACGTGTCGCGTACTCGACTGCAACCCACTGGGCGATCATGTCCCGCAGGATGTCCGCAATTCGTTGGCCGGTCATCTGGTGGTAATACCGCAGGTACTCCATCTGCTCGGCGTCAATCCGAACCGTGCCCCTCGACTTGCTGATCTCCTTTTTCTTCATATGCGTCACCGATAGAAATCTATGGCAACCCATAAAATCGGTCAACAGCCAGATGGTCACCCGACCCGGGTCAGGGCAATCTACCGTTTGCTAGGACAAAGAGTACAGGGTGATTAGTCATCTTTACCCGAATGCGGAACTTTGTTATAAACCGAACATCGAACCCACAGCCTTTTCCCCGAGACGTTTCCCTGGAACGGTCTCCGCCGCTGGGAGCGGAACTCCCTTCCCCGCTCCGGCCCACGAGCAACAAGACGCCGTCTTCGCTCCCGCTTTTGAATTAATCCAACAAGCCATTGCGGATCGCGTCTTTCCCGCGGCTTCGGTCGCCATCACCCACCAGGGGAATCTTGTCGGACTCAAGTCCATCGGCCGGTTCACCTACGAACCCGATTCGCCCGCAGCGACCACCGCCACCATTTTTGATCTCGCTTCCGTGACCAAAGTCGTCGCCACAACCAGCATGGCCATGATGCTCTACGAACGCGGACTCCTCGACCTCGACCTGCCCGTGGTGGCCGTCATAGCAGAGTTCGCTGGAGAAGATCCCCGGCGGGACGCAGTCACGTTGCGCATGTTGCTCGCGCATTCCTCCGGATTGCCCGCGTACGAAAAGCTGTTCATGCGAGCGAAAACACGAGACCAACTTCTTTCCGCCGCCTTGGCGACGCCGCTCACGGCCAATCCTGGCGCCAAAGCCGAATACAGCGATATCGGTTTCATCATCCTGGGAGCAGCTCTCGAGCGCATAGTCGAAGAATCTCTCGACCGCTACTGCCAACATGAGATCTTCGGCCCGTTGGCCATGACGCACTCAGCGTTCAATCCCCCATCAGCTTGGCAAGCTTCGATCGCGCCGACCGCAAACGATCAATCTTTCCGCCATCGCATCATTCAGGGAGAAGTGCAAGACGAAAATGCCAGCGTGCTGGGCGGAGTCGCAGGCCACGCCGGCGTGTTTGCCAGCGCCGAGGATCTGGCGACCTTTGCTCATGCCATGCTCTCTGGCGGACGCCCCATCCTTCGCCCCGAAACTTTGGCGGTGTTCACCCGCCGCGAGTCCTCTCCGCCAGGCACATCACGCGCATTAGGGTGGGACACGCCGTTATCCCCGTCACAATCCGGAAAATACTTCTCGAGCAATTCATTCGGCCATCTCGGCTACACCGGAACCTCGCTGTGGATCGACCCAGACCGCCAGGTCGCGATCACGTTGCTCACCAACCGCACCTGGCCCGACTGCAGCAATCAAGCCATCAAGCAACTGCGCCCCAAATTTCACGATGCAGTCATTGAGTCATTGAAAGGCTCCTGACTCAGAAGGCTGAACGGCCATAAACCGCATAAACTCGTATGGTTCGCTAGGTTCCCTGCTAGAATCAATCCACTTCTGGGCGGAATGGGGCGCAGTACGTCATGACTTGTAGATTGTGCGGATCGAACAACCAGGCAGAATGTGGCGCCGAGATCAACATTCACCTTCCCAGAGATGGGGATAAGGGCGCCGTGTTGGTATTTCCGAAACTCGTTGTCTGCTTGGATTGTGGGGTTGCTGAGTTCACTGTTCCTGAAGCTGAGTTGCGCCAACTGGGGAGACGTGGCGCGGCATCTACTGCTGCGTAATCGCTCGTTCACTTCTGGCGAACACAGTCGGCGGCCCGAACTCCACTCCACTGCTGATAAACTGCCTGCCCTCTCGCACGGCTTCCATAGCAAGTAGCAGTTCCCTTCCTGCATGCGCCTTTATCACGTAGCCCATCGCCCCAAAGCTCAGAGCCTCTTCGATTACTTCAGCAGAGGATTCCTGGCTGACGAACAGTATCTTGGATTGAGGTGAGAACTTGCGAATTTGGCGAGCGACTTCGATGCCGTTCAGATTTGGAAGGCCAATGTCCAGAAGGATCAAATCCGGCTGCAGTTCTTCTGCTTTCTGGACAGCTTCTAGTCCATCGGACACTTCGCAGATCACTTGCAATTCCGAACTGTCTCCCACCGTCGAACAGACAAATCGACGGAAGGGTTCGAAATCCTCTACCACGAGAACACGGACGGATGACATCTGGCTACCAGGCACTCCCATTTTCACCTGTAACGCATCTGTTATACCACAAATGGTATGACCACTGTACCAGTTGTTTCATGTTTGTTATGGCGTGCTAACGCCATTCAGCAACGGGCCCCTTGCCCGCCAAACGGGCAGATCTTTACGTGCCAGACTCGAACATAACCGGCGCGACTCCAATTGTGGTTGATTGTCCCGGTGATATAGATTTGGTCGCGCCGCCGTAGGTGGCGTTGAAGGACTTGTAATTCACGTACCCGGTCGCTGGCGCGTAATCGCTGTCGCCGGCAGTATTCCACACAATCAGTGCGTTCGCGCCGCTAGCCTCTGTCAACGGGCACGTCCACACCGTGCCAGTATTCGAGCAAGATGAAGTAAAGGTCGCACCGGTAAGCCACTGCATCATCGTGTAGTAATAGGTGTCATAGCCGCCGGTGCTGATGCTTTCCCATTTAAACCAGCCTACGTTGAATGCGCCTCCAGCGCCTCCCTGATACGCATATTGCAGGACGTGCCATCTCACGAACTGGCCCCGACAGTCGTCGAGCGTGAACTGGGTAGAGCAGGTAAATGTGACGTTGTCATAATTGGTCTCGGTATTCATCCACGGAGTTGTGGTCCATCCATTGGCGTTCTTTACCTTCAACATGCTCTGCACCATACCCAAGCGCTGCTCGGGCGCAGACTGTTCCATGTAGACGTGGAAGCCGTAATAGTCGGAGAGCCTGCCGTTGGTATTCTCCAAAGTCATCCAGTTCGTCATCCATGGGGCATCGCCGCCAGATACCGGAGGAGTCGAAATCAAAGCGCCCGAAATGTTGTTGCGGATGATCGGAATCACAGGCTTGAACATGTCATAAAGCTGTGTTTCCGTTCCGGTCCAGAAATTTGTGAGGTTGGGCTCGTTCCACATCTCCCAGTGTTTGATGTAGTCCTTGACGCAATGGCCGGCGGGAGAGCAATGCTCTACCAACGCTGTGACAAAGGCATTAAACGCGGGGCTGCCGTTGGACGTAAGGTCGCTTGGCGGACCCGCTGAAAAATTGTGCCCCATGCCCCACCCTTTGCCATCGCAAGGAGTAGTGGAGATCCAGCACGGGACAAGGCCGAACGTGTACATGACCGCAGTCGGCTGACGTTGCGCAACCAGATCAAGCCAGGTGTCCAAATAGGCCCAGTCGTAGCTGTTATTGCCAGTGCTCAGGAGGCCCCATTCGGTTCCCGATTGCCAGAGACGCACGGTCCCTGGCTGCGACTTGGTAGGAACCCACGAGCCGTTTAAGCCGCAGTCGTCGCTCCAATAGATACACTCAAAGCTCCAATTTGCAGGCGCTATGGGATGACTCCCCATGGGCAAGGCCGTATTGCCGGGAGGAGGTGGCGGCGGCGTATTCGTCGTTTGCTGCGAGGTTCCGCTGACACCTTGACAGCCTGCCAGCGCAAGCAGGGCCACCAGGACCAACAACAGCTCCCAACCCACACAAAGTCTCACTCGACGGTCACGGCACATCCCGGGCCACGCGTTCATAGTCAGCTCCAGCCAATCTCCCGCGGAACCAGGGGAAAAGGATTGTCTATTGTGTTTTCAGCTGTGAGGAGCGGGAAGGTGCCAAAGGGTCACACGGGGAGAGGTGCAAAAGCGAGCTCGGCCTTGCGACCTTAGTGCATTGCGCGAAGCACGGCCGCAAACCCGTACTCGGAATGCGTCTTATGATCTCGTGCGCAAAAAACGACCGTTATGAATTCGAAGTGTGGAAAACGGAATACGGCGAGGAATTCCGACCTGCCGCCCTCGCGAAGCTGGAGCTTCGATTGGAAAACTTTAAAGATTAGTTGTGACCAAGCCTCTTTAACCACTAAAGTGGAATGCTCAACCCATGGAGACAAACCGTTGACACGACCAGGCAAAAAGGCCTCTGCGAGACTCAGCCATCTCTCCACCGAGCAACCCAACGCGGCCGCCGGGAATCTCGACCTGAAGTCCTCCCTGGAAATCGCCAGCATCATCAACGCCCAGGACGCCAAAGTTGCCGCCGCCGTGAAGCCCGCCTTGCCCCAGATCGCTCGCGGCATTGATCTGATCGCGAATGCCTTGAACCACGGAGGCCGCCTCATCTACGTCGGCGCCGGAACCAGCGGCCGTCTCGGCGCACTCGACGCTTCGGAGTGTCCACCCACTTTCAATACCGATCCAAAGGCCGTACAGTTCGTAATCGCCGGCGGGATCAAAGCGCTTCACAGCGCCACCGAAGCCAGCGAGGACTCCGACGAACTCGGCCAGCTTGAGATGGCCAAGAAAAAACCTGGCAAAAACGATGTTGTAGTTGGAATCGCCGCCAGCGGACGCACTCCGTTCACGATCGCTGCCGTCGAATACGCCCGCCGTCACGGCGCCAAAACCTTCGCCGTCACCTGCAACGCCGGCTCTCCCCTGGAAAAAGCCGCGCACTTCGCCATCGTGGCCGAGGTCGGCCCCGAAGTCATCGCCGGATCCAGCCGCATGAAAGCCGGCTCGGCCCAAAAAATGATTCTGAATATGCTCTCGAGCGGAGCCATGACTCGCCTGGGCTACGTCTACGGCAACCTGATGATTAACGTCCACGTCAAGAACTACAAACTGCGCGAACGCGGTCTAACCATCCTGCAACAAGCCGCCGGAATCGATCGCGAAGCTGCAGAGAAAGCCCTGCAAGCGGCAGGGAACGGTGTCCCGATAGCGCTGGTAATGTTGCAAGCGGATGTAAACCGTCTACAAGCAACCACGGCCCTCAAATCAACCCACGGCCACGTCCGCCAAGCTATCGCCGCCGCCCGAGCTTTGTAGCGCCGACGTCCCGCCGGCGCGCCTTTCGAGACCTGGGAGAGCAACGATACTAGGTGGCTAGCCCAAGCTTTCCCTATGGACAAAATTAGGGTGCCCCACCTTTCTCGCGTTCTTTGCGAGAGGGTGGGGTTTTTAGCGGCCGGGTGCTCTTTTTCCGCTGTCATCCTGGGAAAGTGCAGGCCTTCGCAAAGCGAAGGCCTGCCAACGAAGAGCCTGCCCCAAGCCTGCCGAGGGGATCTCTCCACTTCTACCGCATGCAGCGACCTATCGATACACCGGGGAAGAAGGTGAGCTGGAGATTGAATCTCGCTGGACAGCGCAACGGCGTAAGCAGCTGGGCGTGTATCCGGTGGTCCGCCGCCGCAATGTCAGCTAAAAGCTCCGCACTCTCGCAAAGAACGCGAAAAGGGCAGGGCAGCCGCTTCCAAGTGTAGGCCATCCCCCCACCCAATTTTGTGTAGACGAAAGGAGGAACCAGTCCCGCTCTTATTGGCAGCCGGTGATGTTCTGAATGATTCCATTCTGTACAGTGATCGTGCAACCGCCTGCAGTCACGGTCCCGCTGAACGAAGATTGAAGCGCGAGAGTTCCACTCGAGGTCGGCCAATAGTTTTTCTGATAAGTGGTAGAGGGCGTGGCTAACACGTCGATGACATTGAAGTTGTTGTTTCGCACAGGGGCGGCGTACATTCGAAAAACTTCATTTGGTCCGGTTGTGCCATTCCGCGGGCGTTGTGAACTGCGGCCATATCTGCGGCCACCCTACCGGGTAATTATAGGCGGCGTTTCCGGTTACGTTTGAGTTCGGGAAAGTTTGGTTTATGTTGCCTATGTTTGAGAAACTTGTCAGAGAAGGTATAGAGATTTCGTGATATCCGGGATCTAATCCACAAGGCGATTCGATGTGGATCTGAACGACATGGCTGACCCAACTCGCAGCGGCACCCAAGACGACACCATTTGAATCGGCCTTCGCAGGACACGGAAAGGAGCCCGTGAAGTCGTAAACCTGATTGATCGTGATGTGCAAAATGCTGTACGTCAAATTACCGCTTGTGGCGTTGATCGCCGTCTGATTCGGGAGCGTGTTCTCAACCTTGATATCGAACACGCCATATCCGAAAGTACTTCCCGCGTTTTGCGCGGCAGAAAGTTGCCAGCCGATAGTGTTCCCCGTTAATGTTACCTCCGCATCGAACTTCTCATTGTAGTGTTGGGTGGTGGAGTCGAGCCGGGTGCCCCAGGTCTCGCGCTTTTCGAGGCATGGGAGAGCAACGATACTCGGCGGCAGTCCAGGCCTTCCTGATGGACAAAAGGGGTGCCCCACCCTTCTCGCGTTCTTAGCGAGAGGGTGGGGCTTTTAGAGGCGGGTGCCCAGGTCTCGCGCTTTTCGAGGCATGGGAGAGCAACGACACTGCCGTCGGTGCGCAAGGTGCTACGAACGAACAGAGAAAGTCGAGTTTAAATTAGATGCCCAGGTCCCGAAAACCGCGAGACCTGGGGCACCGCAACGTGCTCCGACACATTTCTCCAACGTTTTCACCCCCCAAGCAATGTCGCATCCCCGCCAGGCCGTGCCCTTCCGATTAACTAATTCCCACCCACCACAAACCCGTTTCGCCTTTACAATATCTCAGCGCCACAGATTGGATGGGACCCCATGAGCCTCGCGTTTGCTCACGGTCTACCAGAGTACGATATTCATATGGATAAATTCGTAATTCGCGGCGGCAACCCGCTGCTAGGAACAATTCGCGTCAGCGGCGCCAAGAACGCCGCGCTTCCAGCCATGGCCGCCGCCCTGCTGACCGACGAGCCGGTGATCCTCGAAAACGTTCCCCAGGTTCGCGACATCGAGACCACGCGCAAGCTCCTCGCTGCCATGGGCGCCGAAGTCGAACTCGGATACGGCCGCGCTCAGCATCGCACCACCATCTGCTGCAAGAACCTGACCTCGCCCGAAGCCTCCTACGAACTGGTCAAGACCATGCGCGCATCGACGCTCGTCCTCGGCCCACTCGTAGCTCGTTGCGGCCGCGCCCGCGTTTCCCTCCCCGGAGGCTGCGCCATTGGGGGAAGACCGATTGATCTTCATATCAAGGGACTCGAGCTTCTCGGCGCAACCATCACGCAAGATCACGGATACGTCGAGGCCACTGCAAAACGGCTGCATGGGGGAGAAATTCTTTTCGACAAGATCACCGTAACCGGCACCGAGGATCTGTTGATGGCAGCGACTCTCGCCGATGGTGAAACTGTAATGCTGAATTGCGCCCGCGAACCGGAAGTCGCCGACCTCGCTGATTTGCTGAACAAGATGGGCGCTCGCATCGAAGGCGCGGGCACTTCAACCATCCGAGTCAAGGGCGTCGCTAAATTGCATGGAGCCCGGCACCGTATCATTCCCGATCGCATTGAAGCCGCCACGTTCATCATCGCTGGCGCGCTGACCGGCGGAGACCTCAACGTTGCCGGATGCGATCCAAATCATCTGGGCGCGTTGCTTGAGAAGTTGAACGAGGTAGGAGTAAAAACATCGCGCACTGGCGACTCAGTTCGCGTGATGGGCGACAATCCTCCCAAAGCCGCCGACATGGTCACCGAGGAATATCCCGGCTTTCCCACCGACGTGCAAGCGCAATACATGGCCCTGGCAACCCAGGCGGACGGCACCTCGATCATCACCGAAAACATTTTCGAGAACCGTTTCATGCACGCTCAGGAACTGGTGCGCATGGGTGCGAACATCAAGATTGAAGGACGCCGCGCCGTGGTTCGCGGCAAAACTCCGTTGAGCGCAGCCGCAGTCCTGGCTTCCGATTTGCGAGCGTCGGCGTCGTTGGTACTCGCAGCTCTGGTCGCGGATGGAGAAACCATTATCGATCGCGTCTATCACATCGATCGCGGCTACGAACACATCGAAGAAAAGCTGCGCGGCGTGGGAGCCCAAATCCGCCGCATCGGCGAGATTCTGCCCAAAAAGGCAGCTGCGCCCGCCGCCCGAGGGTGACCTCATCACGGAAGACGCAGCATCAAAAGGCACTGGGGGAAGGTGAACTTTGGGGGGGGCGATCGTGAGGGTCGGAACGTCAGCCTCGCTGAACACTAACCCATGATCGCCCGATGTACGCCGTCGAACACACCCACTGTAGCCGATCGATGGAGCCCAGCCAATACGGTGAACACCGTATTCCGTCACTGCAAAACACCGTATGACTTATAGAAAATTCAAAAGCCGCGACCTTTAATCGCGGCTTCTTGCTGTCTGTGAATTGTTCCTTCGGCGATTACGCAGCCTGCCGGGTGGCCAGTTCCTGTGCATAGTGCCGCGCTTCGGACTGCGAGCCGATGACCCTCATCTCTTGCCAGTCATAGGGCAACTCCTTGCCGCAATCCAGGCACACAACGTACATCCCCGTCAGCGCTGCCGCTGTGGAGGGCCGCGAACCCTTGCGGGACGCGGCCTTTATAGTGATAGGAAAACTATAACGATTGTGCCAACAACCGAAGAAAGCATCGACTAATTTTGCGATCATGTTTGACCTCCACAGCCAACTGCTTCACTGCCCTTACCTGAGAAACCAGAAGTTATAGAGTCCGTCAAATTGTCTTCTGCAGCTATCCCCTTAGATTCCAACCGCAAGGAAAAGGTTTCGCCAACTGTCAATAGTGACAAACCCGATGAGAACGTTACAGTTGCGGATGCGAAAAGACACGGGGAGATAAGAAATCAAGCGGGAGGCGCAGAGTTCAAACCCGCTCCGGACCGGCCTTCTTGCGGGCATGACACTTGGAGACGATGGCAGTGCGAAGGCGGGTGCGAAGGTCTTCCGGAAGTTCGTAGAGTTGAGAGTCGCGGTAAATCTCGATCGTCTTCTTGGTCGTATCGCAGACCACGTAGCAGTTGTGGCACCACGCCAGATGATCTTCCAATTCAGCTTTTGTGCGCGCATCAATCACGCCATCAAGATAGTTCGTCAGCTCACTCAGGAAATCAGCGCACTTCACTGGTTGGTGTCTCCGGTTTCGGGTTTTTCCTTGCTGCTTTCGGGTTTTTCTTTGCCGTTTTCACGTCGCTGGAAGAAACGGCTGAGGCGCTCTCGCAATTGCAAGCGGGCCCGCAACAGTCGTGACTTCACCGCCGGGATGCTGAGATCCAGCGCCTCGGCGGTTTCTTCCGTCGACAATCCTTCTACGTCACGCAGGACGAAGACCGTTCTAAAACTTGCGGGCAGCCCCTGGATGGTGCGGGTCAGAATCTCCCGCAACTCCGCCTGGTTGTACTGCTGCTCGGGATTCGGACTCCAGTCCGCAACTTCGCGCGGCAGCGAGTCTTCCTCGGTCTTAACTTCTTCGTCGAGCGAAACCATGCGCTCGGGGCGACGGCGGCGCAACCGCATGAGCGCCTCGTTCACCGCAATGCGCACGAGCCAGGTATAAAACTTCGACTGGCCCTGAAACTGATGAAGATTACTGTAAGCTTTCAGGAACGCGTCTTGCACCACATCTTCCGCGTCTTCGCGGTTCTGCGTGATGTGTTGCGCGATCCGAAATACGTTCCGGTCGTACCGCCGAACCAGTTCTTCGAAAGCACCGACGTCTCCGCCCTTGGCAGCTTGTACGAGCGCCAACTCGTCGGACACTGGCTCATCTATTTTGGGTTGGATGGTACTCATCATTCATCCGATGCAACAATTTTCACGTGGCGCGGCGCAAGGAACTGTTATTTTACTTGGTAACCCGCGCTTCGCGTAACTCTTTTGACGTAACCTGAGTGGAATAGTGTAGCAGGGATTCAGGAACTGGTGAAGAAACGTCGAAAGCGGCGGCTGAAGCCGCATTGATTCGACGGCGTTTGTGATATGGCTGAAGCCATATCCTGATACGAATCGAGCGGTTCGGATAGCCAACTATTAGTGTGTCCCCAGGCAATGCTGATTCGCATATTAGAGCTTCCCCCGACCCGCTTCAGGTGAGATTCTGTCTGGCGGCTCTTCGCGGCCAGAACAGGTTACTTCGGTCATCCATGAAACTCGCTCAAGAGGTCTTATAATCAGAACCTTGCTGGGTATGTGGGGGCGGGGAACCGCGTTCAGCGCCGCGAGAGGGGCGTTGAAAACCTCGATCGAAGTAAACAGTTCGTCACCTCAGGGGCTGAAGCCCCGAACATATTTTCGGTTGTGGGTGGCACGATTGAAATCGTGCCACCCACAAATGCACTCGGGAAGCTGCAAGGCGGTCAGGGCCACAATGGCACAAAAAAGTTCGATTGATCAAATTGTCGAGAGGGCAGTCTCGCAGGTCCTGGAAGGGCATCTTCCGGAATTGCGGAAAGAACTGGTCCGCCGGGTTCTGGAGGAAGTGCATCCGCATCTGGGAGGGTCGGCCGGTGCGGGCGGAAAAGGCTCGACGGGGAACGGCGCCGCCGACCTGTTGCACGCACTCTCCGCGATTCATGCGGGGACGACGCAGAAGGAAGTTTTGCGCGCCCTCCTGGAAAGCACGGCAAGCTACTGCGGGCGAGCTGGGTTGTTTGTGATCAAGTCGGGATCGGCTACGGGATGGCAGGGGCGCGGGTTTGATAACAACGAAGACTTGAAGGATTTTTCGCTGGACGTGAGCAGCCGGGCGCCTGCCCAAGCTCTGCAAACGCAAGCCGCGGTTAGCGCGGTTGCAGCGGAGATGGATCCCCGATTCATTTCGCAATTCGGCGCTCCCGCGGAAGATCGCATTCTGCTGCTGCCGCTTCATTTGAAAGACAAAGTGGCGGCGCTGGTGTATGCCGATGCGGGGACGGGAGCGGGCGGGAAGTTGGATGCGGCCGCACTCGAATTGCTGGTATCGGCTACGGGAGCTTGGCTCGAAGTCGCTTCGCTTCGGAAGCAGGCGTTGAAGGAAGGCGCGGCCGAGGCTGGTGTTCCCGAAAAGTTCGAAGCTCCTGCGGTGCAAACAGTGTCGTCTTTTTCGGATCCTTTTGCGGCCCATGCGCCGAAGCATGTGGTTGCGGCTCCGGCTGAGGAGCCCGCGATGGCGGAAGCCACGGCCGAAGTCGTATCTGCACCTTCGGCGATGGCAGCAGCGGCAGTGGCGCCCGCAACCGATGCGTTTGCGCACATGTCGCCGGAAGATGCCGAGGTTCATCGCAAGGCGCAACGATTTGCGCGGCTTCTGATGGATGAGATCAAGCTCTACAACCAGGCCAAGGTTGCGGAAGGCCGCAAGCACAAAGATCTGTACGATCGCCTGAAGGAAGATATCGACAAGAGCCGTTCAACCTACCAGAAGCGCTACGGTAACACAGTGGCAGCGAACGCGGATTATCTGAGCAGCGAACTCGTGCGCAGCCTGGCTGAGGATGATGTTTCGCTGCTGGGGCCGAACTTTCATCGCTAATTCCTAGAAGATTTCTGGGCGAAGCGGAGGACAACAGGTCCTTCGACTTCACAGAATCGCTGGCTGCGCGAACGATTCTGTTCCGCTCGGGATGACACGGTTGTTTTGCGTTCCGGCGTCCCACCCCTTCGGACGTTTGGACGCCGCCTTCACTAACCTCCCGAAGATAAACTTGTCTGACGGAAAACCGCGAATGAGTGAAGCACAATATTGTTCGCGTTCTGCTGGTTTGTCAGTTGTGCATCATGACGCTCATTCACCCCAATTGACCCCTGCCTCGGGGAGTTTTGAGTGCAACCGCCTAGACCCACATCTCGAAAACCGCGAGATGGGGCACCCGCGCGCAAGATCCCTCGACTCCACAGAATCGCTCGCTGCGCGAACCGATTCTGTTTCGTTCGAGATGACAATTTGATTGTTTCTGATGACAAATCTAAGTGCTCGGGATGATGGTCTGATCTTAGTTTTTGCTTGACAGGATTGGCCGGGAATCGCTATTGTTAAGGCCGTTTGTAATGTATGTAAGTCGATTTTATTAGTAGGGTATAACGGCTCCCGGCCAAACTGCTCTAGGCCGTTTGACAAACAACTCTCGAGGAGAACTTGCATGGATCACACTATGAATCGAAATATGGATCGCGCGAAGAGTCTGATTGCTGTTGCTGCATTTTTGTTCATCGGGCTGGGGGCGGTTGCGCAGCAATCGTCTACTCCGCCGGCGGCGAGCGGGAGTGGCGCGCCCGCGGACAACGTTAGCACGGTTCGTGGCTGCCTCAAGGGTCAACGTGGAAACTACGTCGTGGTCGAGGACAAGACTGGCCTGATGTATGTGCTAAAAGGCGTCGGCAACACACTCAACGGTCAACTCAACCGTCAAGTGGAAGTGAAGGGCAAAATACTTTCTGGCACGGTCAAGACGGGCATCAATCCGGCGAAGGTGGGCAGTAATCCGAGCGATACGGCGCGTGGGGTTGACGGCGTCCCCTTGCAGGTGGCAAACCCGGAGACGGACATTCGCACGATTTCGAAGAAGTGCAAGGCGGCGGATCAACAGTAAGGTCGCGCCGGTATTTTTTGTTGGTCTGAAGACCCTGGGCTAAGAAAGATGAAAAACTCTATCGGCGCCCAGGACAAGGCCGAGAGTCACAGCGGCGATCACGATTTCCCCCACCGCTCCCACGATGAAGGGACGCAATCCCTGCTTCTGCATTTCGCGCAGATTGGTTCGGAGTCCGACGCCGGCAAATGTCAGCAAGAAAGCCCAGCGGGATAAATTCCCCAGACTGCCGAGTTGTTCCTTATTGAAAACGCCTAGCGTGGCTAGAAGCGAGATCAGCAGGAATCCAAGAACGAACTTGGGAAATTTCTGCCACAGGAAGAAAGCCTTGTTGTGGACGGTTTGAGCCTGTCCTTTACTGGCCCAATAGATCGCATAGCCTAGAACGACGAACCCGATCATCGCGTTTCTGGCAGTCTTGGCCAAGACCGCAATCTTTCCTGCCGCATCGGAGTAGAGAGCGCCGGCGGCTACCGCTTCGGCCGTGTTATCGACCGCCAATCCACTCCACAGGCCGTAGGCGTGGTTGCTCATGCCCAGGAGATGTCCGATGAAAGGGAAAGTAAAGACAGCGATCGCGCCCAGCGCAAGAATCGCGGCGATGGCCAGGGATGAATCTTCATCGTCGGCGTCGATGGCGCCCTTGGCTGCGATGATGGCAGAGACGCCGCAGATCGAAGATCCGACAGCCAGGAGTGTAGTCAGTTTCGGAGTGAGCTTGAAGATGCGCCCCAGAGCGGTCATCAGCGCGATGGCAAGTGCGAGTTCAATCACTACCAGCGCAAGACTCAGGCCTCCCAGCTTGATGACGTCGCCGAGGAGAAAGCGGGCGCCGAGCAGCACGATGCCGACCTTCAGCCAGAATTCGTAGGTGGCGATACCTGCCTTGAAGAGCTCGGGGACGCGAACTGTATTCGATATAACGAGACCGATAAGGATGGCCCACAGCACGTACTCGATATTCGGAAGGCTGAGATGGTGGCTCTTGCCGTAGTGAGAAATCGATTGCTCGATGAACTTGCCGGCATATCCGATGGCGGCCAGCAGGGTCACGCCGGGAATAAAGCTGAGGACACGCGATGAAAGAGTGGTTGATTTGGGCGGCTCAATGGCGACGGAGGTACTCATACGGTTCTCCTTGCGGATGAAGTCGAACTACCAAGGAATTTTGGGAACGATATTCAAACGGACCAACAATGCCAGCAGAAGCGCGAGCGCCACTGCCCATCCGTCAAGCGATAGGTTGAACTTGCCGCCGCTTATGTAGCTTCCTCCATTCAGGTTCGGCCGACTGCAGAAACCAATCAGCCAGCCAAGGCCCGAAAACCTTGGCTGACCGATGGTCCCAGGGCGGAGCGTCCGACCCTGAATTCTATCCGTCCAGGCGATGTGCCGCCTAGAAGGTGTAAATCAAGTCGAATTGCAGGCGGTTCAGGTACGGTTCCTGCTGTCCGGGCTTGGTGATGGTCGCAACGCTGCTGTAGTTGTTGAACAAGGCGACGTTGTTTTCCAGATTGGTGTTCAGAGCGCGTCCATGCCACCAGGTAAAGCTGGCCAGCGTGTTAGAGCGCAATTTCCAAAGAGCGTAGATGCGGTTCTGCAGAATGTTGGTAGGAGCTCTCTGATCGCTTTCGACGAACGACGCGATCGCGGCGTCCTGTTCTTCGCGGTACCAGGCGTAGCCCACTTGAATGTCGTTCTTGTTCTTCACCTGGCCTACGCTGACATCAAACCCGTATTCCTTGTTTTGGCTGCCGAGGGTCGTGATGACGGCACCCTTGGTATTCAAAGGATGATTTTCGGCATCGAGGTTGTCCAGGAACTCCAGCAAGATGTTGACCGGCAAACGCGTGAAGCCAGTCTGGATCTGGTTCGGAAGGATGAAATCCGCGTAGTTGTAGCCAGAGTAAAAGTGGGGCACCCCTTTGGAGTCGACGTAGGTGGCGTTGGTCATGCCGTTGGGGGCAAAGACGCAGGGTGGGTAGGTGGGGAAGCTCGTGCCCTTGGCGCAGCCTTGTCCTTCGCCGGGTATTGGAATGCCGGTAATTGGAGCTGGAGCTGTGCCGCCGGTTGGGGTGGGAGGCTGGAAGCCGGTGGTGGTGGCTCCGGTTGCGAACGCGCTTTCCTGCAGAATCGCATCCGGACGGTTCCACTTCAGGGTCAGGAACGAGGGTGTGACCGTCCAGGGTCCGAATACAAACCTGCCGGCGATCTGCATACCTAGAGCGTAGGAATCCTGGGAAGGAATTCCTGGCTTTCCATTGGCCTGGTTGTAGAGCAGTTCGATGCCCTGGATGTTGACATTCTGCAACGGGCCGGAGAAATCGAACGAAGCTTTTTCGTCGAAGCCTTCCGGGTTCAGATCAGGATCAAAGGTGACGGAGGTGCGCTGCCACGGATAGGGAAATTTTCCGCCGGTGAGGGTGAGCCAGCTATGCGCAACGGGATTGTAGGTAATGAAGCCGCGGTCTAGCGCGATCGTCTTCCGATCGAAGACGTTGGTCAGGGTTTCGTTGGTCGAGGTGGGGTTCCCCAGGCTGCCCGTGGCCAAGGCAAAACCGGCGATGAAGTCCTGGTTGAGCTGGCCGTCCATGCCAAACCGCACACGAATGCGCGCGAGGTTGTTGTCGGGAACCCCGCTCTGGAAGTAAGATTCGCCGCGGATTCGGACGTCACCGCTGAAGCGGAAACGGCCGACTAAAGCTTCCAGCGCGCTCAATTGTCTTCGTTCATCCTGGGTCGTAGTATTCACGACGGCAAGGGCGCTCTTAACGTCGGCGGCGTTGGACGCAGCCTGATCCGCCGCGCTTTTTGCCTGGGTCGCAGACTGCTGGGCTTGCGCAGCGGTAGTCTGGGCCTGATCGACGCCGCTGGCAGCTTTTTGGGCGGCGGCGCTAGCCTGTTGCGTGGTATCCACGAGTTGCTGGAGCTGAGACCTCAATTGCTCGACCAACTGGTTTTGTTGTCTGATCTGCTGCTGCTGGGCCGCCACAGCCTCTTTCAGATCCTGGACTTCCTTGGCGGTGACGGTTTGCTTGGCGGATGCGCTGCGTTTTTGGGGCACGGGCGCATCGCTTTGGGCTGCCGCGAACCCGGTGAATGGGACCATCAAGATAATCATGATGGATATAGTAGAGATACGTTGCCAGTTCTTCCCTGCTTTCATTGGTAGACGCTCCTATTGTTTTCGACTCACTGGGAGTCGGGGACTTTACACCACAGAGTTCACAACAGACAGACCGGGGGCCAGCTAAACCGGCGCCAACCCCCACTTGTGCTGCAGCCGGCGTTCAATGGTCTTAAAGACCAAACCATCCACGATGTAACCAATCGCGATAATCAGCATCATGACCGCAATCACCTGACTCATGTCGTTCAGATCGCGTCCCATCATCAGCAACTGCCCGAGACCCAAGCTCACAAAGATCATCTCGCCCGAGATCAGCGAGCGCCAGGCGAAGGCCCAGCCCTGTTTGAAACCGGAAAGAATGAAGGG
>Ga0308309_10000872_pt1 | contig 18122 bp, 19 predicted proteins | sample HubBroMetageWFT5_FD_192491 | JGI IMG/M metagenome (GOLD analysis project Ga0308309, IMG submission 192491) | Warmed and freeze-thawed soil microbial communities from the Hubbard Brook experimental Forest, New Hampshire - Hubbard Brook CCASE Soil... | ecosystem: Environmental > Terrestrial >...
GTAGTTGTTGTTGATGATCGATGTGTTCAAGCGCGCTTCGGCTTGGCGCATTACGGCGGTGATTCCGTATTATCCGTACGCGCGCCAGGATCGCAAAGACCGGCCGCGCGTGGCGATTTCCGCGAAACTCGTGGCGGATTTATTGGAAACCGCAGGTTCGAGCAGGGTGTTAACGCTCGATCTGCACGCCCCGCAGATTCAGGGGTATTTCAATATCCCCGTGGATCACTTGTTCGCTTCACCGGTGCTGGTGGAATATTTTCAGAAAATGAATCTGGGGCCCATGACGATCGTTTCGCCGGATGCAGGGGGAGTCGAGCGCGCGCGTTACTTTGCGAAGAGGATGGACGCTCCTCTGGCCATCGTCGACAAACGGCGTATCGACGTGAACGTAAGCGAAGTGATGAACTTGATTGGAGACGTTTCAGGCCGTCCGGCTCTGGTCATCGACGACATTATCGACACCGCCGGAACGCTGGTGAAAACGGCGGAAGCGCTGCTAGATAACGGCGCGACGAAAGTTTTTGCGGCCTGCACGCACCCGGTTCTTTCGGGGCCCGCGGCCGAGCGCATCACCAAGTCCGCCATCGAAGAAGTTGTGGTGGCTGATTCGGTGCCGCTGAATGACGCGGCGCGAAAAGTATCGAAGATCAAAGTGTTAAGCGTGGCGCCGCTGTTGGCTCGCGGCATTCAGTCGATTCACGAAGAGACTTCGATCAGCGAACTGTTTAATTGAATTGCGGAAGAAATATAACTAACCAGTGGCATAAGAGGACGTATGGAATCATTTACAGTAGAAGGCAAAGTTCGCGAGGGCCGCGGAAAAGGCCCGGCGCGACGCACGCGTCTTACCGGCATGGTCCCCGCTATTCTTTATGGCGGGAAGAAGGACTCGATCTCCCTGTCGGTAAACGCCAAGCACGTCGCCCGCATTCTGCGCTCGGAGACAGGTCATAACACGATTTTCACCGTGCAGGTGGCCGACGGCGCGGCGGAAAAAGCCATGGTGAAGGATTGGCAGGTTGATCCGGTCAGCGGGTCGCTCCTGCACGTGGATCTGTTTCGCATCGCCATGGATGTGCGCATGCGCGTTCGCGTACCGGTGCACACATTTGGCGAGCCGCAAGGCGTGAAAATGCAGGGCGGCGTCTTCGAAATGGTCACCCGCGAAGTGGAAGTCGAGTGCTTGCCAGCCGACATTCCTGAAGAATTCAAGGTGGACGTCACCGAGATGCTTATCGGCAAACAGCTGCGCGCGGGTGACCTGCCATTCGATCGCAATAAAGTGAAGTTGCTGACCGATCCCATGCGCGTTCTCGCTCACGTGGTCGTGCTCAAGAAGGAAGAAGAGCCTGCTCCGGAAGCGGCAGTCGCTACGGAGACAGCGCCGGCCGAACCCGAAGTTATCAAGAAGGGCAAGAAGGAAGAAGAGGGCGAAGCCGAAGCTGCCGCGGAGCCGGCGGCCAAAGCCGAGAAGCCGGAGAAAAAGGGCAAGGAGAAGTAGTCTCCGCTCTGTGCTGCTCCATCAGAAGAGCGGGATATACGCTTGGGCCAATTTATGAAACTGATCGTCGGCCTTGGCAATCCCGGTGCGCAATACGAATGGACGCCGCACAATCTGGGTTTCCTGGCCGTTGACGGATTGGCTGCTCGCGAGGGAATTCGGATCACGCGGCCCGAATCGAAATCTTACGTGGGGCGCGGCAAAATGGCCGGCCAGGAAGTGGTTTTGGCCAAGCCGCAGACCATGATGAATCTGAGCGGAGTTGCCGTAAGAGAGTTGCTCGCGCGTTATGAGTGCACTCCGGCGGAATTGATTCTCCTGCTCGACGAAGTGGATTTGCCTTGGGGCATGCTCAGGATTCGCGAGCGCGGCGCAGGAAGCACGCATAACGGATTCAGGTCGGTGGTTAGCTCGCTCGGCACCGATGAGTTTGTCCGCATACGCATGGGGTGCCAGCCGGATCTTCCGGTGGGCGACCGCGCCGATTACGTGCTGCGGCCGATGCGCAAGCCAGAGCGTGAAATTGCGGCGCAGATGGCGACCGATGCTGCCGAAGCGGTGGATTTGGTTTTGACCGAGGGCGCAAACAAAGCCATGTCGCGGTTCAATCGCCGGGTCAGTTCCACGGAAGAAGAATCGCAAACGGACTTGTAGCAGGTATCGAAACGCAGCATAGATTCTGGACATCGAGGACATATGGAAGAGCGGCTATACGATTTGATTTTTATTCTCCGGCCCGACACGCCGGAAGCGGACATCGACAAAGTGATTTCAACTCTCGAGCACGCGGCCACCGAAAAGGGAGGCAAAATCGACTCGGTGAATAAGTGGGGACGCAAGCGCATGGCCTACCGCGTCCAAAAACTGCGGGAAGGCTATTTCGTATACATGGTCATTCGCTCGAGTCACGGCGAAGTGGTGAAAGAGCTTGAGCGCCGGCTGAAAGTGTCCGACCCGGTCATCAAGTATCTCACCGTCCGTCTGGACGAAGAATTGAAGCGCCAGGATAAGCTGAAGCGGCACCGCGAGCGCCGTGCTGCCCGCCGTCCGCGCAAGACGGTACCCGCAGCTCCGGCCATGCCGGGCGCGGAACAAACCGCAGCGCCGACTGCGTAACGAATAAATTATTCAGAATTCTGATTAGGGGAGAAATCGAATGGCAGAAGAAAACGCACAGCAGTCTTACGGAGGGGGAGGCGGTCCCAGGTCTTCAGGACCAGGCGGAGGCCCCGGTGGCCGTCCGGGCGGTCCGGCCAAGCGCGGCAAGCGCAATTTCGTTCGCAAAAAGAAAGTGTGCCGCTTCTGCGTGGACAAAGCCGACTTCATCGATTACAAGAAGGCCGAGATTCTGGCGCCCTTCATTCAGGAGCGTGGAAAAATTCTTCCCCGCCGGATGACTGGAACTTGCGCTCGACATCAGCGCTGGCTGACCGTAGCGATTAAGCGCGCGCAAAACATCGCCCTGCTGCCGTTCGCTGCGGAACTATAGTCGGCTGGCCGAAGAAGACGAATTGAAGCAAGCGGTAAAATTAACCGAGACGGTTTGAGGGATACGCGATGCAGATTATCTTGCAGGAAGACGTCGAAAAGCTGGGAAATCGCGGCGAGCTGGTGGATGTCGCGGCGGGTTACGCTCGCAACTATCTATTGCCGCGCAAGCTTGGCATCGAAGCCACGCCGGGCAACATGAAGCGTCTTGAACGAATGCGCGTCACCTTCGCAAAGAAAGAAGCCAGCGAGAAGGGCGCCGCACAAACGCTGGCTGATTCCTTGCAAGGCGTCTCCCTCACGTTTGCGCGTAAGGCCGGAGAAAACGAACAGCTCTTCGGCTCCGTAACTTCCGCGGACATCGCCGACGCGCTCGAAGCCCAGGGCTATCACATCGACAGGCGCAAAATCACACTAGCCGATCCCATCAAGCTCGTCGGTGAATACGAAATCCCAGTCAAGCTGCACCGCGAAATCACCACCAACCTGAAGGTCGCGGTGACCAAGGAAGCGTAAAGGTCGCACGCATTTCGTAGGGCGCATTCCTGGTGATGCGATTCCGTTTGCCGCGAGCACTTTCATCTGCCGTCGATGTTCTCGACGAAAAGAGTCCAGATTTTTTTCTGGCGCGGAGATTTCCACTTTTCCTAAAGCGTCCACAGCCTCCGACTCATTGACCTTCAGCGGAAGAATGACCAGAATGATCCTGCTTCATCCTGGGAATATTCTTTAATCGACATCCGAGTTGCATTCGCCTTAGAGGCCCCTGGCCCTCTTGCACTCGCTGGCGCGTTCAGCGAAAATAGTCCGGGCGAATAAAAAGCGAATTATGGCAAGCGACACCACCATCGAACGCCCGCTTCCGCATAACCTGGAAGCAGAGCGCAGCATTCTGGGCGCGATTCTCCTGGATAACCACGCGCTCAACGCCGCGATTGAAAAAATCCGCTCGGAAGATTTCTTTCTATCCCAGCACCGCCAGATTTTCGAGCGCATGATCCAGCTGGGAGAAAGGCAGCAAGCCATCGACGTAATCACGTTGATGGACGATCTCACGCGTCGCGGCGAGCTGGAGTCGGCTGGAGGCATCGCCTACCTTTCGCAGCTTGCCGACGGCTTACCGCGCGTAACCAACGTCGAGCATTACGCCCGCATCGTTAAAGAGAAAGCCGTCCTGCGAAGCCTGATTTTTTCCGCGTCCGCAATTCAGGAGCAAGCGCTCGCCGCAGGTGACGACGCGGACGTAATTCTCGACCGCGCCGAGTCGGTCATCTTTCAGCTCGCTGAAGATCGCGTGAAAGCCGGACTGATCGGCGTCAAAGAACTCGTCCGCGACAATTACGAGCGCCTCGAAAAGATTTTCAGCGAAGGCCGCCGCATTACCGGGCTCGCCACAGGTTACCCCGGACTCGACAATGAAACCGCCGGCCTGCAGCCTTCCGAATTGATCATCCTGGCTGCGCGTCCTTCGATGGGGAAAACGGCGCTGGCCCTGAATGTCGCTGAGAACGTAGCTCTGCGTCTTCGCGAGCCAGTTGCCGTGTTCAGCTTGGAAATGTCCAAAGAATCGCTGCTCCTGCGCTTGCTCGCGTCCGAAGCGCGCGTGGATGCGCACAAATTCCGCACCGGCCACATGGGCCGTGACGACTGGGGAAAAATCACCGGCGCGCTAACGAACCTCGCCGAAGCTCCGCTATGGATTGACGATTCCGCTTCGTCCACCGTGATGGAGATTGGCGCCAAAGCACGCCGCCTGAAACGCGATCGCGGCCTTTCGCTTCTGGTTGTGGATTACCTACAGCTTGTCGTTCCCACGCATTCCGGTCGCGGCACCAATCGCCAGGAAGAGGTTTCCAGCATCTCGCGCGGGCTGAAAGGCCTGGCCAAAGAATTGAAGGTCCCGGTCCTGGTCCTTAGTCAGCTAACCCGCGCCCCGGAGCGCGACGACCGCAAGCCGCAATTGTCCGATCTCCGCGAGTCGGGAGCCATCGAGCAGGATGCCGACGTAGTCCTCTTCATCAATCGCCCGAATTTTTACAAGACTGATTTGCCGGAAGAAGATCGCGCCAAGGCCGAGTTGATCATCGCCAAACAGCGCAACGGTCCCACCGGCAGCATGAATTTCGTTTTCCTCGCCCGCCACACGCGCTTCGAAGAAGCCGCGCCGGATACTTGGAGCAGTACGGTCGGCGACGAATAGAGCGTTGCCACCGGCCCACAGGCGTGTCGCAGCATCGACATGCTCCCGGCAGGCTCCGTCCCGGCCCTTGCTGTCGTGGTAGGCGTATCCGCTGTATTTTGCTTGCAATCCCCGGTCTGTCTCCGCGGCGGCTGATCCGCACGGGACGGCCAGCCAACTGCATCTATCCCCCGTGCGACTGTTTACCTAAACGCCGCGTTTAGTCCGGTTGGCACGGATTTCCTTCGCGCCACCCATAAGGAGTCTGGCATTCTAAATGACGATGTCAAAACCCATTCACCTCGAGGGACGGCCGGTTTGGGCCGAGATTTCGCTGAAAGCGATCCTGCACAACCTGCGCGTAATTCGCCAGCACGTGGGAGCTAGCCGAAAAATACTGGCTGTTGTTAAGTCCAACGCCTACGGCTTGGGCGCCGTGCCGATTTCCAAAGCCCTGCAGAAGGCCGGCACCGAATGGTTCGGAGTCACCTGCGCCAACGAAGGCATCGAGTTGCGCGAAGCCGGAATTCGCAAACGCATTTTGGTCCTCACCGGTTTCTGGCCCGGCGAAGAAAAGCGCCTCATCAGACATCGACTTACGCCCACCGTCACTCGCGTGGACGACGTGCGCCATCTCGAACGCGCCGCAAGATCTCTTCGAGGTAAATTGCCCGGAAAATCCTTGCGCGTGCCTTTCCATCTAAAAATAAACACTGGCATGAACCGCTTGGGAATTTCTCCGGATGAAATCGACACGTTCGCCGCAGCACTGGCCGGTTGCCCGCACCTCCAGCTTGAAGGCACCTACACTCATTTTGCTTCCGCTGAAGATTTCACCGCCAAACAGACCACCGCGCAGGAGCAGCTTTTCGGCGATTGCCTCGATCGCCTTAGCGCGCTCGGAGTTTCCCCCGGCATCGTGCACTTGGCCAACAGCGGCGCCATCTGTGCGCGGCCGAGCACCTGGGCGGACATGGTCCGTCCCGGCGCAATCCTATACGGATACCATCAGTCCTTCGACCCGCCGCAGAAAAAAGAAGAAGTGAAAAACGCCATGCCCCTCTCGCCGTGTCTGTCGTTGCGCGCCCGCATCATCTCGTTGCGGGAAGTCCCTCCCGGACAGGCCGTAGGATACGGCGCTCGTTTCATCACCAATCGTCCCTCGCGCATTGCTGTAATCAACGCCGGCTATGCGGACGGCGTTGTACGCGCCAGAACGAATCGAGGCTGCGCGCTGGTCCGCGGCCTCCGCGTTCCGCTGGTCGGAACGATCTCCATGGATTTAACCACGCTCGACGTCACCGATGTTCCCGGCGTAGCGCTCGGCGACATAGTCACGATCTACGGAAAAGATGGCAAAGCTTCGATTGAAGTTTCCGACGTAGCCCGCGAGATCGGCACGGTCACTTCTGATTTACTCTGCGCACTCGGCCGCCGCGTCCCCAAATTCTATCTTTAGCCTGGTTGCCAAATTCAGAAGCGACCGCTTGGGCTCCTCAAAGCTGAACCATTCCCTCGTCGACGCACCAATTGCTCGGACTTCAACCCGGTGTTATAGTGCTATTTATAACGTTTCATATTCGCTTTACTTTTATTTCGGCGTCTAAAATTTCATATCGCCGGGCATTCGCAACAGGGCAGAAATCAAATTAATAAACACGCAGTCCGCTTTTTCATACGCTTCATAAGGTGCAATGATGCAAAGGCCTCCTAGCGTACCGAGCCGGTCCACCGCAATTTCGACTTCGGAAAATTCTGTTTCAAAATCGGCCGCCCCCTCCCGCGCCGCCCAGGAAAGCGTCGGCAGTTTTTGGGACATGCTGGGCATCCGCATCATCTTTACCGCCATTTGTGTTGCGGCAGGCTTTCACTTCCGCCCCTTTAGCGTTTCGAAAGAAACCGGTGCCGCGGCTGGGTTGCTGTTCGCTTTAGCGGTCATATTTTTTGAAGTCCGGCTGCGTCGCGCGAGTCTGCGGCGGCTGATCGGCGCCGCCACCGGCTCGATTCTCGGAATTGTCGGCGCCTATTTCACCACCCTCGTTTTGTCGCACACTTCCATGCCGGAAAGTACCCGGTCGTTCTTCAGCCTGGCTACTTTTCTGGTGATGGCTTATACCGGCCTGATTCTCGGCGCGAATAAGGGCGACATGCTCAATCTGCAAGCCCTCGGCGGCCTTTTCGGCAGCGAGCGCAGTCTGAAACATTCCTTCAAGGTGCTCGATACCAGCGTGATCATTGACGGCCGCGTGGCCGACATCGCCGACGCGCAGTTCCTCGACGGCACTGTGATCATTCCTCAATTCGTCCTGCACGAGCTTCAGCTCGTCGCCGATTCCGCCGATCCATTGAAACGCCAGCGCGGCCGTAGGGGTCTCGAAGTCCTGCAACGCATCCAGAAAATGGCTCATCTCGAAGTCCAAATCGTCGACGAAGATTTCCCGCAAGTGCCTGACGTGGACCTAAAGCTGATCGAGCTGGCCAAGCGCCACGAAGCGAAAATCGTCACCAACGATTACAATCTCAATAAGGTTGCCACGCTGCAAGGCATCGAAATTCTCAACGTCAACCAGCTAGCCAACGCCCTGAAGCCGGTCGTGCTCCCGGGTGAGACCATGCGCGTCTTTATCCTGCGCGAAGGCAAGGAATACAACCAGGGGGTCGCTTATCTCGATGATGGCACCATGGTGGTCGTCGACTCCGCCCGCAAAATGATTAACAAAACGGTCGACATCACGGTCACCTCGGTGCACCAGACCACCGCGGGTAAAATGATCTTCGGCCGCTACGACGAACGCGGCGAACAAAATCCTCCCCGTCAGATCTCGTCGGTCCCGCAGTCCCAAACAGACCCGCCATCGGGCCCTCGCGCAGTAGATGATCGCGTCGGAGGCGAACGTCCTCCTCGCCCGCTATATCCCGAGCCCGGCCGCTCTTAGTTTTTTCGTCGGTTGCTACGCGCACGGGAGTCGCCGATCCCAGCCCCCGTTGTCTCGCTGGCGGGTCGGTTTCCGGCAAGCGAGTTAGACCAAGCATTAGCCAAAGCCATTACGACTGTCTGAGCTGCAGTCTGGGGACGGAAAGGTATCAATAACCGGCGTGATGCAGCAAGTAACGGAAAGAGGAGGAGCCTTTTGTGAGCGCAGGCCGGAGATTCTATATCACCTTTGCGACACCTAAAACGCTAGCGGCTGACGAGTTGGATAACCGGAAACGGACCCGCTACCGTTTTCTCCCCCTTCATGCGCAATTGCGATAGACTGTTGGCCCTTCGATGAGTCGCGTAGCCGCCATTATTCCCGCTGCTGGACTCGGCACCCGCATGGGTACCGAAATGCCCAAGCAATTCTTGGAACTCGATGGCATGCCTCTCGTAATTTTTGCATTGCGGCGCCTGGCCGCATGTCCGGAAATCACCGATCTCTTCATCGCCACGCGCGCCGACGACATCGTTTCCTTGCAAGACAAAGTTGCCAAAGCCGCCTTGGGCCGCCCGGCGCGCGTAGTTCATGGCGGTGACACGCGCCAGCAGTCCGTCGCCAATGCGCTCGCGCAGGTGGATCCGGCAACGGAAATAGTGCTGGTGCACGACGCTGTCCGCCCGTTTGTGACCGGCGAGCAGATCGAGCGCGTGATCGCGGAAGCGCGGGCCCGCGGTGCGGCGATCCTCGGCATACCCGCGATCGATACGGTGAAGGAAGTAAAACGCGCGAGCTTGCCCCAGGATGTCGCGCTGATTACGTCCACGATTCCGCGCGAGAGAATCGTGCTGGCGCAAACGCCGCAGGCATTTTCCTATGCACTGCTGCGCGATGCGTTTCGCAAAGCGCAGCAGGATGGCATCACTGCCTCGGATGAGTCGTCGCTTGTCGAACGCTTTGGTCATGATGTCTTCGTCGTTCTCGGCTCCGAGCGCAACCTTAAAATCACGCGTCCCGCCGACATGGACCTCGCCCGTTTCTATCTGGAGCAGGAGCGCCGCAGGGTACAGCCGTGACCGCACGAGATAAACTTCGGTTAATGCTATTTGGGTCGCTCATGGTCTTCTGCGCTCTCGTGTCAGTAAAAATGAACGCGCTTGCTGAGTGGTTCGTAAGAACGAACATTACAGCCCCAAGGGATGGAATAAACCGGCTGCTCGACCACATTCCGCTTGCGTTCGGTGTAATTTTATTCCTGTTTCTTTGGGTAACTGATCCGAGGCGAAAGTCGCGGGAAAGGACAAATTCGTGACCGTGCGCTCCGGGCTCGGCTACGATCTGCATCGCCTTGCCGAGCATCGAAAATTAATGATTGGCGGGATCGATGTCCCGTTCGACAAAGGTTCCGTCGGCCATTCAGATGGTGACGTCCTCGCGCACGCTCTCTGCGATGCATTGCTCGGTGCCGCCGGACTCGGCGACATCGGCACGCATTTCCCGGACACCGATCCGAAGTGGAAGGGCGCGTCCAGTCTGCTATTTCTGGAGCACACCAGGAAGCTGCTGGACGGGAAGCGCCTTCGCATCACCCATCTGGATGCCGTGGTCCTCTGCGAGCGCCCCAAGCTCGGTCCGCATTTTCCAGCCATGCGCGCAGCCCTCGCGAAATCCCTCGGCATCTCGCCGGAGCAAATTAATCTGAAGGCCAAAACCAACGAAGGCACCGGCGAAATCGGTCGCGGCGAAGCCATCGCCGCCTATACCATCGCCACCGTGGAAGGCTGACCTCCGTCCAATCTGTCATTCCGAGCGAAGAGACTCTTTCATCCCTCCGTAGTCCGGACGAAATTCGGGACACGTAGAGCGGAATCTGTTCCTGGTTTAGAATCACTCGGGGCACAAGCGTCTGATCAACTATGAACTGGCTCACAGGATTTCACGCGGTAGAAGAAGCGCTGGCAGCAGGGCGCGCGCTCGATCGAATCGTAATCGCTCGCGGCCGTCACGGTGAACGCGTCGAAGCATTGGTCCAACTCGCGCGTTCGAAAAGCGTTCCCGTACGATTTGAAGACCGCCTGCAGATTGACCGCCTCCTAGGTACCGGCGAACATCAAGGCATCGCCGCCCTCGCCGCGGCGAAACCCGCGCTTGAACTCGAAGACTTGCTTGCTGCCAAGACTGCGCAAGGCCTGCTGGTCCTTCTCGACGGCATCGAAGACCCGCACAATCTCGGCGCGATCGTTCGCACGGCGCTAGCTGCCGGCGCGAACGGTGTGGTCATCCCGGAACGTCGCGCCGTGGGATTGACTGACACGGTGGAACGCGCCTCCGCCGGGGCCCTGGCGCATTTGCCCGTAGCCCGCGTGAAGAATCTCGTCCGCGCGATGGAAGAAATGAAGGAATCCGGCTATTGGCTCATTGGACTCGATGAGCGCGCGGAGAAGAAATATACCGAAGCGGATTTTTCCGGCCACATCGGTGTCGTGCTCGGAAGCGAAGGCGAAGGCCTGCACGAGCTAACGCGCAAACGCTGCGATTTCCTCGTCTCGATTCCCGCCGCCGGCCCGGTGCGGTCCCTCAACGTTTCCGTCGCCGCCGGCGTGGTCCTGTTCGAAGTCGTCCGCCAACGCCAGCAGCGAAAAACCAGGACTTAGCCGGAGGGTGTAGCTCACCTCTTAGAGCTGAGGCTTTCGAGCTTTTTCCGGCCTTCTCCGGTTTTTTTCTGGCCTTCTGTTGTCTGACAACACACAGCCGTACATCGATCTATTTGTCGTATTTCAAAAGCGAAAACACATCTATCCCGGGCAGCTTCGCGCGCCCATTCAAAAAGCTTAGCTCCACCGCAAAAGCCGCGCCCACAACTTCACCACCGAGTTGCCGTATCAGCTTCACGGCAGCCGCAGCCGTGCCGCCGGTAGCAAGCAAGTCATCGCAAACAAGCACGTGCTGCCCCGGCTTTACCGCGTCCTCGTGAATGTCAAGCTGATCGATGCCGTATTCAAGCTGATAGGTCACCGACGCGCACTTCGACGGCAATTTCTTCGGCTTGCGTATGGGAATGAATCCGGCTCCGAGCCGGTACGCTAGCGCCGGGCCAAAAATAAATCCGCGCGCTTCAATCCCGGTCACCAGATCAACTTTTCTCCCGTCGTAATGCGCGCACAGCTTGTCCACCATGGAATGGAAGCCCTTGGGATCCTTCAGCAGCGTAGTAATGTCATAAAATAAAATTCCAGGCTTCGGATAATCCGGAATTTCACGGATAAGCTTTTTCAATTCGTCCATCGTCTCCTCTTTAAGTCCTGTGAAACTTCAGAAATTGTCGTGTTCGATCGAAAAATCACGTTCGAATTGAGGCTCGATCGTCGCATCTTCTTCGGTTACTTCTGAAACCATAGCCGAGCTCGGCCCGCGTTGGAGATCCTTCCGCAGCGCGGACAGCTTTGCGGGCGTACCGATGGCGTAGACTTCCACCCGCCCATCGCGCAAGTTCTTGGCGTAACCGGTTACTCCGAGGCGCCGTGCAGCCCGGCTCGCAAAGTAGCGAAACCCGACGCCCTGTACTGTTCCGCTGACGCGATACAGTCTGGCCTGAAGCGATCCTTTACCTTCATGAACGGAACTTTCTGACATTTGCAAGCGAGTGATTTTATCAGAGCCGGAGGCGCCGCCCGCTTGAAAAAATCCGTCGATCGCAATTTGAGCCGTTCGCGTCGCTGTCCTCATGCCCGCTGCGCCTGTGATATCTTCGAAGCGATGCAGGAGCGAAGGCCTGAACTTGAAGAACGCTAACTGCATCTAAGAACCAGAAGACGCAGACGATGAAAACACGATTCTCGTTCACCATGCCAACGGCGTTGTTGCTGCTCCTCGCCATCAACGCGCGGGCCCAGGACAGCACCGGCCCAATGGCGCCTCCGCCCAAATTCGAAGTGAAACGCATCCCTTCGGAACCGCACCCCGGCCCGCCGCCCGTTCCGGCGGAAGTGATCATCCAGAAGTTTGCGGCGAACGAAGACGTCATGAAGCAAAAGTACGACACTTTCGACTTTACCCAAACCATTCGCATCGAGGAACTCGCCGACCCCGGCGGATTGTTCAGCGTGACCGGCGAGGTTTACACCCGCCCGGATGGCCAGCGCTACCTGCGTGTGGATGGAAAACCCGAATCCAATCTGAAACTGGAACTGTATAATCTCGAAGACGTTCGCACCATCGCCAGTCTTCCGCAGTTCGTTTTCACTTCACAGGAAATTCAGAATTACAATTTCAAATATGCAGGCCAGGAAAAACTCGATCAGCTCAACACCTACATTTTCCAAGTGAAGCCCAAGCTGCTCAGCCGCAGGCGCCGCTTTTTCGAGGGGGTCATCTGGGTGGACGATCAGGATTTCGCCATCGTTAAAACCTATGGCAAATTCGTGAGCGAACTTTCCGGCAACGGAACAGCATTGCCTTTCACCTTGTTTGAAACCTACCGCGAGAATGTCCAGGAAAAATACTGGCTGCCCACGTACACGCGCTCCGACGATTTCATTAAAGGCCCCAACGACGAAGAGATACCCGTCCGCTTGGTGATTCGCTCCACCGAATTCAAGCCGCACGAGCAGCAGGCGCAAGGCTCCGGCGGCCCGCCCCCGCCCTCCGCGAGTCCCGCGTCCTCTCCGCCGCCCGCGCAGCCAAAATCGCCTTCGCCCCACTAGCTCTGGACGTTTCTGATCAGCGGCTGATGCACCACAAACTTCATCGCGAACTATTTCCGTGGCGCAGAAGTATTTTTTCCGACCGTAATATGCCAACATACGGAGCGATTATGAATGTCACAGTTGTCCTCGAATTTGCGCTGCTTGCCTTAACCTCGGTATTCTTCCTAGTTGACCCGTTCACCGTGATCCCGATGTTTGTTGCGGTCACCTCGGACTCGTCGGAATCGGAGCGCCGGCAAGTCGCTCGCCGCGCCGCGTGGACTTGCGCGATCGTTCTGTGTTCGTTCGCTCTCGCCGGCAGCTTAATTTTCAAAATGTTTGGAATCACCTTGCCCGCATTTAAAATCGCCGGCGGCATCATCCTGTTGGGGATCGGACTGGACATGCTGCAAGCGCGCCCCTCCGGCACCAAAGTCACGCCGGAAGAAACTCAAGAGGGCGCCACCAAAGCCGACGCGAGCATTATTCCCCTAGGCCTGCCGATGCTGGCCGGCCCTGGAGCCATTTCTACTGTAATGGTTCTGGTCGGCGAGTCTCGCGCTGTTTGGCAACACGTAGTGATCTACGCGACCATTCTCCTCGTATCATTTGTTTCGTATCTGGTTCTGGCGGGAGCTAGCCGGGTGCGCCGCTACCTCGGCGACACCGGAATTCGCATCATGACGCGATTGATGGGATTGCTGCTGGTCGCCCTCGCGGTACAGTTTGTCGCGAATGGCCTCACCGATTTTGGTCTGCTGAAGCCGCTGACTTCTCAGTTCTAAGCGAACCGGCACCCGGCCTTAGTATTCTTCTTCGATTTTCTTCAACTTTGTAATCTTCAACTTGATTCGAAAATCGCGCGACCGCACTTCCGCCAGGATGGCGCGGCGCGTGTCGGACGGCAGCGTCTCCGGTTCCAGAACGCCCGCCTCGTCGCGCGGAAAATGTTTTATGAACAGAGCAGCTACGTGCGCGGTGGCATATGCGATCGGCGTCGAAATCATTCCACGCTGGCGGATCTGATAGAGCGTCGGAAAACTTGCGTCCCATCGGACCAGCAAAGGTTGATCGTCCTTCATCCCTCGCAGCAACACCGCCGCTGCAAAACGCGCATTGTAAAGGATCCCTCTACGGATCAGCGCCGCCACATTACGCGGGGTAAGCGTCTTGGGAAATCTCTTGCGCACGATCCCCTGCGAGCGGTTCAGCCTTCCTTGCCGGAACCAGCGGTACAGGCGGTCAAAATCGTTCCCCCCGATCTTCGCATCCATCTCGCGAATCGGAATCACGTAAGGCAGCATGCAAACTTCGTCCTGCGCCGCCAGGTAAACTGTCGTCTCGCCAATCGGCGGCGGGAAGCGAAACTTCTCGCGCTCCGCGAAACGCTTCGCCAGAGCGAACCGGCCATCGCGGTAAATCCTCGGATTCGAAATCGCTTCGTCGAACGCGCCTTCGGCCGACCAGGTCGAAACCGGATCTTTGCTCTCGGTGCTCTCAAAAAGACGCAACTGAATCGACTCGACTGAATCCAGCAGCTCCGCGCCGCGCTTGGCCAACAGATTCGTCAACCCGGGCGCCGCACCTGTGCAAATCAGCGCCAAACGCTTCTTCACCTCGAAGCGTTTGTTGAATCGCAATTGCTCGGGCTTGAATAAATGACGGGTGAGATGGCTATTTAAATCCAGGTAATGTGAACGCAGCCGCAGCGCGGCGCGCAGAATGATTTCGTTGAACACGGCGGGAGAAGCGTTGACGATCAAATTGGAGCCGCGCGCCGCGCGAACGATCGACCACAGATTCCGCGCGTTTGTTTCGACCACCTGGATCTGGCTTTTTCTGCCGAGAAATTTTCGCGCGCGCTCCGGATCGCGGTCGCCGCACCATACGGTGTGTCCCTGGCGCACCAGCAGTTGTGCCAGCAGGGAGCCGGTGCCGCCCACCCCGAGAACGAATATCCGCATCGGCTGGCAACTCTACCACATCCGACAATTCGTTCAACGTCGGCCCGCAGCGTTGAATCCGTAGCGATACCTCTCTCCCAGCGGTATACTCACCCATGCTCTCCTCGGTCGCTCTTGCAACGCGGCCCACTTGAGAGTCATCCAAAGGATTGAATGTCGCTGATTGACAAATTCGGCCGCCAAATAACCGACCTGCGCATCTCGGTCACCGACCGCTGCAATTTTCGCTGCGTGTATTGCCGCTCGGCCAATCCCGAAAATCACATCGCCGCACACGCCCTTCTCGAATGGGACGAATACGAGCGTCTGGCGCGCATCCTAGTGGGGATGGGAATTCGCAAAATTCGCGTCACCGGAGGCGAACCCCTGGTGCGCCCCGGGGTCGAAGACTTTATCGCTCGCCTGAAAGCGCTCGGCGTGCAAGATCTTTCGATGACCACCAACGGCCATTTGCTTGCCGAACGCTGCGATCGCCTGGCGGCCGCCGGACTCCATCGCATCAACATCAGCCTGGATTCTCTGGATCGCGAAAAATTCGAGCAGATCACGCGCACAAAAGCTTTCGATCAGGTGCTCGAGGGGATCAAGGTCGCCCAGGCTTCTGCGTTCCGCCCGGTGAAAGTGAACGCGGTGCTGGTGCGCGGCATCAACGACGGCGAAGTGGAAGCTTTCGCGGAATTTGCGCGCGAGCACGATATCGTTATGCGCTTCATCGAATTCATGCCGCTTGATGCCGACCGCGCCTGGACCCGCGATCAGGTTGTCACCGCCGCAGAAGTTCATCGGCGCATTTCCGCCCGCTGGCCGTTAATACCTGTGATTCACGAGCGCAGCGAAACAGCCCGTAAATACCGGTTCGCCGATGGTGGCGGGGAAATCGGACTCATCGCGCCTGTCTCGCAACCCTTCTGCGGACATTGTTCGCGCATCCGCCTCACCGCAGACGGCAAGCTCCGCACCTGCCTGTTCAGCAAGGAAGATCACGATTTGAAATTCATGCTGCGCGGCGGCGCCACCGACCGCGAAATTGGCGATGCGATCATCGCCATTGTCCACAAAAAAGAGAAAGGGCATCGCATCAACGAAGCGGACTTCATCCCGCCTTCGCGCACCATGGTCTTTATCGGCGGTTAGCTCCAGTCAGTCCAATCTTGCCGGACGTTCCGCCGAACGATTCTGTCGTGGACGGCAGCTCGGGCGGCCACGTTCTTCTGGTAACATTTGGGATAGATGTCTAATTCTTTTTGTCTTAAGGAATAGGGGGAGCCTGCTTAGATGGCGGATGATGAATCCAAGTGTTTCTCGCTCACGGAGGCCGAACGTTTGCGCACCCAGCTCGAGCCCATCTTGATTGATGCGATGGAGTCCCGCCGCAAATTCGGCGAAGCGGAAGAACAGCTCAACGCCATTGCGGAGCGAATCCAGCGCTCCGGCGGCTTAATGGTTTCCTACGAGAAGACCGCACGCATGCGGTTGGAGCGCAATCGGTCTGAGGAAGCGATTCGATCCGCTCTCGAGCGGATTCAATCCACCGGGTGCGTGGTGAAAGACCTCGACGTGGGCTTGCTCGACTTTCCCGCGCGCATCAATAATCAGGATGTGTATCTGTGTTGGCGACTCGGAGAAGATCGCATCCGCTTCTATCACGGCCAGGACGAAGGCTTTTCAGCGCGCAAACCCATCGATCCGCGCGACGCCGGCTACAGCAGCCCCGTCCAGTAATGCAAAGCGCGAACTCCAGTTGAGTTATTTTGAGGACGTGTGACCAATCCCGTCGAAAATCGTTTGAAAGATTCGGTTAGCCCTTATCTCCGCTCGGCAGCGCATCAGCCCGTCGACTGGCACGAGTGGGGCGAAGAAGCGTTCGAGCGTGCCCGCTCCGAAAACAAGCCCATCCTTCTCGACATCGGCGCCGTTTGGTGCCACTGGTGCCACGTAATCGACCGCGAGAGTTACGAAAACCCCGAAATCGCAGCCATCATCAATCGCTTTTATGTCCCGGTAAAAGTCGATCGCGACGAACGCCCCGACGTTGATTCGCGCTACCAGTCCGCCATCAGCGCAATTTCCGGACAGGGTGGCTGGCCGTTGACCGCTTTCCTCACGCCCGATGGAAAGCCATTCTTCGGCGGCACTTATTTTCCGCCCGAAGATGCCATGGGCCGTCCCGGTTTCAAACGCATTCTCGCTTCGATCGCCGAAGCTTTCAAAACTCGCCGCGCCGAAGTTGACACCTCTGCTGGAGCGCTAGAAGAAGCCGTCGCAAAGGCGGAGATATTTCGCGCGGCGCGCGGCGACTTCGATCCTGCAATTGTCGATGCCGTCCTCGAATCCGTGCTACATCTTTTTGACGAGCGCAACGGTGGCTTCGGCCAGTTGCCAAAATTTCCGCACGCCAGCGCCGTGGACTTGTTGCTCGAGCGCTATCAGTCCACACAGGACCCGCACTTGTTGCACGTCGCCGACCGCACCCTGGAGGCCATGGCGCTGGGTGGCGTTTACGATCAGCTGGGCGGCGGCTTTCACCGCTACTCTGTCGACGAACGCTGGTGCGTGCCGCACTTTGAAAAAATGACTTACGACAATTCGGAGTTGTTGAAGAATTTTCTGCACGGCTACCAGGTGACGCGCAAACCTCTCTTCCGCGAAATTGCCGAAGGAATTATTTCCTGGGTAAACGAAGTGCTCTCCGATCAGGCTCGTGGCGGATTTTACGGTAGTCAGGACGCCGACCAGACTCTCGACGACGATGGCGATTACTTTACCTGGACTCAGGCGGAACTTCGCGCGGCGCTTTCAGCCGACGAATCGCGCGCGGCTGAGCTCCATTACGACGTCAATTCGCGCGGTGAAATGCATCACAATCCTGCAAAAAATGTTTTATGGGTTGCCTCCGACATTAAAGAGCTTGCAAAAAAATTGGGGATTGATGAACCGCAAGCCCAAAACTTGTTGCAGCGAGCAAAAGAAAAACTGCTGGCCGCACGCCGCCAGCGCCATCCCATTCCCGCGATTGACACCACAATTTACGTAGGATGGAATGCGATGTTTGTTTCCGCCTATCTCGAAGCTGCCCGCGTCCTGGGCCGCGAAGATTGCCGCAAGTTCGCACTAAAAACGCTGAATCGTCTCCTCGCGGAAGCGTGGGACGAATCAAAAGGCTTCCTCCATCGCGTGGGCGGCCCGCGTTTGGAAGGCACCCTAGACGACCAGATTTTTGCGGCGGCTGCGCTCCTCGACGCTTATGAATCGACGCTGGACTCCAGTTATTTCGAGAAGGCGGAACGCACCATGCGGCTCGCGGTCGAACGCTTCGGTGACCCAGAGGGAGGCGGATTCTTCGATCGCGCGAAGGACGCACCGCCCATGGGCGGCCTCGAAGTT
>Ga0308309_10000875_pt1 | contig 18109 bp, 15 predicted proteins | sample HubBroMetageWFT5_FD_192491 | JGI IMG/M metagenome (GOLD analysis project Ga0308309, IMG submission 192491) | Warmed and freeze-thawed soil microbial communities from the Hubbard Brook experimental Forest, New Hampshire - Hubbard Brook CCASE Soil... | ecosystem: Environmental > Terrestrial >...
GCCGCTTCGAGGGCGGCCAGAGCGGACCTCCGATGGTTGTGCCGTATTCGTTTGACGACGTGGTTCTCACTCTCAATGACGTTGCTCCTTATGATTGGGCCAGTCTACTGCGCGAGCGCGTCGGCGCGACCAGCACTCATGCCCCGTTGGGCGGCATTGAACGCGATGGTTGGAAGCTGGTCTATAACGACCGGCCGAACGCCTTCAGCAGCGCCGGGGAAAAGGAGTCGAAATCTGCGAGCTTCGCATATTCCCTGGGGTTCACCGTCGACAAGGAGGGCAAGCTGATTGACGTGATCGTGGGTTCACCTGGCTACCAGTCAGGGCTCGGTCCGGGGATGAAGTTAGTTGCCGTCAACGGTCGCAAGTGGACGCCTGGAGTTCTGCGTGCCGCGATCAAAGCGGCGCAGGGAACTACCGCGTCCATTGAATTGCTTGTCGAAAACGCTCAGTTTTTCCGGACGTATTCAATTTCCTACCATGAGGGCGATCAGAACCCGCACCTGGAGCGCGTCTCCGGGCAGCCGGACCTTCTCGACGCCCTGCTCCGCCCGCTAACGCGATAGCTGCGGCCAGGGACCAAAGGTTGTAATCCTTTCGTAAGGGGTTCTCCTGACAAAGGCTGCTAGAATCGGCTTAAGCTCAACTGTACACAAGTATTAAGGCATTCATGTGCTCCTCCCTCAGAGCCGCTGCCGTATTGCTGCTGTGGGCAGCAGTATGTTTACCTGCTCCGCTCTCTGCTCAGGTCTCGGGTCATGCCTCGGTTTTGCCCGCGGTTCGCAGTGCGCGAGTGCTGGGTTCCGAAAAAGAAGTTGAAATCGAAATCGAGACCAGCGACCGCGTGGTTCCGCAGATCAATGTGTTAACTGGCCCCGACCGTCTGGTGGTGGATTTTGTTAACGCGGTTCCCGGCGCCCAGTTGCACAATCAAGCGGTAAACCGCGGAGAAGTGAAGAGCCTGCGCGTTGGTTTGTTCTCTTCGAATCCACCGGTGACCCGCGTCGTGCTTGATTTGAACGGTCCGCAGCGTTATCAGGTTTTTCCGTCGGGAAGAACTGTGATCCTCAAGGTTGGAGGAAGTGCAGGCACAGAAGCAGCCCGATTCAATGCGGCCTCAGGGGCGGCCCTGAAGAATGCGAGTTATGCCGTCCATGCCGTGCCGGTTTCTGCCCCAGCGCCGCCTCCAGTGAAGCCGCCGCTCGAAGTTCTATTTCAGAGTGGGCTGCTTTCGATCAGTTCCAACAAAGCGAGCCTTTCGGAAATTCTTTCAGCCGTGCGTGAACGCACCGGGGCAGAGATTGCTATCCCGGCGGGCGCTGAGCAGGAAAAGGTCATGGCCGAGATCGGCCCGGCGCCTGCGCCGGAAGTTCTCGCGCACCTGCTGAATGGCACCCAATTCAATTTCCTGATTTTGAGTTCGCCTACTACTCCCGGCGCATTGGACCGCGTTATTCTCACGGCGCGTCCGGATGGGCCGATATCGGCTCCTCTGCCTCAGGCCCGGTCGCTGACCAACGACGAAGATGAAGCCGACATCCAGTCCGCCGCGCCGCCGCCCGTGCCGCCGGGTGCAAATCTCAACCCCGCGAATGGCCCCGGGGTCCCTCCGAATAACGAACCTCCGAACTAATCGAGGAGTTTTCTGAGTTCGCTCCTGCTGATTGATTGCTGGCTCCAGGATTATTTTCTGCGCGCCGGATTGTGTGCGATCAAGGCGGCGGATTACGGCGGCGTGATCAGCCGGATCGGCACTGGGGAAGTGCCAAGTACGGCAGAGTTTGTAGCATTGTTGCTGCATCCGGAGACGTTCAGCACGTATACGACGGGGTCTCCAGCGGCATTGAGCTCTTGGATGAAGACCTGCAAGAATCCGACAATCGTAACTTGCGGTTGATTGCCCGCACCCAATGCGGTGCCATCGTATATCGGTATCGTAGCAATGGAATTGCTGGTCGTGACGATGCCATTATTGGCAACCAGGCCATCTTCGACTAAGGGATTATCAGAACCAGCCTGGATTTGAAACGGGAAGGATCCTGTCTCAAGCTCGTCTTGCCCGTTACCTGTCCCCTCTGCCGCTGCATGAGTTAAGCACTGCACCGCCGTGCCTGTGTCGCCGGTAGAAGCACGTGGATTTATCGGATTCTCTGTCAGGTCGACCTGTGCTCCGAGCGGGGTTCCACACGCATAGACCGTAGTCTGATCGCAGCCTCCGATCGCCTCCTGAAAGGTATCGGCGTTCGCGCACGAGGGAACTGCAACCGGCGTGCCTTGAACCAGAGCAGGGATGTAGCGGATGGTGCCTCCACCGCTCGCTGGCGCATTCGGGTAGTTAGTATAATTCGCGCCTTCGCAATTGCTTCGGCCGCGGCGACAATTAGCAGCCAGAATGAAGTTCTCGCCGATCGCTCCAGTCGGAGAAACCCCTGGACTGTTGATGGCGCCGGTCGCCGTGCTAACAAATGGTGCGCCGCTTGCGCTTGTTGGGTCTTTGTTCGGGATGATCAAGGGCTTCACACAGCGCGGTTGCACCGGAATCATACTGCCAGCAACGCTGGCGGAATTCGAAGAATTGAACACTTCAGCAGTGGCGGTGGCGATGGCGGTGGCATTCGAAAAGTTGCCGTTAGGGAACAACGTAAAAACACGGGCGAAGAAGATTGGCAGTTTTCGGCTTGTAACAGTGACCGTGACCACGGGATTCACGCCGAAGCCTGTTCCCGCACCCGTGCAATTGGTGACGGTGGCGCCTGCGCTTCCCGTGCCATATTTCACGGTTACGTCGGCGCTGGTGGCCGCGACGCCGCTGATCAGATTTTGTTGAGCCACATTGATTGCGGCCAGAGTGGCGGCGCTGGTGGTTCCACCGCAGACTGGCTGCCATGAACTGCTTACGTTACCGGGGTCTCCGGTGATGCCTGAGATCGAAATCATTCTCGCGGCGGTCAGGGCCGCCGCGTCCGCGGCGCGCTGTGCTTCGTTCTTGGCCTGGTAAAGCGTGCCAATGTCGATCGAGAGCGCCGCCAGGGCGATGATGGTCACCAATGCCACCGTCACGAGCGCCATGGTGAAGCCGCGCTCGCGCGAACGCGGCTTCGCGTGAGTTCGGTGGCGTTGGCGGTCGATTAGCGGCGGCAGCATGCCCGGTTCCTCAATTCTCGTTAAATGCCGATGCGGTGGTCGTAATGCCGGTCGGACCAATGAAGGTAATGCCCAGCAGACCGGTCACGCTGCTGTATTGCCACTTGTACGGGTACAGAATGGTGACACAGGTGCCGACCAGATTTACCGCGTTACCGTTTATGGTCTGCGATTTGACGCAGCCCCGGTTGATGGTAAGGCTGAGCGTTCCGCCGCCCGGACAGCCCGCGGTCGTTGAAACCCATGTAAGACTCCCACCTGTCTGCGTCGGAAGGTCGGGCGTGCTCAGACCGCAATCGTTGAGCTTTTCAGAAATCAGATAGTTGTCCACAACGTAGAACGCATCGAGCACAGACACCGGCGCTGCACCCGATCCGCCACTAAGATCATTGGCGGGATCGGCCGCGGCCACGCGCGCTGCCTCGCGCGCTGCGTTAGTGAGCTTCTGCTTCAAAGAAATCGCTCCGCTAAAATCAAAAATCCCCACCACGAAGAGCACGAGCAAAGGCAGCGAGAGCGCGAACTCCACAATCTGCGATGCGCGGTCGTCGTCCCAGAGCCGCCGGAGTGTGCCGGCTCTCCAACGAAAACAGTGGAAACGAGGATTCATTGCGTTTCCGCCCGCATCTGGGCCTGCGCCCGGAGCTTGATGGTTTGGTTATTGAGAGAACTGAACGGCAGCCAGAATTTGTAGGGATATTGGAAACTCACGGAAACTCCGCACTCGCCAGCGCCGCCCTGGCCTGGAGCGGATAACTCGACATTGTCCTCGAGCGCAGGGTTGCCATTACCGTGCGGGTGGGTCACGCCCTGGACGCAAATGTTGGTCTCGCTGGCGTCACAGGGCACCGTGGTTGAACTGCAACTCGTGGTGGTAGCGGTAGAGGAGCAGGCGCAGAGCGCGGGGGCGACCGTGGGTTGCTGCAACTGCGTGGGATCAAGATGGGCAGCCTGCATTGCACTTTCGACGGCACTCCAGGCATTCGCCGATGGATTATTCGAGCCCCCGCACGTTGTGCAAACCGGAGCCACCGCCGCGCGCGCGCCTTCGCGGGCCGCGCGCGTGATCGTGCCATAAATGCGGAAGCCTTGCCCAAACCAAAGGATCGCCAGAAGGATCATGAAGAATAACGGCAGGATCATGGCAGTTTCCGCGATCTCGGAAGCGTCCGCGCTTCGCGCCAAATCGCGCCAGGTTGTCCAGCCCAACTGCTTCATCGCTATCTTGCTCCCCAGATCTTCGCTTCCCAGATCTTGCCGACGCCGAAAAGGAAAGTCGTCAAGGCCAATGCTACGCCATAGGGGATCTTGAGGGATTGCGGATTATCGAGTGAAACCTCGGCTCCTGGCAGCCGAAGCGTCAACATTGACGCTAGCAGCCGCGCAATATTGCGCAGCGTTTCCTTGAATCTTCCTTTGTAAATGACCAGTGCCAAGGCCATGATCCCGGCCACGAAGACCGAGCCCATGAGCAAGCTCACCATTCCTTCCCAGCCAACAAAAGCTCCCAAAGCCCCCGCCAACTTCCAGTCGCCAGCACCAAGGCTGCGGAGAAAAACGAACGGCAAAAGCACCAGCAGTCCCAGGCCGGCGCCCAGCAGGGAAGTTTTCAGGCCAGCCCAGCCGTAAGCCATCACATTCACCGCGACTCCGACCACGAATCCCGGCACGGTGAGCCAGTTTGGAATCCGGCGGCTGCGCCAGTCGGTCCACCCGGCAATCAGCGCCAACGCCACCGCCAATCCCAGCACGGCGGCGGCTTTCAAACCAACTCCGATCTGAACTGAGAGCGCCGTCTTCTCACTGTAATGTGCCCGAGCGACTGCAAACCTTCACCTCCGACGACTTTCTGCAGGCGGAAAATAAGCTGCTCCCTTTTCCCAGAAATTGATTCCGAAACACGCCGAAAACCAAGCTGGTTCAGCTTCTGCCGCGGATTTTCACACAGCGCCGTACCGAAGTCAATTGACCAATGGGGCGCGAAACCTCCCGTCGGTCACCAAGAGAAAAAGGCCCGGAACCCGTCCGGGCCTTGAGGAATTCTTCCCATCTTACCGGTTGAAGGCTCCCGCTGCATTGTGCTCCGCCACGATGCGCTTCGCGCTGTCGGCCAGCGCCTTTGCCTGAGGAAGTAGATCCAGACCTTTCACCACTTCCGGATCCGATTCCGCCCGCACCTTCATGCCCTCATCCTGACCAAAAGCATCTACAAAGATCTCAGCCTTGATGTTGGACTTGATCCACTCGCTGTTATCGACCAGGTCCGCCTGGGTATAGGAAATATTGGCCTCGTCGAGCGATTTGCGGAAATCCTGAAGGATAGCATCGTCGACCTGGAAGCCCTTTGTGGGATGATGATCTACCACATAGCGCTTGGCGAAATTGAAGAACGCATAGTGCTGCAGAAGCGTGTCCTGAAAGTGATTGCTCTTGATTGGAGGGATCACTACATCGGGCGTGATGCCGCCGCCACCGTAAACTGTGCGCCCACTGTCGGTGAGCTTCACTTCGCGATTGGCATTGCTGCCGGACTCCGCATCGCGATTGTAATAATAATCGTAAAGCGAAATGTTGCTGTAATCGCGCTGGATCAGCCGTCCGCTTGGAGTGTAATAATGAGCCGTGGTCAGGGCCAGCCCCGTGTTTTCCGACAGCGGATACACAGTCTGTACCAGGCCTTTGCCAAACGTGACTTCACCCACGATCAAGCCGCGATCGTGGTCTTGAATCGCTCCCGAGACAATCTCAGCCGCGGACGCGGTCAAGCGGTTCACCAGAACCACCAGTGGATAATCCTTGCCACCGTTGCCGTGCTGCGCTACGTAACGCTTTTCGGCCGAAGCGCGGCCGTGATGAGAAACGATGAGCTGGTTTTTCTTCAAGAACTTGTCGGCCACGCCCACGCCTTCGCTCAGCAGGCCGCCGGGATTACCGCGCAGATCAAGAATCAGACCCTTGAGATCGCCGAACTCATCCAGAGCCCTTGAAACTTCCTCTTCCGTGGTCTCGTTGAATCCGTTGACATGCATGTAGCCGATTCCAGGCCGGATGAGGAAATGCACGTCCACGCTGTAGCGGGGAATCTCGTCGCGGACGAGAGTGAACTCCATTGGCTTCTCCACGCCTTCGCGCGAGATGCTGATGTGTACCGTCGTCCCTTTCGGGCCCTTGAGCATGTCAGCGACTTCGGTGGTTCCCATGTTTTCCGTGGACTTGCCATCTACCGCGATGATCACGTCGCCGGGATGAATGCCGGCCTTATAGGCGGGTGTGCCGGTGAAGGGGAAAATCACAATGACCTGGTTGTTACGCGGCCCCACCGTCATGCCGACGCCGTAGTACTTGCCGCGCTGGTCCTCGCGCATCAGCGCGTAGGATTTGGGATCGAAGAAGTTCGAGTGCGGGTCGAGCGCGTGCAGCATTCCCGGGATGGCTCCGTTATAGATAGCCTTGTCGGGGTTTACCGGCTCCGCATAGTTATCCTCGACGATGGCGTAGACGTCCGCGAACTGCTTCAAGCTGTCTTTGACGTCGGAGTCGCTGTCGAGTGACGACTGCTGCCCGGTGCGCTGGGCGAAAAGAATCCCCAGAAAGCCGCAGGCAAGAAGAAAGAAAACGACGAGGAAGAGAGAACGGCGAGGACTACGTGCCATCTTGAATTTTTCCTTCAATTGAGGGTTGTCGGACCACCCCAGCTACCGTGCTGAATACTCGCAGTATATCACCACGTTAGACGCCCCCGGACCGGGATAGTTACCAATGGTAACCACCACGCGGAGGGTCTGTTGTTAAGATGCGCCGGGAAGGGTTAAGGTTCCCGGCCTCAGGAACCGGCGCTTGGAGGGGGTTCCCGGAGGTGCTGGCGTCCTAGGGGCGAGCAAAAGTGCTATTGACTCGGAAGGCATCTCGCTATAGTGTGACCGTCACCAAACGTGCGGGGGCCCCGTTTTGGTTTAGGCAAGAGCTCGGGGAGGTTGTCCGTGCTATTTCGTCGAGTGGTCACTTTTGCTTCCTGTGTGGTATTTCTGCTTCTGGCCGCTGCAGAGTATCCTCCAGCCACCGTCCTCGCGGGCGTCGGCTTCCAGCCCATTTCGCCTGAAGAACTGAAAATGACGAGCGAACCGCTCGCTCCCGGGGCGCCGGCCGTCATCCTCTACCGTCAAGTCGACCGCGACGACAACGGACGCACCTCGCACGAGGACAACTACGTCCGGATCAAGATCCTCACCGAAGAGGGGCGAAAACAGGCCGACGTCGAGATTCCTTTTCTCAAGGGGAGTAACGACGTTGTGCATTTGCGCGCTCGCGCCATCAGGCCTGACGGTTCCGTTAGCGATTTCGACGGAAAGGTCTACGAGAAGTCGATTGTGAAGGCGCGTGGATTGCAGTATATGGCGAAGACGTTCACGCTTCCAGACGTGCAGGTCGGCGGCATCATCGAATATTCCTACACTTACGATTTCATGGAGAATGCGCTCTTTGACTCGCATTGGGTCCTGAGTCAGGATCTCTTCACCAAGGCCGCGAAGTTCTCCCTGAAACCCTACTCGACAGAAGGCGCGGGCGGTTACTGGAACGTGCGCTGGTCTTGGCAGCGCTTGCCGGATGGTACGCCCCAGCCCCAACAGGGCGGCGACCACGTCGTCCGGCTTGAATCACATAATATTCCCGCTTTTCAGACCGAAGATTTCATGCCGCCGGAGAATGAACTCAAGGCGCGTGTGGACTTTGTCTACAGCGACCAACCTTTCGTGGCGGACGTGGATAAATACTGGAAGAAGGTCGGGCAAGAATTGAATGGCCGGGTGGAAAGCTTTGTGGGCAAGCGGAAAGCGATGGAAGAGGCGGTGGCGCAGATCGTTTCGCCCAATGACCCGCCGGATGTGAAGCTGCGAAAGATCTATGACCGTGTGCAGCAGATACGCAACACATCTTTCGAAGTGCAAAAGACAGAGCAGGAGGAGAAGCGCGAAAAAGAGAAAGAGCCGACCAATGTCGAGGAGGTGTGGAAGCGCGGCTACGCCAACGGTAATGATCTTACCTGGCTTTATCTGGGACTGGTAAGGGCGGCAGGGTTCGAAGCTTACGGGGTGTACGTTTCGGACCGGCGCAACTTCTTCTTCCAGCGTCAAATGATGGACCGCAAGAAACTGGATTCGAACGTAGTCTTGGTTAAGCTTAAGGGGAAGGATGTTTACTTCGATCCCGGGGCTGCATTCACCCCATTCGGGCTGCTAGAGTGGTCGGAAACGGGTGTTCCGGGGCTCAGGCTCGACAAGGACGGCGGAACGTGGATTCAGAGCGCGCTTCCTCAAGCCTCGGACTCGCGGATCGAACGTGATGCGAAGTTTAAACTTTCCGAGACCGGTGATTTGGAGGGCAAGCTTACCGTTACTTTCACCGGCCTGGAGGCTATGAGCCGGCGGGTCGAGGAACGCCACGGCGATGACGCTGAGCGAAAAAAATACCTCGAGGATCAGGTGAAAGAGTACATTCCCGTGGGGACTGAACTGGATCTCACTAGCCAGCCGGATTGGAAAAGCTCATCTTCGCCCCTGGTGGCAGAGTTCAGTCTGAAGATCCCCGGCTGGGTATCCGGAGCAGGACGGCGCGCTTTGCTGCCGGTCGGAATCTTCAGCGCCCCGGAAAAACACATCTTCGAACACGCGGACCGCGTACATCCCATCTATTTCCAGTTCCCGTTTGAAAAGATGGATGACGTGACCATCGATCTACCCCTGGGTTGGCAGGTGCAGAGCCTGCCCCAGCCGCAAAATCAGGACGGGCACGTTATTACTTACGACCTCAAGGCCGAGAAGGCCGCGAACTCCCTGCACCTGACTCGAAAAGTGAAGGTTGAGGTCTTGCTGCTGGAGACCAAGTATTACGCGCCATTGAGAAACTTTTTTCAGGTTGTGAGGACCGGCGATGAAGAACAGATTGTGCTGCAGCCCGGAACCGCAACGGCGGCCAATTAGTCGACGCAATGGCCTGTCCGTCTTTGTAGTCACGGTCTGCGTCCTGGCATGCGTTCCCTTGGGCGCGGCAGCGGATGCTCCTGCGTGGATGCATGGCTTGGCGAATGCCCCACTGCCTGCCCACGATGAGAAGACGGATGCGGTCCTGCTGTATTCCGAGACGAACATAACGGTGCAGTCGGTCGACAAAATCAAGGTGACCGAGCGTATCGCCTACAAAATCCTGCGTCCCAGCGGCCGGGATTACGGCTTTGCTGTGGTTTTCTTCAATTCCCGCAGCAAAGTCACCAGCCTCCATGGTTGGTGCATCCCGGCGCAGGGACGGGATTACGAGGTAAAGGACAAAGATGCGATCGAAATGTCTGCACCCAAGATCGAGGGAAGTGAATTGATTCAGGACGTAAAGGTCAAAGCGCTAAACATTCCCGCACCCGATCCCGGAAGCATTATTGGCTACGAGTACGAGAAAGAAGAGCAGCCCTTTGCCTTACAAGATTCATGGGATTTTCAACGTGAAATTCCCGCCCGTGAGCGGCACTACTCGCTCCAGCTTCCTCCTGGCTGGGAGTTCAAAACCTCGTGGTTAAACTATCCTGAGATAAAACCTATTCAAGCAGGGGGCAGTCAGTGGCAATGGGTGGTGAGCGATCTGAAGGCGATCCGCAAGGAAGACGAAATGCCTCCGTGGGATGGGATCGCGGGCCGGATGATTGTGACCTTTTTCCCTCCTGGCGGAACTGCCCAGAATGGTTTCAGCAACTGGCAGCAGATGGGGAATTGGTACATGAATCTGACGAATGGCCGCTTCGACGCCTCCCCGGAAATTAAGGCAAAGGTTGCCTCTCTGACGGCACCTGGTCTAACCCAACTCGCCAAGATGCGGATGCTGGCGGAATTTATTCAGCATGACATCCGTTACGTCGCAATCGAACTGGGCATTGGCGGTTGGCAGCCGCACCCGGCTGCTGAAGTGTTCTCGCACCGTTACGGCGACTGCAAAGATAAGGCCACATTGATGCGCGCCATGTTACACGAGATCGGCGTCGATTCATATTATGTCGTCATCAACTCGGAGCGCGGCTCAGTTACTCCAGACGTGCCCGCGCATCTTGAAGCCTTTGATCATGTGGTCCTTGCGATCAAGTTGCCGACGGACGTCGCCGATCCTTCATTGATCGCTACCGTCCAACATCCAAAGCAGGGAAGGCTTCTGTTTTTCGATCCGACCAACGACCTGACGCCGTTCGGCCAGATTGGCGGCTATCTTCAGGCCAACTACGGCTTATTGGTGACGCCCGATGGCGGCGAGTTGGTTGAGCTGCCGCAGCAGCCATCCTCCATGAACAGTATCCAGCGCACGGCTAAGTTGACGCTCGATACCATGGGCACATTGAAAGGCGAGGTCGAGGAGATGCGGGTTGGGGATCGAGCCTCATCCGAGCGGTGGCGATTGCGCACCGTGACCAAGGATGCCGACCGCATCAAGCCGATCGAGGATGTCCTCTCCAGTTCGCTTTCCAGCTTTCACATCACCCACGCTAGCCTCGTCAATCTCCAGCGAACCGACCAGCCCTTCGGTTTCGACTACTCGTTCGAGTCGCCGAATTACGCTAAGAATGCTGGTAACCTGCTCCTGGTGCGACCGCGCGTGATCGGAAATAAAGGTTTAGGATTCCTGGAGACCAAGGAGCCCAGGAAGTTTCCCATCGAATTCGAGGGACCAGCTCGTGATACGGATACGTTCGAAATCACAATTCCGCCCGGCTACGTCGTCGATGACCTGCCGCCCGCCGTCGATGCCGATTTCAGCTTCGCTAGTTATCACTCCAAAACCGTAGTGAACGGCAGTGTTGTCGACTATACCCGCACCTTTGAGGTGAAAGAGCTGTCCGTGCCCGTTAGTAAGGCCGAGGATCTTCGAAAGTTCTACCGCATCATTGCCGGAGACGAACGAAATACGGTTGTTCTCAAGTCCGCTCCGTAGCTGTTTAGCCTGGTTAATCTCCCAGCCGCCAGACCAGCCCCGTAGAAATGCGCAAATGGTTTTGAGCCAGACCAGCCTGGCTTGTCAGGTAGTCCGCCTGAAGGCGCCACGCCAGATTGCGCTTGATGGAGTAATCCACTCCACCGCCAAGAGCCATGGCAAATCCGGTTTCTGACACATGTCCGGACGCAGGGATGGCAGGAAGTGTGCTGACGATGCCCGAACCGCTTACGTTCTCCGACCGTGTCAGATCCACATGTTCTCCACCCACCAGGAAGTGCGCAAATGGCCTGACTTTTCCACTGGGGTAGGAGAACTGCGGCCCGAACAGAAAGTTATGGATCCTGGGATTGGAAGCCACGTTCACGATCGTGGTTGTCTGCGTGCCACAACTTGCGCACGGAGAAAAAGTCTCTGTCACGGTGGTCGAGGCTGACGATCCACTGTAGTAGCCGCTGAAATCGGTCATAAAGCTGAACCAACGCTTCATATTGACCGCGACCGAACCGTTCCATCCATTCAGGCCGAGTCGCCCGCTGGGGGCACCGGAGACGGTAGTGGTATCGACCACGACGCTGGAAGAGCCTGGGAGCAACTCATAATTTCCATACGAATACCCGGCAAAAATCTCAGTTTTCGGCGCATCCTGCGCAAAGACTGCCAGGTTGCACACTATGATCAGAACTACGCAGAAGAGGTGACGCATTTCCATTTCTCCTTTGCCCGTGAGAAGCCGTTAGGGGACTGCTGGCATCGCTGGTGAAGGCCCAGCCGTTGTTTCAACAACAGCTGGTTGGCTGGCTGAGGCAGATTTCGCGGATGCCCCTGGGGGTATCTTCCTCGGCTTTGGATGGCGAACGGAGATCGCTATCCTGATCGTCGTCAGGCCAGGATGGTTGGTAGCCTCTCCTGCGATGAGTAGATGAATAGTGCATGCCAGAGAACTCGCCGACAGCCTGGCCGATGCATCCGCCGATCAGGCCGAAGAGCCCACCGCCGATGATTATTCCGCCACTGACTGGGGTTCCGTTGTGAGCGCTTTGGTGCGCGCCGAGGGCTGCTCCAACACCGAACCCGATGGCCGCGCCGATTAGAACGTGGCCGGGGCTGGCATGATGCATCCATGGGGTTTGATAACCTCCCCTTGGATATCCGTGCTGCCGCGGAAAGGGAGCCCCCAGCCTTCGCTGGGTGAACTGAGCCAGCGTTTTGCCATCGCTAGCATCAGTCGAGATAGGCGCAGTCGGTGTGTATTGACTCCGCGCCGCTACGACCGCGCCTTCTGCCGGGGCGCTGTCTGGGGTTTGGGTATCTGTTGTTTGGGCAAACGCGACCGACGTCACTAGAACCGACGCCAGCAGTAGATGAATGTGTTTTGTGTGTCCCATGAGCGCAGAGTAGCGCTCACTACGCGCTTGAGCTGGCAGTGTTGGGACAGTTCCCGGAGTGTCACAACGATTCGAGCGGCTTGCTGACGAACTCCACATAGCGCTGCAGTTCGTCAACGGAAGACTCCGCGATCAGCGGGAAGGGAATTGCGCGGCAACCGGCGGGCAGATCCTTTGCCGTCAGCGAGTCACACACCACCGCAGCGGTTTGTTTCAGTCCTCTTTGCCAATTCGGCTTGCGGGCATCCCGTAAGACAAGGCTATCGGGATGGAAACCAGCCGCACTTAGCATGGTGTGCGCGAGCTTTAGAAAATCCGGCCACTTCGAGGCGACACCGACCAGAGCGCCCGAGGGAGCGGGCAGCCACTGTTTCAGCGAGGATGGCACGGAGCGAAAACCCAGCACCAGAAGTTCGGCGCCGGCTGGCAGCGCTTGCCGCACTGTGGCTGCCCGATTCGGAAGCGCCACTGGGATGCTGCCATCCAGCGCTTTCTGACAATCTTCGAGTCCGCAGCTCACGACCGGTAGATTCACAGCTTGCTGCATCTCCGCCGCCACTATTCGTCTGAGTTCTTCATCGGGCTCGATTAACAGAAAATGATCCGGCGGCTGCAATTCCAGCCACTGGCGGAGTCGAGAGCGTAGAACAGGTAGAGAGACGTTATGTTTGCGCGCAGCGCGGAAGAGGCCGGCGATCATCTGTTCCAGTGCAAGCCCGGACGAGAGTGCGATCTCCGGTTTATTGGCGCGCACAAAAACACCGCTGCCACGCCGGTGCTCAACCCAGCGATCCCGCGCCAGTTGCCGATAGCCCGCGCTCACCGTGTTGGGATGCAGATGAAAGCGCCGCGCCAGTTCCCGTGTACTCGGCAGGCGCTGGCCCGGAGCGAGGTCGTCGCCCAGAATGCCCAGCACGACCTGCGTTACCAACTGCTCGAGAATGCTGACTTCACTTTCTCGTGCGAACCAAAGCTGCATGGCCGACCATGTTAAAGGTAGCGGAGGAGTTGTGCATAGTCCGGCGACGCCGCCTTCCCGAGAACAACACTGAAACTGCGGGGGGTCGCGGCGACGCGTTGCCGCCTTTGCTCCGCCGCATTATGATGAAGGCCATGAGCTTTTCCGACACGATCTTCCTGTTCTTCCTCGCCCTCATTCTTTTTGGGCCGAAGAAGTTGCCGGGGATAGCCCGCCAAGCAGGTCGCCTGCTCGCAGACCTCCGGCGTGCGTCGAACGAATTCAAGTCGCAGATCGAAACCGAAATCGCTCACCTGGAAACCGAGAAGCCCACGATCCTCCCGCCCAGCCCACGGCCCCAAGGAACCGTCGCCAGCCTGAATTCAAGCCCCGTAGCCGTCGATCCTGTTCCGCACCAACTCGAGTCGCCGGTTAGCCCCGACATTCCGGCAGAACATTCCATCAAGGACCCGGTCGCTTCGGCCAGTTCGAGTCCTGACATCTCATCGAGTTCAACTCCCGCGGCCAAGAGCGTCGCCGATCCCGCGGCTCCGCAGGAATCGCATGTTTGATACTGCGGCCGATGCTTCAGGCGAAGAGCCCAAACACGACTCCATGCCTACCATGGGCTTTCTCGATCACCTGGAAGAACTGCGCCGCCGCCTGGTTTACTCTATTGCCGCCGTTGCTGTGGGATTCTTCGCCTGCTGGGGTTACCGCGAGAGGATCTACGCGATCATGCAGAAGCCGATCATGGACGCGCTCAAAGCCAACGGCCTGTCGGAAAAGCTGGTATATCTGAATCCCATTGATCCCTTCAACCTTTACTTGAAGATTGCCGCGCTGGCTGGCTTGTTCCTTACTTCGCCCTTTGTGCTCTACCAGGTCTGGATGTTCATTTCGCCCGGACTCTACCGCAACGAAAAGCGCTACGTGGTTCCCTTCATGGCCTCGACGATTGCATTATTTTCGGCCGGAGGATACTTCGGCTACCGGATCGTTTACCCCCGGGCCCTGGATTTCCTGATCGGCTTTGGAAGTCAGTTCACGCCCATGATCACGATCTCCGAGTACACATCGCTGTTTCTTAGCATTATTCTCGGCATGGGGTTGATCTTCGAGATGCCGATTCTTATTTTTTTCCTGGCGTTGATGGGCATCGTCAGCGCCAGCTTCATGTGGAAGAATTTCCGCTACGCCATTTTGATTATTTTCATCGTTGCGGGCATCGTCACGCCGAGTCCTGATCCCGGGAGCATGTGCATCTTCGCCGCTCCCATGGTCGCGTTGTATGGCCTCAGCATCGGCATCGCGTGGCTCGTCCATCCCAAGCAGCGGCAGGCCCGGAGAGACAAACAGGCAACGTGAGATTCCATGCCTCCTTGAGTCTGATTCTGGCTGATTCCGAGGTTTATGCCGTGATGTCGGAATAGAGATTAAGGAAGCGAATAAAGATGCGGGCGATCCTGATAATGAAAAAGCTAAGCGGGATACACTTCGTTCCCATCCTTTTGCTCTCGTTCACCGTAACCTTATTGGCTTGCGACCACGACAAGGGTGCCAGCCAAGTGAGCGGGCACACCTCAGTTCGAACCGCCTCCAATGACACGGTCCACAAGCTCTCACTTCCACCGGACACGGGGCCGCCGCCTGCGATCGATTCTGCCCGGGCTTTCCAATACGTGAAGGAAATCGTGGCCTTTGGACCTCGGCCCCTGGGCAGCGCAAATCATAAGAAGGTCGAAGACTATCTTCTTGCCCATCTCAAAGGCGACGAGGTGGAAAACGACACGTTCACTGCCGACACGCCCGAAGGGAAGTTTCCCGTTCACAATATCGTCGCGAAGTTTCCCGGGACCAAAAATGGCATCATCGTCATCGCCAGTCATTACGACACGAACTATCCGCTCCGCGAGACATCCTTTGTGGGAGCCAACGACGGCGGCTCCTCCAGCGCCCTGCTCCTCGAATTCGCGAACCAGCTGCGTGGCAAAACACGTGACGGATATAGCATCTGGTTGGTCTGGGACGACGCCGAGGAGGCGATAAAACCCGACACCGAAGTTCCTTTTCTCGATGACAGCCTCTACGGGGTCCGACATCTGGAAGAAAAATGGGACGCCGACGATGGAACCCTGAAGAAAATCAAGGCGTTTCTGCTGGCGGATATGGTCGGAGATGCGGATCTCAACATCGAACACGACTCAAACTCGACGCCGTGGCTTGAAGACGTGGTATATGAGGCGGCCACGCGGGTCGGCTACCAGTCGCATTTCTTCGCGCGAACCATGCCCGTCGATGATGATCACATTCCGTTCATGAAGCGCGGCGTCGCCTGCGCGGACTTCATCGACTTCGACTACGGCTACAACGATGTGTTCTGGCATACGACGCAAGATACGGTGGACAAGCTCAGTCCCAAAAGTCTGGAAATCGTCGGCGTCACCATGCTGGAGACGGTCCGCATTCTCGACAAGATGGATCCGCTGCCGCCGAAGTGAGGTCACAGTCTCCGCATTTTTCGCGATGAGCTTTTGCTCTTTTCGAATATTTCGTTTCTAATGCACCCGATATGAAAATGAAAGCCGTCTGGCTCTGCTTCATCCTGAGCGCCGTTTGTCTTGCCGCCGCTGCTCCCACCGATACGGACGATGAAGCCCGCATCATTCAGGTTGCCCTGCAACCTTCCCTACTCTATAGCAACTTGCACCACTTGACAGATGAAATCGGCGGCCGCGTGCCCGGTACGCCTGCCATGCAACACGCGGTCGAATGGGGAGTCAAGGCTCTTACCGTCGCCGGGGCTGACAGCGTTCACACTGAAGGTTTCACCATCCCGAGCTCCTGGTCTGAGGGCGCGACCGAAATGACAGTGACTGCGTTCTACGAGGTGGGCGATCCAAAGGTCGGCGGGCTGCTGCCCACGGTGTTCCACGCGCACGCGGTGTCAGTGGCATGGGCGCCGGCGCTTGCCGAGTCAAAGCATGTGCCTGTAGTCGATGTGGGCAACGGCACTGCTGCTGACTTCGCGAAGGCCGGGAACATTTCCGGCAAGCTGGTGCTGGTGCATTCGGTTGTCCTCAAAACATGGGACGATCTCTTCGCCGAGTATTCGAACGCGCCGCCCGTGATCGACGCCGCGGTGAAGGGAAAAGCCAAGGCCATCGCGTTCATTGCCACGCGGGAGCATGACATCCTTTACCGGCACACGAATTCTTCCGTGGGAGAGATCGACCGCATTCCCCAGGTGCTGGTGGCGCGCGAAGATGGCGAGCGGATGGGCCGACTGCTGGCCTCGGGGCATCCGGTGTGGGTTGATCTCAGTATTCCCAACAACATTGGTGGGCCGATCAAATCGGCGAACGTGATCGGGGAAATCAAAGGCAGTGAGAAGCCTGACGAGTTTGTCATTCTCGGAGCGCATCTGGATTCCTGGGAACTCGGCACTGGCGCGCTCGACAACGGCTGCAACGCCGCTCTCGTTATCGACGCGCTGCGCGCGATTAAAGCATCTGGATTGAAACCGCGCCGCTCCATCCGCTTCATTCTTTTTTCTGGCGAAGAAGAGGGCTTGCTGGGCTCGCGGGCCTACTCTCGAGCGCATCGCTTCGAACTGGACAAGGCTGCCGGAGTCATCATTTACGATTCCGGAACAGGGAAAACCTCGGGCTTTTCCGACGGCGGCCGCAAAGATGTGCTCGACACTGCGAAGCGCCTCGTCGCTCCGCTCCAGCAATTCGGCCTGACCGATATGAAAACTGACATGGAATGGGGCACCGATCACTTCGATTTCATGCTCGAAGGCGTCCCGACGTTCGTCGCTGATCAGGAAGAGGCGAACTATCTGGAAAACTACCACGCCATCTCCGACACTTACGACAAAGTAGACTTCGTGCAGCTCAAGAAAAACGTGGCCGAGGCCGCCGAATTCAGCTTCGCGCTGGCCAATCTTCCAGAAAAGATCGGTCCACGCTTTACTCGTGCCCAGATCGACCAGAGTTTGCGCGAAACCCATAGCGACGAAATGCTGAAGGCCTCCGGCATGTGGGATGCCTGGCAGAGTGGACATCTAGGCCGGCAGAATTAAAGCAATTTTGATGCTTCAGGGATGCCGTTGCTCTACTTCTGGATTCTCTTCAACCTGTTCGCGCTGGGCATGCTGGTGCTGGACCTTCTCGTCTTCCACCGCGGCGGCCGGGTTGTGCGTTCGCGCGAGGCACTCGCCTGGAGTGCCATGTGGATCGCCCTTGCCGCGGCCTTTGCCGGACTGGTTTTCTTTTGGCAGGGGCGCCAGATCGCTCTTGAGTTCGTCACCGGCTACGTGCTCGAACTCTCCCTCAGTGTGGACAATCTGTTTCTCTTTCTCGTGATTTTCCGCTATTTCTCGGTGCCCGAGCAACACCAGCACTCCGTTTTGTTTTGGGGAGTTCTCGGGGCGCTCGTGATGCGCGGCGTCTTCATCATTGCCGGTGTCGGCCTGATCCATCGCTTCCACTGGATTCTTTACGTCCTCGGGGCGCTCCTGATTTATAGCGGCGTACGGTTGGGGTTTTCCGGCGAGCATCACATCGATCCCGCAACCAACCCGGCTGTGAGAATCTTGCGACGCTGGATGCGGGTGACAGATGACTACCATGGAGGCCGGTTCTTTGTCCGC
>Ga0308309_10000876_pt1 | contig 18073 bp, 17 predicted proteins | sample HubBroMetageWFT5_FD_192491 | JGI IMG/M metagenome (GOLD analysis project Ga0308309, IMG submission 192491) | Warmed and freeze-thawed soil microbial communities from the Hubbard Brook experimental Forest, New Hampshire - Hubbard Brook CCASE Soil... | ecosystem: Environmental > Terrestrial >...
ATAATTCCGAATATATTTCTGCAAATTTGGCGGGTTTACCCTATGCGATCAGCTATCATAGAAGAAGGTAGAAAATTCCGCCGTTCGACCCCGAGTGCCGATCCGTGTATCCCGGAGTAAGCTTTAGAAGATAACTCCTTTAGAAGAGATATTTCAGAGGGTATCCCCACCTGGAAGCGACATTTCAGAGGGTATCTCTCGTAGGCATTACCTGTTTTCAAAGACTTACGATGCAAGACCGGCTATTCGTCGCTGGTATGGCCTCGCGGTAAGTCCTTTTAAAATGATATTTTGCGCGGGTATCTCTTTCTCTAACCCAATCAATTCATAGATTTACGCGGAAAACGCATTTTCCAGGGTATATACCCCTGTCCGCTGCTTCGCAGGATCGCGTGAGCGACCAGACTTGAAGTCCTGATAACCGCAAAAAAACGAGGAGGGCACTATGCCGCAACTTCCCTTTCAAGGAGCTGCCCGAGCACTTTCTGCCGCCGGGCTCGCCACAGTTAGCCAGAAGCTAGGTGTGCACGCCCCCGTAATTTGGACCGTGCTCGCTGTCGAAACCTCGGGCTGCGGATTCCTGCCCGACCTTCGGCCGCAAATTCTCTACGAGCGCCATATCTTCCACCGGCTGACCCACGGCAAATACGACGACGGCGATATCAGCGACCCAACCCACGGGGGCTACGGCCCATCGGGATCGCACCAATATGATCGGCTGGCGCTCGCCATCGCGCACGACCGGACGGCCGCGTTGCAGAGCTGTTCTTGGGGGATCGGCCAGATCTTGGGGGAGAACTATTCCATGGAAGGATTTGCGGACACAGAACAAATGGTCGCGGCCATGTCGGCGTCCGAAGATCAACAACTGGCCGCCATGAGCGACTTCCTGGTGAGCTCGCGTCTAAACGTTCCGCTCCAGGCGCATGATTGGGCCTCGTTCGCCCGCGGTTATAATGGCTCCAATTACGCCATCAATCGCTACGACATTCGCTTGAATGCCGAATTCCAAAAGTATTCCGCCGGCGGCGTCCCCGATTTGACCGTACGCGCCGCCCAACTCTATCTCACGTATCTTGGTTTTCACCCGGGGCCAATTGATGGGAACGCCGGAACCCGCAGCCTCTCAGCGCTCGCCGACTTTCAGGCGCAACATGGGCTCGCGAAGACAGTTACAATCGATTCGCGCATGGTGGAACGATTGTTCACCGCCCTGGCTGGTTCCAGAACCCGTACACAAGCGGCGTCAGCTTCGTAATCTACCGTGAATTGAGAATCTGATGAGCAAATCCGAAGCATTCTCACAGTAGAACTGAAGAGCATCATAGACAACGTCCAGAAACGCTGTCTTTAAATAATGCCCGACTCAAACCGAGTTTTTCTTTCTGCTGAATGGCGAGACCTCGTGATGTTGAACTACGAGGTTGAACCAAGCTTGTTGAATCGATACGTTCCGCCCGGTACGGTACTGGATTCATTCCAGGGACGAACATACCTCAGCCTTGTCGGCTTTCGCTTCTGCCATACGAAGCTGCTTGGTTGTTTCCCTGTTCCGTTTCACTCCAATTTTGATGAGGTGAACCTACGATTCTACGTTCGCCGCAAAGAAGGTTGTGATGATCGAAGAGGAGTTGTTTTTATTGGCGAGGTGGTTCCTATGCGCGCAATTGCAGCTACCGCTCGCATCGTATACGGGGAGAACTATAAACGCTTTCCGATGAGGCACCGCATTGAAACAGAAGGTGTGAGTAGGACAGCCGAGTATCAATGGCAACTTGGCGAGCAGTGGTGCGGGCTCTCTGCTCAGACTGTGGGTCTGCCAGCGTATCCTCAAGAGAGGAGCTTGGAACAGTTCATCACCGAACACTACTGGGGTTACGCGAGTCAACGAAGCGGTGGTTGCGTCGAATATCACGTCTCGCATGCCCCATGGCAAGTGTGGGCGACCACGAACGCTGGATTTGAAGGAGACGCCCGCGCTCTTTATGGGGATGATCTCGCCAACGTTCTGCAGCGACGCCCTGATTGCGCGTTCGTAGCGGATGGCTCGCCCGTCATCGTCTTCAGGGGCAATAGAGTTCGATGAAAATGCCAGACCATGAATCAGAACCTGTTCTGCCTCGCGCGGGCTGGATACTTTACGATGGCGGATGCGGGTTCTGTTTTCGTTGGGTTCACCTGTGGAAGAAGGTAGTTGCTCGGCGGGGCTTCGGGCTTAAGGACTTGCAGTCCGCTTCCGCCGACGGCAGCTTGCAAGTCTCCCCGGAGAATCTGCTGGACGACATACTAGTATTGACCCGCGCCGGAAAATTAGAATCAGGCGCCAACGCATACCTCTATGTGGCACGGCAAATCTGGTGGGCGTGGCCGTTCTATGCAATCTTCAGTTTGCCTGTTTTCAATTGGATACTTTGGCGCGGATATCGTTGGTTTAATCGAAACCGATACCGAATCTCGCGCCACTGCCCATTACCACAACGAGCCGCCGCCGGGTGCATTCCGAAGAACGATACTTGAACGTCCTGCAGCAAATGGCAGCGACCAAAGCCGGCCGTTGCGACACCTGCCCCGAGTGACTATTCACGGATAGCAGGCAGCAACTAAGCGGGCCAAATGCTCAGCGCGGTCTTGCTGAGAATCTGCTGCTTGATTTCCTCTTTCAGCGGCAGCGCGCGAAAATCATCGAGATTCTGTTTGATGTCAGGAACTCCTGGCCCGGGCCAGTCCGTACCGAACAGCGTCTTGGGGGCGATTTCCTCCAGGCGGGGGAAATATTTCAGCAGGGATTTAGGCGGAATGCCGCTGATGTCCAGGTACACATTGGGATGGCGGCGGATCAGAAAGAACGCGGTGTGCATCCACAGCGGGCGTCCGCCGTGGGCGAGCAGAATTTTCATCTTCGGAAAATCGACGGCTACATCGTCAACGTAAATGGGATCGCCATAGCGGTTCCGGGCTCCGTGAAAAATCGACGTGCCGGTATGGAACATGACCGGAATTCCGTTCGCTTCAGCAGCGCGATAGATCACTTCCAGTTCGGCTACGCCATTCTGATAATCGTTGGGAAACAGAAGCTGGTGGGGAGGATGAATTTTGATCATGCGGATTTTGAGCCGCAGAAGGTGCTCGACGTCGGCCAGAATGTTCTGGCTGTGACGCGGATGCAGGCCGCCGCAGGAGATCAAACGCCTGGGGTCTTCCTTTACATAATCGGCGATCCACTGATTAACCGCCGCCGTGAAGCCGATGACTTCGGGCGCGACGTAGTTGATGAGCACACCGCGATCGATGCCGGCGGAATCCATGTGTTTGAGGAACGCCTTCGGTGAACGGCAGTACTCAGCGATCTGCTCGTAATTGTGGCGTTTTCGGCGGATTAACTCCAAAGCGTCGGGATGGAACATTTCCATCGGCGCGATGTGGATGTGGCAGTCAGTGATCAAGTTCGTCGTCAGCTCTCAGCAGCGTATTCAAAACGCGTTGCTCGCTTCAACTCAACGCCGGCAACTGTTTAGTGTAGTTTCACAGAGGACTTAACGCCAGCCAGGACACAACTGGGAACGAGTGTTTCCACCCCAGAAATTCGGGTGTAACATATGGGGCCGATAAAGGAAGAGGGAAGGATCAAGGAGCAGGGAGCCGTGACCACGCGTCAAAACAAAGTTCGTCAAAACAAGGTCCGTCAACCCAAGCTTCGTCAACCCAAGACGCACACTGAGCTCGGACGAGCCGCGGTCCAGATCTTTGCCGCCAATGATCGCATCAACCAGATTCTTATCGAACATCTTGACCCTGCCGCCTGGAGAGCCAAACCGCCCGGCAAGGTCCGCAGTATTGCGGCCATCTTCACGCACATGCACAATATGCGTTCCAAGTGGGTCAGGCTTACCGCTCCGCACCTGAAGCTTCCACGACAGCTCAACCGCACGCGCTGCACGCCGCAGCAGGCCTGCGCGGGATTGGCCGAGAGCGCCGCTCGCTGCGCGGAGATGCTCGCTGAAGCGCTCGGCGATGGTGGAGGTCGCGTCGAGAAGTTTCTCAGAGACGGCTGGGGTCGGCCTTGGCCGGTTGGCCCAGAAATGCTCTGCTACATGCTTGCTCACGAGGCCCACCATCGCGGCCAGGTGTGTATGCTCGCGCATCAGCTCGGATTCCCGTTGCCTATTGACGTGACGTCCGGAATCTGGAATTGGGAAAAGCTGTGGAAAGAGTGCGGCTCGCCCGGCGGCCCCGGCCACAATTCTTAAAATTACTTGCCCGCCTTGGGAAGAATCTCCAGCTTCTCCAATTCCTTCACGACCAACTCCACTAATCCGTTGATCACCTGATGCGCCGAGCTGGGATCAAACGTGTCGCTGGTTCCGGTCCAGATGAGTTCACCATCTGGCGACGTAACGGAGTACACATTGGTTTCAACCTGAACCGTCTTCTCCTGGATCAAATAGTCCGGCGAGTAAACGATCGGATACACCGCCCCGTAGTAACCGTAAAAAGAGCCGTAATAAGGAAGAAGGTAGGGTTGACCGGGCACATCGACAGTGCGGTTTTTCACCTTGATCAACCGGCAAACCACGACCGCATCGATCTTGTTGGCCGCGATCTGCTCCCTGAGATACACCATGTCGATGGGGCCTGCGGTCGGCCGCAGCAGGATGTCAGTTCCCGCGATTGTCGTGATTCCGGGCCGGGCCATCTTGTTGGCCAGCGCAACTTCAAAGTCGGCGCGAGTCTCCAGATTCTTGGTCATTCCTAGGGCAAGGATTGTCTTAATGGGCTGGCCAGAGTAGTTCGGATTCTTCCAACTTTCCTTCAGCTTGGTCGACGCCTCGCCGTTTGCCGCCACAAATAACAGGACCGCAATGAGCAGTATCCGTTTCAAACTAGTCCTCCAATCGCATCCCACTAGTGGGCCCCATGCATGCCATGAGCCTCACTTGAGTAGACGCACCGCAAGTCTACAACGAGTTCGATGCAAAGGCAGTCAGTGAATCATGTTGATCGATACAGGCCATGACAGGTGCGAATCCACCCCGACTGCATTTATGACGCCGGTCGATGAGTGTAACGGCGATGCTACGCCAGTTATCCGCCCAAACACCTAGCTCGGCCCCTCGCTGTACGCGTACCAACGGTCTGCCAGTTTGCGAAACGAGTAAGCTCCATCTCCCGGTGAGTAAGGATGTTCCCCGAAAGCTTGTGAAGAAGAACATGGCGGGTATCTGTGGCTTGGACCAGGACCGCAATAGAGGTAGCCGTTCGAGTGGCCGCGATTCAGCAGACCAAAAGAACCGACGATGATGAAAGCGTCTGTGGTTTCAGGGTCACGCTGGATGCCTTGGGTGATGTCGTTGCGGGCAAATAGACGGCGATATTCGTCCCAGCGTTCTTGTGTAATGCCAGTTTCGGGGCTGTAGGCTAGATACTGATGGTCACGCGTGTTGAGCCATGTCGGATCGATACGAGTGAGTTGTACGTCGTGGTCCGACATGGAGACGATAGTTTCGAGGTCCCGGCGCTGCTGTGGAAAGCGCCTGGCAAGCCTGTTGAGAGACGGCGGTTCGCAGCTCCACATTAATAACAAGCTTGCGCCCAGCAGAGCTGCCAATAGTGCAGCGATCCCTGCGATTAGCCAAGTGATGCCAATCAAACACACTCGCACCACTCGCCGCCACCTTGGACCTTGCGATGGCGATATTATGGCTTCAGTACTCATCCCTACGATTGTACTTACCAATGGAGTGGATGAAGAGTGGATAGTTGATGAAACCAGCCATAGCACTCATTGAGACCTCGGTGACTAACAACAGTTTATGATTGGCAGGCTGGATGACTTGCCTGGCGGACTTCGGAGAATCTGGCAAGAACTTCATTGAAATAGGCAAGCGGCCCAAGGTCAGGAAACTATACTTAGGCTTGCGGGCCCTTTGAGACAGAACTTCGCGGCACAGGAGAAACAATGCAAAAACGCAAACTTGGAAAAGGCAACCTGGAGGTCTCGGCTATCGGACTTGGCTGCATGGGGATGAGCTTTGGCTACGGTCCGGCCGGAGACAAGCAGGAGATGATCTCGGTCATCCGGGCTGCCGTCGAACGCGGCGTCACCTTCTTCGATACCGCTGAAGTGTACGGCCCTTTTACGAACGAGGAACTCGTTGGCGAAGCCCTCGCTCCCTTCCGTGAGCAAATCGTGATCGCCACCAAATTCGGGTTCAAACTTGATCCGAACACCGGCAAACAGGCCGGGTTGGATAGTCGGCCAGAGCACATCAAGGAAGTTGCCGAAGCGTCGCTCACGCGCCTCAGGACCGATGTCATCGACTTGTTCTATCAGCACCGTGTTGACCCCAACGTACCGATCGAAGACACTGCCGGAGCGGTGAAAGAGCTGATTCAGCAAGGCAAAGTGAAGCACTTCGGACTTTCGGAAGCAGGGGTGCAGACGATCCGTCGGGCGCACAAAGTTCAGCCCGTCACCGCACTGCAAAGCGAATACTCGCTATGGTGGAGAGAACCGGAAGCAGAAGTGATACCGACGCTGGAAGAACTCGGGATCGGATTCGTTCCATTTAGCCCGCTGGGGAAAGGCTTCCTCACGGGAAAAATAACCGGAGATACGAAGTTCGACAAAAGCGATTTCCGCAACATCGTTCCTCGCTTTAGCGAAGAGAATCGGAAAGCGAATCAAGCAGTGGTTGATCTGGTTGGCACATTCGCACAACAGAAGAAAGTCACACCGGCTCAGATCGCGCTCGCCTGGCTGCTGGCGCAAAAGCCGTGGATTGTTCCAATCCCGGGCACGACCAAGCTGCATCGGCTCGAAGAAAACATCGGCGCCGTTAACGTCACACTTTCGCCCGACGAACTCCGCGAACTGGGGACCGCTGCCGCAAAGATCCCGGTGCAAGGCGCTCGGTACCCGGAAGAGTTGCAGAAATTGGTGGGCCGCTGAAAGGAGAGTCAATGTACAAAGCCAAAGCTTATTCCGCTGCCAGCGCGACATCGTCGATGGCCTCGACCACGATCCCGCGGCGCGATGCGACCGAAAACGATGTGCAGATCGAAATTCTGTTCTGCGGTATCTGCCACTCCGATCTTCACTCGGTGCGTAACGAGTGGAGCGAATTCATGCCCACCGAGTACCCGATTGTTCCAGGCCATGAGATCGTCGGCCGTGTGACCAAGGTCGGCTCAGCAGTGACCAAGTTCAAGCCCGGCGACCTCGCGGCGGTCGGCTGCATGGTCGACTCGGACGGCACGTGCCCCGAGTGCCGGGCTGGCTTCGAGAATTTCTGCCCGAACATGGTGCTCACTTTTAATTCGCCGGACAAGCACCTCGGAGGCGTCACCTATGGCGGATACTCCGAGGGCATTGTCGTAGACCAGAGGTTCGTTCTGCGCGTCCCATCGAGCCTCAAGCTCGCCGGAACTGCGCCGCTTCTCTGCGCCGGAATCACAACTTATTCACCCCTGCACCGGGCCGGTGTCAGCAACGGCAAGAAAGTTGGCGTGGTCGGTCTCGGCGGATTGGGCCACATGGGCGTGAAATTCGCACATGCGTTCGGCGCCCACGTTGTGGTTTTCACGACTTCGCCAAACAAAAAGGAGGACGCTCTGCGCCTCGGCGCGGACGAGGTCGTGGTCTCACGCAATGCCGACGAGATGCAAAAGCACGCGGAGAGCTTCGACTTCATCCTCGACACCGTCTCCGCCGAACACGACATCAACTCCTACCTCAGCCTGCTCCGCCGCGACGGCAACCTTACCATTGTCGGCGCGCCGCCGAAGCCCCTCGGTGTCTCTGCCTTCGCCCTGATCATGCGCCGTCGCAGTTTTTCAGGCTCGAACATCGGCGGCATCGCCGAAACTCAGGAGATGCTCGATTTCTGCGGGAAGCACAATATCACCGCCGATGTCGAAGTCATTCCGATCCAGAAGGTCAACGAAGCCTACGAGAGACTGCTCAAGTCCGATGTGAAGTACCGCTTCTCCATCGATATGGCTTCGCTTAAGAGTGAGTAAAAGGCGACTGACCAGGGGCCGAACATGAAGAGACTGCTGTTGCTCGGCGTGATGTCATTGTTTATCGGCATGACCGCCTCGACGCTGGCTGGCGGCCAGAATCAGAGTAGAAATGACGGTGTCCGGGACCGCTTTGTCGGAGCGTGGCGGCTGGCCTCGCTCGAACAGGAAGGCGCAGACGGGAAGGTTCACAAGGCCGACTCCACCGGGCTGCTTGTCTTCACCCGCGACGGCCACATGTCGGTCCAGGTGATGGAACGCAACCCGCAGGCACAAACCCCAGCGGCGCCTGGGCAGTATTCGCAAGGCGGGTACGAGGCGTCCTTCGGTACATATGAGATCGACGAAAGCGCTCACACCTTCACCTTTCACGTCGAGGGCGCACTGGTGCGGACCCTTATCGGCAAAGACCTGCCGCGCGCGTTTGAGCTCTCGGGCAAACAGCTCATCGTGAAGTCGACGCGCCCGGACGAACACTGGAGAGTTGCCTGGGAACATTACTAGGCCTGACAAATTCCGCGGGATCGAAAGCACGCTCGGTACCCCGAACACATTGAGGCAACGAGCGGTCGCTGAGCTGCGAGTAGGGTAATTGATTGTGGGGATTTTGATGAAGCCTTCGATCTTTGCTCTCTGTGTTCTGTTTGCAGTTGGCGCGGCGAGCGCGCAGACGCCTGCTTGGCAGCCATCGGCGGGACATACGCAAGTGCCGACATGGCCAGGGGCGGCGCCTGACGCGCAGCCTGTCTCAAACCCCGAGGACGAAACGAAAACGGCGACGGAGCCGCTCGTCGCCGGCAGGCCGTGGGTTTATGTGGGCAAAGTCTCGCGGCCTACGATGACGGTCTATTCGCCGAAGGGGAAGAACACGGGCGCTGCGGTCGTCGTGTTTCCGGGTGGGGGCTATTGGATTCTGGCCATCGACCTTGAGGGCACGGAGGTCTGCGACTGGCTGACGTCCAGAGGAATCACGTGTTTGCTGCTGAAGTATCGCGTGCCGGGTGAGGGGCTACCTTCGCGATCGGGGCCGTATCCGGACTCTCCGATGGCGTTGGAAGATGCGCAGAGAACCGTGGGGCTGGTTCGCTTTCACGCCGCGGAGTGGCATATTGATCGGAACAAGATTGGAGTGCTAGGGTTTTCGGCAGGCGGGCATCTGGTAGCAGCGATGAGCACCCATTTTAGGCAGCGCCTGTACCCGGCCGTAGATGCGGCGGACAAAGAAAGCTGCCGCCCCGATTTTGCGGTGGCTATTTATCCGGGGCATCTATCGCTTGCCGCCAGCAGTTTAGGCCTGAATCCGGATATTCATGTCACGCGCCAGACGCCGCCTACGTTCTTGTTGCAGGCTGAGGATGATCCCGTGGACCGGGTAGAGCACTCGCTTGCTTACTACGCTGCGCTGAAAAAGGCTGGGGCTCCGGTTGAGATGCATTTGTATGCGCAAGGCGGTCACGCGTTTGGCCTGCGGCGGACGAAGCTACCTATTACAGGATGGCCTCAGTTGGTAGAGACTTGGCTGCGGACGATCGGGGCGATTTCGGAGTAGGTGGCTTTAGCCTTTTGCGCGAATGCGACCTCAGGACCTGAATGCCAATCTTATTTTCCGGGCTCAACGGCATGGATGGAACACTTCACCGACGAACAATACCGTGCCGCGAAATAAAGGACAATTCGATGAGCAATAAGCCAACACAGAACGATGCTCTGAAGGACCGCCTCTCCCGATCTCGCGAAATCAACATTAGCGTGATCGGCAGAAAGTCAGGACACACCATCTCAAATCCGGTCTGGTTCGTATTGGACGAAGACAAACTTTACCTCCTGCCGGTGCAGGGGTCGGGCACGCAATGGTACAAAAACGTGCTAAAGAATCCATCGATTCACATCCAGGCAGGAGGCGCAGAGGCTGAGTTCAAGGCTATTCCTATCACGGACCCCAAACAGGTACTGTCCGTGGTCGAGAAATTCCGCGAGAAGTACGGGGCGAGCGACGTGAAGAAGTACTATTCAAAGTTCGACGTTGCCGTGCTTGCCCAGATGCAATGAGCGCTATCATGATTGCAAAGGAGGTATTCTCAAAGGCGTGAAGACTAACGGCAAAGTGGTATCGTTGCGGCACGCAGGCAATGGATTGAACCCGAACGAACCGTATGCGGCCCATTTGGCTCGCTTGATTGCCGCCTATGCCCCTCACGACGGCAGTTTCGAGCTATGCATCCCAGGTTTGCACGCCAATCGCTTTTCACGAACAAACAAGGAGTGTGTGCATGCCCTCTCGTTGCCCTCGTTGTGCATCGCGGCACAGGGAGCGAAGACCGTCATCGTGGGGCAAGAGGTCTATGAATATGATGCATCGCGCATGATCGTGTTCTCGGTTGCCTTGCCCGTTGCTGCCCAAGTCACGCAAGCCAGCTATTCCGCGCCCTACCTTTCTCTCAAGCTGGACCTCGATCCGCACAAGATCACCGAGCTGGCCTTGAAGGTCTTTCCGCACGGTCTGCCCCCGGCTCAAGGGAGGAGCGCCGTCTACGTTACTCCTGCCGATGCAAGCACTGTCAACGCCGCGACGAGGTTAATGGAGTGTCTAGCGCAGCCCGGAGATGCTGAACTGCTCGCCCCACTCGTCGTCGATGAGATTTTGATCCGTCTGCTACGCAGCCCCATTGGCGTTCGGGTCGCGCAAATGGGCTTTGCGGAATCCAGCGTTCATCGAGTTGCGAAGGCCATTTCATGGTTGCGTGAGAACTTCTCTCAACCCATGAAGGTCGAAGACCTGGCCGGGCTGGTGCACATGAGTGTTTCGTCTTTCCACGAACACTTCAAGTCCGTCACTTCGATGAGCCCACTGCACTATCAAAAAGTGCTGCGCCTGCAGGAGGCGAGGCGTCTCATGTTGTCGACAGTGATCGACGCGGGTAGTGCGAGCCAGCGCGTGGGCTATCTGAGCGCTTCACAGTTCAGCAGAGAATACAGCCGCTTTTTCGGGAGTGCGCCGACTAAAGACATTGCCAGATTGCGTCAAGAGACTCGACTTTGGGCCTGACCTATTCCAGCTAGAACACCATTATTGAACCCGGCTCTAAACCGTGAACCTCGATGTTGGTGAAGAGATGAGCTAGACGGGGTTATCCCTGGTTCATCCATCAGCCTTCGAGGATGACCTGCGCGATGGCGTACTCTTTGGTGTGGGAGAGTGAAAGCGCCACGTGGACCGCGCCGAGCTTCGCTGCAAACTCGGCAGCCTTGCCGTGAAATGCAATCGTGGGACGGCCTCCGGGCTGACGGCAGACTTCAACGTCGCGCCACGTGACCCCGTGATTCCAGCCCGTGCCAACGGCCTTCATTGCGGCTTCTTTGGCGGCGAAGCGCGCCGCGTAGCGCTCGATACGGTTGGCTTTCGACTCACAGTAGCGAATCTCGGCCTCGGTAAAGATTCTGTGCAGGAAGCGAACACCAAAACGTGCGATGGACGCTTCGATGCGTGGAACCTCCGCTATGTCGATGCCGGTGCCGACGATCATGGAGACAGTTTAGTGGACGGGTGCCTTCGGAAACTAGAAACAGCTTGTTGGCTTTAGCTCTCCGCGGGCCAAGACTTTATACGCGCCAATAGTCTGGCCGCCAATTCTTGATGGATTTCTTGATATCGGCACCGGCAAGACTGGCCGACAGAGTCCGCTCAACCAGTGCAGGAAGCTCTTCATCCGAGGCAAAACGTAGTCCGATTAGCTGATCCTCGGTGAGCTTCGCGATTTGTGGGCGCCCTGAATCGGGCAGCAACATTGCCAGCCGCAGTCTTTCTTCCAACCTTATGATGCGATCCTGAACTTTCAGCGCGTACTGCCGGGTCCTGCTCACGGCAACAATCAGGGCTGTGTTAAAGATCACGATCCAGATGTGCAGGAAACCGGGATGGCGCACCGCGAAGAACACACTGACGATCCACGTGATCGCCAGAACCGGCAAAACGAAGAAGTGGAATGGAGGATCGAGCCTGGTATGATTGGCAAGATTTTGCGGCGTACGTTCGGCCATGGTTCTCCTCTTTTCGCTGCAATTGAAAGTCTAAATCAGTTCAGTCAAAAAACGCTGCTCGGCGAATGGAGACGTCTGCTCAGAGCAGGCGATCGCCGCGATAAATAACCTGGCCATCGATCAACCGCGCTTCAGCCATGAGCTCATGTTTTTTGACCGGCCCGGTTCCGTCGATGTGAAAGACTTCATGTCCGTGAGCCACCAGCCAGTCGGAAACCAGCATACGGTGGCAGTGAAAATACACGCGCTCGGCACACATGTAAGCCGTGCGTGACTGCTCGGCCAGTTTGACCAGTTCGGCGATGCCGCGCTGGAAGTCCTCGGTGAGCATGTAATCGGCGTAGTTGCGGAAGCTGTCGTTGCGCAGCGCGATGTTGGGTGAGTCATCGAGGATCTTTTTCCGGCGACCGCCAAGCTCTTTGATCCAGACGTACCGAATCCCCGCATCGGGCATGGTTTTCTCCAACGATTCGCGATTGAAATGAGGCAAGCGGCGCGACATGGGGAAGGAACGGATATCCGCCAAGGACTGTATGGAGTGCGTTTGCAGGACTGGGATAAATTCGTCCAGCGGTCGGGTGGAATGGCCGATGGTGTAGAGGGTCGCCACTACGTGATTTCCACTGGGGAGACTTCTTGAGTCCCGGCCATCATTCTTGAGCGATTTTTCTGACCGCCCGCACTACCGCTTCGTCCTGCTCCGGAAATACCGTACGCAGATCGAGGAGCACGCGGCCTTCTTCAACCCGCGCGATGACTGGCGGGTCGGAAGCGCGCAGGCGAGCGGACAGTTCGTCGGCGCTCATGCCCTCACAAGTCATCGCCAGCAGTCGCGTAGGCAGAAGTGCAGAGGGTGCGGCTCCGCCGCCAATTACGGATTCGCCGCCCAGCACTTCCACCGACACTTTTGAGGTCTTTATTTTCTCTGCTACCGCTTGTGCCCGCGTTCCAATTTCTCCTTTCAATAGACGCATCATGCGTAGAGCGGGGATCGCATCGTGATCGCCTTTCACGTAGGCAAGCAACGTGGCTTCGAGCGCCGCGTAGGTCAATTTGTCCACACGAAGCGCGCGGAACAAGGAGTTCGACCGCATGCGTGCGATCAGATCGCTGCGGCCGCTCAGGATTCCTGCCTGCGGGCCGCCGAGCAATTTGTCGCCGCTGTAGGTGACCACATCCACACCTTGGCGAAGGCTGTCGAGTACGCTTGGCTCCCCGTTCACTCCGACCGAGCGCAGATCGAACAGCGCGCCGCTGCCCAGGTCTTCGAGAAGCGGGATATTGCGCTTGCGAGCCAGGGCCACCAGTTCTTCAAGTTGCGGTTGCTCGGTGAATCCGGTGATTTGAAAGTTGGAGCGATGTACTCGCAAGAGCAGGCGAGTTTTTTCGTCGATTGCTTTTTCGTAGTCGGCGATGCGGGTGCGATTGGTTGTGCCCACTTCCCGCAGGATGGCATTTGATTTCGACATGACATCCGGAATGCGGAAGGAGCCGCCGATCTCGACGAGCTCTCCACGGGAGACGATGACTTCGCCGTTTTCCGCCAGCGTGTTGAGCGCGAGCAAAACGGCCGCGGCGTTGTTGTTGACTACGATGGTGGAGAGCGCTGGCTTGGCTACACGGGCGGGGAGGCCCGCGTCTACACGAGCATCTACAGCTTCATCGAGGAGTTTGCGGAACAGGCGATCGACGTGTACGTCGCGTTTGCCACGCTCGCCTGTTTCTATGTCGAACTCAAGATTCGAATAACTGCCGGCGATCTCCCGGATGTGTTCCAGCGCTGACGCAGCAAGCGGAGCGCGGCCCAGATTGGTGTGCAGAATAACTCCGGTGGCATTGATGACGGAGCACAGCGAATGTTGCAGAGCTTGTCTCACCTGCCGCGTCACTGCGTCTTCGAGTCCCGAAAGTGCAAGATCGACACCGTTCGCGTCTAGCCGCCCGGTAGCGATTTCCTGCCGCAAGGTTGCGAGAACGGCACGGGCCGCGTCGGTGACCGCGGCTTGTCCTTCTTTTGATACGAGTGCGACAATCCCAGGGCTGCGCTGGAGTTCGTCTACAGACGGGAGTTTGCGATACAAGCCGGCGCTCGAGTCGATTTTCACCGGCATTGATTATCCCACTGGCAGTGGCGTACGACCAAGAGCCTGGCTTGCTCGCCTCACGCGGCATCCGCATCTACGATTTCGGCGCACGACGGGCGAGGACGCCCGTCCTCCAATATCACAGCTAGCCTACTTCTACCAGGCCGTAGCTCTTGTGCCAGCGAGTGCGCATGTGGCGCAGGGCAGCGTCGATCTCTGCTTGACTGATTTCTGAATTCGGGGCGGCCAGGACCATGGCCGCTTCACGCTTTGCGGCTTCGAGCAACTGACGATCGCGGATCAGATTGGCTACCTGGAAGCTGGGCATCCCGGCCTGGCGGGTACCAAAGAACTCACCTGGGCCACGAAGTTCCAAGTCGAGTTCGGCGATCTGGAATCCGTCGCTGGTTCGTACCATTGCGTCGAGGCGGCGCTCTCCGTCTTCCGAAACTTTGCCACCAGTCATGAGCACGCAGTAAGACTTGGCGGCGCCGCGGCCGATGCGGCCGCGCAACTGATGAAGTTGGGCCAAGCCGAAGCGCTCAGCATGTTCGATGACCATCATGGTCGCGTTGGCGACGTCAACGCCCACTTCGATCACCGTCGTGGCTACGAGGATGTCCATCTCTCCCTTCTGGAACACGCGCATGACCTGCTCTTTCAGGTCGGGCTCCATGCGACCATGCAGCACGCCGACCCTCAAGTCCGGGAAGATTTTCTGGCTCAACTCTTTGTACATCTTCATTGCCGCTTTCAGTTCCGTCTCTTCGTTTTCCTCAATCACGGGATACACAACATAGGTTTGGTGTCCGGCGGCCGCTTGTTTGCGCACGAACTCCCAGACCTCGGGCGAACGTTCGTCGGATACGCAGCGGGTGATAACTGGAGTGCGTCCGGGCGGCATTTCGTCGATCACGCTGACGTCCAAGTCGCCGTAGAGCGTAAGGGCGAGGGTGCGCGGGATGGGGGTTGCGGTCATAACTAGAACGTCCGGCTCCGGGGAGGCTGGCGAGCTTTGTTCGGCCGTCCCGGGTGAGGCACCCGTCACTACACGATCATCTTTTGTCTTCTTCATCAGTTTGAAGCGCTGCAGAACTCCGAAGCGGTGTTGCTCGTCCACGATCACCATGCCCAGCTTGTCGAACTCGACTTTTTGCTCGATCAAGGCGTGTGTCCCGATCACGAGTTGGGCATTCCCTTGCGCGATGTGACGCCGGGTCTGGCGCTTGCGATCGTCTTCCATGGAGCCGGTCAAGAGAACCACGCGATAGCCTGCGCTCTCGAGAATACGGCGAGCAGAGAAATAATGCTGTTGCGCCAGGATTTCGGTGGGCGCCATCAGCGCGACCTGATATCCGTTCTCCATCGCGATGATTGCGGCTTCGAAGGCAACGATGGTTTTGCCCGAGCCCACGTCGCCCTGCAACAAGCGGCGCATGGGAAACGGTTTTTCCATGTCGGATGCGATTTCCTTCAGCACCCGCTTCTGTGCGGCCGTGGGATGGAAAGGGAGAATCTTCTTGATGGCGGCGCGGGCACGGTCGTCTAACTGGAAAGCGATTCCGGTTTGTGCTTTCTGTTCGCGACGTTTCAGCTCCAGTCCCAGCTCGACGAAAAACAGTTCTTCAAAAATGAGGCGAAGATGCGCCGGGGTGCGGGAGGACAGCAGATCGTCAACACTTTCACCGGCATCGGGCCAGTGAACCTTCTGCAACGCTTCTCGGGGCGGGATAAGGCTCACATGACTCCGAACTGCGGCCGGGATGGGGTCGGGCAAATCCGGCGGAAGATTCTCCAGCGCGGTGTGGATGATGCGACGAAACCAGCGGGAGGTCAGACGGCCTTGTCCAGCGGACTCGTAGATGGGCACAATGCGGCCGATTTCGAGCGATGCCGCCAGCTTTTGTTCCGCGGAATCGGCGCTGCCATCTTCAGCAGCTTCTCCGATAATCTCGAACTGAGGCTGGGTGAGCTGGAGCTCGCCGCCGCGGTAGTCCTGCTCAACCTTGCCGTACAGGGCGACGATCTGTCCGGGTTTGAACTTGTCCCGCAGATAAGTGGCGTTAAACCAGATGCACTTCAGCCGCGTCCGGCCCTGCCCGGCGGTCATCTGAAAAATGGGCATTCGACGCGTACGAAAGAGGCCGGAGGTCCGCACTTCAGCAATCACGGTAGCCATTTCTCCAGCCCGCAGTTCAGAAATACCCCTCGGGTTCAGCCGGTCCTCGTAGCGAAACGGCAGGTAGTGCAGCAGGTCGTCAAGGGTCTGAATGCCTTTGGCTGCCAATAGCTCGGCCAGCTTTGGGCCGATGCCCTTCACGTATTGAACGGATGTGCTCGGTTGCAGCATCTGATGCGATGTTAGCAGGAGCCATCTCAGGCGCTATAGTCCGCGAGGCGTTTTGACACTAAGAGGGACGTCTCCAGGACTGGCGTCAGTTACAGTATGTCCAAGGCAGCGGCCAATTTTATTCACGCTCTGATCGCGGTTCTCGCCGGGAACGGAGCCTACTTTCTCCTGATGAAGTATCTGCCGCCGCGAGCCCGTCACGTGCCGTTTCAAATCGATCTCGGGCTAGTGGTGGATTTCTGGTTCTGCCTCGTCGCCTTCGGAATAATCAAAGCCGTAGCTGTCCGGAGACGAAGGTCCAACCGAGTCAGCTAAGACCCGCCGTCTCCCCAGAAACCCAGGATTCCTTCGCTTGCGGCTTAAGAAACCGCAGAGGCTTGTCTGGATTTTGGACAAAGGTGCCTACGACTTTCATCCACCACAGGTTACTTTCGGAACCTCCGTAACCGGGGACGGGGAAGCTAGAATCTGGGCTGTAAGCATGCAAAAGATCTCCATCCTCTATGACGCGAGTCAGGCGGTGCTCTCCACGTTTGAGCTGGACGAGGTGCTGCAGCAAATCCTGACCATCGCGCGCGACTACTTTCACCTGCAGAACGTTGCCATCCTTTTGCGGGAGAAAGATCAGCTCTATGTGCGCTGCCAGGTTGGCTGGGACGATGGCCACGACAAAGTTCGGCTGCCCATAGGAAAGGGAATCACCGGAGCCGCCGCTCAACAGAAACGCCCCATCTACGCCGCGGATGTTACCAAGGACGCGCGTTATATTCTGACAGCCAAGAACACTCGCTCCGAGTTGGCAGTCCCGCTGATGGTGCGTGACCACGTGGTGGGTGTGCTGGATTGCCAGAGCGAAAACCTCAATCACTTCGATACTGAGACCACAGACCTGCTGGCGCTGTTTTCCACGCAGGCCTCCATGGCCTTGCAGAATGCTCGCCTGTACTCGCTGGAGCGGCACCGTGCCTCGCAGCTGGAAGCGATCAATGCGATTGCGCAGCAGATGACCGCCGTACTGGATCTGAAAGAATTGCTCTCCAAAGTGTGTATGAGGATTCAAGAGGCTTTTCAGGTCTGCCACGTCTCGGTGCTCTTGAAAGATGAGGAAGACCTGGTTCTGCGCGCAAGCCACGGAAAGCTCACGGGACACACTCCGGAAGGAGGGCGTCTGCCAGATGGAGCAGGACTTTGGCAGCAAGCCCTGGCAGCGGGAAAGACCATCATCGAAAATGACATGAGAGCGGTTCCAGACAAAAGCTTGTACGTTGAAACCGGCTCGAGCATGTGCATTCCACTGGTCTCATTTGGGCAGACCCTGGGTGTTTTGGTGCTGGATACAGCCCGCACCGACGCTTTTAACGCCTACGACACGCAGCCGCTGGAGTCGGTGGCAGATATCTGTGCCACGGCCATCCAGAACGCTCACTACGTCGAGCGGGTAAAACAATTAGCCTATCTGGATGGATTAACCGGGATTTTCAATCGCAGGTTTTTCGAATTGAGGATTGTGGAGGAGATCGATCGCGCGGAGCGATTCGGCACAGGTCTTGCGGTGGTCATGGTGGACATTGACCAATTCAAG
>Ga0308309_10000878_pt1 | contig 18053 bp, 17 predicted proteins | sample HubBroMetageWFT5_FD_192491 | JGI IMG/M metagenome (GOLD analysis project Ga0308309, IMG submission 192491) | Warmed and freeze-thawed soil microbial communities from the Hubbard Brook experimental Forest, New Hampshire - Hubbard Brook CCASE Soil... | ecosystem: Environmental > Terrestrial >...
CTCATCGGTGAGGTCAACAATTGTCGAAGCGGTTTCGCGCGGCGACGTGCCTCCGTCCACGATGATCGAGATGCGCTGCTGCAGTTGATCGCGCACCGCCTCCGCCGTGGTGCACTCCGATTCCCCGCTCAGGTTCGCCGAGGTCGCGGTAATCGGAATCCCGGCAGCCTGCACGACCGCCAAGGGAATTTTGGCGCTGGGGATACGTAGCGCCACGTTGCCAGTGTTGGCCGTCACCTTCAACGGAAGACGCGACGCGGCTTTGACGATGATGGTTAAAGGTCCCGGCCAGAAGCGGCGAGCCAATTTATAGAACTCGTCGGGCAGCGGCTTAGCCAACTCTTCGGCCTGGTCTTCGCTCTCGATCAAGAGCGATAGCGGCTTGTGCCGCGACCGCGACTTGATCTCATACACGCGATCCACGGCGCGCAGATTAAACGGGTCGGCAGCCAATCCGTAAAACGTGTCCGTAGGCATACCTAATACCTCGCCTGCCCGAATCTGGTCGGCGGCATACCGGATGAGGGACGCCTCCGGCTTCTCGCTGTTGATCTTGAGAATTTCCGCGTGCACACGCTTCCTTCCCCACAATGTTCTGAATCCGCGAAAGCTAACATACCACGAGCCCGGACTGCAAGGAGAGATAAACGCGTATGATTTCGAAAGACTACCGTGAAAAAGACGACAATACCCGGCCCAGCTGTCGTCAGCCGCCTGCGACGGATCGAGGGACGCCACAACACCCTCGTCAAAGAGCTGCGAGGCGCCTTCGCGCACGGCGAACTCACGTCCGACGGCTATTGTGCGATCGAAGGCATGCGTATTCTAGAAGAGGCGATCCGCAGCGGGCTGAAGTTCAAAGCCGTATTCTTCCGGGCTTCCGCCGAGAACCGGGCTGAGCGCCTGCTGCCCCAACTCGCCGCCCACGTGGAAACTTTGCTGCTTCCCGACAAGCTATTTGCAAGCGCTGTTCCCAGCGAAGCTCCGCAGGGCGTGGCGGCGTTAGTCCGCTGCAAAGTTTTCAAGCTCGAAGATGTGCTGGCCAAGTCGCAGACCGGGCCTTTGCTGGCGATTGCCGGAGTGCAAGACCCTGGGAATCTGGGCACGATTCTGCGCTCAGCAGAAGCCTTTGGGGCAGGAGGCGTACTGCTCGGGGAAGGCACCGTGAGCCCCTTCAACTCCAAAGTGGTGCGCGCCTCGGCGGGATCGGTCTTCCGGCTTCCCATCGTGCAGGCGAAACTCCCAGGAATTCTCGACCAGATGGGTGAACTCGGCCTGCGGCTGATCGCAACCTCGTCGCACAAAGGTACGCCTCTCGACCAAGCCACGCTGACCGGACCGTTGGCCATCTTCATCGGCAGCGAAGGCGCAGGACTGCCGCGCGATCTGCTGGCAGAGATGACCGAAATCGTGGCCATCCCACATTCACCGACGGTCGAATCCCTGAACGCAGGCGTAGCTGCGAGTATCCTGTTGTACGAAGCGGCCCGACAAGTAACTCACCACCGAGACACAGAGTCACAGAGAAACCAATAAATTGGTCTGCCGGAACCGACGGTTACATGCCCCTGTACCGTTATGGGACGCGGGTCTTTTAATCTCCCGGTTTTTCTCCGTGCCTCAGTGATTCTGTGATGAGATGGTCGGTGAGCGAGGGATTCCATCCTAATTCACATAGATACCCACGAACCCAGAGACCATCCTCGGGACCCGCGGACGAGCCCTATTCTTGGGGCGGCGCTCGAGGTCCATCGCCATCTCGGTCCCGGACTTCTGGAATCGGCTTACGAGGAGTGCCTTTGCCATGAACTCCGGCTTCGGGGGTTGAGCTTTCAGCGGCAAGTCGACATCCCTGTCGAGTACAAGGGCCTGAACCTAAGCTGTGGCTACAAGATCGATCTCCTCGTGCAAGACGAAGTCATTTTGGAATTGAAAGCCGTCGAGAAACTGCTGCCGATTCACCAGGCCCAACTTTTGACGTACCTGAAGCTAGCTCACAAAAGGGTGGGCCTGCTGATCAACTTCAATGTCCCGCTCTTGACGCAGGGAATCATCCGACGAGTCCTGTAAACCCACTTACCACAGAGACACAGAATCACAGAGAACGGATAACCTTCGGCGGCAAAGAATCTTCCAAGCTAAACACAACAATCCCTATTTTTCTCTGTGTCTCTGTGACTCTGTGGTGAAATAGGTTGGTGAGTCTCTTCCAGACCATTCCGAGCGGCGATAACGCTGGGGATCGCACTCGACCTCTGGCTGATCGTATGCGTCCGCGGACGCTGGATGAGTTCGTTGGCCAGGAGCACCTGGTCGCGCCCGGCAAGCCGCTGCGTACCCAGCTGGAGCGCGACGATATCGGCTCGCTCATCTTCTGGGGTCCTCCAGGGACGGGCAAGACCACGCTGGCGCAGATCATCGCACGCATGACCAAGGCGGAGTTCATCGAGTTCTCCGCCGTGCTGACCGGCATCAAGGAAATCAAGCAGGTCATGGCCGATGCCGAACGGGCGCGGCAGTATGGCACGCGCACCATTGTCTTCATCGATGAGATTCACCGCTTCAACAAGGCGCAGCAGGACGCGTTCCTGCCGCACGTCGAGAAGGGCAACATCCGCCTGATTGGCGCGACTACCGAAAATCCTTCGTTCGAGATCATCTCGGCGCTCTTGTCGCGCAGCCGCGTCTACGTTCTCAAGCCGCTGACCGAGGAGCAAGTCGTGTTGCTGCTCAAGCGGGCGCTGGCCGATGAAGAACGCGGACTGGGAGCAATGAAGCTCCGAGCATCCGACGCAGTGTTGGCGAAGATCGCGGCTTATTCCAGCGGCGATGCGCGCAGCGCTTACAATGTGCTTGAAGTTGCCGCTACTTTAGCCCGAGCTACTAGCGAAGTTGGCGCGGAGATCACCGATGCCATTGTCACCGACGCGTTGCAGAAGCGCGTGCTGCTCTACGACAAAGGCGGCGAAGAGCACTATAATCTCATCTCCGCGCTACATAAATCGGTGCGCAACAGCGATCCCGATGCTTCGCTCTATTGGCTCGGGCGCATGCTCGAAGCCGGTGAAGATCCTTTGTACATCGCTCGCCGCGTGGTGCGCATGTCCGTCGAAGACATCGGCCTGGCCGAACCCAATGCGCTGGCGCTCTGCATGGCCGCGCGCGATGCGGTCGATTTCATTGGCATGCCCGAAGGCAATCTCGCGCTCGCCCAGGCCGTCGTCTATCTTGCTCTCGCGCCCAAATCGAATGCGCTGTACACCGCCTACGCCGAGGTGCAACAGGATGTGGAGGCGACTGCGGCCGAATCCGTCCCGCTGCACCTGCGCAACGCCCCCACCGGATTGATGAAGGGCCTCGGATACGGCCAGGGTTATCAGTACGCCCACGACCTTGAGGGCAAAATCGCGGACATGCAATGTCTGCCGGACAATCTACGCGACCGAACTTATTACCGCCCTACCAATGAAGGCGTCGAGCACCGGATTCGTGAGCGCATGGAAGAGATCAAACGGCGGCGGTCGCGAGGCACGCCTGATGTTCCCGATTCGGGAACAAGTTGAGTTTTTACTAGTTCGAAAAAAAATTATCGTTCCCCGCAAAATCTAGAAAACAAAGGACCGGAAATTCTCTTGTCTCCTAGATCTATGGTTCTTAAGGTAGTTACGGGTAAAATCTTGGAAACATGGAAGTTATGGTGATTCCGACGGCTCGCAGTTCCATTTTTGAACTACTGTAGAATGTCAAAGATCAAATATTATCTTATAGATAACATCTATGGTGTCATATTATCGTAAGTTGAAACATGAGGTCAAGTGAAAAGCGGTCAGGCTGCTGAACCGGTTCCAATTTGGGAATAGTCGCGCCCCGGCACCCCCTTATGAAAGTCGTTAGCGCTGGACCGTGCACCGCCGGAGCTCTGCTCCGCTTAGACGGGCGGGGACGCCCGTCTTCCATGAATCCTGGGTTAGGCGGCTTTTTTCTGGCTGTCTTTCAGAAGGCCTAGGCGGACCAGGCTTTCGGCGGTGGCTACGATGGAATCCTCGTTCGAACGGGGCGCCCAGTTCAGCAAGCGCTTGGCCTTTTCGTTGGTGGCGTTCTTGAGCTTGCCCAGTTCGGGCAGAATCAGCTTGATCGCCGGGTCGCGCAGCGCGGCAATGCGTACCAGCCAGTTGGGCAGTTCCCGGGTTGGTACTCTCTTGGCAGACGCGCCCATGCGGCTCTTCAGTAGCTTGGCGATGTCGAGCATCGACATGAAATCGCCTGCGACGGCGAGGAAACGTTCTCCTTTGGCGGCGGGATGAGTCATGGCACGAATGTGCAGATCGGCGACGTCGCGCACATCGACGACGCCGAAATAGAGCCGCGGGCAGCCGGGTACGGCGCCGTCCATCATGCGCTGTATAAAAAGGACTGAGGTCGAATAGTCGGCCCCCAGGACCGGGCCAAGCACGACTACCGGATTGACGACGGAAAGCTCGAGGCTTCCGCCTTGCTTGGCGATGAAATCCCAAGCCGCGCGTTCGGCCAAGGTTTTCGATTTCACGTAGGCATACACTCCGTCGCCATTTGGGTCTGTCCAATCGGTTTCGTTGAATGGTGTTTTCCGCGGGGCGTAGCCATAGCCGATCGCCGCAAACGAGGAAGTCAGCACCACGCGCTTGACGCCGGCGTCGCGTGCCGCGCGCAGTACGCGGAGGGTCCCTTCACGCGCGGGCACGATCAGTTCGTCCTCGTGCTTGGGAACGTTCGGGGGCAGGGGCGACGCCACGTGCAGGACGTACTCGCAGCCGGCGACGGCTTGCGGCCAGCCTGCGTCGTTTTCGAGATCGGCAGCGAAGAAGGACAGGCGATCGCCCGGCTTGGCGCCGCCTTCCATCAGCATGGCGCGTACATCGCCCTCGCGCTTCAGATTCCGGACAGTGGTGCGGACGTGATGGCCCGTGGCCAGAAGCTGCAGGATGCAATGGCTGCCAATGAAACCCGACCCGCCGGTGACTAGAATTGCGCTCATTGCTGCTTTAGATTCCAGTTGCTCTCAAAAGGTTTGCGGGTTTGGTCAACCCGTTCAAGGCAGCCACGGATTTGCGAGGATTTTCACGGATCACGAAAGAGACAACCTTTAGCTTTCAAAAGACCCACCCAAGCGGAGCTTGGGTGGGGCACCCGTGGGAGTTTGGTGACTCAATCTCAGGGCTTCTTCTGTGCTTGCTGCTGCTTCTCCGCTTCCTCGATGAGTTTGCGGAACTCGGCCACGGCGGGGACGTTCGGCGGCTTCAGCGAGTCTTTGGCGATGTAGCGCCAGGTCGCCGAGTTGTCCAGGGGATATTCGACTCGTCCGCGATAGACTTCGAACATGTCGTCGGAGGATCCGATCTCTGCGCTGGGATGCGGTGTGTTGATGGTCGGCCCGTTGGTGAGTGGAGGTGGCGTGCCATGCTGCGCTCCTATGCGTATGCCTTGATCCGATGGGTCCAAGATCACGGGACGGCTGTCGGGAGCACTAATGGTTGGGCTTACCGTTTTTCCGGTGCCCCGTCGGACCGAGATGACGAGATCAGCAGTGAGCGGTTCCATCGCCAGCGTGAGGCGTCCCCAGTCCATGATGGCTCGTTCGACATCCTGCCGGGCAACCCAATTCGCGTTGGGATTTTGCGGGGACACGCCTGCATCGGGATTGATGACGATGAGAACGGTCTGAGCTTTCAGAATGTAGTCGGGCAGAGTAACTTTCTTTTTATCCTTGGTACCTGCCACAGGAACGGCGAGAAGAACCAGCGCGAGGATGAGTGCGCTGCGAAGGGACATAAATCAACCTCCGACGGTGGTGAAATCTTACCCTAAACAGCCTTGGATTCATCTTCGAATGTTGGCTCGTGTGTCCCGGTTGTCCCCCTCAAAATGCTTTAACCACAGAGGACACGAAGGTTCACAAAGAATGGCATTTTGGCTTCAGAAAGTGAATCATAAAGGTTTTGGCGATCATCTTATGCTTAAGCGTAAGTTATTGTTTTAGCTATCACTTATTGACGCCGAGGGGAAACGAAGTATGGCTACCATTCCGAGAACAGAGGCAATCAGTTTAGGCGGCGGCTTCCGGCAACTGCCTTTCGAACAGGTGGAGGATTTGCTCAAGCTGCAGAAGGCAGCGCAGAAAATCAATTCGATCCTCGACCTGGATCAGCTGATCGACAAAGTGGTGAATGATGTGGCGCGGTCGTTCGGATGCGTCGAGGCGGATATTTACTTGCACGACGAGGAACGCGGCGAATTGGTTCTGGCCTGCGCCCACGGTTGTACCGGCTGCGCCGTCTGCGGCACAGGCAACAGCCTGAAGATCGGGAAACAGGGCATGGTCGGCTACGTCGCGGGCACGGGCCAGATGCGCTATGCGCCCGACGTGCGCAAGGACCCGTACTACATTGGATGTGAGGAGTCGACGCTCTCCGAGGTTGCGATTCCATTGCACGTTGAGGGAAAACTGATTGGAGTGTTCACCGCTTCGCATCCCGAGTTGGATGCGTTCCCGGCAGAGCAACTCCGGCTCTTGCAGGCGCTGTGCAGCTACGTCGCAGTCGCGGTTCACAACGCGCGCCGCTTCCAGCAGGAACGAAGCGAGCGGCAGCTGATGAGCCGCGAGGCGAACGAGGCGCGCAAGATTCAGGAGGCTTTGCTGCCGCGGAGTTCCCCTTATATTCCGGGTTTCGCCGTGACTGGGCTTTCTACTCCGGCTGGCGCGGTGGGCGGAGACTGGTACGATTTCATTCCGTTCGACGATGGCCGCTGGGGATTGGTGCTGGCCGACGTCTCGGGAAAAGGTACGGCGGCGGCTTTGCTGATGTCGGCTACTCGCGGCATACTTCGCTCCCTGGCAACCGCGTGCTGCCCCAGTGAGGTGTTAACGAAGCTCAATGAGTTGTTGGTCAACGATTTTCCGTCTGGGCGATTCGTGACCATGCTCTATGCGATTCTTGATCCTGCCACACGGACTTTGAGGTTCTCGAGCGCGGGGCACCTGCGCCCGCTTTTGATTGAGAACTCGCATGCACACTTCCTCGATACGGAGCGGGGCTTGCCGCTAGGAATCGGGCCCGGAGGTTATTCCGAGGCGCAAGTGCAGTTGGCTCCAGGCTCGCGTCTGCTGTTCTACAGCGACGGCATTACCGAGGCGACGAATCTGGAAGATGACGAGTACGGTGCGGCGCGGCTTGAAAAACATTTTCGGCGGACAGATGCTTCGGCGGAGAGCATCCTCGAAGACGTGCGGACGTTTGCCAACGGGGCTGGCTTGCACGATGACGCGACCGTCATTCTGGTGAAGGCGTAGCATTACGCGACGTTCTTCCTTTGAGTGCCTTGGGCATTCTTTGTGATTGATGAAGTTCAAATGCTTTAACCACAAAGGACACGAAGGTACACAAAGGAAGGAACTGCACGCCGGTTATCCGAATCGGGCCTTGTGTTCTTTCAAGATGCAACTGTCCATGATCACGAAAATTCCTGCCTGTCGCGCTTTGTCCGCGGCTTTTTCGTTGATGACTTCTTCCTGCATCCAGATGGCGGGAACCTTGAGCCGGATCGCCTGATCCACCACCTCCTCGACGAACTCGGGCCGGCGGAAGATATTCACGATATCGATCTTCTCTGGAACATCGAGCAAGGTTGCATAAGCGTTTTCGCCAAGGGCCTCTTTAATTTCCGGGTTGACTGGAATGATGCGATAGCCGTTCATCTGCATGTACGCAGAAACTCCGTAGCTCGGGCGCAGGGGGCTGTTCGAGAGTCCGACTACGGCAATGGTTTTGGAGCGCTTCAGGAGATCTGCGATGGGATCAGGTTGGTGCGATGAGGGCATCCCAAGCATTGTAGCGAGGGAAGTCACGAGAAACCAATTCGCGGCTGCCGCCTTTAATCCTTTAATCCTTCTGGACCGTTTCCGATTTCTGCCTGAACATCCTGAGCGCCATCTTGCGGACCGTGTCTGAAACTTCTTTGTTGCCGGCAAGATTCTTAAGATCCGTGACCAGCAAGTGCTTAATTAGGCCCAGGGAGACATCGATGGGTGTTCGAGGATTGTTGGTAAGGTTTCGCACAATGGCGTATTGCTTCATGAATCGGCGCTTCAGAGTGATGCCACGAAGAACAGCTTCGAGCACATTCTTTTGATTGGCGAACTTTTCGACTTCGCCGTCGGTGAGCTTGGGCGATTCCAGCACGGCCAGGGCTACGATTTTTGTCCCATCGCGAATGAGCAGTGACCGTTCTTCTTTGGTCCCTTTCATCGCCAGTTGGATGCGTCCGGTGATGCCGAGTTTGGAGATTTTCTGTAGAGCGCTGCCCCGTTGTTCTTCCGGGCTGAGGTAAGCCTTCTTCACGGGAGCGGGGGCTTTGCGGGCCGCCGTGGCTGCGCCATGGGCTGTGCTCGAAACCACTGCTTCGGTCTTCGCCTCGGCCGGCGCTGTATCGGGAACCATCGGACCATCGGCAGGCAGTTCCTCGAGTCCGCCGATCGGTTGGAACGGCTTGTTGCCTTCCGCGGAAATTTCTCCGGCGTGCTCGGTCAGGTATGCGGCAGTCGCTTCGTCCGGGACTTCGTTCGTGCTGGTCTCAGGGCCGGCTTGATTCGGGGCCTCTGGCTGCACCACAAGATCCGTTGCCAGCGCGGATTCGGGAGAAGTTGCCGTCGACTTAGGTTGGGCTGTAGTAGGCGGTGCGAAAGATGCAAGCTTCTCCGCGATGGCCGACGATTGAGCAGGATTCAGGTGTGGGTTTGAGTTTAGCGCGGTCAAAATCGTTTGTGATTGGTTGATCCGCGGACTCTTGACCAGGGTTTCCAGCATGTAGCGAGAAGCGGCGGCGGCCAGTTCAGCCAACGATGTTTCGGAGACAGCGGGGTTTTCCAGCAATGCGGGAAGCAGGGTTGGCCGAAGATTTCCCGGGGTGATCAAGTAGGCCAGTACTTCTTTCGGAGTTTTCGGATCGGCTGCGGCTTTCCGCGAAGAGGTCTCGTCCCATCCCGCCAGCGTGAGGCGGGCACGCTCGGCAAAGATTTTGGTCTGAGTTGCCAGATAAACCAGAATTTCGAGCATCTCGTGAGGCGGAACGGAAAGCGCGCCGCGGGCAGCGGTTTGCATCACGTTCGAGTTGGCCCCCGAGGAGCGAATGACATCGATCATGCGTGGCATAGAAGTTGGCTAGCTCCGAAAAATGCTGGACATTACAGGATGAGGCTGAAGCGGGCGGTTTTGCCAGCGTTTTTGTGGGAGGTAACGTTACGAAAGGCACTCGGAACGTGCCGCGGTCATTGGGCCGGAGTCACCACGGCTTCCAGTTCGATGACGGCTCGTTCCAGTTCGCGGATCAGGGGGCTTGATCTCTTGCGCTGGAATTCATCCAGCAAGGTCCTGTAGTACCAGAGCGTGCCGTCGCGTTTGCCATGGAAGCGCTCCCAGACTCGGCCGCCAATCTCGCGATAGGTGGCGACGATGGAGCGGACGTTGTGCAGTTTGTCGGCAGCCGAAACCAAGCGAGTGTCGGCATCGGCCGTTCGCAGATGCGCGATGTAGTCTTTTTTGCGCTGCAGCCAGGGCGGTTTGGGATCGAGATCGGTATCGGTGCAACCATCTACCACGTGAGCGACGCGCTTGCCAAAACGACGACGAATTTCCTGCAGCATGGGAGCGCCGCCACAGTCCTCGACGACATCGTGCAAGAGGGCGGCGATGGCAAGGTCTTCATCGCCTCCGGCTTCGAGCACCAGGCCAGCTACACCCAAGAGATGTGCAACGTAAGGAACGGTCGTGCCCTTGCGGTGCTGGCCGGCGTGTTTGCGGGTAGCAAAGACCAATGCTCGTTCGAAACGCGGGCCAAGTGGTGTAACGCTTTGCCTTTTGGGTTTCATTGACGGGCCTGCCTACTTCACGCTGTTGATCAGAACAACGTCGCTGTTGATTGCGCCGCGCGCCAGGAATAGTTGCTTGCCGTCGGCGGACCAGGCGAAATTGAAAATCGTGCCCTCGGTGAAGTTTGTTACCTGCTTGGGCGGACGGCCATCGAGAGTCTGGCTCATCAGATTGGAAACGCCGTTTCGGTTATCCACGTACAACACTGATTTGCTATCGGGAGACCATCCAAACGCCGCGTCAACCTGGTAGGAAAGCTTGGTTGGCTCACCGCCCTCGATGGGCATATAGGCGATCTCAAACCGGTCTGCTGGTTCCTCTAAAGCGTAAATCGCGATCCACTTTCCGTCCGGAGAGATTGTAGGATTGGTGGCAGTACTTTCGGTGAGGGGCTGAGACGTACCACCGGTGAGAGGCTGCTTCCAAACCCAGATTCTCCCATTGCGCGAAGATTCGTAGAGCAGCCACTTTCCGTCGGGTGTAATCCGCGGGTTGACGTCGTTGCCGCCATAGGTAAGCTGTTTTGGACTGCTGCCGTCAACATTCATACTCCAGATATTGCGTTGACCGTTGCGGTCGGAGGAAAAAACCACGGTTCGGCCATCGGAAGAAACGGCAGGATCGGTGTTATTGCCCGCATTCATGGTCAATTGCGCAGGGCTGCTGCCGTCGGCGCCCATGCTCCAAATATCGCGATGTCCGGTGGCGTTTGAAGTATACAGAACGCCACCGTTCGGCAGGCACGCAATACCGGCCAGACCTTCGCTAGTCCCGCTTCCGGATGTGAGCCGTCGAGCAGCAGCGGCGTAGCCTTGCGGAGCGACCCAAATCGAGGAGGAAACTTCGCTCTGCACCGTGACCAAGGCGCTGGAATCGGCGGTAAGACTAACTCCGAAATAGCGGTTCAAGTCGTTCGTGATGCGGCGCACCTCGCCACCGGGATAAGCGACGTACCAGAGCTGCGACGACAGGCTGGAGCTTTGATCGGAGGCGTCGAGGACAAGTCCGCTGCCGTCCCCCACCCAGGCCACGCGGCCGGGGCTGGACCACTTGTTGGACGAGATTGTTTTTTCAGCTCCACCCGGGACGGGCACGCCCACCAAGCTCCACTGAGCGGCGCCCATGCCTTCGACGGCAAGCGTGGCGATGGTTCGGCCGTCCGGCGACCAACTGGGACCGGCACTGAGACCGAACCAGGAGGCTGCGTACCTTGTGGGGAGCTTACGGCTGGCCACAACGTGTTGATCGGACCCGTCCGCCTTGGCAACCGTAAGATCGTCCGTGCCTTTCGACGGGGCGAAGCGTGCGAAGGCGATTTGGGAGCCGTCGGGCGAAAGGGTTACGGGATCGTCGATGTCTACGACCAACTTCCGCGGCGGTCCTCCGAGCACCGGTACCTGATAGAGCAATGCCTGGGTCTCATTCTTGCCGGCGGTGACGTAGTAAACGTAGTTGCCGTCACTGGAGAAGGTCATGCCAAAGTACGTCGTCTCCGCGGGAGGAACGATCTGTACGTTGTTTGCTGTCGTCACCTGACGTACCCAGAGACTCTGTTTCCCGGCGTCTTCGATTACGTGGACGACGTATTTGCCGTCGGGTGAGATCGCGGCCACGCGGGACTTGCCGGTGTTGGTCAGGCGCGTCAGGTGGATGGATTGGAACGCTGCCGCCGTGGGTTTGGGGACGCGTCCAGCAAGCATCTTGTAGATCCCGAAAGCTGCTGCCAGCACCAGCACAACTGCCAGACCGATAGGCAGGAGTTTCTTGGTTCCATTCTCCTGAGCGGCCGCTAACGGCGACGTGCTGGCCGCATACGCATGCCCCGAGTTGGCCGGATGTTTTCCGCTCGGCGGAGTCACGACAGTTTGTCCCGTGGCGCTACCGGCTTCATCCGCACTTTGATACGCCGAGCGCCGGCCCGAACTGCTGTCTCTCTGCAGTCGCTTCAGGTCGCCGCGCATTTCGGAAGCGTGTTGATATCGGAGATCACGATCTTTCTCCAGCGCTTTGTTGATGATCTCTTCCAGCCGGGGCGGAAGGTCGGGATTGAGGCGCGCTGGCGCAGGCGGCATGCGATTCAGGATGGCGTCGAAGATCATCGCTGAAGTGTCGCCGCGAAATGGCAATGTGCCTGTCGCCATCTCATACAAGACCGCTCCGAAGGAAAACAGATCGGTGCGGGCATCCAACTCTTTCCCTTTAGCCTGCTCGGGCGACATATACGCTACGGTTCCGATGGCGGTTCCGGGACTGGTCAGATAATCAATGCTCGCTGCAGCGGCGGTTGCTTCGGCTGGGCTTGCCTCAGTGGGTTTGCCCGTCACTGGGGTAAGTTTCGCCAGGCCGAAATCGAGAATCTTTGCGTGTCCTCGCTTGGTCACGAAAAGATTGGCTGGCTTGATATCACGATGAACGATGCCTTCCGTGTGGGCAGCGTCAAGTGCGTCTGCAATCTCGATCGCGAGCGACAGCAAAACCTCGGTATCCAGAGGCTGCCCCGCGATGCGGTGTTTTAGGGTCACGCCGTCGAGATATTCCATCACGATGAAGGTCTGACCGTTCTGCTCATCGATCTCGTGAATGGTGCAGATGTTGGGGTGATTCAGCGCCGAGGCGGCTTTGGCCTCGCGTTGGAAGCGGCTCAGAGCCTGGGGATCTTTGGCTACGTCGTCGGGCAGAAACTTTAAAGCGACGAAGCGGCCGAGCTTGATGTCTTCAGCTTTGTAGACGACGCCCATGCCTCCGCCGCCCAGCTTCTCAAGGATGCGGTAATGCGAAATGGTTTGGTTCAGCAGTTTGGAAAGGGCTCCTGACTTCAAGGATGGAATGTTAACAGCAGGCATCGCGAAACGCGAACAACCGGGCCTTGGCGCAATCTCTGCCGAGCTTCCCTCGGCCGGTCAGCCGGGGGCGCTGTCCCCGGGTGTTTTGTCCGCGCACACAATTGCCGTATGACTAGCCAGTTACCTCAGTGGTGCGCAAAATCGATGATCACCGCGACAATCCAAATAAAAAATGCCACAAGCCATATGCGGCCGTCTAGCCAGAGCCTTCGCGCCACGATTGTCACTCCCCAGGCCAAGTTAGTAACGAGAAAAATAATCCAGACTGGCAGGACGAATGACGCCCAGACAAAGGGTTCGCCCGTTGTTACATGTATTCCGTTAGCCTCTTCTTGAGGTATGACCCAAGCGTGCCGAGCGCCCAGCAGATAGATCGCGGAACCTAAGACGTTTGCCAGGAGAATCGCCACACTTACCTTGGGGAACCTCAATCCTCTGGTTCGATTACGCATACGGGAACCTGTCCTTTTTATGCTTGCTTTTCTCCGCGGCGCATTTGCAGGTAGGCGCGGATGAAGGGTTGCAGGTCGCCATCGATCACGCGATCGACGTCGCCGACTTCCATCTTGGTTCGGTGGTCTTTAATCAGGCGATAGGGCTGCAGCGTGTACGAGCGGATCTGCGAACCGAAGTCGATGTCTAGCTTTGAATCTTCGATCTTCTTGGTGGCTGCGCGTTTCTTCTCCAGTTCGTTTTCGTAGAGCTTGGAGCGGAGCATGCTCATGGCGCGGTCTTTGTTTTTGTGCTGCGAGCGCTCGTTCTGGCAAGCGGCCACAATCCCGGTCGGAATGTGGGTGATGCGCACGGCTGAGTCGGTGGTATTGACGTGCTGTCCACCCTTGCCGCTGGAGCGATAGGTATCGATGCGCAGATCGTCGGGCTTGATGACGATGTCGATGCTGTCGTCAATTTCCGGCGAGACGTAGACGCTGGCGAAAGAGGTGTGGCGGCGCTTGGCTTGATCGAATGGGGAAATGCGTACTAGCCGATGCACTCCGATCTCGCTGGTCAGCAGGCCGAATGCGTATTCGCCATTGACCGCGAAGGTCGCGGACTTGAGGCCTGCTTCTTCACCCGGCTGGTAGTCGTATAGGACCGTCTCGAAACCCTGACGCTCGGCCCATCGCAAATACATGCGCAACAACATATCTGCCCAGTCCTGCGATTCCGTCCCCCCAGCACCGGGATGAATGGTGACAATCGCGTTGCGAGCGTCGTTCTCGCCGGAGAGCAGGGTCTCGGTCTCGAGGCGATCCACCAGTTGGCGGAGAGAGTCGATTTCGCGGCGTAGGTCTGCGTCAACACTTTCGCCCTCTCTGGCCAAGTCAAAATAAGCTGAGATGTCCTCGCCGTGGCGAATGAGATTGGCTTCGTTGGCCAACATATCTTCCAAACGCTTTTTCTCGCGCATGACCGTTTGGGATTTTTGGGGATTCGACCAAAGATTCGGGTCGGAGGCTTGCTTTTCGACCTCGGTCAGACGTTGGCGTAGATTGCCAGCGTCAAAGATACTCCCGAAGTTCGCGAACTTTGTCTTTCAGGGGTGCGTATTCTTTTTCCAGCTCTTCGACCATGAGTTTGTCCTCTTGAAATTTTCGCGGGAGACGTTGCAAACAACGTCTCTACAGGCTGTTTTGCTACGTTTCTTTTCGCTTTCGAACCAAGAGCCGCATGAATATTACTGCCACTGAAATTATCGCACACAGATAGGCGAACCAGTCGCCGTGGCGGGTATAGAAGGTGGTCGCGGTAATGAGGGCATATGGAGCCGGCAGCACAGTGCGTGTCTTACGTGGGGCACTGGTAACGATTCGCCCATTGGGATCGATGCCAGCGGTGCGTCCGGTATTGGTATCAAGCAGCAGCCAGCGGTTGTTTTCGACGGCGCGCATGCGGGATTGCTTGAGATGTTGGGCGTAGGCTCCGGTGTCGCCGTACCAGCCGTCGTTGGAAATGTTCACCAAAACTTGCGCGCCGTTGTTGGCGAACTGCCGGATGTCGTCGGGAAAGATGGATTCGTAGCAGATGAAAACTCCGAGTTTGGTGCCACCGGCGTCGAGGGGCGCGCGGGAAGTACCGCGAGAAAAATCTCCGACTTCCTTGGTCAGACCTCCGGCAAAGGAAAATACTTGTTTGAAGGGAACGTATTCGCCGAAAGGAACGAGATGAATTTTGTCGTAGCGTGAAATCCAGTCGCCGTTCGGGCTCACCAGCTCGGCCGAGTTGTAGATTTCCGTGGCCTGGTCTGGCGTGGCGCTGGCATTCCGGATTCCAATGCTGCCAGTGAGCAGCCACGCGCCTGATCGGCGTGCGACGTTGCTGCTCGCATCGCGAAAAATCGGATCACTGGTGTAGAACGGTGCGGGAGATTCCGGCCACACGATCAAATCAGGATGTGGACCATCATGGGAATCGAGACTAATTTCAGTCAAGTCGCGCAAGGTGTCGTTGAAATACGGCTTGGTCCAATCTGCACCTTCGAGAATTGGCACATTGGCCTGGACCAGGAGCGCGCTGTGGTCGGCGGGAAGTGCGGGAGCGGGAACCAAACTTCCTGCCTGCAAAATCAGGGCGGCGGCAACGCTCGCAAGCAAGAGGCGTTTGCGTTTTTCACGAGGTACCAGAAAGGCAGCAGCCAATGCCGCATTCACCAGCATGATCTCGAACGACAACCCGTAGACGCCCGTCACCGAGGCAATGCGAGCCAGCGGAATGTTGTCTACCTGGGTCGTGCCCAGAAGGCCCCAGGGGAATCCAGTGATGCGGGTGCGGGCTAGTTCTACGGCTACCCACACGACCGGCGAGAGCAGCAGCGCTCGCAGGTTGAAGGGACCGCTGCCCACGAGCAGACTCACTAACAGACCGAACACTCCGTGGTAGATCGCAAGATAAAGGCAGAACAGCAGCAGAATGACGATTCCGAGTGGTGTGCTGACCCCGCCGTATTGATGCATGACGCTGTAAATCCAATAGCAGGTGCCGGCGTACCAGAGAATTCCGCACGCATACGCTAACCAGAACGCCTGCAGCGGGCTGGCGGGAAGCAGTTTGATTCCTGCTCGCAGTTGCAGCGTTTGCGGCTGACGAGCCCGCAAAATTGCGATCAGCAAGGGCGTGATCGCTACCCAGCACAACATGTAGAGATTAGGAAGCGGGAAGATCAGAATCTGCAGGGCGGCTGAGAGCAGAACCAGCAACCAGGCACTTTTGTGAATCTGGGACACGTTAGCAGGATAGCAAACGAGGCGTCAGGCTTCAGGCTTCGGGTTTGCACTAACTCTGCTTCTGACAAACTCGACAACCTCTGGAGTCACATACACTGGAGGACGAATCTCGAAGATCGGACGACCTGCTACTGGTTTCAGCGAAATGCCAGTCCAAGCCGCTTTGCCGCCATCTTCATTTTTGGGAACGTGCAAGATAACGGCATCGGCTTGATCGAGAAATTCCTGGGCTGATCGTTTGAAATCCGCGGTGGCGGGATCGAGGACCGTGAGGTAAATATCCGGGCGCACGAACTTCAGGATGCTGTTCGATTCCAAGATCACATTTTCCGATTCGGCCAGTTTGCGGCGGATGGTTGGGATGGCTTCCGCGAGACGACCTTGTTCGGTGCGCACCCACCAGGCACGAGCCGCGCCAGCGACGAGGAAGCGCGAAGTGTCGGAGTCACCGGAACGATTTTTCTCTTCCGAGATCGCCCAACTGTGGTCATCGGTGGCGCAGTGGCAGGATTCGCCGTTGAGCGAGCAAACTCCGTGCCCGTATTGCGTAATCTTTAACGCCGTCCAATGATGTTCAGGCAGGGCAGCGATCAGGCCAGCAACAACGCTGGTCTTGCCCACGCTGCGCGAATGTCCGCCGATCACGACGACTGCCATAGCAATCCGATTTCGCGGGCGAGGGCGCCCGCGCCACACAAAACGTCTACTCTTTTCTGGCTAAGCGCGCCAGGGCTGCGAGTCCCTTCAAGTATTCGCGAACGGGCTTCGCCGGAGTTCCCCAGAACGCGATTCCCTTGCCTCGCAGAACTTTGTTTGGCAAAACGCCACCCTGGCCTCCCAACATGACACCTTCTTCGATGCGAGCGTGTTCGCCGATGCCGACCTGGCCGCCGAGAACTACGTTCTTCTCGATCGTGACGCTGCCGGAAAGCCCGGTTTGCGCGGCGATCACAACGCCTTCTCCGATTTGGCAGTTGTGGCCGATGTGGACCAGGTTGTCGATTTTTGTGCCTCGGCCGATTCGGGTAACGTCCCAGGCTCCGCGGTCGATGGTCGTATTGGCGCCGATCTCGACGTCATCTTCAATCTCCAGCCGTCCGATTTGAGGAAACTTTTCATAACGGCCTGTCGCCTGATCGCGTACGTAACCGAAGCCATCGCTGCCGAGCACGGCGCCTGCGTGAACGATCACGCGATCCCCGAGGCGCACGCCTGGGTAGACAGTGACATTCGGATAAACATCGCAATTGCGTCCGATGCGTACCTTCGCCCCGATTACACTTCCGGCCCCAATTCGCGTGTCCTCTCCGATGTGCGCGTCTTCGCCGATGACGACGTGGTCTTCGATCGTCACGCCGTCCGCCAGTTGCGTACTGGGATGCACACTTGCGCTGGGGTGGATCCCACGCTTCCGCTCCGGGGCGGAACAAAGAAGTTGTGCAGCCCGGGCAAAAGCCAACCGCGGTTGTTTTGCGAGAAGCAGCGGCTTAGAGTTCGTTTTTCCTGCTGCGAAATCGCCGGCAATCACGGCAGAGGCTTGTGATTCGAGGGCTAAGCAAAGATTCTTTTCATCGTCCACGAACACCAAATCGCCCGGTACTGCCGACTCGACGCTTGAGAGGCCCGTCAGTTGCACCGCTTCATCTCCGAGTACGCGGGCCTGTACGAATTCGGCGACCTGTTTCACTGAGCGGGCCTTGATCAGAAGCGTCATGGCACCTTTTTATACGTTTGCCGCGGGAAAGGAAAGCTGGGGGATAGAATGCTCGCATGGAGCGGAAGGTCTTCTGGATCAGCTTCACCGTGCTGGGACTGGCGGCGGATTTCCTTCTGCCGCTTTGGTGGGCGTTGGGCGCGACCCTGCCAATTGTTTACGTGAGTTGGTGGATCGCGTACCGGAGTGATTGGTTTTGAGTGTAGCGCGGGCATTCTCGCCAACCTGAGACGTTGCAAGCAACGTCGGTACTGTCGCTGCTCTGTCTGGTCGGGCTAGTAAAGCGGCGGCTGTCCTTCAGGCCGCGTTTTCCAGCGGCGATGCACCCAGAGCCATTGATCCGGATAGCGCCGCACGTAGTCTTCGATCA
>Ga0308309_10000880_pt1 | contig 18046 bp, 13 predicted proteins | sample HubBroMetageWFT5_FD_192491 | JGI IMG/M metagenome (GOLD analysis project Ga0308309, IMG submission 192491) | Warmed and freeze-thawed soil microbial communities from the Hubbard Brook experimental Forest, New Hampshire - Hubbard Brook CCASE Soil... | ecosystem: Environmental > Terrestrial >...
TCTCGATGGCCATAACCACCGACGGTACGCCGGCGGGCGTGTTGGGCTCGTAGGTGGCTCCGCCCTGGACGAAGACAAGTCCGGCTTCACCGGCACGGCTGGGATCGACGATGGCGGCGACGTGTTCATCCATCAGGAATTGGTTTAGCGTCTTCTGGAAGGCGATGCGCTGGGCGATTTCCTCACGGTTGAAGCGCGGCTTCTCGCTGGGTATTTCGTACTGAGAAAGGTCGGCCAGGTCTTTGTCGTCGTAGCGCTTCAAGGCAGGCTTGTCTTGCGGCTTGATTTCGCGCATGTCGCCGTTAAGCACGATCTTGCCGGAGAGCTGGCCTTTGTACTTGTCGAGGTCTTCTTTGGTCGCAAGCTTTGCTTTCACCACGGGCGCGCGCAACACGCCGGTAGTGCTCACCGTCCACGCCTTGGGATAGGCGATGATCTCCGCATTTTGCGGCGCGACCATGCGGACCTGGGTGTAATCGTTGGCCCAGCCGCGTCCAAAGTTGAAGCTCTCCAGGTGCGAGTTGGCGAGACCCCACTCGCTGAACTGCTCGCGTGTCCAGTCGTTGGCGCGCTTCATGGCGGGCGATCCGGTAAGCCGCGGGCCGATCACGTCGGTAAGCTGACCCTCGATCTCCATCACCTTGGAGTTGTGGAAGCCCTCCTGGCGAATCTGTGTCATCACTGCCAGGTTGACGGCGTCGGACGTGGTATCGGTCGCCGCCATCAGATCGGCGGGAGCAGCCATAGCAAGAGCGAGCAGAGCGGCGGCGCAGCGCAGGGCAATGGGCCTGCGAAATCGGAGAGTCATGTTTCGATGGGTCCTTAGTATGGCGCGAATTGCTTCGGCCGAGTTAGCGAAGAAAGAGGATAACACTTGATTAGTGGCTAGTGGCTGGGGGCTCGGGGCTAGTAAAAGGGCTGTTGGCAGAGATTCGTCGTAGCTCACCTGAGAAGTAATTCTCGAAACGGTTGGACCGAAAACGGAAGATATCCCGATGTGGGATTAGCCGTTTCTTCCCCTGCTTCGCCTTTTCTTCGTAAAGCATTGCATTGCTTGAGTTCGACAAGGGGCGAATAGCTTGGCGACGTACGTGCATTCAGAAAGGGCGCACAGCACGTGAAACTTCCTGATGTGACGGAGCGACATGAATCCTGCGACGCAGAAGATCATGAATCCGATGAGTTGGCCACGGCCTTTGCCCGCGACGATCCTGCTGGTGGAGGACGAAGCCGCAGTGCGTGAGGTCACGCGCGAGGCCCTGGAAATGGGTGGATACCGCGTGCTGGAGGCCGGCGGCCCGGAAGCGGCCACGCGCGTAATCAGCGACCCATCGGTCGAAATCAACCTGCTGCTCACCGACGTGGTGATGCCGGGAATGAGCGGTCCCGAGTTGGCGCATCACGTCAGCGCAACCCGACCCGGTCTGGTAACGATTTTCATGAGTGGTTACGCCGAAAGCGAAACCCTGCGCGCGGCCGTGCACGGGGTGTCGTGGAAGCACATCCAGAAGCCCTTTACGGTTGACGGCCTGCTGGCGAAAGTGGCTGAAGCGCTGGCATCGCGATGGCGCAGCGCAGACCGGCACCAGGCTCCGCAGTTTCCCTCCCCGTAGTGTCTCCTCCGCTAAGGCCTCAGCTTCCGACGGACCGGCAACGGATCGGTGGAAGCTGGGGCCGCCCTTCTCCGACGGCCGGTGTGCGACCACTGCGGCGCGAGGAGCGACTGAGTTTTCGCATGCAACTTTGGTAGCAAGTGAATCGATTTTGTCAAAGGTTTTGTGCGATGCGTCTGGCCTCCATGAACTATAATTAGATACATGGCGAGAGGTTGGGAGAGCAAATCAGTGGAAGCTCAGATTGAAGAATCGCGTTCAACCAGGCACACAGCGGCCACGCGGGCACTCAAAGCAGAACAGGCACAGAGCCAGATCCGGATAAAGAAATCGGACCTGCTGCTGTCACGCAGCCGGGTTTTGCAGCAGCTGGAAAACAGCAGCAACGAGCGCTTCAACGAACTGATGCGGCGCACGTTGTCCGACTTGGATAAGCAGATCGCCGCACTGGCGAACTGATTCATCGGCAGGTTGGCTCCGGCGGCCTTTGGCGGTCGCGGATCTGGACCCCGAACTTGGCGGCTGCAAAGCTGAAGCGCACTCGTCTCGAAGTCGCTGCGCCAGACGAGGACGCCTGAATGGTTCCCCGAACTTACTCCTTCCCGTTTACGCCCTGCTTTTGCTTGCGGCGTCGGCTCACATCCATCCGTGATAGCAATCACAGAATGACGGGCACTGTCGTTCCAGAATGGGCGCAGAGGTGAGGTATGCCAGTCCTCATAATTGCAGTAGTTTTCTTGCTGATCTTCCTGGTCATGGGCGTGATGGCGGTTACCGCTATGGCTGCCGAACACAAGGGCCATCTGTTTAGCTGGCGCTGGGCCGACCAGCCCAAGCCCGCCAAGGCGGCCTCCAAGCCAAACGCCTGAGGCGGCGACAGGGCGCACGGGTCCGTGTGCTGAGGCGGTGTGTGGCCGCCGCTTTAGTTTTGTCGTAGGTCAGAGGGGCAACAGAAGAAACCAGCCTTTAGCTTGTCTTGAACGGGCACGGCTTCAGAGCCCGCCCTGAGCGACGTCGAAGGGTGCCGTACGAGTCCCTTGTTTTTTGTCACTCCTCGCGGACTTTAGTTCGCGGGGAATCTGCTTTTCTGGCATTCTCGAAGCGTCTCAATCTGCGCGATTCGGAGAACCACCGCCCTGCACTTGCAAAACAAATCGGAACTATACATCAGGACAAATCAGGGTTATACAAGTGTGGCACTCCGGTAGCAGCTATTGGAGCCACTTCGCATGGGCGTCGCCGAATACGACCTCTTTCTTAGCCACGCCTGGGCTGATGGCGGGCGCCCCCAGCAGCTCGCTGAGGCGCTTACCAACGCCGGGCTGCGGGTGTGGTTGGACGCGGCCGAGATCAATGACTTCGCCAGCATCACGCGCGCGGTAACTGAAGGGCTGGCGAAGTCGAAGACGCTACTGGCCTACTACTCCAAGACTTATCCGCTGCGCCGAGCTTGCCAGTGGGAGCTGACCGCGGCATTCCTCGCCGCGCAAGCCGAAGGCGACCCGCGACGCCGTGTGCTCGTGGTGAGTCCCGAGAAGAAACCTGACCACATCCATCCCATCGAACTGCGCGACGCTAAGTTCCGCAATGCGCCCAAGAATGACGGCGAGTTGCAGGAACTGGCAGAAGCGATTCGCAAGCAGGTTGCGACAATCGATGGTCCGCTGGCCGACATCCGTCCGCTCACCGCGCCTAACTGGTACGGCATGACGCCTGTGGGCTCAACCCGCTTCGTCGGCCGCATGAAAGAAATGTGGGAGATCCATTCTCTGCTGCATGCGGGCGATGTGGCGCAGGTCAGCTACGCGGCGGCAGCCACCGGCGGAATAGGGCGAATCAGCGGGTTGGGCGGAGTGGGCAAGTCACTTCTGGCGGAGGAGTACGCCCTGCACTTTGGCGCGGCCTATCCGGGAGGTGTCTTCTGGGTGCGCGCCTACGGCAACGACGATGCCACGGCTGCCCAGGTGCCGGAGCAAAGAGAAGCTCTGCGCACAGACCAGATGCGCCGGGTGGCAGAGAGGTTGGGCGTCAGCACGCAAGGGATGACAGTGGAACAAATCGAGGGTGAGCTGGCCCGCAAAATCGGCAGCGAAGGCAAACCCTGCCTCTGGGTGGTGGATGACGTGCCGAACGGGTTGGACGGCGAAGCGCTGCGGCGTTGGTTTGCGCCGCACGCACTGGCGCGCACGCTCCTCACTACCCGAAGCGGGGAGTATGGCTCGCTCACCAATGGAATCGATCTTTCGGTGCTGACGCCTGATGAGGCATTGCAACTGCTGACCTCGCGGCGAGTGCCCGCAGGCATGGACGAAGGAGTGCAGGCGCGCGAGCTGGCGAAAGACTTGGGGTACCATGCGTTGGCGCTAGACGTGACCGCTTCGGCACTGGTGTCTTCAATTTCAGCCGAACCTTTTGGCGATTTTCGCGCGAAGCTGGCGCGGCCGGACAAAGACGTACTGGCACTCGCCGAGAGTCTGGCCGATGCGCTGCCCAATGGTCACGAGAAGAGCATCGCGCAAACCATGCTGCGCAGCATACGCGGGCTGGGTGCGGAAGGACTGGACTTTCTGCGTCTGGGATCGGTGCTGGCGGTAGCGCCGATTCCGGCATCTCTAGTTACGGCCGTCTTCGAGAAATCGGACAAGTTAAGCCATGAGGATGCGGAGGAGCGCGCGAGTCTGGCATTCAGGCAGGTCACGTCAGCCTCTCTGGCGGAGATTGCGGGCGAAAATCAGGATGCACGCTCGGTGCATACGCTGGTGTCAAGGGCCGTGCGCTTCAATGAGAAATCAGCACCTCACCGCACCCAGGCGCTACGGGCGGCAGCGGTCGAGGTGCTGGGATCAGAGATCGCCAAAGCGGCAAAGGATCCGAGGCTGCACAAGCAGATTGAGTTTCACGTGGCGCACGCACGGCACGTTGTCGCGATGCCGGAGAGCCTGTCTGAGGCAAGTCTCCTCGGATGGGTAGCGCGATATGACTACGAGCGCGGTTCGTACGCATCGGCGCGGACGCTGTGGATGCGCGAGCTTGAGTTTCAACGTAAAGTGCTGGGGCCGGAGCACCCGGAGACGCTCACCTCGATGAACAACCTGGCTAACACGCTTATCAATCAGGGTAACTTGGCCGGAGCGCGCAATCTGCAGGAACAAACGCTCGCCATCCGCCGCCGGGTGCTGGGCCCCGAGCACCCGGACACGCTCAACTCAATGAGCGGTCTGGCCAGCACGCTTGCGGCCCAAGGGGACCTCAGAGGGTCACGTAATCTCAAAGAAGAAACGCTTGCCATCGAACTTCGGGTGCTCGGCCCCCGGCACCCACGCACGATTATTTTGATGGACAACCTAGCGAACACACTTAAGCAGCAAGGCGACTTAGCGAATGCACGCAAACTCCAGGAAGTGGTTATCGCCACAAGCAGGGATGTCTTTGGCTTGGATCATCCTGATACCCTCACGTCGATGAACAACTTGGCGCTGACCATGGAAGCGCAGGGCGATCTGGCGGGGGCGCGCAGGCTGCAAGAAGAGGTGCTCTCCATCCAACGACGGGTGCATGGACCTGAGCACCCAAGCGCGGCTGTGTCGATGGACAATCTGGCCAGCACTCTCAAAAAACAGGGGGATCTGGTAGCAGCCCGCAAGTTGCAGGAAGACACACTCGCTATATTCCGCCGGGTGCTGGGGCCGGAGCACCCGGATACACTAATCTCGACGAACAATTTGGCCGCGACGCTGAGTGCGCTACGAGATTTGGCGGGGGCACGCAAACTGCAAGAAGAGACGCTGGCCATCAGCCGCCGGGCGCTGGGGCCCGAGCACCCGGGTACATCGAACTCCGCATGGAATCTATTCCTAACACTTTTGGATTTGGGCGACCAGGAGGCAGCGTCCACCGTTTTGAAGCGTGACCTGTTGTGGCTACTCAACCGCGATCCGGCCACACTCGGCGCCGCCCAGCGCGAAGTCCGCGAGGACGTGGCCCGGTTTCTTAAGAACGTGGGCAGCAGATAGCTTCGCACATCCTCAACAAAACAAGATTGGGGGTACCGTCAGACAGCTTGCGTGGCTTTGGCGAGGCAGTCTTCGCAGAAGCCGCTGTCCTTGATGTCGATGTATTCGACGGCATGCGAGGGGGCCATAACGCAGCGGAAGTCGTCGCAGTGAGTGAGGTGCAGGGTATGTCCCAACTCGTGCACCGATTCGGTCAGCAGGCGGTTTGCGAGCAGGTCGAGGTCGGGCGGCAATCCGTAAAACTCCTGGGTGAGGCGATGGTAGGAAACGATGGCGCTGGCACCTCCAAGTTGTGCCTCACCGAAAACGAAGGTGAGAATCGGAATGTAGAGATCGCGTCCGGTGACGCCCAGCAATCGCCAGGTGTCGTTGTTGATGTAGGACTGCATCGCACCGAGAATTTCGGACGAGTGAAACTGTTGGCGCTCGGGATGCAGCGCGAAAGCCGCATCAAGCGCAGGGCGCAGGACTTCCGCGGGAACCCGGAACTTCTCCAAGAGCGCCTGCCGCAACCAATCGAGCAAGCGGGGATCAACTTCTCCCACCGGCAATAACTGCAGCTTCTTCATGGTACGACGCAACTGGTAACTAGCAATTAGCAATTAGCAATTAGATGCTATGGCAGCTCGGGTCCAGGTTCCATTCGTTTCTTTCCGCGGCGGCATAAGTGATCGTCATCCTCCAACACCACACAACGATCTCCAGTTCCTTATTGCGAGTTGCTTATTGCTAGCTGCTCTTTCTCTTTCCGGTTCCAGCCGAACTTCTTCAGCTTGTGGTGCAGTGTGACGCGATCGATGCCAAGCACCTCGGCCGTCCGCGTCTGGTTGCCGCCGCAGTCCTCGAGTACGCGAAGGATGTGTCCCTTCTCGACATCTTCCAGGCTACGCGATCCGCCGACAGGATTGCCGCTGCGCGTCTTCAGGGTGAAGTCCTGCTCGCGCAACTCAGGTTCCTGCGCAACGACCATTGCACGCTCCACTGCGTTCTCCAACTCACGCACGTTGCCTGGCCACGCATACTGCTGCAGCAGGTTCATGGCAGCGGGCGAAACGAAGTTGATCTTCTTATTCATCTCGCGCGAGAACTTGATCACGAAATGGCTGACCAGCGGCGGAATGTCTTCGCGGCGCTCGCGCAGCGGCAGCAACTCGATGTGGAATACGTTGAGACGGTAGTAGAGATCGGGACGGAACTTGCCCTCGTCGATGAGCAGCTCGAGGTTCTTGTTGGTGGCGGCGACGATGCGGAAATCGACCTTAATGGTTTGGTTGCCACCGACGCGTACGATCTCGCGCTCCTGCAGCACGCGCAACAAGTCGGTCTGCGTCTTGAGGCTGACGTCGCCAATCTCGTCGAGAAAGACGGTGCCACCTTCAGCGATTTCGAACTTGCCCTTCTTGCGGTACTGCGCGCCCGTGAAGGCGCCTTTTTCGTGGCCGAACAACTCGCTTTCGAGCAGCGTCTCGGTCAGCGCTCCGCAGTGAATGACGACCATCGGATGATAGCGTCGGTTGCTGGCGGCATGAACGGCGCGGGCCACAAGTTCTTTGCCGGTGCCGCTCTCGCCGGTGATGAGGACCGTGGCATCGGTTGGCCCGACGGTATCGATGGCCTCGAAGATGCGCTGCATAGCCGAGCTCTGGCCGATTATGTCGGTGGGATGCGTCATGTCGGCCACGGTTTCCTTCAGGCGGGTGTTTTCCTGCAGAGTGTGGCGATGCGCCATGGCCTTGCCCACCAGATGCGCGATCTCGTCAGGGTCGAGCGGCTTGTTGACGTAGTCGTATGCGCCGTTCTTCAGGGCTGCGATGGCGGTCTCGACCGAGGCGTATCCGGTCATGATGATGACCAGCATGTCGGGATAGATTTCATGGAGGCGGCGCTGCAGTTCGATGCCATCGGTGCCGCGCATCTTGATATCCACCAGCGCGACATCAAAAGTCTGCTCGGCCACGCGCGTGAGGGCTTCGCTGGCGCTCTCGGCAGCGGCCACGTCGTAGCCTTCTTCGGCAAACCATTTGGCGAGCGAATCGCGCACGCTCAGTTCGTCGTCAACAATCAGCAATTTACCTTTGATCATTTCCTTACCTCTTTCTTACGTGACCCCGGTCAACGTGCGCGCTACGTCGCTGGCCAGCGCTGGCTTCTGGCTGTCAACCGGCAACAGAATTGTGAAACTGGTTCCTTGCCCCACCACCGAGTGGACAGCAATGCTGCCGCCGTGGCGTTCGACAACGTTCTGGCTGATGGCCAAGCCGAGTCCGGAGCCGCCCGATTCCTTGGTGGTGTAGAACGGCTCGAAGATGTGAGACAGATGTTCGTCGGGGATGCCCATGCCGTCGTCGCGGATGACGAGTTGCAGCATGGACGCGGTCTGCTGGCGAGCGCTGATCCAGAGATTGCCGCCTTGCGGCATGGCATCGATGGCGTTGATCACCATGGCCAGCACGACTTGCTCAATCTGGTTGGGATCGCAGTGCACGTGCGGCAGATCGGGAGCGACCGCGAGATTAAGCTGGATGCTCCCCATGTCCATCTTGTGCTGCACCAGGCGGACGCAGCGGTCGATGACCTGGCTGAGGTCGCTCCACTCCAGGTTCATGGGCGTGATCCGCGAGAACGAAAGCAGGTTCTTAACCAACTCGCCGCAGCGCTTGCTCTCGGTGGCGATCAGGTCGAGCGATCCGGTCATCTCTTCGGTGCGCGGAGCGGAGGCAAAGTTGTTCTGGATCCAGCGCTTGACGACGCGCGAGTAGGTCAGAATGCCGGAGAGCGGGTTGTTGATTTCGTGGGCGACGACGGCGGCCATCTTGCCGATGGTGGCCATCTTCTCCACTTGCAGCATGTGTTGATGCGCCTGCTTGAGTTCGCGGGTCTTCTCGTCGACCCGGTCTTCGAGAGTGCGGGCCCAGGCAGTAATCTCGGCCTGCGCCAGTTGCAAGCGGCTGCTCATATCGTTGAACGATTGCGCCAGTTCGCCGGCCTCATCGTTGGAGTTCACCGGAATGTGGACGCCAAGCTCTCCCTTGGCGAGGCGTTCGGTGCCGGCCTTCAAGGCACGCAGCGGGTTACGAACGACGACCCAGATGAACAGTCCACTGAGAAAGACGACGACGAGCAACGCGATCGCCGTATAGGCCAGCATGGTACGGCGCTCCTGCGCCAGGCTGACGTCGACCTTCTGCAACGAGAGATTGGTGTCGAGCACGCCGAGTACCTGCACGCTGGCGGGATGAGCGTGGCAGGCGGCGTTGGAGCAGGCGGGCTGGTTCTGGATGGGAGTGATGACGCCCAGCACGCGCGAGCCGTCGTCGCGATAGACGCGGAAGCGGTCGGAGCGCTTCAGAAGCGCGAGTGGCTTGGATTGTTCGTGACAGCCGTAGCAGGCCTCGGCATCCTTGTTCACCGCGCCGCCCACCTCGGAAGGCTCAGTGGAATAGCTGATGACGCCTTCGGAGTTCATGATCCGCACGCGCACGATGCCGGGCTGATCGGCCATGTTGATCATCATCTGGTAGAGACCGTCGCGGTCGTTCTTGAGCATGTAATGGGAGGCACTGCGCCGAAGCACCTCGCTCTGCTGCTCGGCGCTGACGAGTGCGGCCGCTTCCAGGTGCTTCCGATGAAGGCGAATGCTGAAGTAGCCCAGGGCAGCGAACATCAGCAGCATGACGACGAAGATCGACACCATCAGCTTGGCGCTGATACTGCGCCCCATCCTCGCGAGCCACGCAGGCTTATGCCGGACGCCGTCGGGTTGTTCAGTCTCCAGCATGGACTGGCACCGCAACTTCCGCGCGAACCCCTGTTACTTTCCGGATCGCCGGCAAGTGCGCCTTCTCCTCGGGGAAGATCGGCAGATAGTGGGCGACAAATCCAAAGATGGCGAAGCCGAGCGCGACGAACATGGCCGTAATCACGACTTCTGTCCACTTTGGGGTGTAGCGCGCGCCAGCGGCATTTTCTACGCCGGTGATGGCGACGTTGAGGCGATTGGTGACGAATCCCAGCAACGTCAACACCGCCGCAAGGTACAGGCCTTGGGGGTTATTGCGCACATTGGGAATCAGCAAGAGTCCCAGCGGGAAGATGACCGACAAGCATATCTCCAGCAGGAAGAAGCGCTGCTCGTATCCCGAGACAAAGACCAAACCCAACACTCCGCGGTGATAGAGGTCCTCGAAACGGAGGATGCCGTAGATAGCGAGTACCACCACCAGCACACGTCCCATGTCGCGCAGGATGGGGAGTTCCAGCTCGCGGCCAAAGTACTTGGAACTCATCGACGACTCGAAGATGATCATCGCCAGACCGACCGCGATGGCGGAGAGATAGAAGAACACCGGCAGCAGCGGGCTGTACCAGAAGGCGTGCAGCTTGTTGGGCATGATCAGATACAACGTGCCCAGCGACGACTGATGCAAGGTGGAGAGAAGCACACCGAGGATGACCAGCGCGATCATCACGCTGCGTACCGCCTTCAGGGCGCGCTTCCAACCGAGGCGCTCGAATACGATGGGGGAGAATTCCAGCGCCAGCACAGTGGTGTAGAGCATCACGCAGTAGGCAACTTCGAACATCACCGAGTGGGGATTGCGCATGATGAGTGGGTGCCAGATGTTCCACGGCAGGCCGAGGTCATACATGAGCGCGGCGCACACCAGCAGGTAGCCCATAAAGGCGGTGAGAATGGTGGGCCGCATGATCGAGTGCCAACGTTTGATGTTGAAGATTTCTACCGCCGCGGTCAGAGTGAAGCCACCGGCGGCCAGCATGACGCCACACATTACGTCGAAGCCGATCCAAAGGCCCCAGGGGAACTGGTCGCTCAGGTTGGTCGAGGCACCCAGTCCGTGAAGAAAGCGAACATAGGTGGCATACACGCCAGCCACCATGATGACGAGGAAGACGCCCTTCCAGAAGGTGAAGCGGAACGTCAATTTGGATGTCGGAACTGTCATTGCGCACCGCCCTGGTCGTGAGTTGAATGCTTGCCATTGTCGCGGCCTTCGGCTTCGGCCACCTCTTCGCGACGATGAGTGATCCAGTAAACCCCGCCGAGGAGAACGCCGAAGATGGGAACGAAGTCAGGAATGCGCGACAGCACCTGGTAGGTGTAGAGCGGCAGGGCGCGCTCAGTCAGATCATTGCGGTAGCCGAACTTGTTGAAGTCGAGCGAGGAGAGCAGCATGACCGAGGTGCCGCCAACTTCCATCTCGCCGTAGATGTGCGGCAGGTAGGTTCCGGGGTTGTCCTGGATGCGCTTGCGGGCTTCTTTCAGCAGCTCGTCGCGGTCGCCAAACTTGGTCGCGCCGGTCGGGCAGATTTCCGCGCAGGCTGTCGGTTTGCCGGCCGCGACGCGAGGGGCGCACATGATGCACTTGCGCACGCCGGGAACCGCCTTGTCCCATTCGTACTTGGGAACGCTGAACGGGCAGGCCGCCATGCAATAACGGCATCCCATGCACTTGTGTTTGTCGTAGGTGACCGGGCCGAGGGCGGTCTTTTTGAGAGCGCCCACGGGACAAACCGAGGCACAGGCCGGATCGTCGCAGTTCATGCACAGCTTACGCATGAATTTGTCGTCCCTGGTGAGGACGGTGGTGTACTTATGTGCCGATGTCACATTCTGGGCTGCGATGGTGTCGTCGTACGGCAGGCCATTTTCAGTAGCGCAAGCTTGCTCGCACTGCTTGCAGCCGATGCACATCGTGGCATCGTAGAGAATTCCCTTGCTCATTGCTTGCTCCAGGGGCGCCCGAGCGGTGTACGGCCGAACACAGCGGCACGAAAAAGGACTCCGCTGGGCGATGGTTGAAAGGGCAGAAGAAATCCCGTCGGGGCGAAGTGGCGCTCGCCAGAAGACGGGATTTCACGGCCAGAAGTCGAAATGTCGGTGAAAAACCGCGATCCTCGGGAAAACCCAGGGGCCCGGCTGCGACAAAGAAAAAGCTAAAGCGATTCCCGAAGCTTCGCGCAAACGGGGTTCGCGCTGCGAACTGCGGGGCCCGAAACTTACTGCTGAAACGCACGACCGACCCTGATTCCATCGAGGGGCAGCCCTTCAAATCGGGCGTCCGGGGTGATGGCGCCGGCTGGAACTGCTACTTACTGAAGACTTTAACGTCAACTGCGACTTTAACGCTTGGTCCCAACTGACAACCTTGCGGGCGGAAGCGAGAACAGGCTTCCATAACAAATCGCCGGGTTAGATACCCCACGACAGGTTCGGCAAGATCAGAAACAGCGCTAAGGCGGTAAGCATTACAGCTAAGATGACCTTCTTCATTGCAACCCTTTCGAGAGGTGCGAATTAATAAGGCGGATCGGTATCGAATGCCAGTTTCAAGTTATCTACGAACGATCCGCACACAGGGATTTCTACCTGTGCACGATTAGTGTGTTCCTACAGGACAGGGCGGTTCTGTGACGGGCGTCACTGCTGGACGTGATGCATTTCGCAACAGCGGGAAAGAAAGTTGAGGAGGTCTTCATCGGTCGTGCGGCGGCGGTGTAGAGGAATGCCGCAGTGCCGTTCAAAACTACTGCAATTGATGCGGAATACCACGGCTCCACAACGTCAGCAGTCTGCGGTCTGGATTGGTTGGAATCGACGAAGAAGCCTCAGTTGCCGCTGGGGGAGTGGGCGAACGTTGGGGTCTGGGTCGGCTTCTTTTCCGTCCGATCGGGATTGAAGAAATAAAGGATGCCACAAACCGCCCAATAGCCCACCGAAATCCCGAAAATGAAAGCAACGACGATGGTGAAGAGCAAAAGGAACGAAAGCAGGAACGGCGTCATATCCCTCTCATTCTACAGTGCGAAAGAACCATTCGAACATTCCCGGGTAGGCGCCAAGCATCGCGGCGCGAACCTGAAGCATCCAGCTACTTTACCGCGCGTTGACGCTCTCAGGTGTTGCCAAATAAGATACTGGAGTCGAGCTACGTCTTCCCTCTTGTTTACTTTCTAGGGCAATCGGGATGGATATCAGGGGTTTGGGACCGTGCTCCAAACCGGATGCAGGGCATTTTTGACCCCGGACTCGGCAAACCAGATTCCTCGCGGGCTGAAGCGCGCTCGGAATTACTAGAAAATAAGGGATTTTCGGCACGGCTGAAGCCGTGCCGCTTTAACCATGGGAATTGCCAATATCACTGTCAGGGGAGCTCGGCAGCATAACCTGAAGAACATCAGCGTCGAGATTCCGCGCAATACCCTGACCGTGATTACGGGGTTGAGCGGATCGGGCAAGTCTTCGCTGGCCTTCGACACAATCTACGCCGAGGGGCAGCGCCGCTATGTCGAAACGCTCTCGGCCTATGCCCGGCAATTTCTCGATCAGATGGAGCGGCCCGATGTGGACAGCATCGATGGGCTGAGCCCGGCGATCTCCATCGAGCAGAAGACGACCAGCCGCAGTCCGCGCTCGACGGTCGGAACCATTACTGAGATTTACGACTACCTGCGTCTTCTCTACAGCTCGATCGGGGTGCCGCATTGTCCCAACTGCGGACGCGAGATCTCGCGCCAGTCGGCGGAGCAGATTGTGCAGCGCGTGACGGAGCTGAAACCCGAAGACCGGGTGATGGTGCTGGCGCCGATCGTGCGCGGACGAAAGGGCGAATTCAAGAAAGAGATGGACAAGCTGGTGCAGCAGGGCTACGTCAAGGCCCGCATCGATGGCGAACTGCGCAACATGGCCGACGAGGAGATCAAGCTCGACAAGCGCAAGAACCACACGATTGAGGTCGTGGTGGACCGGCTACTGGTGAAGAACGGCATTGAGCATCGGCTGGCGGCGGCGGTGGAGTCGGCGATGAAGCTGGCGGATGGCCTGGTGCAGGTGGCTGTGGTGGGCGGAGAGGAACGGCTGTACTCGTCAAAGCTGGCGTGTCCGGAGTGCGGCATCAACGTCCCGGTGCTGGAGCCGCGGTCGTTCTCGTTCAACAGCGTGTATGGGGCGTGTCCGGAGTGTAATGGGCTGGGCAGCAAATACGATTTCGATCCGGCAAAGGTGATCACCGCCTGGTCGAAGCCACTGCTGGACGGTGGACTGGGGCCGGGATCGGCGTCGCAAAACCTGATCCATTCGCTGCAGCTTGCGGCGGCGGCTTACGGATTCGACCTTGCGAAACCGTTTGAACAGCTTCCTAAGAAGACGCAGAACCTGATTTTGTATGGGCCGGAGCGGGGTGAGAAGAAGAAGGGCGGTTTCCTGGGAGTGTTCGCGTATTTACGCCGGAACATGGAAGACAGTTCGTCGCAAGGCTATCGGGATTGGCTGCTGGACCACATGTCGGCAACGCGCTGCCCGGCATGTGAAGGCAAGCGGCTGCGGCCGGAGAGCCTGGCAGTGAAGGTAACCGGCATGTCGATTTCCGAGTTCACGGCGATGCCGGTGTCGCGGGCGGTCGAAGCGGCGGCGCGGATCAAGTTGAATGACCGCGAGGAGAAAATTGCTGGGCGCATCCGCCGCGAGATTGCGGAGCGGTTGCAGTTCCTGAATGCGGTAGGACTGGGATATATCTCGCTGGACCGATCGGCGATGACGCTGAGTGGCGGCGAAGGACAGCGCATCCGGCTGGCAACTCAGATTGGATCGAAGTTGCGAGGAGTGCTGTACGTGCTGGATGAGCCCTCCATCGGATTGCATCATCGCGATAATGACAGGCTCTTGCAGGCGTTGGAGTCGCTGCGCGATCTCGGGAACACGGTGCTGGTGGTGGAGCACGATGAAGACACGATCCGGCGCTCGGACTACGTGATTGACCTGGGGCCGGGAGCTGGGCGGCATGGCGGCGAAGTCGTGGCCAGCGGCACGCCGCTGGAGATCGAGAATTTTCCCCGGTCGTTGACCGGGCAATATATCTCGGGACGGAAGCAGGTGATGTATCGCTTCGCGCGACGGCAGACCAACGGCAACGCCATCTCGATCGTGGGCGCGCGTGAGAACAACTTGAAACAGATCGACGTCACCTTTCCGCTGGGCGTGATGACAGTCGTGACGGGCGTTTCGGGATCGGGCAAGTCGACACTGGTCAATGACATTCTCTATCGCGCGCTGGCGAAGGCAATTTACAACTCGCGCGAAGAGGCTGGGGCGCACAAGAGCATCAGCGGCACGGAATTCATCGACAAGGTGATTCGCATCGACCAGTCGCCGATTGGGCGCACGCCGCGCTCGAATCCCGCGACCTACACCGGCGTGTTTACGCAGATTCGCGATTTGTTCGCCATGCTGCCGGAGTCGCGGGAGCGGGGCTACAAAGCGGGCCGATTTTCGTTCAACGTGGCGGGCGGCCGTTGCGAAGCTTGCCAAGGCGACGGACAGCGACGCATCGAGATGAACTTCCTGCCTGACGTGTACGTGCAGTGCGAAGTGTGCGGCGGCAAACGCTATAACCACGAGACTCTGGCGGTGAAGTACAAGGGTTATTCGATCGCTGATCTCCTCGAGACGCCGGTGGCCGACGCGTTGCCGGTGCTGGAGAACATTCCGCAGATCAAACAGAAGTTGCAGACGCTGGTGGACGTCGGTTTGGGATACATTCACCTGGGACAATCGGCGGTGACGCTGTCGGGCGGCGAGGCACAGCGCATCAAGCTGGCGCGCGAGCTCAGCAAACGGCAGACGGGCAAGACGCTTTACCTGCTGGACGAGCCGACGACGGGCCTGCACTTCGACGATGTGAGCAAGCTACTGGAAGTGCTGCACCGGCTGACTGACCTGGGCAACAGCATCATTATCATCGAGCACAATATGGATGTGATCCGCAACGCGGACTGGATCATCGACCTGGGGCCCGAGGGTGGCGAGGATGGCGGCCGCATTGTGGCGCAGGGGACGCCAGAGCAGGTGGCGCGGATGAAGAAGTCCTATACCGGGCAGGCGCTCGCCAAGTTACCGCTGGGTGCATCCAATGGGAAGAGCGCGTAAGCAAGCGCGACGAGTCCGAACCGTCCAAATATGACCGATCCCGAACCAGAGCCACTGGAACCATCGGCGTCGCCAGAGACGAAGAGCGAAGTTTCGGCCACCGACCAACATGTGACGACGGTGGCAGCGATTCCGTCGCTAACGTCCTTCGCGCCACGCCCATTTCCTCAGTGGTCGTTTTGGGACGCGATGGCTGTATTGGGTTTCACTGTCGTCGCGATTTTGGTGTTCAGCGCCATTGCGCTGGCAGTCGCGCACGTGACCGCCCGGGGACATCACATGCCTCTCGACGAGCTGGCATCGAGCCCAGTCGTCGTGATCGGAGCGCAGTTCGCTGCGTACCCCCTGGTGATCGTTTTCATGATTGCGCTGGTGCGCACCAAATCGGGGGAACGGTTCTGGCGGGCGATCCGCTGGAACTGGCCAGGAGCGCCGGCGCTGGGCTTCTTTCTGGCGGGAATATTCTTTGCGTTTCTGGTGGAAATCGCCTCGCGGTGGCTGCCGATTCCCAAGTCGCTTCCGGTGGACAAATTCTTTAGCGACGAGACGGGCGCGTACCTGATGGCTGCGTTCGGCATTACGCTGGCACCGTTGCTGGAGGAGTTGTTCTTCCGCGGGATGTTGTACCCGCTGCTGCGCCGTGCATGGGGAGTGGCGCTGGGAGTTGTTGTCACTGCCAGCGCGTTCGCCGCTATTCATGGAACGCAACTGGGCTACGCCTGGGGGCCGCTCCTGAGTATCTTCGTTGTGGGCGTGGTGTTCACGCTGGCGCGCGAACGAGCAAATTCGGTGGCAGCGTCGTTTTTGATGCACTGCGGGTATAACACCGCTTTGTTTACGCTGCTGTGGTTCGGCCGCGACCACTTTCAGCACCTAGAAAAAGTCGCTAACTGAAAATGGTATGGTGGAAAAGTATGGGAAATGCTCGTGAAAAGCTGCTGGGCATGCTGGCGACGAAATCGTTTCGCCTGGGGAATTTCAAGCTTTCGAGCGGCGGAACCAGCGATTACTACATCGATTGCCGGTTGACCACGCTGGATGCAGCGGGAGCTTTAGCCACGGGTGAAGCGGTGCTCGGAGAAATTCGCGAGCGCGAATGGCAGGCGGACGCGATCGGCGGCCTGACCATGGGCGCTGATCCGATCGTGGTAGCGACTTCGGTAATCAGCGCACAACGCGGAACTCCGATCAACGGCTTCCTGGTGCGCAAAGCGGAGAAGACGCACGGCACGGGACAACGTGTCGAGGGATATCGCGAGCAGGGCGCGCGCGTGGTGATCGTGGATGACGTATGCACTACAGGGGCTTCGACCATCCAAGCGATTGAAGCGGCGCGCGAGTTTGGCTTTGAGGTGACGGGAGTGCTGTGCCTGGTGGAACGTGAGGAGGCCGGCGGACGTGCCAGCGTGGAGAAGGCCGCTTCCCCGGCTGCGTTTGTAGCGCTCTTCACCGCCAACGACGTACGCGCGGAGCACGTGAAAGCACTCGAAACGAAATAAGCAATGATCAAAACTTTAGAGTGGACTGACGCAGGCGTACGCTTCATCGATCAGACGAAGCTGCCGACGGAAGAGACGTACGTTACCTGCAAGACTTACGAAGAGGTTGCGGACGCGATTCGCACCATGATCGTGCGCGGTGCACCGGCCATCGGCGTAACCGCGGCAATGGGAGTGGCATTGGGAACGCTGCAATCCTCGGCGAAGACGCAGCCTGAACTAGAACGCGAGTTCGACGCGATCTGCAACGTGCTGGCTGGCACGCGTCCAACGGCGGTAAACCTGTTCTGGGCGATTCGGCGTATGCGCGAAAAGTTCCAGCAGTTGCGCTCGCAGCCGGTTGAGCAAATCAAGGCGGAACTGGTGGCCGAAGCACAGCGCGTGCTGGTGGAAGACATCGCCGCCAATGAAGCGATGGGCAAGCATGGCGCAGTCTTGCTGCCCAGTAGCGGAGGCGTGCTGACACACTGCAACGCAGGCGCGCTGGCTACAGCGGGATACGGCACGGCGCTGGGCGTGATTCGCGCGGCCGTCGAATCGGGCAAGCAACTACAGGTATTCGCCGACGAAACGCGGCCATTCCTGCAAGGCTCTCGTCTGACAGCGTGGGAGCTCATGAAGGATGGAATCCCCACGACGCTGATCGCGGACAACATGGCGGGCGCGATGATGCGGCTCGGCAAGATCGATGCCGTGATCGTGGGTGCCGACCGCATCGCGGCCAACGGCGATGTCGCCAACAAGATTGGCACCTATACGGTCGCGGTTCTGGCGAAGGAGCACGGCATTCCGTTCTATGTAGCAGCGCCGATTTCGACGGTGGACTTGAACACGGCGGATGGGAGCAAGATTCCTATTGAACAACGCGCTTCAACCGAAGTGACCCACCTTGCCGGAAAACAGATTGCGCCCGACGCGGTGCGGGTGGAAAACCCGGCGTTCGATGTGACGCCCAACAAGTACGTGACGGCGATCATC
>Ga0308309_10000882_pt1 | contig 18023 bp, 9 predicted proteins | sample HubBroMetageWFT5_FD_192491 | JGI IMG/M metagenome (GOLD analysis project Ga0308309, IMG submission 192491) | Warmed and freeze-thawed soil microbial communities from the Hubbard Brook experimental Forest, New Hampshire - Hubbard Brook CCASE Soil... | ecosystem: Environmental > Terrestrial > Soil...
CTCGGTATGAAAATGTGGCCAACCGAATTCGCAATGCGGACATTTCTCCGACTGGGCTTAGGGCAGTGTTCGAAGCGAGAGGGGAAATACTGACTGCGCCTGCCGAGAAAGGCGACATTCGCAACTTGACGAACACGCCGGGAGCAGATGAGCGGTATCCGGCGTGGTCGCCCGACGGAAAGAGCATCGCATATTTTTCGGATGAGGGAGGCGAGGAAGCGCTGTTCGTCAAGAATCAGAATGGCCAGGGGGATGCGGAGAAGATTGATTTGGGAACGCCGGGGTCGTTTTTCTTTTTCCCTACGTGGTCTCCGGACAGCAAGAAGATTGCGTACACGGACAAGCGGCTGAATTTGTGGTACGTGGACCTGGAGAAGAAGACGCCGGTTAAAGTGGCTCATGACCGGTTCACGGGAGAACAGCAAATCTACAAGGCGGCCTGGTCGCCAGACAGCAAGTGGTTGGCCTACACGCAACAGGAGGTGAGCCACATGCGGTCGGTGTTCCTGTTTTCGCTGGACACGGGCAAGAGCGATCGCGTTACGGACACGATGAGCGATTCGTTTTCGCCGGTGTTCGACAGGAGCGGCAAATATCTCTATTTACTGGCGAGTACGGACGCTGGTCCGTTGATGGACAGCTCGATGGATAGCTTTAACCGCCCAGTGACAAGCAGCGTATACATCGTTGTGCTGCGGAGGGATTTGCCGTCGCCGCTTGCGCCGCTGAGCGACGAAGAGGGAGAAGCGAAGACCGAAGCTGCAAAGACGGATGCGGCGAAGACCGAAGCAGGAAAGACGGACTCCGCAAAAGCGGGCGACAAAGAGAAAGAAAAAGAGAAGCCGCCGGCTCCGGTGAAAGTGGATTTTGAAAAAATTGGCCAACGGATTCTGGCCATGCCGATTCCTGCGCGTAACTATGAGGAAGTGAAGCCGGGAAAAGAAGGAGTGCTCTTTGTTGTCGAGGGACCACTGGTGCAGCCATTGAATGGCCCGAGCACATTGACGGCACATCGCTTTGAGCTGAAGACGCGAAAGACGGACAAGTTGCTCGAGAACATTCTGGCTTTTCATGTTTCCGCAGACGGAGAGAAACTTCTTTACCGGAACGCGAGCGCGCCGCAACCAGGAGGTACGGCGCCAGCGCAAGTGTGGGTCATTGCGCCGCTGCCGCCCGCGCCGACTTCGGGCTCTTCTGGCCTAAGTGGTCCGCCGCCGGGAGCGAAGACGCTGAATCTTTCCGCGATGGAAGTGCGAATCGAGCCGATGGTCGAGTGGAAAGAGATGTATCGCGAGGCGTTCCGGTTGGAGCGCGATTTCTTTTACGAACCGGGTTTCCACGGCCTGGACCTGACGGCCACGGAGAAGAAATTCGCGGCGTACTTGCCGGGCGTAGCGTCGCGCGACGACTTGAATTATATCTTCAGAGAAACGATGGGCGAACTCACCGTCGGACATCTGTTTGTGCGGGGCGGGGACGGGCCGGACGTGAAGCGCATCCCCGTAGGACTCCTTGGCGCCGATTATAAAATCGAAAATGGCAGGTATCGATTTTCACGCGTCTACGACGGCGAGAATTGGAATCCGCAGCTTCATGCGCCACTGACGCAGCCCGGCGTAAACGTTGTGGTTGGCGAGTATCTGTTGGCCGTAAACGGCCATGAAGTGCGCGGCAGTGACAACGTGTACAGCTTCTTTGAAGCGACGGCTGGGAAAACCGTGCTGCTGCGCGTAGGGCCGAACGCAGACGGAAGCGGCTCTCGCGAAGTGAGCGTGGTTCCCGTCGAGAACGAGCAAGGGCTGCGCAATCTGGCCTGGATCGAAGGTAACCGGCGCAAAGTAGACGAGCTCAGCAAAGGGAGGCTGGCGTATATCTATTTGCCGGATACGGCGAGCGGCGGTTACATCTACTTCAATCGTTATTTCTTCTCGCAGGCGGGCAGGGATGGCGCGGTTGTTGACGAACGCTTCAATGGAGGCGGGGCGAACACGGACTACATCCTCGATTATCTGCGGCGTACGCTAATGAATTACCGCACGACGAGGGACGGCGAAGACATGACCACGCCGGTAAGCCTGATTCAGGGGCCGAAGGCCATGATCATAAATGAGTATGCAGGTTCTGGCGGCGACGCCATGCCGTGGCACTTCCGACAAGCCAAGATAGGCACCCTCGTCGGGAAAAGAACTTGGGGCGGTTTGGTGGGATTCCATGGTCCCTCCGAATCGCTGATGGATGGCGGAGTCGTGACATCGCCGAGCCGAGGCTTCTGGACACCGAACAACGATTGGGAAGTGGAGAACCACGGCGTTGCGCCCGACGTGGAGATTGAGTTGGATCCAAAAGCCGTGCGCGAAGGACGCGATCCGCAGCTGGAGAAAGCCGTTGAATTGCTGCTTGCGGATCTAGAGAAGAATCCCATTCCCAAACATAAGAAGCCGCCCTATCCGAATTATCATCGCAACGCAGGGAGCACGGCAGCACCTCCGAGCAATTAGTCTGGCGGCAGTTGCCCTGAACCCTTGTTTCTGATGGCAGGATCCGAAACTTTTTGGATGTCAGGGCCGTAGAAAAGGACAAGGAGCAGTGTGGATGAGGCGACGGGTACCTTTGCGGGAACCGGTGGGCGTCGCGCTGGAAACACTGCGCGCGCACAAGATGCGCTCCTTTCTGATGTTGCTGGGAATCATTCTGTCTGTTGCCACATTGATCGTGGTGGTGGCCCTCATTTCCGGCGTCAACCAATACATCGCCAACAAGGTTGCCAATCTGGGCTCCAATGCGTTCACGGTGATGCGGTACCCCATCATCACGGAGATGGAAGAACTCGTCAAAGCCATGCGCCGGAACAAACTGGTCACTTGGGACGACTATGAAGCGCTGCGTGAGAACCTGAAGCTGCCGGAGCGCGTGGGCGCGGAGATATGGACTTCAGGAAAGTCCCGTGTCGGTTCGCTCACGATCCAGGACACCAGCATCCGTGGCGTGTCGGCGAGTATGGCGGATATCGATGCACAGGAAATGACTGACGGGCGGTACATCACCGAGGCGGACGAAAACAGCCGGGCGATGGTGGCGATGATCGGTTCCGAATTGGCTAACAAACTTTTTCCGAGTCTCGACCCGGTCGGACACGAAGTGATGCTTGATAGCCGTCCATTCATTGTTGTCGGCGTTGCCAAGCCAATCGGCACAGTCCTCGGTCAATCGCAAGATAACTTCGCGTATATTCCCGTGGAGACTTACATAAAAATTTATGGTGCGTATGAGGGACTCTGGATCAACGTGCAGGCGCGCGGTGCGGAGTGGATGGAACGGACGCAGGATGAGGCGCGTGTGCTGATGCGCGCGCGGCGTCATCTGGGACCGAATGAAACCGACTCGTTTGGCATTCTCGATTCGGCGACGCTGATGAAACTGTGGAACCAGCTTACAGGCGTCATCGCCATGGCCATGGTCGGCGTGGTTTCGGTTTTTTTGGTGATCGGCGGAGTGGTGATCATGAACGTGATGCTGGCGACGGTCACGGAGCGCACGCGAGAGATCGGGATTCGCAAGGCGCTGGGTGCGAGCCGCCGGGACATCCTGCTGCAGTTCCTGGTTGAGGCGTGCGTCATGTCGGCAATGGGAGGAGCTATCGGAGTGCTGATCGCCTACGGGATATGCCTGCTGGCAAGAGCTACAACATCCATTCCAATGAACGTGCCTATATCCGCGGTGATCATTGCAGAACTTATCTCGGCGGCTGTGGGCATTTTCTTTGGCGTTTATCCGGCGCGAAAGGCGGCGATGCTGGAGCCGATCGAAGCGCTGCGGACCGAAATCTAGCGGGAAAGTAAATCACGATGCGAATGTCAATCGGCGAAAACGCTCGCATGGCTCTCACGACGTTGCATGAGAACAAGATGCGGTCCTTCCTGACTGTGCTCGGCGTGGTGATCGGGATCACGGCGCTGCTCTCCGTCGTCGCGGTTTTGATGGGTGTCTATAACGATGTAAATGCGTTTCTGAGTGACTTCGGCTCGGATACGCTGTTCATTTTCAAGTTTGATCCCGGCATCCACACGTCGGGACGACTGACTCCGGAAGAACGCACACGAAAGTCTCTTACCCTTGGGGATGCCGAGGCCATCGGCGAGCTTTGCCCAGACGTCAAAGCGGTTTCAGCTGCGATCTTGCCGCGGATTGTCGAGGGCTCGCCTGATGGGCGTCCGGTGATGAGCGCGCGGTACAAAGGTAAGGAAGTAGCTGGAGTGGATTACCACGGAATATTGCCAGCGGACGAGGTGGTGTTCAATTCGAAAGCTGAGCGTGGAAGATACATTAGCGAAGGGGAGAACTTGCACCGCAGGGACGTGGCGCTCATCGGTCCGGATATAGCCAAGGCTTTGTATCCAGACGAAGATCCGCTTGGCAAGCCGATACTAGTTGACGGCGTATCTTACGAAGTGATTGGCGTGATGGCGGCGCGCAAGGGACAACTGGTGAAGGACCAGGCCGCGGACAAAGCGATTCTCGTTCCTTACCGCACCTATCAGAAACATCGGCCCGGGGATGACGAGAATTTGATTGGCGCCGTCGCTTATCCGGGGCGCATGGCGGAAGCGGAAGACGAAATTCGCGGCGTGCTGCGCCGCCGGCGCAATGTGCCGTACAACAAGCCAGACAATTTTGGGGTTTCGAGCGCAAAGGAAATCGCTGACCAGTTTCGACAGATCACCGCATCGGTGGCGCTACTTATTTCCGTGGTCAGCTCGATTGGGCTGCTGGTTGGCGGCGTCGGGGTGATGAATATCATGCTGATGTCCGTCACGCAGCGAACGCGCGAAATTGGAGTACGCAAAGCAATTGGGGCGCGGCGGCGCGACGTGATTTGGCAGTTTTTGACGGAAGCGATTGTACTAACGGGGGCCGGAGGCGTGATTGGTGTGTTGCTCGGGTTGGGCATCAGCCTGCTTATTCACCTGTTTGTACCGAGCTTGCCTTCGGCCGTTCCATTGTGGTCGATTCTCGTGGCTGTCACGGTTTCCATGAGCGTCGGCTTATTCTTTGGAATGTACCCAGCTGTGAAGGCGTCTCGACTCGATCCTGTTGAGGCTTTGCGTTATGAATAGCGAGATTCACTCATAGCGGAGCGCTTTCATCGGATCGTAGCGTGTGGCTCGATAAGCGGGCCAAAAACTTGCGCCCAGCGCAACAAGAGCGAGGAAAAACGCGGAGCCGATCAGGCTTAAAGGATCGGTCGGTTGCAGCCCATAGAGAAGTGACCGTGCGCCGCTTGTTGCGGCTACGGCAAGCAGTAAGCCAATTCCAACACCCAATGCCAGCAGACCCAAAGTCTGCCGAAGAACAATGCCGATCACGTCTTGCCGGCTAGCCCCCAGCGCCATGCGGATTCCAATTTCATTCCTGCGCAAGGCGACTATGTAGGAGATAACTCCGTAAAGGCCGATCATGGCTAGCAGCGCTGCCAACGCGCCGAAGAATCCGGAAAGCAAGGCCATCAAGCGTTCGCGCGTCAGCCCGTTCTGAATCTCCGTTTGGTAGACGTGATACTCCACCTTCATTGCGGGGTAGAGTTGACCGAGTTTTTCCCGCGTGGCAGAGATTACCGCTGAGGGCGGCCCCGAAAAACGGATGAACACATTCGTGAAGTAATATTTGTCTGGGTATTGCTGCGCCGGAGCATAAGCTTCCGGCGGGATTTCCTCCCGCAGTCCGCTGTACTTTGTATCTTTCACCATCCCGACAATTTCGTATTGCGTCTCCGGGTAGTGGGGTTCCACATTCGTGCGAACGGTTTTTCCAAGCGGACTTCCTCCGCCCAGGAACTGCCGGACAAAAGTCTCGTTCACGATGACCACGGGCTGCGATTGTGCGGTGTCGCGAGGGGTGAAGTCGCGCCCTTCAACGATGGGGACTTGCATGGTGCGGAAGTATCCGGGACTCACCCAGGTGAACTTGGAGCTGCCGGCCGCGCCGCCGACGCGGACACCAAGCGACCAAGTGCTGCCGTCCAGGGGAACATGCGTTGAAGTCGCTGCGGACACGACCAAGGGAATGGATTGAATTTGTTCCAAAAGGTCGCGCTTAAAGGTTTCGTAGCGCTCGGGAGGGATCTCAAGCCGCCTGAAGATCACATAGGCGCGCAGAATACCGGTCTCGCGGAAGCCTGGATCGAGCGTTTTCAAGTTCCAGAAGCTCCGTACAAATAGAAGGGCGCCTATCAGGAGCACAAGCGAAAACGCAATTTGCGAAACTACTAGAGTTTGCTGGAAGGAGAATCTTCGCCGTCCCGCAGTCATTCCGCGGCCGCCTGATTTCAGGACTGCGCCCGGTTGCGTTTGCGAGGAGCGAAAAGCCGGGGCAAGGCCGAACAGCAAGCACGTCGACACGGCCAGGAACGCAGTGAAGGACAGAACCCGCCAGTCAATGTTCGTGGCCAGATAGATCGGGTCTTTTTCCGTGCTGAGAAGTTTGACCACTGTTCGGCTGAAGAACGAGGCCAAGCCCGTTCCCAAGATAGAACCACTCACCGCCAGGACCAAACTCTCCAAAAGCAATTGTTGCCGTATCCTTCCAGCGCTGGCCCCTAGCGCCAAGCGGACGGCCATCTCTTTCTCTCGCGAACTGGCTCTCGCGAGCATGAGGTTGGCCAGATTTGCGCATGCTATGAGAAGCACAAGTCCCGTAGTTCCCAGAAGCAACCAAAGCGAAGTGTCGTATGTCTCGCCGGGCGAACTCACGCCGTTTCCGCCCGCGTAGGCTGTCAGCCTTGAGGCTCTATAGGAGTCCAGTAGCGTGGTGCTGTATCCGCTCGGCACAGTAGCCTCGAAAATTCCGGGGCTTGCCGCATCAAGTTGTGTCGAAGCTTGTTGGAGGGACGCGCCCGGATTTAGCCTTCCCATAATCTGTAGCCAGAAAACATCGGGCCTGAGTAGAGTGCCGTCCCCCGTGACGAAGGCGGGTAGAGAGCAAGCAGGGAGAGCAACCTCAAACTCTTTTCCAACGTCGAGACCGAAAAAGCTTGGCGGAGTTACACCAATCACTTCGGCTGGGCGGTCATAGATGAAGATTTTGCTTCCGATGGCCGAGTCCTTGCCGCCAAACTCACTCTGCCAGAGCGAATAGCTGATGACTGCGATAGAAGCCCCGCAACCCGGCTGGTCATCTTCAGGTGTGAACAACCGGCCTCGGATGGGTACGATTCCTAATGTGGGAAACATCTCCCCGCTAACCCAAAGTCCCTGAGCCAGCCTCGCCTGTTCCCCTTCTCCGATCCCGAAAGAGGTGCTGCGCCAGGCGAAAAATCCGGAAAACGCTCCGCGTTGCGTTCGGATTTGCTCCCATAGCGCCGTGCTGAGCGCCGTCTCGTTAGCGCGCCACCCGATCTCGCGCAGTCCTCCCTTGATCTGCACCTTGACCAAGGAAGCTGGGTCGGCCACGGGCAGACTTCGCAAACGGACAGCGTCTAACAATTGAAAGATGGCGCTGTTCGCCCCGATGCCCAGCGCTAGCGTGAGGATTGCGGTGGCGCCGAACGCAGGGCTTTTGCGCAGAGTGCGCAGTGCAAACCGCAGATCTTGAAGCACGGTCCGAAGCCAGAGCGGGCCGCGCGCAGCCCGCGCAAGAACGGGCAGTCCGTCCGCTGGGACGGCGTCTTTGCCCCTAGTTTCCTTCAGATCATCCCCACTCATCGACCCACTCGCTATGGAAACGCGGCTCTGGATTTCTCTGTTCGAATCCGGCGACTCTCGCACATTCAATATTCGAATGCTTTAGCCTCGGATCGAGGCCGGCGAGAATTCTGCGCAAACTCGTGTGTCAATCCTGCCAGGCAGATATGAGAAACCCATCTTCTTCTAATGCGTGCACGAGAGAATAAATCGATACGTGTAGGAGATGCAACTCGATTCGGCGAATTGTTCTATGCCTGAGACGCGGCCACGCTATAACTTGTCGGGAAAGAGAAAGACGCTCTTTGCCAGCGCAGAGGTTAGAGTTTCCGGGCGGTAGTATTTTTTCAAGACACTGTCGTCCCAGCGCAGGAGATCTGCATTGGTCTCGGAGAATTCAGCCCAGGTTTGCGGAGAATTTGACCGAGCGATGCGTTCACGAATGAGCAGCAGGAAAGCCCAGGTGATTGTCTCGTGGTAAAGATTCGGCTTGTCGTGTGCCGTGGCGAAGCGCGCCAGGGCCGAAGAAAAACGTGCCAATGCCTCGAGCGGCGCGTATTTCTGCAAGTATAGGAAAGCCATCCTAACATGATCCGCGTGATGAAAGGAATCGTTTGGCAACGTGCAACTTTCAAATGCTTCCATCCATTCAGAGTCGTTCATGGCCTGCCTCGCGTGTTCTGTTTTCCGTGTGGGTCAAGCAGACGAGCACTGCCACGGCGTATACAACCAGTCCCTCTACCCCATATTGGCCATGCAAGATATGTACGAGAGCAGCCAGTCCGAAAACGACGAGCAAAAGATAGCCGCCGATCGCAGCCGTGAAGGGCACCAGGAACAAAACCGCGGCGATGATTTCAGAGCCGCCGAGAACGGGTCGGAGCCAGGCGGGCAATCCCGCCTTAGCGAAGAAATGAGCGGCTGAATTGGAAAAAACAAATTCAAAAGACTGCAGCATGACCACCAAGCCTAAGGTCCAGCACAGGAGTGGGATAGAGATTTTCGTGAGGTTCGTGTTCATTTTCTCGGTCTATCTTTTCTGAGAGGATGACTCGTTCGCGATTCTGTAAGGTGGTGGCTCGCTCGGGAATCCAGATCGAGCCCATAGAATTTCTTCAACTCCTTGATGCGCTGGAGACTCTCGGCGCCAAAAGGACATTTGCCGTCGAAGGCATGCAGTACGATCCCTTCCAGGAGATCGCCAAGCGTCATATCGTGGTACTCCCCGAACGCCTTAAGCACTTTCAGGATTCGCTTTTCCATGCGCACGCCGGTTTGCACGCGCTCCACGACGAACTTTTTTTCCTCTGGCATTCTGACGGTTTCCTCTATTGGTACCAATGTACCAAAGTACCTGAGCTACGTCAAGTAGCTGCGGTGATCGCCGCTGATGAAGCGCCAGATGCCAACAAGCATCGGCGAGCTCCGCCATTCACCTCTTCGTCATAAACGGGAAAGGAATTCGCCGGTAAATTGAGCTTTCCACCACCGGATATTTCAGCTATAAAACGAAGCGCTCCAACAGCCATCCATCCGAGTCAAGGGACGCCATGCCTTTCCATAAAAACCTGCTCGTCGGTTTTGTGCTTTCCGCGGTATTCCTTTTCCACCCATCTGGCGAGTTGCATGCGCAAACCACGCCATCGGCGGAGGGCAGAATCGGCACGATAGACGAGCCTTCTCTCGTGGTTTTGCGCGGCAACCGTCATCCGCTCGCCACTACCGCCAACGACCGAGGAGAAGTCGCCCCCGATCTCCCCATGGAACGCATGCTGCTCGTTTTGACGCGAGACGCCGTGGCAGAGTCGTCATTGCAGAGCCTCATCGCGCGGCAGCAAGACAAATCGTCGCCGGACTTCCACGCCTGGCTTTCGCCGGGGCAATTCGGCGAGCGATTTGGCGCTTCAAAAGCGGACCTTCAAAAACTCACGGCGTGGCTTGAGTCTCACGGTTTCCAGGTTAATCGTGTGGGGCAGGGCGGGATGACTATCGAATTCAGCGGCACCGCTGGCCAGGTGAAAGAAGCCTTTCACGCGCCCATTCACTCTTATCTTGTAAATGGCGAGAGGCACCACGCAAATGCTTCCGATCCGCAGATTCCTGCTGCGCTAGCGCCTGTGATTGCCGGGATAAATACCCTCCATGACTTCCGAAAGCAACCGGCGATTCGAGTATTGGGGAAAGCCAGCCGCATCGCGAACACCAGCACGTGGCAGCCGGACTTCACTTTTAGCGGCGCTGCCGGGGCGGACCATTTTCTTGCGCCCGGCGACTTCTCGAAAATCTACAACACCGCAAAGCTCTACCAGAATGGAATCGATGGAACCGGGCAAAGCGTCGCCATCGTGGCACGAAACAATATCAATCTCTCCGACGTGCAAATTTTCCGCATCGCCTTCGGGCTTCCAGTGAACGATCCGCAGATCATTCTCGACGGCCCTGATCCCGGAAACTTTTTTGGTCCCGAGGAGACGGAAGCCGATCTGGACGTGGAATGGTCAGGCGCCATCGCGCCGAAGGCCACGATCAAATTTGTCGTGTCCGCAAGCACGAACTCGACGGACGGCGTCGATCTTTCGGCTCTCTACATTGTGGACAACAATCTCGCGCCCGTTCTTAGCGCCAGTTTTGGCCAGTGCGAACAGGCCCTCGGCCAGACGGAGAATACTTTTTTCAATAATTTATGGGAGCAGGCCGCCGCGCAAGGCATCACTGCCGTGATTTCAAGCGGCGACAATGGCCCCGCCGGGTGTGACAACGCCAATCAACCAACTCCCGCCAGCCAGGGACTTGCGGTGAACGGCCTTGCTTCCACGCCTTTCAACATTGCCGTTGGCGGCACTCAATTCAACGAAAACGGCGCGGACAGCACTTACTGGTCGCCCACAAACGGTCCGGATCAGTCTTCCGCTCTCGGCTATATTCCAGAAAATGTTTGGAACGAAAGTTGCGGCGACCCGAACGTATGCGGGTTCGCTTCGCTCTTTGCAAGCAGCGGCGGCGCCAGCACGCTCTACAACAAACCCTCCTGGCAAGTCGGGCTCGGCGTACCAAACGACGGCAAGCGCGACCTCCCGGACGTCGCCTTCGATGCCGCGGCAGGCCATGACGGCTATTTGTTATGCCAGGATGGTATCTGTACCACCAACGCCAAAGGACAACTCGTTAACGCAGAACTCGTCGGCGGCACATCCGCGGCCGCTCCCACTTTTGCCGCCATCATGGCGCTGATTGCCCAGAGTACGAATTCCCGCCAAGGTCAGGCCAACTTTGTTCTTTATCCTCTGGCTGCCGGTCAGACTGCTGCGAACTGCAACTCCAGCACTCCGCCGCAATCTCAATGCATCTTCAACGACATCACCGTGGGAAATAACAATGTCCCCGGACAGACTGGCAACTCCGCTGTCGCAGGATACGATTTGGCGACAGGTTGGGGCTCCGTTAATGCCGCCAATCTTGCCGCGAATTGGAAAAACTTGACGTTCCGCTCGACGGTGACCAAGCTGCAGCTTTCGTCCGCAAACCTGACGCATGGGCAACCTGTAACAGCTTCTGTGACCGTAGCTCCCGGTGTTGGCACGGGAACACCGACGGGCGACGTGTCTCTTCTTGCGGGTGGGGCGCAGGGAGTGAATCTTGGCAACCTCAACAACGGGGCGGTTTCGGGCGCTGTCGAGAGTTTGCCGGGAGGAACCTACTCCGTCAGCGCCAGCTACGGAGGGGACAGCACATTTGGCGGCAGCATCTCGACTGGTGTGCCCATCACCATCAATCCAGAGGCCAGCAGCACTACCTTCTTGGCATTCCTCGCCGGTCAGCCGGGAAACCCGTCGGCGCAGGTCAGCACAACGTATGGCGGCTTCCTCGATCTCCAGGTAAGCGTTGCCGGCTCTTCCCATCATGGAACACCCACAGGAACGCTCACTTTTTCCGATACTCTTAACGGCACCACAAGCACGCTGCTCAGCGCTTCTCTCAACAGCGAAGGCAATGCGCTGGTCCAGGAAACGCAACTCGCCCTCGGAAACCACACGCTCAACGTCAGTTATTCCGGTGACGCGAGCTTTTCGGCAAGCAGCGCTGGGCCGATAAGCGTCAGCGTTGCCAAGGGGCCCACACAAACGATTCTTTTTATTCCCAGCGGAGCTTTACCGAATAGTTCCGTCTTTCTTCAGGCCATCGTGCTTCCGAACGGCGCGATCGATCCCACCGGGACGGTGCAGTTTTTCACGGGGAAAACGGCAGTGGGGATTCCTGTCCAGGTGAAAAATTTAGTCGCGACACTCACGACGACTCAATTGCCAACCGGGTCGGACAGCATCACCGCGGCATATTCCGGCGATGCGAATTTCGTCGGTTCTACCTCCGGTGCAGCCACTCTCGTAGTTGGCAATCCCAATTTTCAGATTTCCGCAAATCCGGGAAACGTTACTATCTCTGGTTCCGGTCCCGGCGCCACAAATCTTCTGCTCACTCCCGGCCCCGGCCTTGGCTTCGTAGGCGTCGTTTCGCTCGGTTGCTCAGGATTACCGCTGGGTTCTTCCTGTACCTTCCAGCCCACGCAACCCAACCTCGATGGCTTTACTCCCTCAACGGTCGTTCTCCACATCAGCAAACCAGCGGCCGTATCGGCTGCGATTCGAATGCCTTTTCAGAACGGCGCGCAGAGACTTGCGCGCACATTTGGAGGCGCGACGCTGGCTTGCGCCATTCTCTTGGCGTGGCCCAGGAAGAAGCCTTCGTGGCGCTTGGGCGCGCTGTTGATGACACTCGCGTTTCTAGGCGTGATGGGCGGATGCAGCAGCAATAAGAGTGTGTCCAGCGGGCCAGGCGGGCCAAGCGTGAATTCTTTCGTTGCGACAGTGACGGCCAGTGGAGGCGCGGGAGCGCAGGCCGTCAGCAACAGCGTCACTCTCGCGGTTACCGTTCAATAGCGCGTCACCAGAGCAATTTTAATCCGAATTGCACTTGGCGCGCCGTGGTCGACGTGCTTGTAATCATGCCTGCCGTGGGCGAGACTCCCGAGGGTGTAAAGACAACTTCGTTCGGCATGTTGAAATTTGCGCGATCGAGGAGATTGAAGAGCTCTGCCCGAAACTGAAGGCTCATCTGCTCGCGAATCTTTGTGTCTTTCAGCACGGAAAAGTCCCAGGTGGCGAGCCCTGGCCCAATCAGCGTGTCTCTCCCCACGTTTCCATAGAAGCCGCCGTTTGCAGCGGTGTTGGCAGGTGCAAGAAACGCGTTCGGGTTGAACCATTTTCCCGGAGTTCCGAGAATTATGGGACCGGTAAAGGCCGGGTTTGCGAAAGGCCGCACCGGGTTGCGGGTGTCTCCATTGTTTGAGGGGTTGTAGCTAAGCTGCGGAGAAAAGGGGAAGCCGCCTTGCGCGGTCACAATGGAGTTGACGCTCCAGCCGCTTGCCGCGGCGTTTCGGAAACCGCTCAAGTCGCCAAGGAACCTCTGACCGTGCCCGATGGGCAATGAGTAAGACGCACTGATCACTCCAATATTCCGCACGTCATAGGTCGCCAGTCCCCAATCAGAATGAAGATTAAACGGATTGGAGGCCAGCGCGGGGCCGCCGCCAGAAGTTGTGGCATTCAGCGAGTCGCCGTCGTCCAGCGCCTTGGAATAGGTATATACGCCGCGCAGCGTCAAGCCTCCGTTGAAGCGCCGGTTTACATCCACTTGCAGCGAGTTGTAGGAACTAACTCCCTCGGAAAACCATGACCACGTGTTTGCCAGGGTCGGGTTGGCTCGTGTTGTCGTGGGAACGAAATACGCGCCGGCCGGAACTGGCGTCCCGGCCAATGCGGCGGGGAATGTCGCCGGATAATTCGCCGGACATGGCGCCGCGGGGCAAATCACTGGAAATGGTTCGTTGGCATCAATGCCGATCATTTCGTGATAGCCGTGGGAACCGACGTAGCCCACAGTCAACGAAGTATTGGGCGAAAGTTGTTGCTGAATCCGCAAGGAATAGGAGATTAGCGTAGGCGTCTTCATGTCCGGCTGAATTCCGCCGGGCACGAGTTTCGCCGTGGCGGGGGGCGGGGCGGCAGGATTGAGCGGGAGCTGCGCAACCGTCAGCGGCGTGCTGAACGTCGCGTTGAAGGGCGCGTTTTGATCGGTGCGGTAACCGAGTGCATCCTGCAGATCGTTGTACATCCCGAAACCGGCGCGAAAGACCGTTTTCGATCTGAACGGACTCCAGGCCACGCCGATCCGCGGCTCCGGCAGGAATTTCGCGTTATTCACCATGAAGAGGGCGTCGCCGACGTGCGGTTGCGAAGAAATGACCCCATTGTTGAACGTATAATTGGCGGCTCGGCCGTGCGCTTCATTCCAGCCGGTTGTGAATTCGTCGCGAAAACCGAGCGACAAGGTGAGCTTGCGGCTGAGGCGGATCACATCTTCCGCGTACCACGCGCCAAATAGCGAACGCCAATTCATCTCCGTCGGCGAGGGATCAAACAAGAAGCTGGAGATCGTGCCTTGCAAAAATGTCTGCAAGCTGGTGAACGTCGCCTGGCCATATTGGCTCAGCGCAATCGTTTCGTTCGATTGGAAAGGCTGGAACCACGCCCCGAAGCTGAGCTGATGGCGTCCGCGCGTGAGAGTCACGCGATCCTCAAAGGTAAATAGATTTCTGTGGATGCGCAGGTTGCTGCCGTTGTTGCTGCCCGCCAATCCCAACTGTGCTTGCGGATTCGACGCTGCGCTGCCGCCGACGACCACGGCGCCTACAGGCAGGCCCGTCAGAAATCCCGGAACACTCGCCGCGGGAGTGCCTGGCGTGGGCTCTCCCGTGAAGAAGTAGCCGGCGCGCGTGTAGCCGACCCTTGCGGTATTCAGCAGCGTGGGCGAAAAAACGTGTGTTTCCTCCAGGCTCAAAACTTGTTCTCGCAGGGACATGACGTCGCTGCCGAAGGGATCCAGGGGCGTGGCCGTCACGTCGTCGCCGTCGTCCACCGTATAAATAGCTGCAAGCGAATCTGTTTGTGAAAAAGTGTGGTCGAGCCGGACGGTTCCAAAGTCTTCGCGTATGGTTTGCAGCGGGCTGCTGAACACCTCGGCGATTCCACTAAAGTCGGGCGCCCCCGCCGGCGGCATTGGCCACAGATTCAGCAAAGGCTGAACGCTGGGTACCGCTGCCGCCCGCGAAGCGGCACCGGGAACAAACGCCGCGGAAGTCTGGTGGAGGTTTTGGCGGAAGCCTTCGTAGTTGGCAAACAGGAATGTTTTGTCGGGCTGGATTGGACTGCCTACGGACACTCCAAACTGGTTGCGCTGAAAAGGCGGCGCCGATCCTTGGTCGAAGAAGTTCGCTGCATCAAGCGCGTTATTGCGTAAGAACTCGAATATGGAACCGTGCCTCTGGTTGCTTCCCGATTGTGTAGCGATAATCACCTGGCCGCCCGGGTGTTTGCCAAGCTCTGCGCTATAAGTGTCCCGCTGCACGTTGAATTCCCGCACCCCGTCGACTCCCAGCAGCATCCCGCTCGTTCCGCCCGGCTGCATGTTGTTCTCCGCAGCGCCGGAATACTCCACACCGTTTAGGAGAAAGATATTTTGCTGCGGCCGGTTGCCGGAAACGGCGAAGTTGTTGGCCGTCGTTGAATTCGAAATCCCCGTCCCGCCCGTCTTTTGCGAAGTAAAGTTCACGATCCCCGGATTCAGCTGGAGCAATAGATCGTAGCTGCGTCCGTTCAAGGGGAGCTCTTTGACCTGGCGCTCTCCGACCAGCCCGGAGATGTCTCTCGTCGTGGTGTTGACGATCGGCGCTTCCTCCTTCACCGTGACCTGTTCTTTCGCCTCTCCTACTCGCAGCGTCAGATCCACTCCCGCCTCTTGTCCCACGGCCAGATGAATCCCGCTGCGAATCTGTTCCTGGAAGCCAGCTTTGGAAACTCTGACCTCGTATTCACCCACCGGCAATGCCAGCACTTCATAGCGGCCTGCATCGTCCGACACGGTGCTGCGGATCGCTCCTGTTTCCACGTTTTTCACGGTGACGGCGGCAGATGGAACCCGCGCGCCGGAAGCGTCCGTGATCACTCCCGTGAGGCTCGCAGACACTTGCGCGTGCAGCCTCGGCACACCGGCCAGGAGCAGAAAAAGAAGAGTGCATAGCTTGTTCGTGCGCACGTGGAAACTCCTTGTGCCGAAAGAATCGGAATCGATAATTCAATACGGTTTACAGCGTGATGTCAAACCGGCTTAATACGGATATAACCTATGCGGATTCATGCGGATTGGGCGTTGAAGAATCACATTGCGGCGGCAACGAGCCTATCGCGTTCCTTTCTTAAAATCTGGTTAAAACACGCCGCGCGGGTTCGCAGTCACCGGCACACCAGGAATCGCCCCGGCATCTCGCAACGGTTTGCAAGGAAAGGAGCGCCGCATTCCCTCAGGGGAGGGAATCGCGGCGCTCTTGGGGGTTCTGGCTAGTTGTTTGGGGAGTACGCTGAGGCACTACTGCAGGCGGGGACAGTTTCACGCGAGTCAGCGGCAAAACATCGCCATTGGCCTCCGCGCAAATCCTTTCGATTCTCGATGCTTTATTCATCCAACTTGTCCGTTTCCCCGTTGCAGTTCTGCGATTTAGCTCTGGTAGACGCTTTTTCTAATTGCAGGGCGCTTGCCAAATGCCTTTCCTGCAAGCTGCGCATTTTCCTTGTCTTACAAACTCCATGAAAAGAACGGCTGCATCAACGCGGGACACTGTGCCTTGGAGGAACAGAGCGATAGGGGCAAACCACAGGGAACCGCGACCAATCACGACGGCAGGAAATTGTTTATTGGATGGCGCATATCAGGCAGTTGCACCGCCCCTTTTTTCGCGGGAACGCACTTCATGGCCATCGCGTTTCAGGTAGCGGTATAAACTCGTCCGGCCGATTCCCAGTATTTGCGCGGCGCGCAGCCGGTTGCTCTGACAAAGCTCAAGCACGCGCTGGATGTGCAGTTTGCGCACTTCGTCGAGGGACAGAGGCCGCCAGTCATCGCCTTCGGGCTTTCGCGGGCCGCGCCGCTGCAAGTGCTCTGGCAAGTCCGCAAGATCGATGAAATCTCCGGTGGCCGTAATCGCCGCGGTAGCAATGACGTTCTCCAACTCACGGACGTTTCCCGGCCACGCATGCTGCAGCAGGACGGTCTGCGCCCGCCTCGTCAGCCCGGAAATATTCTTGCCGTACACGTCGTTGTACTTTTTGAGGAAATAGTGCACCAGCAGCGGAACGTCCTCCAACCGCTCGGTCAAGGATGGCACGCGGATTTGAATCGAGCTCAGCCGGTAGAAGAGATCCTCCCGAAACCGGCCCGCCAGCACTTCCGCCCGCAGATCGCGGTTCGTTGCCGCAATCAAACGCACATTCACCTGCCGCACTTCCGGCGATCCCACCCGCTGGATCTCCCGGTTCTGGATCACCCGCAGCAGTTTGGCCTGCATCGGCAAGGATGTTTCCCCAATCTCGTCGAGAAACACCGTCCCGTTATTTGCGTATTCAAATAGCCCCGGCCGCGTGTCCGTCGCCCCCGTAAACGACCCTCTTACATGTCCGAAAAGCTGGCTCTCCAGAAGCGTGTCCACCATCGCTGAACAGTTGCAAATCGCCAGCTTCTGCTGGCTCACCGGACTGATATTGTGGATTGCCCGCGCCACCAGCTCTTTGCCCGTCCCCGTGGACCCCACCAGCAGCACGTTCGTGTAATGCTTCGCAACCTTCCGCGCGAAATCAAAAACCTCCAGCATGACCGGGCTTTTTCCCACGATCCCGTGAAATTCCAGATCCTTCAGCAATTGCTCTTCGAGCGCGCGTACCCGCCTGCGCTGGTCGTAGATGGTTGCTACTTCGTCCAGCGTCCTCTTCAGCCGAATCTTATCAATCGGCTTGGGCAGAAAGTCTGTTGCGCCCCGGCGAATGGCCTCCAGCGCCGATTCCAGCGTGTAGTCTCCGGTCATCACAATGACGTGAATCCCCGGATCATTCCGCAGCGCGCGATCGAGAAACTCATAGCCGTTCATCCCGGGCATATTTACGTCCGCCAGCACCAACCGGCACCGTCCGGAACGGACCAAGCCCAATGCCTCCTCCGGATCGGAGGTGGTGACCGCTTCATAGCCCATGTCATCCATCACCGCGGAAAGCAAATCCAATTGGGCGTGATCCTCGTCCAGAATGCACGGCGTCAAAGAAGTCTTCGGAGCCGCGAGCTCGACAGCCTTGCTAAATGCGTGTGCCACACCGCCTACACTCGCAACGTTTGTGCCATCCCCGCACCTTTCCTGTTCGCACCGCCCGAGTCCCGCTCCCGCGCCGTCAAGAAGTCGGCTGGTCTATG
>Ga0308309_10000883_pt1 | contig 18018 bp, 10 predicted proteins | sample HubBroMetageWFT5_FD_192491 | JGI IMG/M metagenome (GOLD analysis project Ga0308309, IMG submission 192491) | Warmed and freeze-thawed soil microbial communities from the Hubbard Brook experimental Forest, New Hampshire - Hubbard Brook CCASE Soil... | ecosystem: Environmental > Terrestrial >...
TTTAGCCATCTTTTTAAACTGTTTTTGATATGAGTCGGCCTACACAATTTTTCTTTCTGGTTCTCACCTTAAGCACCTGTCTGGTCAATATGACACCCAGTGGGGTCATTTCCGAATGGCAGAATTCGACTGTCCTGAAGACACCTCATGCAGTCATGAATATTCATGGAACGATCGAAGATTTGCGCTTAATAGAACCTGGAATCAGAGTTGGCCCGTTGAAATTGGGCGATAGCCAGGAGCGAGCGCTTGAGCTGTTTCCGAAGAAACCGAACATCGACCAAGAGACCTTCCTCCCTAACTGTGGCACCGAATACATTTGGTCAGATCTAGATGATCCCTCACACGGAACAATCATGATGCGCTTCAAAAAGGATCGAGTGTGGCAAATCGAGTCGGTTTCTGCGAATTATCACACGAGGGATGGAATTGCAGTCGGTGACTCCCCCGACCGGGTTCGCGAAAGTTACAAAGGGCTGAGTGCATTTCTGTTGCTCGGCCCGATGCCAGAAGTCTTCGGGGAGCGCCCTCTCATTTTTTGGACGGACCAAGAAAAGGGAATCGCGTTTGCATTCGCATACTCTCGTGCGAATAGAGAGCGATATCTGTATAAAATCATTGTCTATGCACCGAAATCAACTTTTTGCCCTGAGGGCGAAGAAATGAGCCCAAAGAATTGGCGAGAGATGGTGCCATACGCGCTTGAACCGGCGGACAGAATGGCCAGCTTTTGAATTTCTTGGCGGCCGTCATTGAGAGGCAAGGAGTTGTCGAGGAGGAATTTCTGATTGCAGTGCTCCGAGCGCCTGATGGTTGCCGGTGATGTTGAGGACCGAAACCATGTGCGCCATCTTTTGACTTTCATGACGACCGCACCCTTGTGCCAGTCGAAGAATCGAGGTTTTGGCTAAATCTGTAAAATCTGCTTGTCACAACAGCGACGGCTATTTAAGGCACCGAGGCAGAATAATTGCTCCCAAGTTCTCGAACACTTGTCCTCGCGAACTTTTGTACTTGTCCCTCGCCAAAACTCTATCCACGTCGACAATGGTTTGAATTTCTCTTCGGCACAAAGTGATGAACCCCTGCTTAACGATGAACAGATCGAGGAATGCCAAGACTCCCTCGGGTTGGAACCGGTTCGCGCATAGGGCGACGCACATATACTAAGGATGGGCGGAAGATTGGACGAACTGGACAGTTCGGTCGTTGTCCCCGCCAAATACTTCATTCGTGCGGGTTCAACTGACAACAACGCTTCTCCGATGGACCGGGCTCATTGGATTTGTAGCGAGCTAGGTCTATGACCCCTTTCGCCAACGCAAACAGAGCAGACGAATATGATGTTGCCTTCGAGGGCTCACGAGGCGCCGTTCGCCAAGATTCGAAATGGGCGCGAAATAGACTATTTCGGAAGTGTAGATAAATTTGTGGCTGCGAAAGCACCCGACTTCAACAAGTTTCTACAGACATCAACAAGCAAGCCGCAAACGTTTCAACAGCAATCACTTAGAATCAACAAGAATGCGTAGATTTCAATAAGCTCTGGAACCTGGTTCGGGACCAGGAGGCCGGTGGTTCCCGCCAGCAAGCGTCGGCGGCGGAATTGCACAGGCTGGCACCCACGAATTGACACATTGGAGTGCCGGGGCCTAGCATCGTAGGTCGCCTGCGTCGTTTCAGCGGGTTTCGACGAAGTGCGGGACTCCGGGGGCATCGTTATGCCGACAGCCAAACTTTTTACGCCGCGCGAAGCAGCACAAGTTCTGGGCGTGAGCTATCCGACGCTGAAACAGTGGATCTATAAGAAGAAGATTCAGACTGTGAAAACCGCGGGCGGGCATCACCGCATTCCCGAAAAACAAGTGGATCGATTTTTGCATCGAGCGAGCGAAGGCGGAGACGTTTCTGAACGGCGACGTAACTTTCGACGGATCAGCGGCCGCAACCAGCTCGTCGGGCGCGTGACGGACATCAAGGTCAGCGGATTGCTGGCCCAGGTTACGCTTTCCATCGGCGGCCAGCGGATCACGTCGATCATCACCGCCGATGCCGTCCGCGAAATGCGCCTGAAAAACGGCCAGACTGTCGCCGCCCTTATAAAATCCACCGAGGTCATGATCGTCCGGGTGTAACACTCCCATTTCGTCGCGGCTGTCCGGCAAGATTTGCTGATTTATGATTCCATCCGAAAGATGAGTCTCCCAAAAAGCGAATCAAAGCGGTTTGACATCTCTTATTGAATCGCCTAAAGTCGTTTACGCCGGGGTTGCCTCTCAAATGGGTTGGCCAATGTGTCCCGCGATAAATAAACAGAAGGAGAGAAACTCGTGAAATACCGTTCTGCTGCCATTGCCCTCGCTTTGGTCGTTGTTTTTTTCTGCATGGAGGCCAGCGTGTGGGCCCAAACGGGAGTGAGCCTTTCCGGCGTGGTTACGGACCAAACCGGTGCAGGCCTTCCCGACGTCGCGGTGACAATCAAGAACGTGGACACAACAGCAACGCGGACGATTGCGACCGATGGCGGGGGGCGCTATCAGGCGTCCGGGCTACCCGCGGGACAGTTTGAGATTCGAGCGGCAAAACCAGGGTTCGCCGATGCAACGCGTACGGGAATCAACGTGGCGGATGGCCAGAGCGCCACGGTTGACACCAAGATGCAGGCGAAGACTCCAGACCCCTGCACGAGCGGCCACGAATTTGCCACCACCGATTGCACGCTGACCTGGCACGGCGTGACGCTGTATGGCGCGTACGACGTGGGCGTCGGCTGGGTAAGCCACGGCTTGCCGGAAAACGGCTATAACTATGAAGGCGAATCACTGGTGAACCGAAACGGCAATCAATCTCGATTCATCATCGCACCGAACAACCTGCAGCAGACGGGCCTGGGCATCAGGGGCAAGGAAGAGTTCCTGCCTGGCTGGTTCGTTGTGTTCAACGCTTCAACTGGCATCAATCCGCAGTCCGGCCTGCTCGCCAACGCGTCACTCACCGATATCAACAATAACGGCCTTCCGAGGGCGAGCTATTCGGAAGCCATCGACGGCGCCCGGGCGGGCCAACCCTTCAACGATGAATTCTATGCTGGCGTATCTTCCACGCAATTCGGGACGTTGACTTTCGGCCGTCAGCGTTCACTGGGAACCGATACGATGCTCCAATACGATCCGGCCGGCGGAAGCTATGCGTTTTCGTACATTGGGTATAACGGCACGATGGCCGGGGGCGGCGATACGGAGGACAGCCGTTGGGACGACGCGCTGAAATATCGCCTGACATACGGGCCGGTGCATTTCGGCGCGATGTATAAATTCGCGAATGGTTCTGGTGGCTGCTACTCGAACCTCGCAGGCTGGACTGCCGCCGACTGTACGCCGGAACAGCCGCATAACGACGCCTATGGATTCAACTTGGGAGGACAGCACGGCAAGTTCTCTGCAGACATCGTCTACCAACACTACAACGAGGCGGTCAGCGTGTTAAACCCCTTGCTGGGGCCGCAGAGCCTGTCGGCGCCATATCAGTCCACCACCGACAGCATCGATACAATCCAGATCACCAACGGCAATCTGATCGACCCGACCAACACCGTATATGGAATCGTGACCGACAACAACGCCGTGTTGTTTGCCGCGAAGTATGCGTGGGACCCGTTCAAATTTTTTGCCGGGTACGAATACATCTGGCAGAACAACCCATTGAATCCATTGGGTGTTGGCGCCTCGGATCAGGGCGGCTACATCATGAGCGGCGTGGAAGACAACAATCTTGATTCTGAAAAGTTGGTGAATATCTGGTGGACGGGCGTGAAATACACGTACCGCAGCAAAACCGACATCACATTGTCCTGGTATCAACAGCGGCAGAACGACTTCCGAGTTCCGCAGACGTGCTCGGCCACAGCGGGTTTCCGCGCTTCGTGCGCGGGGACGCTCAACGAGGTGTCGCTCTATTTAGACCATCACTTCACCAAGCGGTTCGACGGTTTTGCCGGGATTGCATATTCCTACGTGGGCGGCGGGCTGGAAATCGCGATTCCTCATGGGCCCGGCGTCCCCTATTTCCACCCGAGCAATTTTGCTCCGACAGTCGGGGCTCGTTTCGCTTTCTGATTGTTTTCGCGATTCGCGCTGACCATATCCCTTGTGATGGAATGAAGCGCGCGGAAATCACCGTGGAATCCGTGAAGCGCAGGGTATTGCGCAGTACACCGTGATTATCGATGCGAATTCGAAAGTCCTGGAAATTGAAGCGACCAGCTCTGACGATCCGCTTGCGGCGCTGAATGACGCGGTCCGCGCGGCCACCATGCCACAATCCTTCCCCGACACCACGCTGAAAAAACTGCCGCGACTGAGTACTCTTGCATGCGCCGCTGCCGATCAACCTTGCGTCTTTACTTTGGTGCCGGCGAGCTCAGCCTCTCGCCTCGCCCCGCCCGCAGAATAGCCCCGTGGTTCGCCAGAATTCAGAAACGATTGTGAAATCGGCAGTTTCGGAAGTTTGGATAAATTTGTAACTGCGAAAGCACTCGACTTCGAAAAAGTCCAACAGACTTCAGCGGGCGGCCCACAAACGATTTAACTGCGATCACTAAGTTTCATTGCGCAGCTGGGGTGGTTCGCGGCGGGCTACCCTTCACGGGGGAGGCGATGCCCTTCCCTTCCTCAATTTCGAAATACTGATCTACCGTCGAAGGTGGCGGAATATGTTCCACCGCGCCGCTGGGCCAGTGGATCTCGATTGCGTCGATTTTCGTCTGCTCGCCGAGACCAAAGTGAACGCGAAAATCGTTAGAGGATGCGTAGCTGCCTCCGCTGATCACGTCGCCGCGCTGGCGCATGCCTGCCGAGGTGAGGTAAACCGCCGCTCCGATGGCATCGCGCGGGCTTCGGGGTCCGCCGATTAGACTGAATCCGATCCAGTGATTGGTATCTTCGCTCACGTTGCGGAGGAGAACAGGCGCGTTGTCGAGTTGATTGATGACCACATCAATTTTACCGTCGTTGAACAGATCGCCGAACGCGGCGCCGCGAGCGGTCAAAAGCTCCGCCAAACCAGTGCCCTTAACGGGAGGTATAACGTCGAATCGCTTTCCAAGGAGATTGTGAAACAGGAGGGGGCGCTGTTTGTAAGTGGTTCCCCATCCGGCGGTATCGACCTGTTGATAAACGTGACCGTTGGCGACGAAAAGGTCTTTCCACCCGTCGTTATCGTAATCGAGGAAACCAGTGCCCCAACCGAGGAACGGAATTGTGACAGTGGCGACGCCCAACTGGTGTGCTACGTCGGTGAAATTTCCATCTCCATCGTTGCGGTATAAAGGATTGTAATCGTCGGAAAATACGGTGTTGTAGAGATCGAGGAGTCCGTTGTTCCGGTAGTCGCCGATAGCGATACCCATCGAAGCGGTTTCGTCACCGTTCTCATTCAGCGCATAGCCCGAGGCGTAGCTATCGTCTTCAAACTTTCCGTTGCCCTTATTGATGTAGAGATAGTTCGGAGTTGAGTCGTTGGCTACGACCAAATCCACTTTGCCGTCGTTGTTGACGTCGACGAAAACGCCGGTGAGCCCGAAGTATGCGTTTGGATCGCTTACGCCCGCCTTCTCGCTGACGTCTGTAAAAGTGGCATCGCCATTGTTGTGGAAGAGGTGATCGCGTTCGCCTTTCAGGCCGCGGGGACCACACATCACCTTGACCGAACGGAATTCACAGGTGGAAAACGCGACGGCGGCGGAGCCAGGAAGGGGTGGATGCTCCAGATCGTAGTGAACGTATCCGGGAACAAATAGATCGAGGCGGCCATCGCCGTCATAATCGCCAAATGTGGGACCGGTGGACCAGTTGCCGAGAGTTACGCCGGCTTTCTCCGCAACGTCGGTGAACGTGCCATCATGATTGTTGTGATACAGGCGATTCTTTCCGAAATTCGTCACATAGAGGTCCGGCCAGCCATCATTATCAAAGTCACCGACGGCAACCCCGAATCCCCAGCGATCGTTGGTGACGCCGGCTTTCGCGGCAACGTCAGTAAAAGTGCCGTCGTGATTGTTGTGAAAGAGCGCGGCGTGCGGCGGAGTGGCTTTGCCAGAAAGCGCGTCATATGTGGAACCATTGACGAGGTAGATGTCGAGCCAGCCGTCATGATCGTAATCGAGAAGCGCGACTCCTGAGCCCACGGTTTCGAGGATCAGCTTCTTATCGGATGGTCCCATCACGTGACGCCATGTGGTGAGCCCCGCCTTTTCGGCCACGTCCTGGAAAACGATTGGGCCGGAATCGACAAATCCGCCGGCAGTAATCGGGCGATTCTCAGAATCAAGGATGGCGGGATGCGCACCGGAGGTCGCCATGCCGCCGCTCTGCTGCAGAGATTGCTTGTTGTCTTGGGAAGACTGCGCCTGTTCGCGCTTCCCAGGGATAAGCAGGATCAATACCAAGAGGAATACCGGGACGAGCAGGGCGCGCATGAAACCAGCGCGAAAAGCTTCACCGAAAATCCTATTCACGCAGGTCTCTCCCGAACGACAGAAACAACCTTGAATCGATCCATCGAAGAACAACTTAACAGATCATAGCTCTTTTCGGGCTATTCGATCGCGAGGTTCAGTTTTGCGAGTGAAGCTACGGGAACGAAAAAGTGAGCGTTCCACGGCTGGCTTCCGAAGCGCTGAAGCCGCAGGGCTCCCGCGGGAAATGTTCCAAAACGACCGTATAGTAAACGTTTACACGCCCCTGTGCTATAGATTTCCTGCCCTATTCGGCGATGCGTCCGGTTGAGTGGCTTACTGTTTTCTTGAAGAGGCGCGAGCTGTTGAGGAACGGACGATTAATTCGGGATCAAGCACGATGAGTTTTTCGTACAGGTCTGACCCGGTAGACGAGATGCGTTGCAATAGAGTCTGCGCAGCGATTTCACCCATTTTTCTGAGGGGTTGGCGCACGGTGGTTAAACTCGGATTCTGATAGGCAGCGCTCTGGATATCATCAAAGCCGATCACCGAAACATCTTCGGGGACTCTTAGATTGGCTTCACGCACGGCCTTCATCGCTCCGATGGCAGAAATGTCGTTGAAAGCGAAAAGAGCCGTGAACGCACGGCCACCGGCGAGGAGTTTCTTTGTGACGCGATACCCCACCTCCGGAGAGGAAGACTCTCCCTCCAGTTGGCCTCGAAGGCGGAGGTCAACTTTGAGGCCGAGTTCGCGGGCAGCTTCGAGAATTGCATTCCAGCGTGTCTTGGTGTCTGAACTGAAGCCTTGTCCTTTGATGAAAGCTACGTTTCGATGTCCCAATTGAACGAGATGCTCGAGCGCAAGGAAAACCGCCCGGCGCTGATTCAAGACAATGTTCGTCATGCCGGGGGCGTTATCATGGCCCGAAACGGAGACTACGGGAACCGTCAGATGGCCGCGGTATGGAGTGTCCACGGCAATCAATCCATCCACGGACCGGCCCATGAGGAGCTGAGCATAGTCCTCGAGAAGTTTTTTCTTATGTCGGTGGCTCACGACGAAGTAGAAGTATCCGGATTGAAGGAGATGATCCTCGATGCCGCTCATGACGAGGGCTGCATAACCCTCGCTGACTTCGGGAACGACTACGCCGATCGTGAAGCTTCTTTGCTTACGCAACGAACGGGCGGCGTGGTTTGGGCGGCAGTTGTGCAGCCGCGCCGCTTCCAGGACCCGGTCTCTTGTGGATTGAGGAATGGCTTCGGCCACGGGAGATTCGTTGATGACGAGGGATACCGTGGCTGGCGAGAGATTGAGCAACTTCGCCAGCGCTTTCTGACTGATCGACTTTTCGGAGATTAACGGAGCGGCTTCGGCGACGATTTCGGGGTCGGTCTTGCGTGGCATGGGTGGGGAGTGTGGCACAAGCCCATTTGGTGGGCAAGCGAGTAAGACTCGAGAGAGGGCGGGCAAATCGTGGGCCGGAAGCGCGGTTCAAATGACTTGACAGTGCGGAAGGGGGGTGTTAAAAGTGCTGCAGCGCTCTTTAAAAAATCGATTTAGTAGGCCGGACGGAGCTATTTTTCGAAAACTGTTGGCATCAGGTTTCTTGTATCCTGGGCCAAATTGGCCGCAGTTCCCACCTTTTGTTGTGCAGCAAAAGTGGGTTTGGGTCATCTGATTCCGGGTGAGCGTGCCCCGGGTTCCGGACGCCAAGGCATCGGGCAGGATCGCAGGAAAGGTTTGGATGCGCAAGCTGGCGCAGGCTGCACGTCGAGGGGATGTATGCTTCTTTCAAATCTGAGTGCGTCAGAAGCAAGAAAATGACCAAAGAGCATCATTCGATGAAACGCAAATTCCTGTTCCTGCCGGTACTTTGCTTTATAGCTCTGTGTTCCGCGTCTGTGACAACGCAGGGTCAGGCTCAATCCAGCCAGGAAATCCAAGTTGACGCGAGCGCCAAGGGAGAGCCGTTTCCACATTATTGGGAGCAAATGTTCGGCTCGGGGCGCGCGATTCTTTCGCTGCGCGAAGGATACCGGCAAGACTTGCGGGAAGTGAAAGCGGCGACCGACTTCAAGTACGTCCGATTCCACGCGATTTTTCATGATGAAGCAGGAGTTTTCGACGAAGACGCCTCCGGAAACGCGATTTACAATTTTTCCTATGTAGACCAGATTTACGATGGGCTTTTGAAGAACGGCGTGCGTCCATTCGTGGAACTCAGCTTCATGCCGAAAAAATTGGCGGCCGAAAATGATATTCAGGGTTTTTGGTATCGCCCGAACGTTTCACCGCCAAAGGATTACGCCCGCTGGGGTGATTTGATTCATGCATTCGGCAAGCATTTGGTGGACCGCTATGGCATCGAGGAAGTGTCCCAATGGTATTTCGAGGTCTGGAATGAACCCAATCTCGATTTCTGGGCGGGGAAACCCAGAGAAGAAACCTATTACAAGCTCTACGACACCTCGGTACTCGCACTCAAGAGCGTGAGCCCCCGGCTGCGAGTCGGCGGCCCCGCCACAGCCCAGGCCGCATGGGCCGACCGATTCATTGAACACGTGGTGAAGAACAATATCCCGGTCGATTTCGTCTCGACGCACGTCTACGGGAATGACAAATCCGAAGATGTATTCGGAACCCACGAACCCATATCCAGAAATCAAATGGTGTGCCGGGCCGTGAAGAAAGTTCACGATCAGATCAAAGCCTCGAGCAAGCCCGACTTACCGCTGATCTGGAGTGAATTTAACGCCAGTTATTTTAATGAACCGGAAGTGACGGATACCACGTTCATGGGGCCGTGGATGGCGGATACGATCCGGCAGTGCGACGGAATCGTGGATATGATGAGCTATTGGACGTTTTCCGATGTGTTCGAAGAACAAGGCGTGGTGAAGAAGCCGTTTTACGGGGGATTCGGCCTGCTCGCCGAGGACGGATTGCCGAAACCCGCTTTCAATGCGTTCAAGCTGCTGCACATGCTTGGTGACGCCAGAATTCCCGTGAATGCCGACGATGCGCTCGCCACCCGGCGCGCGGATGGCTCCCTTGCGATTGCGCTTTGGAATTTGTCGCTGCCCGAAGAAATGGGCGAGGCTAAAAAAATTACGTTGGACCTGAAGTCATTGCGGGGAAGCCATGAAGCGAAAATCTACCGCGTGGATTCGGATCACGGCTCAATCGAGAAAGCTTATGTGTCAATGGGAAGTCCTGTTAATCCAACTGAACTTCAAATCCGAATGCTGCGCGAGGCGGGTCAGCTCGCTCCCCCAGAAACCGTGCACCTGCGCGAGGGCCATCTGGAATTGACTTTGGCGCCGAAAGCGCTGCTTTTGATAGAAATTCGCTGAGTTCTACTTTCCGGCAATTCAAAGCTAGCCGGGGTTCCATTGCCACATTCAATCGCCCTTTGCGGAAGCGGGAGCCTCAAGAGTGCTGTCGCGAACAATTAGTTCGGGTTTGACCATGATTGATTTTGGCTGCTGGGCCGCAGTTGGGGAATTAATCGCGCTGAGCAACGTCTTTGCCGCGATGATTCCCATTTCGCGCAGGGGTTGACGAACGGTAGTGAGCGCGGGATTTTGAAACGTCGCGCTTTGGATATCGTCGAAACCTACGACTGATACATCCCGTGGAATGCGCAAGCCGGATTCCGCTAGCGCTCGCATGGCACCGATTGCGGATACGTCATTGAATGCAAAGAGGGCCGTGAATGGCTGCTTCGTCGCCAGGATTTTTTGCATTGCACGAAAGCCAAGTTCCGGAGAAGAGGATTCCCCTTCGAGTTGCGCGACAAGCTGAGGATTCAGACTCAATCCGAGCGAGTGAATCGAGCTGCGGATGGCATTAAAACGGAGTTCGGTGTCAGAACTGAACACCTGTCCTTTAATGAAGGCAATGTTCCGGTGGCCGAGCCGGCAAAGGTGTTCGATGGCGAGGGTTGCGGCGAGATTGTGATCCAACTCAATGTTCGTCACGCGGGGTAAAACGCGATGGCCCGAGACGGCCACGACGGGCACTTGCTCGTTGACGGGACACTCGGTATCGACGGCGATCAGCCCTTCGACGCCGCGGCGGTGGAGGAGCCTGGGATACTCTTCAATTAAATCTTTGCGGTGCCGGTGGCTGACTACGTAATAAAAATAACCCTTGCTGAGGAGGTAGTCCTCAATACCGGACATGACCAAAGTCTCATACCCTTCGCTGATTTCGGGGACGATTACACCGACAGCGAAGCTGCGCTTCTGGCGAAGCGATCGAGCCATGAAATTCGGGCTATAGTTGAGCTCTCTCGCAGCGGCCTTCACTCTCTCCTGAGTCCGCTGGGGAATCGATTTTGCGCCCGGGGCATTGTTGATCACCATGGAAACGGTGGCAGAGGAAAGCTGGAGATAATTGGCCAAGCCTTTCAAATTTACTGCCCCGGCGGATGGTTTGCGTGGCGTGGGCGAGGGCGGAGGCGATTTGACTTTTCGCTTACTGCGCGTGGGCATGGTCGGGCGTAGTGTCCCACATGCATCGGAAGCGAGCAACACGCGGAGCGATACCGAAGGACGGGTGCGGCCGCAAATCCGCAAGTGAGGGAGGGCGGGAATGAATCGAAGCAGAAGCGAGCCCGAGGCCGAGGAATCTGAAAAAATGGAGCGACCGATTTCGAGCGCCGCGAGAAGGACTGCGGAAGCCAACCGATTCAGCCGAAGAGAAATGATTCGATTTTGCGGCATGGCCGCCGTTGCACCATCGTTGATTTCGCTGCCGGGTTTCGTTCAATCCGCACACCCTTATCGCGAGCCGAACGGAGCGCCTTACAAGGGAACGGACGATCAGCTTCTGGACGAAATGCAGCGTGCCTCGTTTGAGTTTTTTTGGAATGAAGCCAGTGAAACGACCGGGCAGGTAAAAGACCGATCGCTCGCGAATGGAAATGACTCAAGAAGAATTTCCAGTATCGCTGCGACCGGATTCGGGCTTACAAGCCTGTGTATCGCCAGCCAGCGCAAATTCCGGAATCCGATAGAGATTCAGGAGCGCGCACGAAAAGTTTTACGGTATCTCTGGAAAGAACTGCCCCACGAGCACGGCTTTTATTACCATTTCATTGACATGGAGACGGGAGAACGGTTGTGGGATTGTGAAGTGTCGTCCATCGATACTTCGATACTTCTCTGCGGAGTACTGACGGCGCGACAGTATTTCTCCGACACTGAAATTCAGGATCTGGCCGCGCAGATTTACCATCGCGTTGACTGGCCGTGGATGCTGAATGGAGGGACCACACTTTCGATGGGGTGGAAGCCCGAATCCGGCTTTCTTGATGCGCGCTGGGAACGCTACTGTGAATTGATGATGATTTATCTGCTGGCAATTGGATCGCCCACTCATCCGGTGGCCCCGGATTCGTGGAGCGCATGGGCACGTCCGGTAATTCGCTACAAGGGCATCGAATTCATATCGGGCAATGATCCCTTGTTTACGCACCAATATTCACAAGCCTGGTTTGATTTTCGGAAGAAGCGGGATGCATACGCCAACTATTTCGAGAATTCGGAGAAGGCGACGAAGGCGCATAAACTTTTCTGCCTGTCTTTGAGCGACCGCTTTCCCGACTATAGCGAAAATCTCTGGGGCATCACTGCTTCGGATTCGCAGCGAGGCTATACGGCGTGGGGAGGTCCGCCGGCTCAAGGCGAGATTGACGGATCGATTGTGCCTTGCGCCGCCGCGGGCTCGCTCCCGTTTCTACCGGCGGATTGTATTTCTGTGCTGCGTCACATTCGTGGCGCCTATCGCGAGGGAGCGTGGAAACGGTACAGCTTCGTTGACGCGTTCAATCCTCTTACCAGCTGGTTCAATAGTGATGTACTGGGGATTGACCTTGGCATTTCAATGCTGATGGCGGAGAACCATCGCTCAGGTTTTGTTTGGAATACCTTCATGAAAAACTCCGAGGCCCAGGAGGCGATGAAAAAAGCGGGCTTCCATGCGGAATAAAGAGGAAATCCCGCGACGATGCAGGAGAGAAAATTCACATCCCCATCGGTCCCGCTATTTCCGCACAATTCCTGAGCCTTCGACGAGGGTCACATAGCGGTCCAGGGGCAAATCGGTGAACACCTCTTTTCGTCCGCTGGGCTGAGGCCACAGAATTTCCAGACGATCCAATTTTGTGTGCTGGCCGATGCCCAACACTTCGCGCGGATCGTGCGACGATAGAAAGCTTCCTCCTGCCGTCTTCAGCCGATGGCGGACCAAGTCACCGGCTTGCCAGGTGATTTTGGCTCCGACGGCGTCGGAGTTCGTCTTCTTCCCCAACAATCGGATTCCGAGCCAATGATTTCCATGAGCTGCCTTGTTCTTCAAGAGCAACGGCGCGCCATTGTTTATGGAAATCAGGACGTCAACGGCGCCGTCGTTGTCAAAATCGCCGATCGCAAGCCCCCGGGCTGCAAATTTCTCCGAGAAGACTGGTCCTGCGGTAGAGCTGACGTCCTCGAGGGTTCGGCCATTGTTATGAAAAACCAGAAGCGGCTCTCGATATAGGACGCGGCTCGAGTGCTCCTCAATCTTGTCGTCCGGATGGCCATTGGCGATGAAGAGATCGATGTTTCCGTCGTTGTCATAATCGAAGAATTTAATTCCCCATCCGCTCATCAGACGAGTGACGCGAGCGATGCCCATGCGTTCGGCGGCGTCGTCAAAGGTGTTGTTGTGATTGTTGCGGTAGATCGAATACATTTCCTGATCCACGTTGGTGACGAAAAGATCCTGCCAGCCATCCTGATCAAAATCGGCAGAGTCAACGCCCATCCCGGATCGCGGGCGGCCATCCTGACTGTAGGCGACTCCGGCGTCGAACCCAATCTCCTCGAACTGTTTGTTGCCGTGGTTTAGAAACAAGAAATTGGGAAGGGTATCGTTCGCGACAAATAGGTCCATCCACCCGTCGTTGTTGATGTCTGTGGCCACAACTCCCCACGCCTTGCCCAACACCTTGCCAATGCCGGATTCGAGCGATACGTCGGTAAAAGTGCCATCGCCATTATTGTGAAAAAGCCAACTTGGGGCCGGGGAATAGACGCGCGGAACACAGTAAAAACGCTCGCGAGTGACTTCGTTCCCGCAAAATTTGTTAATCGACTTATCAAAATTTACAAAACGGCAAACGAACAGATCGAGGCGCCCATCATTGTCATAATCAAACCAGACGGCGCTAGAAGACCAACCTGGCGCTGCAACTCCCGCTTTTTCCGTGACGTCGGTGAAAGTGCCATCGCCATTATTGTGGTAAAGAATGTTGCGGCCGTATTGCGTCACATAAAGGTCGGGCATTCCATCGCCATCGTAATCGCCGACGGCTACACCCATGCCGTATCCGCCGCCTTGAACGCCCGCTTTCTGAGTCACATCGGTGAACGTGCCGTCCCGGTTGTTTTTGTACAAAGCGTTGTGGAGCGGCGGCTGCGGATCATAGAAATCGCATTTGCCGCTATTCACCAGGTAGATGTCCATCCATCCATCGTTGTCGAAGTCAATGAAGCCGCATCCCGCGCCGGTCGATTCCGGAAGATAGTACTCAGGAGATCTGCCGTTCACATGCTGCCAAGCAATTCCGCTGGCGGATGGCGGGACAGGATCAAATAGAGGAGCCGATGCCGCCTGCGGATTCCGAAGCGCGCGGCCGCCCGCGACGGCAGAGAAAATTCTGGAATTATCGAGAAAGAGAGGGGCGCCCGCGGCGGAAATTCCGAGCTCACGAAGAAAATCGCGACGCGAGAATCGCTTCATCTTTTCGCTTTTGCCAGGCCCACGGCTGATTTCATCATTGGGGGTTTTTGGCATTCGATTCATTGTCGAGCATTTCGCTGGCCTCGCCGTGGGGCTCTTGCCCGTACACATTCGAGGCAGGGCCGGCTGGAACCTGTTGGTTCAAGCGGAGAAACGCGGCCTTTGCGCGGGCGGCATCTTGCTGCCTGCCAACATGGGCATAGGCGCTCGAGAGTGCAAAGTAGACTTTGGCCTCATCCGGAAAGGCTTTGTTCGCAATCTCTAATTCCGGGATTGCCTTGGAATAGCTTTGCGTGTCAACGAGCAGGAGCCCAAGCAGGTAATGCGCGAAGGGCATCTGCGGACTTCGTTGAACAGCCTCCAGGGCATAGGGCAACCCTGCCTCGGAATCCACCTTGTATTTTACAGCTGCGATTTCCAGACGCGCGAACACGTGGTCAGGGTCATTCTGAATTTCGCGCTTGAACTCTTCGACGGCAGCTCCTGTGTCATCCACTTCGACCAAGAATTTTCCGTAGGCGAAATGAAGATTCGGGTATTCAGGATAATTCTTTGTAAGTTCCTCGAAACTTTGGCGCGCCACATCGAATTTCTTCTGCGCGGAAAGGCATTCGGCATGGCCCACGCCGGCAATCACGCTGGCACCCGGAGATCCCTCCAACGGAGAGCTCTTCCCGCTGATGTGCAAGGCAGCCATACCAAGCGCCTGCGCAACGCTCTCGTCCTCCACGTTATCAGCGCAGATGTGGTTGAGTTCATTCTGAGCGGCCTCGAATCTGGACTTACGCTGAAGCAAGACGCCCTGGTGGTAGAGCATCACGTGGCGCAACTGGGGGTCTTCGGCAATGCCAATCTTTCTGCCTTCTTCGATATTTCTGAGCGCACTATCGTCATCACCAAGTTCGAACTGGCATAAGCCGAGCATAAGCCTTGCCGTTCCAGCCTTGGGATCGAGGGCTTTCACTTTTTCAAACACGCGCGCCGCATCCGCATAATCATCCTGATCGTATTCGATGGTGCCCAGCGACCACCAACCCTCGAGCCATTCGGGGCGCAAAGCCAGGGCCTTGCCATACAAAGCCGCAGCTTGCTGCAATTGATTGGCGTCGCGTGCAGCGTTTGCCCGCGTGGAGAGCTCTGCAAAATCCGAGGATGATGAAGGGGAGCCGACTTGTTTCCGGGGAGCGACCGCGAAAAGAGGAGTGGCAAACATCAAAAGAAGGAGCAAAGAAGGAATGAGCGGGTGATTCCGGCTCGCGCTCTGCCGAATCCGAAAGCGGCCGAAGATCTCCGAAGACTTCACGAACGTTAGTTTAAGCGAAAAAACAACCGGCGAATCAGCAAAACTTCCGCCGACCCGCCAGCTGTTGGCTGTTTCCTACCCTAGGGAGAGATACCCAGGAGCAAGAACCAAAACTAAAAACTGAACCGCGCTTGCATTTCGATTACGCGCCCGGCCAGTATTCCCGACGCCTGACCAAACTGAGGATTCGGCGTGAAGGACGTAATCAGACCCGTCGATGGATTCACCGCAACGCTGCTGGCGATATTCTGGGGATTCCCAATCGGTTGCAGGTTCAACGTATTGAAAAGGTTATAGAAATTGGCTTTGAAAGAAATTTTGGCGTTCTCGCCCAGCACTTTCATCGCGGGCAATCCAAAATCCTTCCCTAGTGTGAAGTCAAAATCCTGATATCGCGGCCCCCGGAAATTGTTGCGTTGCACTCCCGGAGCGGAAGGCATTCCGTTGGATGAGAAACTCGGCATTGTAAAATATGTGTTTGTGCCATCCGAGGCGGCGTTGGCAAGTTGGGGGAAATTCCCGTAATTGGTTTCGAAAGTGGAGTTACTGCTGCTGCCTCCCGCGTGACCCAGGTAAGCAGCGGGCTCAGCCTCGCAGAAATTGCTGTCCTGGTAAATCAGGCTGCAGGTGTCTCCGTCGCCTGAGTAGGGGTATTGGATTCCATTAATGTAGGCAGTCCAAGGGAACCCGGTATGAAATTCATAGATGCCACTGAGCTGCCACCCGCCAAGGAGCTTTTCTCTCCAGTCATTGTCCCCCCGAAAAATGCGGGGCGACCAGACGCCATAGGCCTTGAGGTTGTGAGTAGCGTCGTAATCACAAGGACCGGTGGAGGCGGCTAGCGAGAACGGGTAGGGATCGCCGTAATAGTCCTGCGAACCCTGATCAATGCACTTGCTGTAGGTGTACTGCGTATCGAACAGGAACGTGTGGGCGAACTGATGCTGAATTTCAAAGTAAACGGAATTGTAATGAGCGCTGGCGTCGTTGGTGTAAAAATCCACGCCGGCAACAGCGGGATTCCGATCATCCGGGTATAGCCAGTTCAGATTGTTAATCTGACGGAAGAAATTGCGGCTCTCGCTGCCCTGATAACCCACGGTTGCGACCCAACGATTCCCCAGGTCATATTGCCCGATCAGCGAGTAACGGTAGACCATGGGAGTCGACAGGTTGTGATCGAACGCCGTCAAATTGAGCGCTGCGCAATCGATTGGAGCGCAGGAGGGCAAGCCGTTTGAACCAAATTGCTCGACTGCAGCAGGGTTGGCAGGAAATCCGTAAATGTTGCTTGGTGAGCTTGAGGCAGCATATAGAACCTGGCCCGCTGACTGCTGCAAATTGCCGAGCTGAACCACAACTGGAGGATTGAGGCGGCCGTTGAGCGTGATGGCTTCCTGCGGGCGCGTATAACCAATGCCAAAACCCCCGCGGAGAACGAACCTGTTGTTGAAGTCGTGACTCAAGATTCCCTTGGGACTCCAGGCAAAGCCGATTTGGGGTCCAAAATTGTGGTGGCTCGAATTGTAATCATTCACTCCGGTCTGGAGCGCGATTCCCGTGAGCGTGTCGGCTCCAGTTCCCAAGTCGACGACGCCGAGGTTGCCGTATTTCTCATGAACCGGCCCGAAATATTCCCAACGGAGGCCGAGGTTCAGGGTGAAGTTTGACTTGAGCTTGTAATCGTCTTGCACGAAGAACGCAAGAATGTTGGAACGGATGTACTTCTTAACTCCCGTCGGATCGCCAGTGCGTGGGTCAAACGCGCCTGATTCCTGGAATGGCGCATCGTTGGCCCAATCCCACAAATTATTGAACTGATAAGAGGGAGGGAGGCCGGCCCAAAGCGCGGTGTCCTCAACCTGGTCCTTATAAACGTCTGCGCCCAGACGGATGCTGTGGCTGTTCAAGACTTTGGTGACGGTGTCACGGAAGTTGTAGGAAGTCTGGTAAAAAATTCCGGGCCCCGGAGGTCCGAATGCGGGCCCCACCAGGCCAACCTCGCCGATGTTGTTGATGTTTCCAACCGGAAATCCGAAGAGCATCTGAGGATTGGATTTCTGTTCATCGTAGTACCAGCGCGTCACACCACCACGCGCCTCGTTGATGAGCGTGGGATCGAATGTGTGGTTCCAAAGCACGGTGGCGTCATAATTCAAGCGATCGGAATTCCAGAGGTTTGCCGGTCGAACCGGGCCGTTGTAGTCCGTGGTGTTGTTTGGCGTCCAATAAACGCTGAACGTGAAAAGATCTTTGTTCGTGGCCTGGAAATCCGCGCGCCCGTTGAATTGAGTTGCAGTCACTTGGGTGGGATTCAGAGTATTTACGTTGAACACACCGGGCGTGCTTGGATCCAGTCCATTTCCAACACCGTATGGGGTTGTCGGCTGGCCATATGTGGGATCAGTCGTCCCGGCAGGCGTGGTTAGAGGAGAACCAATATTCAAACCGCCTGCCAGGGTGA
>Ga0308309_10000884_pt1 | contig 18016 bp, 16 predicted proteins | sample HubBroMetageWFT5_FD_192491 | JGI IMG/M metagenome (GOLD analysis project Ga0308309, IMG submission 192491) | Warmed and freeze-thawed soil microbial communities from the Hubbard Brook experimental Forest, New Hampshire - Hubbard Brook CCASE Soil... | ecosystem: Environmental > Terrestrial >...
ATCCTGCTGATCTTTGACGAGGTCATCACCGGCTTCGGCCGCCTCGGCACGGGCTTCGCCGCCGACAAGTTCGGCGTCATTCCCGACCTGATGACGGTGGCCAAGGGCATCAGCAACGCCACGGTGCCGATGGGCGGCGTGTTCGTGCGCAAGCCCGTGTTCGACGGCCTGATGAACGGACCGGAGAACGCCATCGAGCTGTTCCACGGCTACACTTACTCGGCCCATCCGCTGGCCTGTGCGGCGGCATCGGCCGTGCTCGACATCTATCGCGACGAGACGCTGTTCGAACGCTCGGCCGAGCTGTCGCCCTATTGGGAGGATGGCGTGCATTCGCTGAAGGGCCTGCCCAACGTCACCGACATCCGCAATCTCGGCCTTGCCGCCGGCATCGATCTCGCGCCCAAGGGGCCGGTCGGTACGCGCGGCTACGAAGCCTTCACCAAGGCGTTCGAGCTCGGCCTCATGGTGCGCCAGTCGGGCGACGCCATCGCCATGTCGCCGCCGCTGGTGATCGAGAAGGCCCAGATCGACGAGATCATCGACATCACGGCCCAGACGATCAGGGCGGTCGCCTAGCGGGGTCTGGTCTAACGGGGTCTGGTATAGTGGGCGCGTGACCTCCGACTCCGGACTGATTTGGCTGCTCGGTGAATTTGCCGCGGTGATGCACCTCGCCATCGCGTGCGCCGTGACCGTCCACGTCCTCCTCTACAAGCGCAATGTCGGCGCCGCCGTGTCGTGGATCGGCATCGCCTGGCTGTCGCCGTTCCTGGGCGCGCTGCTCTATGCGACCATGGGCATCAACCGCGTCAAGCGGCGCGCCCAGCGGCTGCGCGGCCGGCTCCAGCCGCCCACCGTCGCCGAGGAGAGGGCCCTGGCCGACCCCGCCGATCCGCTGACGCCGCTGGAATTCGCGATTGGCCGGCTGACCGGGCTGCCCATCGAGCCCGGCAACCGGGTCGAGATGCTGCACAGCGGCGATGAGGCCTATCCGCGCATGCTGGCGGCGATCGCGGCGGCAGAGAAGAGCGTCGGGCTCATGAGCTATATCTTCCGCGCCGACAAGGCGGGCGAGGCCTTTCACCAGGCGCTGATCCAGGCGCAGCGCCGCGGCGTCGAGGTGCGGGTGCTGATCGACGGCGTGGGCGGCGGCTATTTCTGGTCGGGCACCTACAATCACCTGCGCCGGGCCGGCGTTCCGGTCGCGCGGTTCCTGCATTCGTATTTTCCCATGCGCATGCCGTTCGTGAACCTGCGCAACCATCGCAAGGTGCTGGTGGTCGACGGGCGCGTGGGCTTCACCGGCGGCATCAACATCGGCGCCGAGAACATCCGTGCCGACAACCCGCCGCATATCGTGCTCGACAGGCACTTCCAGCTCGAGGGGCCGATCGTCGGGCAGCTGACCGAAGCCTTCGCCGACGACTGGCTGTTCACCACCGGGGAGAAGCTCCTGACCGGGCACTGGTTCCCGCCGCTGGCGAAGGCGGGCACGGTGACCGCGCGAGTCGTCACCTCCGGCCCGGACGAGGACATGGAGCAGATCGAGTACGTGGCGCTGCATGCGATCTCCTGCGCCAACAAGTCGATTCGCGTCGTCACGCCCTATTTCCTGCCGCCCGAACCGCTGACCATGTCGCTGGGTCTCGCCGCGCTGCGCGGCGTCACGGTCGATATCGTCCTGCCTGAGTATTCCAACCACCCGGTCGTCGACTGGGCACGTCGCATTCCGCTCAGGCCGCTGATCGAGGCGGGCTGCCGAGTCTGGCTGATGCCCGCGCCATTCGACCACTCCAAGCTCATGGTCATCGACGATTCCTGGACGCTGATCGGCAGCGCCAACTGGGATACGCGGAGCTTCCGACTGAATTTCGAGCTCAATGTCGAGCTGCACGATCCCGACTTCGCCTGCACGGTTGGCGCGGTCGCGCCGACGACGCGGCAGCTCACGCTGGCCGAACTCGACAGCGATCCGCTGCCCATCCGCCTGCGCAACAGCGCCGCGCGGCTGTTGCAGCCTTATCTTTAGGGACTTATCGATAGAGGCGCCGCAGGCGGTCCTTGCGGCCGGCACGATGACCGCGGGCCTGTGAGCCGGACGTCGCCAGCCCCCAACCCTCGGCAATATCGAGTTCGAGCCGGATCGGCCGATGGTCGGACGGTCCGAAGGCGAGCGCGTGGGCGGCGCGACAGGTGAGGCCGTGCACCAGGCAGCGGTCGAGGCGGAACGGCACGACGTTGCTGGCGAAATGCGTCGACCCGCGCGGGCCGACGTCGGCGAAGCCCGGCAACAGGACAGGGCCCACCATATTGTAGTCGCCGATGATCGCCGAGGGCTTGCCGCGCAACGAAGCGGCGATGCGCGCGAGCTGGCGACGGTTCAACAGCTGGCCGTGCGAAAGATGGACATTGGCGAAGGTGATGTCGCCCACCTGGACGAGCTGCGCCCGCCGGCGCGGCAGGCGGCCGGGCAGCCGCGACGCCGGCAGGGAGAGCGCGCGCGGCACGGCGAAACGGTGCTGGCTCCAGACGCCCAGCCCGTGGATGCGCCCGAGCCAGGACAGGCGATGGAAATGACCGCCGACCAGCGACGGCAGCGCCTCCATGTGGCTCGTGGCCTCCTGCATCAGCATCAGGTCGGGCTTCTCGCGTCCGACCAGCGCCGCCACGTCTTCGACGGCCGCGCCGGTGAGACGCAGCAGGTTCCAGCTTATGACTTTCAAGGCTTCCTCATGATCTCGACGGTCTATCGTGCCGCGCCTGGCGGATCCGCTCCGTGATCGACGACGTGCTGCCCGCAGCGGCCTGCAACTCGTGTCGTACCGCTTCGCGCCGCTCGTGGATGGAGGCGATCACCAGGCCCATCGGCACGCCCAATCCAACCAGCGCCGATTCGGCAAGTTGCAGGCTGGCCTCGATGGTTTCGGGAACCGTGTCGGTAACGCGCAGCGTATAGAGATGCCGGGCATGCTGGGCGTCGTGGGCACGCGCCACGATCATCACGTCCGGCCGCCGGGCCCGCACCGCTTTCACCACGTCGTCGACCGCCGCCGTGTCGAGCGTGACGATGACGCCCAGCGCCTCGTCGATGCCGCAGCGTTTCAGGAACAGGGGATTGGAGGCGTCGCCGTAGTAGAGCGGACGGCCGAGCGCCCGCCAGCGCTCGACCAGGTTGGTGTCGCGGTCGGCGGCGATGTAGGCGATATCGTGCTTCTCCAGGAGGCCGCAGACGAGTTGGCCGACCCGGCCATGGCCCACGACAAGGACGCGCCGGGCGTGGTCGTCGGGCGGCAGCACGGTGAAGACGGGGCTGGACGGCACCGCCTTCTCGAAATGATGGCCGGCGCGGCGGGCGAACAGGGCGATGAAGGGCAGGACGCCCATGGTCAGCGACACCACGGCCAGCACGCCCGCCGCCACGTCGCCTGCGACCAGCCCGACCTGGACGGCAAGGCCGATGCCGATGAAGGCGAATTCGCCGCCCGGTGCCAGCAGCAGGCTGGTCTCGACGGTGGCCGCCCACGGCACGCCGAACAGGCGGCAAAGCGGGGCGAGCAACAGGGTCTTGGCGACGAGCATGGCGACAAACGCTGCCGCCACCAGGATCGGTTCGCGCCAGATGAACCCGAGGTCGATATGCATGCCGACCGAGAAGAAGAAGACGCCCAGCAGCAGGCCGCGGAACGGATCGATCATCGCCTCGACGGCGCGGCGATACTCGGTCTCCGCCAGCAGCAGCCCGGCGATGAAGGCGCCGAGCGCCATCGAGAGGCCGGCATAGGCCGCGATCACGCCCGAGCCGACGGAGATCAGCAGGATGGCGGCCATGAAGAATTCCGGATTATCGGTACCGGCAGCCAGCCGGAACAGCGGCTTCAGCACGACCCGGCCGACGACGGCGATGACGCCCACGGCGATCACGGCCTCGACCAGCGCCACGGCCACGCCCTGGGCCATCGAGGCGCCTTCGGCGCGGCCGCCGAGCGCACTGATCAGGAACAGCAGCGGCACCACGGCGAGGTCCTGGGCGAGCAGGATGGCGAAACTGGTGCGGCCGGTCGTCGACATCATGCGGCGCTGGCCGGACAGCAGCTCCATGACGATGGCGGTCGAGGACAGCGCCAGGCAGGTGCCGATGATCAGCGCCGCGGCGGGCGGCTGGCCGAGCCACAGCGCGCCGAGGCCGATCGGCAGCGCGGCCACGACGACCTGCAGGCTGCCCAGCCCGAACACCAGGCGGCGCATGGTAAGCAGGCGGCGCATCGACAGTTCGAGGCCAATGAAGAACAGCAGGAAGACGATGCCGAAATCGGCGATGAAGCCGATCTGCCTTTCGCCTGTGACGGTCAACCAGTCGATCGCCCGCGAGTGCTCGGCGAGACGGCCGAGGCCATGCGGCCCGAGGGCTGCGCCGACAACGAGGAAACCGAGGATCGGACTGATTTTCAGGCGGTGCACCACCGGCGCCACGACGGCCGCCGTGCCCAGCACTATCAGGGCATCCTTGAAGACGAAAATTTCGTTCGTTCCCGCCATTGCGCGCAACATAGACTGTGAACGCCGATCTGTGCACACTTTCATCGGGCGCGAAAAAGAATCAGCCCAGAGCCAGAGGGATGGAGACGACATGAAGGTGGTGATCACAGGTGGCGCGGGCTTCCTCGGCAAGAAGCTGGCGCGCCGCATCCTGCGGCAGGGTGCGCTCGCCGGGCCGGACGGCAGGCCCGAGCGCGTAAGCGAGCTCCTGCTGTTCGACGTCGGCAAGGCGAGCGGCCCCGGCCTCGACGATGCGAGGGTCAAGACCCTGGCCGGCGACATCGCCAACTTCGCCACGGTGCAGTCGATCGTGCAGGGCGCCGCCACGGTGTTCCATTTTGCCGCCGTGGTCAGCGCCGGCGCCGAGGCCGATTTCGACCTGGGCTACCGGGTCAACCTCGACGGCACGCGCAACGTGCTGGAAGCCTGCCGCGCGCTCGGCACCAATCCGCGCGTCGTCTTTACCAGTTCGCTGGCGGCGTTCGGTGGCGAACTGCCGCCGGCCGTGACCGACGACACGCCGCTCACGCCGCAGACCTCCTACGGCGCTCAGAAGTCGATCGGCGAGTTCCTGGTGCGCGATTACACCCGCAAGGGATATTTGCGCGGCACCGCCGTGCGGCTGCCGACGATCTGCGTGCGTACCGGGCTGCCCAACAAGGCGGCCTCGACCTGGGCGAGCTCGGTGGTGCGCGAACCGTTGACCGGCATCGACGTGGTCTGCCCGGTGACGGCGCAAACCATCATGGTGGTGCTGAGCCCGCGCAAGACGGTCGATGCCTTCATGCGCCTGCACGACCTGCCGACCGACGCCTTCGGACCGGGCCGCACGCTCCTGCTGAACGGCATCAACGTCACGGCGAGCGAACTCGAGCAGGCGGTCGGTCGCCATGCCGGCAACCGCAAGGTCGGCAAGGTGATCTGGCAGCACGATCCGGCGATCCAGAAGATCTGCGACGGCTGGCCCCAGGGCATCGATGGCCAGCGGGCCCGCACCCTCGGTTTCGAAATCGACAAGGATCTCGACGAGGTCGTGCGCAACTTCATCGCCGACGACCTCGACGAGCAGATGAAGATCGCGACAGCGACGGCGGCGTAGTCGCCGTCGCTGTCATCCCGAGGCCGAAGGCCGAGGGACCTTTACGGCAACAGGAAAGGTCCTTCGCTGCGCTCGGGATGACAGCCGTCGAGTTGCTTACCGACCCCGCAACATCCGCCAGCCGTTCTGCAGATGCCGCAACGGCCCCCAGACATGGCGGGTGCGCATCATGTGCCAGCGCTGCGGCTCGTTGTCGGGGCCGGCGATCGGGCCGGCGTCGTCGACATAGTCGGTGATGCCGACGGCGTCGGTGTCCCACGGGCCGGTGGTCTTGAAGATCGTGGTCTTGGCGCCGTAGGCGCTGAGCGCGCCGCTCATGCCCGAGGCCATGAAGTCCATGTAGCGCGGCAGGCTCTCGGGCCGGCAGAGATAGCCCTTGTTGAAACCGACCGCGAGCAGGCGGAAGTGGAACGGGTTCTTCTCGAGATAGCGGATCGCCTCGGTGGTGTTCGCCGGATAGCGCGGCGAGAAGAAATCGTCGATCACCACGATGCCGTCGGTGTTGACGATGCGGTTGGCGAATTCGAGCTCGCGATAGACCGCCGTGCCGGTGTGCTCGCCGTCGATGTGGAACCAGCGGACGGTCTGGTGCATGGCCTTGAGGTCGAGCTTGGCCGGCAGGTCGGCCGACGGGCCCGACAGCGGCACGATGTTGACGGGCTCAGCGCCGACCGACCGGATGGCGCGCTGCACCGCCTCTTCGTCCAGCCTGAGGTCGCACAGGTAAAGCTTCTCGCCGCCCTTGCGGTAGGTGGCGAGCAACGACGCCGAGCGGCCGCGCCACACGCCGATCTCGAACAGGTCGCCCGAAACCCCGGCCTGCTGGTCGAGCAGGGCGCGCCAGACGCAGTAGGACTGGAACATGAACCAGCCCGGAATGGCGTCGATTTTCTCCCAACTGAGCATCGTCGATCCTCGCATGCGGCGCCTTGCTAACAGCGCTTTTTCGACGCCGCAAGCCGGGACCGCTTGCGTCCGCGCCAACGCTCCTGTAGAGCCCGCACGCTTGCGCATGCCAACAACAACGGTTGCCTACAGAACGACAGTCTGTCTGATTTGGGGGCTGGCACTCTGGCATAGCTGGGAGAGCCGGGGCCTCTTCGTCGACGGCTCGGCGTTCCTCGTCCAGATCGCCCGGCGCGAGTGGTTTTTCGATTTCTATGCGCCGCGCCTCTACGCCATGGTCGTCGGCCAGGCGCCGATCATGACCGCGATCTTCCTTGGCGTGACCGACCTGCACCTTCTTGCACGCCTGCTGTCGCTCGGCCTGTTCGCCCTGCCGACCGCGCTCTATCATCTGGCGCTGGTGCGGGTGAAGGACGACGCGGTGTTACTCGCCGCGGTGATCGCCGCCATCGCCGTGGTGTTCATGACGACCTCCTTCTTCATCGTCGGTGAATACAACACCGCCTACGCCATCGCCATCCTGGTGGCGGTCCGGCTGGCGACGGCCAAACGGCTCACCCTGGTCGATGGCGTGGTCCTGGCGGTGATCGGTGGTCTCGCCATCCGGACCTACGAGGCCATGCTCTATCTCGGACCGCTGCTGTCGGTGATGATCGTGTGGGCGATCTGGCGCGCGCCGTCGCGGCCGTGGCTGCCGACCACCCTGCATCTGCTCTCGATCGCGGGTTTCATCGCCGGCATGTTCGTCGCCATCGGCTCGCTCACCCGGCCCTACTCGGTGGAGCATCTCGACGAGACGATCGAGACCGCGACGAATTTCTGGCAGAACATGCAGTTCGACCTGGCGGTGGCGGCCGCCCTCGTGGTGGTGGTGTGGGCGCTGGTGCGGCCGCACGACCTGGCGCGCGGCAAACCTTATCGCTGGGCGGCCGTCTGCCTCGTCATCCTGGCGCTGTCGCCGCTTCTGATGCTTGGTGACATCCTGGTGCGCCCGCTCGCCAAGTCGCAATACGTGGCGCGCACGGCGGCCGGACTGATCATTGCCTCGATCGTGATCTTCATCTGGGCCTACGCCTCCAACGTGCGGGCCAAGCTGCCCGCCTTCGTCGTCCTCGGCACACAGGAGGCGGCCCGGCGCTTCCTCATCTTCGCCCTCTTGATATTGCTGGCGGTGCTTCCGTCGGACATCTTCCTCACGCAGAGTTGGATGTCGTATCTCGACGCCATGCGCACGACGGTCCGCAACCATGACGGCGTCATCGCCTTCGAGGAGTCGCCGCTGTCCAGGTACCCCTACAACCTTCTGGTCGAGGCCTGGATCCTGCCCAGCCAGAGCCTCGCGCTGCGCGCCAAGCAGGGCGACGGCATCGTCGCGCCGCCCAGGGATTTCAATGCCTGGCAGCCGTTCCCGCCGGCGCAGCCGTACCCCCTCGGCAAATACGTCTGGCGCGACTAGCGTGCGCGCCATGCGCCAGGTTGCTGGCTATCGCGCTGTCGTCGTGTTGTTATGGGGCTTGGCCGCCTACGCCACCGTCGCCTGTCGCGGGCTATTCTGGGACGGCTCGTCCTTCCTGGTGAATATCCTCGACCACGGGCGCTTCCACGACTTCTACGTCGCCCGCGCCCATGTCGACTGGGTGACGCAGGTGCCGGTGCTGCTGCTCTCCGGGCTCGGCGTGCGCGACACCAGACTGCTGTCGATGGCCTATTCGGCGGCGCTGTTCGGCGTGCCGACCGCGCTTTACCACCTGGCGCTGGCGCGGGTGCGCCACGATGCAGTGCTGCTCGGCATCGTCATCGCCGTCGTCGCCGTGGTCTACCTGCCGACGTCCTTCTTCATCATTGGCGAGTACAACGCGACCTTCGCCGCCGTGACCGCCGGCATGGCGGTGACGATGACGCCGCGCGGCAGCCGCTTCGGCGATGCATCGCTTCTCTGCGTGCTCGGGGTGTTTTGCGTTCGCTCCTACGAGGCGATGGTCTATCTCGGTCCGCTGCTGGCCGCTGCCATCGTCTGGTCGCGGCGCCAGGACAAGGATCCCGCGACCAGGATCCTGGCCGGCATCGCGGCCTCAGCCTTCATTGCGGCCGCCGTGGTCGCGGCCGCGACCATCGCCGACTATTGGGGCCATCCGCACTTCATCAAGGTGCGGTCGATGAGTTTCGACTTCTGGCAGAACCTGCAGTTCGCCATCCCGTTGGCCGGCCTCGCGGTATCGACGGTCGTTGGGCTGGCCAAGCCCACGTGGCTGCAGGGGCGGGGGCCGCTCGTCGTCATGGGCATTGCCGCCGCCTTGCTCGCGTCGACGCCCTGGTGGCGCTTCCTGCACGAACATTCCATTCTTTATCCCCCGGCGCACTACCTGGCGCGCGAGGCGGCAGGCTTGCTGCTGGCCATGCTGATCGTCTGCATGTGGCTCCACGTCGCCTGGCAGCGAAAGCCGCCGCCGGTCCTCGCCACGCTGCGGCTGCCGCCGGTATCGCAACGCCTCGTCGCGGCCATGACGATGCTTGTCATCGCCGCCGCCATTCCCGACGTGGTGCTGACAGGACTGTGGTCGGACTACCTCGGCCGCATGCGCGGCCTGGTCGACAGCCGGCATGGCATCATCCGCGCCAGCGACCTGCCGTTGCTCGATTGGCCGGACAAGCTGTTCGCCCAGGACTGGTCGTTGCCGGCCATGAGCGCGATCGTCAGCCGCACGCCCGGCCGGGCTTTCGTGCGGGTCGACAACGACTTCCTCAGCAATCCGCCGTTCGATCCGGCCTGCGGGACGCTACCGCGGCTAAAAGGCTACGGCTGGCGGTAACGCTCGGCTACATCGTCATTTCATTTGCCTCCCCCGTTATACGGGGGAGGTGGCCCGTAGGGTCGGAGGGGGAAGGCCCCAGTCGAAGTATCTGCAAATTTCAGATCTGAAATTTTCGGAGATCGCCTGTGTGGCCTTCCCCCTCCGCCCCCTTCGGGGGCACCTCCCCCGTAAGACGGGGGGGGATTACTTCCGAGTTGTGTCTAGAGGAAAGCGCCTAGCTCTACGGTCTCATCCAGTGGCGGCTGGGGCCGCTGCCGCGCACGGGAGCGGCCAGCTCGACGAATTCGCAGAGGATCTTGCGGGTGTCGCGCGGGTCGACGATCTCCTCGATCCAGAAGGTCTCGGCGCTGCGGAACGGCGAGCGCAGCTTGTTCAAGCGATCCTCGATCTCGGCCATCTTGGCCTGGGGATCGGGCGCGCCGGCGATGTCGGCACTGTAGGCTGCCTCGATGCCGCCCTCCAGCGGCAGCGAGCCCCAACGGCCGGACGGCCAGGCATAGCGCCAGTTGAGGCGCGCGCCGTTCTGGTGTGCCGCACCGGCGACGCCGAAGGCGTTGCGGATGATGAAGCTGCACCACGGCACGGTGGTCTGGAACATCGCCGACATGGCGCGCACGCCCTGGCGGATGACGCCGCTCTTCTCGGCCTCGAGCCCGATCAGGAAGCCCGGGCAGTCGCAGAAATAGACCACCGGCAGATGGAAGGTCTCGGCCAGGTCGACGAAGCGCGCCACCTTCTGGCAGGCGTCCGCCGTCCAGCCGCCGCCATAGAACATCGGATCGCTCGCCATGACGGCGACCGGCCAGCCGTCGATGCGGGCGAAGGCGGTGACGACCGAGCGGCCGTACAGCTTCCCCATCTCGAAGAACGAGCCCTGGTCGACGATCTTCTCGACGATCGGACGGATGCGGTAGACCTTGCGGATGTCGCGCGGGATGGCGTCGAACAGAGCCTCCTCGCGCCGCGCCGGATCGTCGGTCTGCGGGCCGCGGTTAGGCGCCGCGTCGATCGATGACGGCAGGTAGGACAGGAAGCGGCGGGCCGCGGCGAAGGCTTCATCCTCGCTGTCGGTCGCCTCGTCGATGGCGCCGGCGCGCAACTGGATCTCCCAGCCGCCCAGCTCCTGCTTGTCGTACTGCTTGGCGCTCAGGCGGTTCACCACCGGCGGGCCGGCGACGAACATCGCCGAGATCTCCTTCACCATCACCGAGTAGTGCGTGGCGGCAAGCCGCGCCGAGCCCAGCCCGGCGACCGAACCCAGGCCCAGGCCCACGGTCGGCACGGTGCCCATGTTCTGCACCACCCATTCCCAGCCGCGCACGCCCGGCACGTTGGCGCGCCCGGTTGTCTCGATGGTCTTGACCGAGCCGCCGCCGCCCGAGCCCTCGATCATGCGGATCAGCGGCACGCGGTACTGGTTGGCGTAGCGCTCGATGAAGATGTCCTTTTCCTTGATCGTCGCGTCGGCCGAGCCGCCGCGCACCGTGAAGTCGTCACCGGTGATGGCGATGGGCCGGCCGTCGATCTTGGCGCGGCCCATCACGGCGTTGGCCGGCATCAGGTCTACAAGGTCGTTGCGGCCGTCATAGTCGGCCTTGCCGGCGATGCTGCCGATCTCGCGGAACGAGCCCTTGTCGACCAGCCGGTCGATGCGTTCGCGCACGGTGAGCCGCCCGCCATCGTGCTGGCGCTTCACCTTATCCGCCCCGCCCATGCGCCTGGCGAGCTCCTGGCGGCGGCGCAGTTCCGCCATCTCCGGTTTCCAAGTCATCTCGCTGCTTCCCGGCCCGGTTGTTTCAATCGTCTCAGCCCGACCCTGTCTCGTACCAACGCCGGGCCAGACCGGCTACACTGAAAGCACCCAAAGGGGAGAGCAGGGCCGATGGACGAAACGGGCGACAGTAGTGTGCTGCTGGTGGCGCGTTGCCTGGTGGCCGGCTTGTTCCTGTGGTCGGGCGTCGGCAAGATCAACGGCTACGACGAGATCGGCATCCTGATGCAGGACCATGGCGCGATGGGCTTGCTGCTGCCGGTGGCGATCTTCGTCGAGTTCGCCGGCGCCCTGCTGCTGATCGTGGGCTTCCGGGCGCGCTTCGTGGCGTTGTCGCTGGCCGGCTTCTGCGTGCTGACGGCGCTGCTGTTCCACGCCAACTTCACCGACCGCACCCAGATGTTCCACTTCCTCAAGAACTTCGCGATCGTGGGCGGGCTGCTCGCCCTCTACGTGTCGGGCCCCGGCCGCATGTCGTTCGACGGCATGAACGAAGGTCCGGAATAGGGCGTGTACTCATAAGGCGAGCTTGCTGAGTGCGGCTTGCTCAATGTCTGTTTGCCCCTGGTAGCGTGCCGGTGATCCTAGCGGATGCGATTGCGAATCGTGTCGAGGCCTGCCTTGGCGCAAACCTCGTCGGCTTCGGCGCTCGGCGCACCGCCGACGCCGATGGCGCCAATCACCTCCTCGCTCAGCTTGATGGTCAGACCGCCGGCGCGAATGATCATGTGTTCGGGAGGCTGAAAGGGCAGCGTGCCGGGCGGTTGCTGTGCCGAGTACTGGGCGAGGCGCGCGGCGACCGCGCCGCCGCTGTCGAGCTTGAACATCGGTGCGAAAGCGACGGCGGTATAGGCCTTGCTCCACGATGCCTCGAATGTGTGTACGCCCGCCGTGTCGCCGCGCAGCACGGCGATACGCTGCGCATCCGCGTCGACCACCGTAGCCGTGACGCCAAAGCCGCGCTGCGTGCAGTCGGCCACCGCGGCAGTGACGGCCTCGACGGCGAGCGTCGCCGGGAGACGATGCGTCACCAGGGTTTGGCTGAGCGCCCCGCTCGCAGCCAGGGCGAGCGGGACGGCGAGAGAGTAGGCGCCGATCCTCATGGTCAATTGCCGTGGAAGTCCGGCCGACGGCCTTCGCGCAAGGCCTTCTGGAATTCCTTGGCGTCGTTGCTCTGCAGGATCTTCGGGAACTCGGTCTGCAGGGCGACGAAGGCCGCGTCTTCGCTGGCGATCGCCAGGTGCGCCGAGGCGAGCGTGGCGCGCACGCCGAGCGGCGCGTTGGCTGCAATTTTCGTGGCGATCGCGACGGCGCGGTCGAGCTGCTTGCCGGGCTCGGTGACTTCCTGGACGAGCCCGAGGCGACGCGCTTCGTCGGCGCCCCATTCGTCGCCGGTCAGCATGTAGCGCATGGCGTTGGCCCAGCCGACTTCGCGCGTCAGCCGGATTGTTGCGCCGCCGCCCGGGAAGATGCCGCGCGCGACCTCGCCCTGGCTGAACACCGAGTCCGTGGCGGCGACGCGGATGTCCGAGGCGAGGAACAACTCGTGCCCGGCGTACTTGGTGCCGCCCTGGACCGCGACGACCACCGGCTTGCTGCGATTGGGCGGCCGGAGCCCGAGTGGATTGATGTAGTCGGGATCCTTGGGCGGCAGGATGCCCGCCGCCTGAGCCGCGGCGAACGCCGGCAGATCGACGCCCAGACAGAAGTCGGGGCCCACACCGTGGATCACCGCGACGCGAAGCTCGTCGTCGTGCTCGAGCTGGTAGAGGCCCTTGCCGAGCCCGATCAGGATCGCCGGGCCCATTCGGTTTTGCGCCTGCGGCCGATCGATGCCGAGCAGGAGAACGCCGCCCGGACGCCGTTCTATCGTGACCTTGCCCGGTTCGCTCGCGGGCGGCGGCGGCGTTGGCGCCTGTGCGAGCACCGTGCCCGTCGACGCCAGCACCGCCGCGCCCGTGCCCGCGCCAATGAAACGTCTGCGGTCGATCAAAGTCCGTTCCGTCTGACCCGTCATGTCGAGCTCCTCTGTTGATCGAGTCAGAATATGATATATATAATATTGCCGATGGATATTCACATGAGGGTGAATAGAAAGTTACCATAGACATAAAATTTCAATCGTCATATTGTGCAAAAGATGCCATGGAGCCCAAACCACAAGGAGGAATCGCGTCGCCGTATCATCGATGCAGCGGCGGCGGCTTTTCGCGCCCACGGCATCGCCGGCATCTCGATCGCCGACATCATGCGCCAGGTCGGACTGACGCACGGCGGCTTCTATGCCCACTTCAAGTCGAAGGAAGACCTGATCGCCGAGACCCTGGCCGAACTGCAAAAGGCCCGCATGGCGCGCTTCGAGGACATGGCGGCCAGGGCCCCCGACGAGGCTCTCATGGGCGCGGCGAATTTCTACCTGAGCACCCGCCATCGCGAGCATCCTGAGACCGGCTGCTCGATCGCCACGCTGGGCAGCGAGCTTGCGCGAACGCAGGGCGCGGCGCGGAGCCAGATCAGCACCAACATCGAGGCGTGGCTCGACCGTTTTGCCGAGTCCGCGCCCGGCAAAGACCCCGCCGAGCGACGCCGCCAGGCGCGCGGTGCGTTCGCGGCAATGATCGGCGGGCTGATCCTCGCTCGCGCCATAGAAGATCCGCACGAATCGGACGAGGTCCTTGCCGACGTGCGGACCTTCCTGGACGAAGCGTTGGACGAAAAGCGCTAGATGTTTTCCGTTTTACCCCCGAAGCCGACATCGCCCGGCGACCCTGGCATCGCGAATGAGTCCACATCCTAGCTTGGCTGCGAAGACGCCGACCCTGCATATGATTTGCGGCAAGATCGCCGCCGGCAAGTCGACGCTGGCCCGGCGCCTGGCCGACGCGCCCAACACGATCCTGATCAGCGAGGACGTCTGGCTGTCCACGCTCTACCCGAACGAACAGCAGACGGTGGCCGACTACACCCGCAATTCGCGCCGTCTGCGCGAGGTGATGGGCGGCCATATCGAGACCCTTCTGCGCGCCGGCCTGTCGGTCGTGCTCGACTTTCCCGCCAACACGGTCGCCAACCGGCGGTGGATGCGCGGCGTTTTCGAGAAAGCGGGTGCGGCGCATCGCCTGCACTTCATCGACATGCCGGACGCGGTGTGCAAGGCGCGCTTGCGGCAACGCAACGCCGCCGGCACGCATCAATTCACGGTAAGCGATGCGGAGTTCGACGAGATCACCGGCTACCTCGTGCCGCCCTTGGCCGACGAGGGCTTCGAGACGACCGTCTACCGCAACGCCTGATCCCGCTCGTAGACGATGCCATCGATCAGGTTCTCCTCGTAGAGCCGCACGAGGTCGATGCCGCCCGGCGGGCGCGCGGCCGCGAAGCCTGCGAGGGCGCGCTCGATCCGCGCCTCCTGGTCGCGGCGCAACTGCTCTGCCTCTTCGACCGTGACGGCGGCGAAGCGCACCGTCTGGCCCGGCAGCAGGCGGCCGAGCCGCGGCAGGTCGACCGAGGCGACGGTGGCGATCTTGGGATAGCCGCCCACGGTCTGCCGGTCGGCCAAAAGCACGATCGGCAGGCCGGCGCCCGGCACCTGGATGGCGCCCGGACCGATGCCGTCGGAAATGATGTCGGCGCCACCCTTGTCGACGCTGACGGCGTGTTCGATCGTCGGACCCTCGAAACGAATACCCATGCGATCGGCCTCCTTGGAGACCCGGTAGTCGGACTCCGTGAAGGTGCGGCGGCCGCGCGCGCTGAATTGGTCGTCCTGCGGGCCCCAGACGATGCAGACCGGTCCGCTGCCATAGTCGAAGGGCTGGCCGAGCTTCCGCTCGTTGCCGGGGGGCGCCTGTTCGCGGGCGAGCGGCAGGGCATCGCCCTGGGCGAGCTTGCGGCCCTGGAAGCCGCCGACGCCGGCCCGCGCATAGGTCGACAGACTGCCCATGAAGGCCGGCAGCGCAAAGCCGCCGGCGACGGCGAGGTAGGCTGTGCTCGAGCCCTCGACCATACCGACTTTCAGCATCTGGCCGCGCTTCAGGAGATGCGTGCGATCCGACTCCAGCGGCTTGGATGGCGCGTCGGGTGCTTCGATCAGGGCAGGCGAGAGCGGACCGACCAGCGCGATCCGCACGCTGTCGGCCTCGACCAGCAGGTCCGGACCCATCACGCCGATCTCGAGGCCCGCCGTGCCGGGAGGATTGCCGCACAGCGCATTGGCCAGGCGCAGTGCCACGCGGTCCATGGCGCCTGCGGTCGGCATGCCGAGCGCCATGAAGCCGATGCGGCCCAGATCCTGCACAGTGTCGAACAGACCCGGCCGCGTCACTTTCAGCGCTGCACTCATGCCTTGCGCACCAAAGTCGCCCAGTCGAACGTGCCGGCTTCGACCGCGCGGGCGATGCGGTCGAAGCTCTTGCGGTCGATGCGCTGGAAGGAAAGCGAATCGCCCGGCGCCAGGAAGACCGGTTGCTCGCGGCGCTGGTCGAACATCCAGAGCGGCGTGCGGCCGATCAGGTGCCAGCCGCCCGGGCTTTCGAACGGATAGATGGTCGTCATGTCCATGGCGATCGCCACCGACGATCGCGGCAGGCGCACGCGTGGTTGGGAGCGCCGCGGCAGATAGAGCGACGGGTCCAGCCCCGCGACATAGGCGAGGCCCGGCATGAAGCCCAGCACATAGACCTTGAACGGCGAGGCGAGGTGGGCCGCGATCACCTGTTCGGTGGTCTTCTGCGTGCGCTTGGCGACGTCGGCGAGGTCGGGCGCGAATTCGGCATCGTCGTAGCAGCAGGGAATCGACACGTGGCGGCTTGGCCCGCCGGCCGGCAGCCCGCGGGCGATCAGCGCCTCGATCTCGGGCTCGAGCTTGCTGCGCGACGTTGCGAGGGGGTCATAGCTCACCATCAGCGAGCGCATGGTCGGCACGGTCTCGACCACGCCCGGCAGACTGCCGGCGGCCTTGGCGCGGCCGATCTCAGCGTGCAGCGCCATCACCTTGCCGTTAATCTCGGGCGAGATTTCGTTGCCGAATTCGACGGTAAAGGCAGTATCGCCGCAGGACAGGTAGCGAACGCTCACATCTGCTAGGATAGCCGCTTCATTCGAGGGAGTCTAAAAATGGCCGCCACCAATTCGGGCTTCGTCAACATCAACTCCGACCTGGGCGAGAGCTTCGGCCCCTGGGTGATGGGCAACGACGCCGAGGTTCTGAAGATCGTGAAGTCGGCCAACGTCGCCTGCGGCTTCCACGCCAGCGATCCCACGGTGATGGTCGACACGGTGAAGCTCTGCCAGCTGAATGGTGTCTCGATCGGCGCCCATCCCGGCTTCGCCGACCTGCAGGGCTTCGGCCGGCGTGTGATCAATCTCACGATCAAGGAGCTCGAGGCCAACATCGCCTACCAGATCGGCGCGCTGCAGGCGATCGCCGCCCTGCATGGCGCCAAGGTCACGCACATGAAGCCGCACGGCATGATGGCCAACATGTCGGCCGAGAGCCCCGAGATGTCCGACGCGATCTGCCGCGCCACCAAGGCGGCCGACCGCGACCTGATCTTCCTGGCGCAGGCCAATACCGAGCAGGGCAAGGCGGCGCGCAAGGCGGGCCTGCGTGTGGCCGAGGAGGTGTTCGCCGACCGCACCTACACGGACACCGGCTTCCTGACGCCGCGCAAGGAAGCCAACTCGATGATCAAGGATGCGGCGCAGGCAGTGGCGCATGTCCGGCGCATGGTCGATGAGCAGGCGATCTACTCGACTTCGGGCAAGCGCATCCCCTGCCAGGTCGATTCGATCTGCGTGCACGGCGACGGCCCGACCGCCGTCACGGTCTCCAAGGCGGTGCGCGAGGGGTTGGAAGCCGCCGGCATCCGCATCGTGCCGCTGCCGGAGCTGCCCAACCTCAAGCACTGACTTTTTCACCCGATAGCGATCGGGCTGACTCCCTTGAGTCTTTCCGGCCAAGACGAAATCACCTCACCCTGAGGAGGCCGCGAAGCGGCCGTCTCGATCGCGCGGGGTAACCCCCGCGCTGTGGTGGGCAACGCGCACGTGCCTGTGGCCCATCCTTCGAGACGCATCGCTTTGCGATGCTTCTCAGGATGAGGTCGTTGTCTATTGCTCTGAATTGAATGATTCCGCGTTTGTCAGAAAGACTCTAGCGACGCACGATGCGGCCCTCGATGGCGCTGTCCACGGTTTTGCGCGTGGCGACATAGGCGATGACCTGGGCGGCGGTGAGCTGGCCGCCGCTGGCGTCGACCAGGCTGCGACCTCGCGCCAGGGAGGCGTAACCGTCGCCGCCGCCGATCAGGAAATCGATGGTCGCCACGCGATAGAGGCGCGCCGGGTCGAGCGGCTGGCCGTTGACGCTGGCTTCGACGATGCGATGCATCGGTGGACGGGCGGGGTCGTAAGCGAAGCGCAGGCCGGACACCTGGGGGAAGCGTCCCTGCCGCTCCTCGACCCGGCTGACGCCGTTCTCCAGCGCTTCCAGCAAGTCGCCGCCCTTCAGTTCCACAAGCGCCGTTGAATTGCCGAACGGCAACTCGGTCAGGATGTCGCGGCGCGTGAGCCGGGTGCCTGCCTCGTAGGTGCGGTCGCCGCGGATGCCGCCGCCGTTCAGCAGGGCCGCCTCGGCACCGACGGCATCGCGAATGGCGTCGGCGAACAGGTTGCCGATCGCGGCCTCGCCCTCGCGCACCACGAGCCGGCGGCTGTCGAGCGGGCGCGTCGCGGTGCCGATTTCGACTGAAAGCTCGCCGTCGAGCCGGTCGGTATGGCGCTTCACCAGGCCGGCGATCTCGGGATCGGGCGCGATGCCGCGCACCGGGATCATGCGCCAGGCGTGTGTCACGTCGACGGTCGGCGGTCCCGACGGTGGGGCTCGCC
>Ga0308309_10000885_pt1 | contig 18016 bp, 17 predicted proteins | sample HubBroMetageWFT5_FD_192491 | JGI IMG/M metagenome (GOLD analysis project Ga0308309, IMG submission 192491) | Warmed and freeze-thawed soil microbial communities from the Hubbard Brook experimental Forest, New Hampshire - Hubbard Brook CCASE Soil... | ecosystem: Environmental > Terrestrial >...
AGAGACCTCATAAATTCCAGCCTTTTCTCCAGCAGATGTGCTGCCAAGCAGGTACTGCCCGCCGGGGTCAACATCGGAAACAAAGCCGCAGTTGTCCACGAACTTCTCCGGATTCGAGCCGTCCACGCTCCATTTCCAAACAGTGGCTATCGAACCCACCTTCTCCACAGCACTCACGTAAACAGATTTTTGGTCAGGGCTCCACACCGAATCTACGGTCTTACCTCCCATCTCAGGGAGCTGATGAAGTCCGCGGCCATCAGCGGCGACGATATAGACTTTGGACCCTGACCCAGCCTCTGTGTCAAAAAAAGATAAGTGAAGGTTGTCGGCCGCCCAAGTGCCTGTCTCCAGAGCTTCTCCGGTTGCGATTTTGACTTTGTTGCCCCCATCGATGTCCGACACCCAGAGTTCAGACCTCTCGCGGGCGGGCAGCGTGACGTACATCACGCGCTTTCCATCCGACGATATGGCAGGCTGAGTCGCGTTCTCAGACGCAATGTCCGTCGATTCCTTTGAATGAACATGATAAGCGGTCAGAAAGCCGGAGGCTTTACCATTCACAAAGTAAATCCCTCTACCGCCCGGGTCAGGCATGGGCGAGAAGTCTGGCCCAGTTCCGAATGTAATCTGCGTCAGGCTTCGGTCTTTCAGACTGTAACTCCAGATGTTCGTCAGCCCGTTTACGGTCCGGCTGAATAGCACGGTTTTCCCTGGCTCGCCCCACACGACGTCAGATGGATTCCCAGTCACTTCTCCTAAGTCAACCGCCTCATGCTTGGTCAAGTCTATTTTGTAAAGACCGAATTTGGGCTGCCCATAGCCCACTGGAACACCAGCAGCGAGCAGGTTGTTATCGTCTGGAAATAACAGCAGCGGAACGAGCGGCAATCCAGTGCCTTTGGAGTCGTACACCAACTCTTCACCTACTCCGGATTTCCCGGCACGGAAAATTTCGGACCTGCGCCACTTTACATAAAAAATGGAGGCACCATCCGACGAGGGGACCACATACCAGGCAGACGCCACACGCCGGGCAGCTCCACCAAGCGTTGGCACCGCCCACACTTCGTCTCGGCTGAAAGAATTCCCGTAATAGACTTCTTTATCGTCAGGCGAAAAGGAATTCACAACCTTGTCACCTTCGTCATTCGTGAGCTGAAGAGGCTCGCCACCAGAGGTGAGCATCAGGAAAACTTGCGCAACGCCGCCTACCGGTGAGACAAACGCCACATTGTGGCCGTCGGGAGAAAGCCTCGCGCCGTTCATAGGCTTGTTCCACTGGCTTATTTGCGTAATCCTTGCCGGAGCGTTCGAGCGGGGCCAAAAGTGATACGCCGCAAAGGCTCCTGCCAAAAGGGCAACGCAAGCGGCCACGAGGACGTATTTCTTGCGGGTAGGTTTCACGGAAGGCTGGACCGCGACAGCGGAGGTCGAACTACCGGCGGTTTCTGGAGCAAGTTCCTGAATCGCCCTGCTACCTGATGAGGAGATTCGGCCCGAATCCGTATCCCGTCGCAAGCGCTTCAAGTCAGTGCGTACCTCGGCGGCAGATTGGCAACGGAGGTCACGGTCTTTCTCAAGCGCCTTGTTGATAACGTCCTCAAGCTTCGTCGGAACATCCGGATTCAACCGCACGGGAGCGACAGGGGCTCGGTTCAGAATCGCGTCGATGACCACTCCCGATGTTTCCCCACGAAATGGGAGAGCGCCCGTCGCCATTTCATACAGCACCACACCAAACGAGAACAAATCGGTGCGGGCATCCAGCTCTTTTCCACGCACCTGCTCCGGTGACATATAGGCCACGGTGCCGACTGCCGTTCCAGGGCTGGTGAGTAGGTCTTCGCTTGCAGCCGTGGGCATTGCAGAAGCACCAACACCTGTCGTCACAGGAGTGAGCTTGGCGAGTCCAAAATCAAGAATCTTGGCGTGGCCACGCTTGGTAACAAAGATATTCGCTGGTTTGATGTCCCGGTGGATGATGCCCTGGGTGTGGGCGGCGTCCAGAGCATCCGCAATTTCGATGCTGACGTCGAGGAGAAATTCCAATTCGATTGGTCGCCCTGCAATCTGATGCTTTAGGGTCTTGCCGTCGAGGAATTCCATCACGATGTAGGTCTGACCGTTTTCCTCGCCAATTTCGTAAATCGTGCAGATGTTCGGATGATTCAACGCTGAGGCGGCACGGGCTTCACGTCGCAGACGTTCGAGTGCCTGTGGGTCTTTGGCCAATTCCGGCGGAAGAAACTTCAGGGCGACATGTCGGCCAAGATTGGTATCCTCGGCTTCGTAAACCACACCCATCCCACCCCCGCCCAGTTTCCCGAGGATGCGGTAATGCGAGATGGTTTGGCCAATCATGGGGAGGGGACCGCCTCTTGGCGGGACATGTTAGGCCGCACCCGGCGGGCAAGTCAACGAACAGTAATATTCGGAACTCGGCAAGCGTGGTGCTCCGACCCGAGTCGTGATGGACATATATATGCCTCTGTGATATTCTATATGCCTATGAGAAGGACGGCACTGTTCCTCAAGGAACCGCAGTTGGCGAAGCTCCAGAAGCTATCCGAGAAAACTGGCGCACCCGTTGCAGAATTGATTCGCCGCGCCATCGATGCGTATCTGCTGTCGAGGAAGAAGGAATTGAAATGAAGAAACGAGCCGCTATTTACGCACGTGTGAGTACTGGGGACCAACATCTTGAAACACAGTTGCTTGACCTCCGCGAAATGGCCAAGCAGCGTGGATATGAAATCGTTCAGGAGTACACAGACATAATTTCTGGGAGCAAAGCGAAGCGACCCGGGCTCGACCAACTGATGACAGATGCTCGGCGGCACCGTTTCGATATCGTGCTCGTTGCAGCGTTTGACCGCATCGCACGGAACGTCCGGCATTTCTTGGACGTGCTTGATGAACTGAATCAGCTCGGCATCGAGTTTGTTAGCAAGCGAGAAAACATCGACACCTCAGGACCGCTGGGTCGTGCGATGTTAACAATCGTCGGAGCGATATCAGAACTCGAAAGAAGTCTCATCGTCGAGAGGGTTCGGGCAGGAATGCGTCGAGCGAAATTGGAAGGACGACGAATTGGTCGTGCTCCGCTGGATATCGACCGGGTACAGGTTGTTGCAGACCGCCGTGCGGGAATGAGTTTAACGGAAGTTGCGAAAAAATATCACGTCTCGCGAGCGACGGTCTGCCGTCTGGTCAATGAATCCGTGGGACTGACGTCGCACGCAGTTAATCAAAAAGGAGCGGTTCTCCCTACAGTAGCAAGAGATTGGCAGTCTGCCGCGTAACTCGCTGTGGCCGCACCGGGCCACCACCGCATCGGCTCCTTCATCGCACGTAGCGCGCTACAACACTGAAGCGGTGCGAAGGGGATTCCGCTTCAATCCCCTTCGCCACGGTCCTCGGCATGGATTTTTTTCGGGTTGGGAGTTGGTCAATCGACGGTGATGCGGGTACCGAACGTTGTTCCCGTGACCTCTGCTAGCGGCGTTCCCGTGCAGGTGTAGGTACCGGCCGCGCTTTCGGCGCAGGCAGAGGGGAGGTAGAGTTTGAAATCGAAGTAGCCACTGTAGGTTTTGCTGTTGGGCGCGACCTTATCGGTTTCGTCCACGGTGAAGACGTTTGTGACGTATTCGGGTGGCGCACCTACGTACGCGGGGGGATTACCGTCCGTGTTGAACATCAGACCGATATGGTGCAGTTTAACGCGGCCGTCACCCAAGTCCTTCCAGACTCCGAAGCAGATATTTCCGCCGGCTGGCGGCAGAAAGGCGTTTTCAAATTCAGTTCCATCCGCGTGCCAAGTCTTAAAGGATTCGAGGAACTGGAAGGGTGTTGGAGGGAAAGCAGGGGGAGGGGGCGCGAATTTTGCAGTGTAAATCAGATGCCATAAACCCACGATGGTAGGTCGGTCACGTTCTTCGCCCTCTTGATGGTCCAACGATTTGCCGTCCGCTTCAGGGCTCACGAAGGGAATTGAGGGAGCCGCTGCCGCTTTGTAAGGAACGGGGGCACAACCAGCTTTGGCACCGGAAGCGGTGAACAAAAGCCCCAATCCTACCAATGCAACAACACCGGAGAACCGCCCGCTGCGAAGCAACTTGAACATGTTCACTCGATTCATTGTTTCTCTCCTTAAAGTTCGGCCTGAATGTCTGCAGGCTTGAACTCAGCGTCGAGGGACAGCCGCCAAGTGGAAATCCTGACGCACTATGGGGAACCACGGGCTGCTGCATACTGGTGTTTCCGCTTTCGACTTTCAGGGCCGACTCGTGTTGGCGCTTGTTACATTTTTTCGGATTCACTTGTCAAGTGATTTGTCACAAGTAAAAGTTGGAGTTCAGGTTGCGAGTGGTAGTACCCGCAGTTGGGCCGAGGGGTCAGTTGCGCTCCGTCGTTGTGCGCGGAAATCAAGGCCGAGAGACTTTTTTTGATGAATGTTCGGCGTAAGTCGCCTAAATCGGAACCTAACCTTCGCCCCCTTCGTCACCCGGTTCGAGGGCGCAGGTGTGCCAGGTCTCATCCTCGGCATGGACGGCGCAGAACCACCGCCCGCAGATACCGCAGTGGAATGTTGCGGCAGAATCGCAGGGCTCATCCATGGGCGAAACGGCCTGACGTGACCACTCGAGGTCGCGGGTTTCTGTTTGATTCACTTGTTCCAACATATTCCCTCCTCGTGCGGGCAGTATACACCTGGCACTCGCCGGGCGGAGGTCGCTCAGCCACACGTCAACAAAGCGCTGACATCCGTTCGTTGTGCCTCATTTAATCTTCTAGTTGGGGCTAGCGAGCGTGAGCAGCTTTTTGCGCTTGGAATGCTTTGCACTGGCACCAAACGGGGTCAGTTTTTTTGGGGTCTGGGTTCGGTCGCGTGCCCGTGCAGCCGTAAGTTCTGTGTAGCGATTGCGGATGTCCGCAAACGCACATTTCATTGCGCTCCATGTGACCCTCGCGTCGAGTGTACACGCGTAACTTGGATTGGTTTAATTTTCTGTCCGTGAGCGCTCGTTGAGGTCGCGGTGAAATTGTCGGACGCAATTGTCGCAGATTCGAGGCCGCTTCGATAAGGCGCACAGCCCGGCATGACGCCTCGATTCAGCTATGAACCTTGGGAAAGCCACTTGTCAATCAGTGCGAATGCACCCAACACAAGCGAAAGGACACCGATTCCCACGAGGATTATCTGAACGAACAGAATCAATTTGTCCGTAAGTCTTCCCATAAAGACGCTCCCGGTGATTGTACGGTTCAACCCTCGACGAATCGTAACGCGAATTGCGACGAAAGTCTGACCTAAGGAAAGCCAAGTCCCGGTAAGTTCTCTAAATGGAGTCAACCAAAGAACACTTCCCCTGTGGCCGAAAGCTTTCTTGCCTTCCAGCCCTATCGCACACAGAGCACCTCGCCAACCGTCAGCGAGAACGCGCATCCGGTAAAGCACCAGCGCATATCGGGACCTGAGTAAGCGACTCGCATCTTCCAATCTGCAAGCGCTGCTACCAACATCCCCACCTGTTCGAAAGGTCAGCTTGACCGATTGGAGTAGTACCGTTTGCTTCGACTCTTGGTGGCATCTGCGCTGTGGCCTACTGAGTGTGAGGCCACGCTTCAACGAAGGAGCACGTATGAAAAAGACGCTTTTTGTTGGCACGGTCCTGCTTTTCGGCGTTTTGATTTCTTTGACGGTGGGTGTAGAACCCGTCGCAGCGCAAGGTCCGGCGGGCGCGGGCGCAGCCGCTGTCGCGCAGGATAGCTCGCACAGTTTGCATTCTCTTAATCCGGTTACGTGGGTCAAGAAAGATTCCACGAATTCTCCCGATGCACCAAGAAGCCGAAGTGACGCAGAGCAAAAGCTCACCCCCGCCCTTCAAGCCCAGGGAGTGTTGGCCGCTCACACTACCCTCACCGACGCCTGTGGTCCGTTCACGGCATTGGAGGGATGCCTCTCTGCCCTTCACGCCAGCCACAATCTCGGACTGGATTTCAATTGTCTCCGCGCGAACTCGACAGGCGTGCACACCAGTGCGGATGTGTCCGGCTGCAAGGTCGCTGACGAAGAGAAGGCTCAGGGCCTGAACAAGGCTATCCATCAGTTGAAGCCCGATGCTAATGCCAAGCAAGCCACGAAAGAGGCGGAGCAGCAGGCCAAGGACGACCTGAAGCGAATCGGTCTTTAGCCCAAAGCGCCAGATATTTGCCGGACATTTGAAGTAGCCTTTACTTCTCCAGTTAATGCGCGTGCCAGAACTTGGCCGGCCGCTGGGAGACCGAAAAAAAGGTAAACGCATTCCCACCTACGGATGGTGTGCTGCCTCGGGATTTTGGGTGGGAGGTGCCTGTTGCCCATTCGAATTCTTTGATTCTTTTTTCACGAACGGGTCAATCCAGAAGCCAAATTGGGCACATCCCTTGTCTGCCACATCGACCGTTATCGACTTTAGTGGCGATGAAGTATGGACTTCGCCATCCGCATTTATCAAAACCGTATAACGGCCTGGCGGTAGGCCGGAAAGCTTGAACTTTCAGCGACTATCAACGGTCGTCTCATAATTCTGGCCTATCCCCTGAATTTCGACCTTATGACCGACCTCTGGAATTGCCCGTCTCACCGCCATGATTCTCGGATTCTCTGGGCTTGTGTATCGAAATACAGTTCCGTGTATCGTGGCTCCATGTGGAGCTGTCGGAAGCCCACGGAGGTATTTCAAATCATCGGTAGCATCCTTCGCCCATTTTGTCGAAGAAGAGCTGCTCACATACACATCTCCGCTCGGCAGTAGTCGTCCGTAGACGAGATATCTGTGCCCTCTTGAAAAGGGATACCCACATAGGTCGCCACCGGAGGTCACGGTCACGACTTTTTCGGACACTCCTATGAATGGTTCATCCACTTGGAACGTTACATGCTGTCTCAAGGTATGTTCATTTTTCCCGTCGAGAATGATAGGAACGTCCTCCTCGCGCACATCGGTTGCAAGACCGAGGAAAACCGCTGAAATGTTCTTCTGCCAAGCACTCTGACACGCCGGAATTTTCCAGCTCGATTGACCTTCGCAGGAATCCTCCTGCGTCTTTATCTGAATTTGTGAGTTCCCGATGGGTGTAAGAGACAGCAAGGCGGCTGCTGTGGTGAAGGCACAGAAAATCCGCATAGCGGTTTCTCCTAACCTGGAACCCGACGGAATCTAAAGCAGGCTATCATACTGTCCGCACTCCTTTTGGGCCGGTCTGGAATTACCTCCTTACCCCTTCCCAGAACTCTGCCCTCACGTCATCGGGGGCCGGACATGCGAAAACCACCGAAATCCACACGGACGGTTTGGGCGTTCATCAGGACTTTGCTGAGTTCCTTTGGCGCTACGAAGGCGGCTTGAGAAGCGAATCGAGCTTCTTGACCCATTCTTTGTCGCTAAGGTCGAAACAGCGTTCGAAAACAGTCACAATCTTCAACCTGGCAAAGCATTTCTCCGCCCTTGGCAAGGTCGTTGCTGTCGTGGGCTACTATCACATGCGGGTCAAAGGGATGGCCGCATATTTTGCAGTTTCCGTTCTCATCGTCACAGGCGTCCGGATTGTGTTTGTTCATGGGTTTGATTTATCACACTGGGCGGCTCTTTGACTATTAGGAGGGTCCTGGTGCAGCCCGCACAAAGCCAGCGCCCAATAAGTTTCATAAAGGGAGTCAAGAAAAACACTTCTCCTGTGGCCGGAGTTTTTCTTGCCGTCCAGCCCTACCGCGCACAGAGCACGAGTCCAACTTTGCTCCTTCGTCGAAAACGCGCATCCGGTCATCTCTCACAATGATGTAATCTGTCGAGCAGCAACACTGACGGGGCGATGATGAACGTTCTCACTGATAATGAAGTTCGCAAATTTCTCACAGACAATGAGTGGCATCACCACATCAAGGTTGACGGGACCGACCTACACTACGCAGAGCCCGGGACGATTTGCATCGAACTGAAATTCCCAGAGACCCCGGGAAAGGCGGTTTATCACACCTGGCTCGCATCACGGCTGGGCGTCATGGACAACGACTCCCAATTCAGCGGGGCTTTGCTCTGGATTACTTATTCGAGCATTGGCAGCCCTGGACTAGTGCAGACTGGATGGAAGCTTGTTGAAAAAATGCGGCAAGGATTCGGGGAGAATCGCTCACTGGAAACCGCGAGCGGACATTTCTTCAGAAGTGACGAACTTGTTGACCTAAATGCGTTCCTGCTGCCCTGTTTCATTTTTGGATGGGACGCTTACTTGGTGCCGAGCCATTCCAGCGATTTCTTCGTACACATCAGCCACGATGAATATTGGGGAGTCGTGATTCGCAGTAAAGAGGGCTACATCCAACGATTGTCCGAACTCAAAGGTATCAACCCTATCGAATCGCCCTCAATGCGAAAACGATTTTGTTCCTCAGAACGTTGACACGACTTGGTAGAACACCCCGACGGTAATTTGGTCATAAATCGGTTCTTCAAGGTAGATTGCTACCCGGCCTTCGCTCAAGTTCTGATTTGTTCCATGAAGGGGTCAAGGTATCCCGTGGCCTTAGTTTTTCTCGCCGTGCAGCCCGCCCCATGGAGCAGGATTGTTCTCGCCTTCCGTTCCGTGAGCTCGGGACGCCAAACAGTACGTTACAATCCCAGCCGATGTCTTCTTCTGACATAGTCTGGCTCATCATTCTGCCCGGCATTGTATGGGTCTCCCTTATTTTTGTCCTTCTTTCAGACAGCAAGTTCGCCCTGAAATTACGAAGTGCTTGGAATGCCAAGACGAAACGGGAATTGGTTGAAGGGTCCCGTTCCTGGGCGATTTACGAATTTGTGACATTTTCTGCCGTATTCGCCGGGTTGTTGTTGTGGGCAAGAGTTCAGGAGTCCGCCGCGCTCACGGCGACCTTGAATCCGGGACATTGGGTGCATGGCATCCTCGATGGAATCATTTTGGGACTTGCAATGCTGGGCGTGGCTCTAATTTTCAGGAAGCACTTTCCTGAGGCACAGAAGTTCAGTTTGCTGGTGATGGCTGGAGTCGCCTCCTCACCACCGATGCGCGTCTGCACCCTCCTGCTCGTGGTGTTCACGGAAGAGCTTTGGCGGGCGGTGTGCCTCAAGACTCTAGCGGGAAGCGGCATTGCAGGCCCCCAAGCCTTAATTGCAACCTCGATTGCATACGGATTGACCTTTCTTGCATGGGGCACTACCGCCGTGATTTCAGAGTGCATCGTCGGTGCGACCCTTGGGGGATTCTTTCTCTGGACAAATTCCTTCTTCGTTTCGTTTGCGGCCCATCTCACGCTGCTAGGACAAGTCCTGCTTTATGCTGTGGCTGCCGCGCCGGACGCGGAACCCGGCGATTTTCACCGCAGGCCCTTTACAAAGTGCCCGGCATGCGGAACGATGCTGAGCCTGCGCCAGGTAAACCTGAACCCTAACGAAGCATTTTCCTGTCCGTTTTGTGCCACGCGCGTTACCGTTTCCGACTGGCGTCGAGGTTTGTTTCGATGGGGCTACGTCTTTATCTCTGGTGGCCTCTGGGTAGCATCCTTGGACATCCTGCCTGGGGCCGTGAGAAACAATACCACGCAGTATTTTCTGTCTTGGGTACTTATGTTTTGCTCGTCTATTGGGTTTTGGTCGATTCTCCAGGTGGCCTTCCCACCCAAACTAGAATGTGGCGACCCGGACTTTGTCGGATTAAACCTCGGCGATAAGAAGGCGGTTCGCCACAAAGAGGAAAGTGGCAGTGAGGATGGTAAATCCAATTCCAAGTAGCGGTAGGTCTCACATCCAAATTTACTGAGGCGGGCGTGTCGCCGGGCTCTGAAGTTGCTACTCGGTTGGTGGACGATGAGTCGGATAATCTGCATGTGTCCTCGTGGTTCGAAAGGGGTAATTCCTCCAGGCTCGCAAACCGCTGATTTCACTGAGGTGAAAATGGCCGGCTGAGCTAGTCCGCAGGGTACAGGTTCCTGACCACCTGTCGTTGAATTCACGGATGCCTGCCGCACGTGGTCTTTTAAGCTCCCGGTGTGCGAATCAGGCTGAACGCGACTTGCTGAGGGTAAAGCTGTTTGCGAACGTGAATCGGAAAATGATGAGGCAGGCCGCAACGGCAAATGGTGCCCTGAAGAGTACTGACCGCTCCAAGCGAAAACGTTTATTTTTGAAGGACGCGAAGTATCGGAAGGCTCTTCTCACCGCATTTCTTTGTTTTACCGGTATCTTGCTTTTCATAGGGATGGTGAAAGGCGATGACTTTGCCATTACAAGGGTCCTTGTCCAGGTACAACTCACTCTCGCCTTTTGCTTCTTCGATTTTGGTGCCCTCAGCTACATCTCCGAACTTTGTCATCTGCTGAATAGTCGTCATTTTCACCCACTTCAGCTCTGTGGGGGCATCTTGCCCATACAGTTTCTTGACGACCTCTTGAAGGTGCAGTCTGGTCACCTTCAGGTCGTCCTGTTTGGCGGTCAACTCCTGAGCCGATTTGGATGATGGTTGCGAGCGTGCAGAGACGAGAAGCGCCGCGGTCGCAAAAAACAGTGAAAGATACCTTGTTTTCATTTCGCCTCCTCCGGCTCGCATGGCACAAAATAGAATGTACGTAGCACGACAGGCCCCGTGGTCCTATTCAAATCTGTCGCCGTTTGCTGGTCGAGAGGGAAACAGGCTGACAGCAAATAACTGGAATCTCCGTAGATAAAAACACGCAGCTGTTTGGTTCCCGAGAACTGAAATACTCGCCTGCTTAATGCGGCAAGCCTGATTGAGCCAATACACACCTCTTGGGTGCTTCCACCTTTGGGCACGTAAAAGACTGGACCCGCTTGCTGGGCACCCGTTGAACCAGCGATTGCGCACGTGAAATCGTTGGCTCCGAGGGGAGCGAACAATGATGTTCGTAAGTCAGTAATTCTTCCATAGAGGTCGCGAATTGCGTCGTCTTTATTCCCCAGATTCTGAAGCATCAAGTCAAAAGTAACGCTTACTGACTGCGTAGTCGGCTGATACTTCATTTTGAGCGCAGGCCCGGTCGAAACGACCGTCTTTGAGTTCTTGACTAATGCCTGCCAGAGGCTCAGCGTGCCGCTAACCACGGAGATGACGGTAGCAATAATTGACGCCACAACTGCCACCTGCGCTGCACGACTCCTTTTCAGTTGGTTGACTTCCGTTCTTAGTATGGCAACTTCACGAGCGACATCTCCGGAACGAGAAATGGATTCATCAGTCTCTGGCGGATTCGACGGTGGCCCGACCATACGGCCAACTCCTTTACTGGATTGTGTGCGTTCCTTTCGCGAACTGCCTAGCGCGGGGGCCTGTATGCGTCTCTGAGGTCTCCCCTTCGGCACACAAGAAAGTCACGTCTTCCCTACATATGGTACCGATACTGGACGGCGGGTTCGCGGTCCCCAGCCAGCTTGAGAATTTCTCCCACTCGCCGACTCAAATTGCAACGACCGCGACGAGGACCGACGGAATAACGCGATAAAGAGAAAACCATTTCGCCTTGGCGCGGTGCCGCCACACGTAGCGCCAATATAATCGCGGGGGGTAGGAAACTTCTTCGGCCATAAAATCAACTCACCACCTCAGTGGTCACCACGATTGGGAATGCGAGGTGTGCTTGGCTCTTTGATATCCGCACAATCGTTCTGCTGCTCCCAGCGAGCGCCCGTTGGCATCACAACAAGAATACTAATTGGTGGTCCGACATTTACATCACTGGCTTGCGCTGCTTCCATCAGACGATTAACAGCTTTCACGGCACCTTTAACACTGCCGGGATTCCAAATATCCGGGCGCGTCGCCACAAGTTTCTGCACCGCTGGGTTTGGGGATAGAATGAAGCACGGCATCGCTCCCTCCAACTTGCACGAAGCTGTGGGTTGGGCAACTATTCTGCCTTCACTAATTGTGAATAGCTTTGCAAACGCCTCCACCTGATTATTGTGAACGTCAACCGCGAAGAGAGCCAGAAATACTCCCTTTTCCATCGTTTCATATACCGCTGAGGCTTGGCTCTCAACGATGGGTACTTCTCTTTGCAAGCGTTCGATGAGTTTCGGCGAAATAAAGTCCAGAGCCGCGGAGGCGCGCATTTGTCCGACATTTCTCGTGAAGAACGCATCTATCGTGTAGCCCGTGTCGTCGTCACCATCTACTCCAGTAGAGGCCCAGAATAATTTGCCCGTTTGACGAATCTTACATTTTTTCGTAAAAGGTGCTCCCGGATTCATGACGCGGCTATCTGCCGCAATGACGACCCACTCGTGGGATACAACCACAATGATTTGCGTTCCAAAGACATCGCTCGGTATCAAAAGAACGAGCACAAGTAAGATTGCGACTCTCGACTTCACTAACACGCCTCGCGCTGCGAGTCTAACATATCTGGCTGGCATCGTAACTTCATGGTATACCAGCGAAGGGTGGACGCGAGCGTGAAGACGATAGCCGTGAGAGCTGCACTTCTAGGTGTGTTGGCTCTATCGGGAGGACGACCCCAGAAAAGCATCGATGAAAACCAGTCGCCTGGCTGCAAGATGGTACAGGGCGCGCTCAGAGCATCAAGGGATATCAAGCTCAGGATGACGAGACGAGAGTTGGAGCAGTACTGGAGGCTTGACGGCGGAACATCAATTCGCGAGGAAGCACGCTACGTCTACGCTCGTAACGTTAGACAGCGGCAAGCGTGTGATGGGAATTCTTAACCGACTGCTCTTCAGCCTGTTGTTCCTGCAAACCTAGACGAATGTTTTGATACGCGAGCCGCCGCATTGGCGCGAACGCCGCCGCATCAATCGTGGACCCAACCTTGTACAAGGTAATGACCGGAAGTAGGATGGGAGACCGCCAGACCATTTGAAACACCGCAGCCCGCATCATGCGGTGATGTATCTGAATAAGCCTATCCCGTTCATCTGATGGGAGAGATTCCAATTCCCGCTTCCACCTTTCTACGGAGTCCGTCTTGTACCTAGCAGGATATTTCTGCTTCGAAAATTGCACCAGCACGAGACGCAAGAAGGTCAGCTTGTGGCTGAAGCGAATCATGGTATTTATCATGTTCCTGAGGAAGGTGTGTCTTTCGTCGTCGTATGAAAGCCCGATGCTTCCGACATAGTTGAAGAGTTCGTCCCGGAGTGCGAACAGTTCTTCGCGGAATTCGTCTAGGATGTAGCCCTTGAAGCAAAATGCTAGAACGTACCAAAGCAGGAAGAGCCCGAAGGCGGACGTCAGAATCGTAGGTAGTTCGCGCGGTATCATTTGTCCTCCGGCTGGGTTGTGCCCCGTTGCGTTAGATTGCTGGAAGACCGATTTGGGTGCTTTTGCCTTTCAAGCGTCTGAATTTGGGTCGATAACCGCTGGATATTCTTGCGCCGAAGTCTTCGCTCTTTCAGTCCGTACAATACACCACTCAGGCCAAATACGTAACTGATGCTCTCGCTGATTTTAATGTTCCCGAGGACGCTGACGCCAATTTGAGCGAAAGTATACTTCCCCGCTAGAACCGCAATCGAAAGGTACGTGCAGAACGCAATCACCGCACCAAACAGCCACGGAATCCCTTCTCGCACGGCGGTGTCAATAATCTCAAGCCGCTTGAGATGCAGCCTGAAATCGAGTAGTTCCTTACTCGTTGTTCTGTCGGTTTCGTCTGCCATGCCCTTCAGGCTGGGTCGCTTGTCTTTTTGGAGGCTATCATCCGGACGAAATGCAGCATCTTTAATATCACAATCTATGTCCATTTGGTAAAGGTTCGAAGAGATTAACCCACGCCGCCCGTCGAGGGAGCGTCATTTCTTTTTCATCTTCAGCCACATATCGACGGTGCGCCGCATCCTGAAATCAGGTGGCTATCTTTTCGCGGCAACCATCACCCGAGTTGCCTCTCTCATTGATGCTTTGAGCCGCGACCTGCTAGGCGACGCCGCGTTTCTTTCGTTAGTGAAAACGGACCTTGCGACTGGACAGCACAGGAATCCGACCGATGACATCTCGTACTTTACCGACACATTTTTCCACCGGCGAGCCGAGATTCGAGCCGAAGTGGAAGCCGGAGGGCTTGAGGTTGTGGTCCAACTGCCGATAGAGGGCCTCGGCATCCTAGCGAGAGATTTTGAGTCTCTTTCGCGTGACCCTCGAAAGAGGACCAGGAAACGATAGCGCCGTTTGCAAGACTAAGAAGTTCCCGAACCACCGGCCAGCGCCCGAAGGCGTTCCCGCGGTGTGGGCGTTCCCGCGGTGTGGGCGTTCCTGCAACCTGGGAAGAAAGGACACGGCAATCTAACGGCTAACGCCCAAGAGTGCAGCATAGCGTTTGTCGTACACTTCTTTTGCTACGACGATTACTGGAACCGTTAAGCCCCATAAATATTGAATTCGCTCGCGCAAGCCGAATTTAAAGTAATCTTCCAATTCTGAGGCTAGGGCAAGCATCAATGTGATTGTTTGCCCCCACCAAAAGTAATTGTTTTTACGGAGGGCGGCCTGCCTTTCAGGGTCGTGACGTTCGTGCAAAAATACTGATGCGCGTTTCATTAAACCAGTGCCACCCAAATGTGCTTGCTGAGAGAGGTCCTTATAAAACCAGTCATCAAGATATTTCATAAAGACGCGACCGAGCGGCGCTGGCACCTTCGGACTGAGCCCGTACCCAGACATGGCACCAGCATTTGGCCAGCTGCGCATTTTAGAAGGCTCAGCAACTTCCCCTGCCGAAATGCCCAAGAATCTAATGCCGAAATCCGAATGAGCCTTCAATCGGGCCACCCATTCCTGCCATTCCGCCAGGTGTCCGTATTGAGTAACGTATCTGTCTAACTCAAGACGCTCTTCTCGCCACGCTGCTTTGTGATACCACTCGCATCGGCCAGGAAGGTCTTCCAAGACGAACATGACTGTGAAGAGATTGTCGAGAATCGTCCGGTTCAATGGGGGAACCGAAAGACAATATTCGGGTATTCGCGCGGGGTTCGGCGGTTTTTCGGCAGCTAGCCATCGTATCGACCGTGAAGTCACATCTGCGATTCTCACAGTAAGCAGAAAGAGTTCTCGCGCTCCTTGAATGTTGGCAAATCGCGCGGGCCATTCCCGTTCTATTTTGTTTCCCACGGCTGAGATTAGGGAATCCAGCGGTTCTGTTATTACGCTGGCATCAAGATTTGCAGGTGTCTTCGTTACGGTCGGTAAAGGTTCTTGGCCTCTCGCCTTCTTGCGTCGCACAGGGGGCATTGCGTGGTTCTTTCGACACTTGGGCATGTTTCCATTTTAACTCAGAGCGTGCTGCGTGCCTCACCATGACAAAATCATGACCCAGTTGATTTGCGGTCCGGGCACAAACAGACGTGGCTGGTCAAATCAGAGCGATTGCAAACTACAATTATCCCGTGTGAATCTCCCAGCGGCTAGCTCGCAACTGGGGCCGTTCTTGTTACGGAGATACAAGCCGCAACGCCAAAACCTAGTTGCCCGGAATCCCGATTCTGACCATCCTGTCGTTCTCAAAACGAAAGTCAATGCCGTCAAACACTAGTCTCTGCCAAGGGCCGCCCAAGCCGGAACCGGAGAACTCGGCAATGGGGTGGCCATAGTTTTTTTTCACCTCGTCAACTGACGATTGCCAGCTGACCCCATTGCTTGTGCGTCCACAGAAGGTCGCGAACTGTTCGTCACCTCGCTGTCGGTTGTAAAAGTAAATCGCATGGACCGTGTCGCTTGTCTTCTCGAATGAGACCTGGACCCCTTTCCGCGAATAGTCCTTGAAATAGACATCCGAACCTTTGCCGTCCGGTTGTCCGTCCCCCAGAAAGGCATCAACCGTCTTCGAGGTAGCCCCGATGCGTAATGCGCCCCAACCTTCACCCGCAATGATTGTGGGCTGCGCGTTATCCTCGCGACAGTCAGCTTGAGCTGGCCCGACAGAAGTCTCGGGTATCCCTTCGAGCAGTTGCTTGCACCAGGTGCCTTCATCTTTCGCGTGCGAACGATTCGTTACCGCAGTTTCAATGTCCTGCAATCGACATTCGAGTTCAATGAGCGCTTTCGGATAGACGAGTCCGTTTAGGTTGAGAAAAGGATAGAAGTTCTCAATTTGTATTTTCTGAGTTTTATCAAGCCTGTCAATCTCAACGGAGTTTTGCCAAAAGAAGTCTATCGGGCGAGTCTTGGAAGATATCTTCGCCGGCAAGGCTCGGATGTCTTGTCTCTCCAAAAGCTCTTCTAGACGCCGCATCTCATCGGAAGGGAGTGTGGCTTGATAGGTTGAGTGCTCGGATTTGCCGCCCATGCTTTTAGCGTCTTCTTCTATGTAGATAACCTTGCCGTCCTCGAACACTTGAAGGTCCGAGACGCGATATTCGCCGCCGAAAGGTCCGTCAATTCTGTCATGGGAGGAAAGAATCTGCCGGGTGCCATCCTGGGGAAACGTGAACGCGACGAAAAGGGTTACCATCAGGCAGATAAATCGCATGATGCGAAGAGTCTACTCCAATTGTGAACCGCGAAGGACCCGACCGGATACGCATGAATTGGAACTGCTATAATTTTGAATTACGATAATGAGTGAATTCGCAGGAATCTTCAAATGGGTTCACGTTATCCGTTCCAACACCTAAAAATTGCGGCGGTGTTAGACCGCCTGCACGACGAAGCCAAAGCGGACAAATGGAAATTGGCTCGTCGAGCACCCCGCTTTTTGTGGATGTTTCTCAGTCCGGGCGAAATGAACCCACGTCAGATGCATGTGCTGTTCCACGACGTGTACATCCCCATATCGAGGCAGCAGGGAGCTTTGCTTTATTTGATTGCACGCGCCATTCGAGCGCAACGCGTCGTTGAATTCGGCTCGTCTTTCGGGATTTCAACCATCTATCTGGCAGCCGCTGTAATGGACAACATGCATTCCGACCCCGCGGCACGTGGGGAGGTAATCGGGTCAGAATTGGAACCACGTAAACATATGGTGGCAACGCAAAACCTGGAGGCCGCGGGACTGTCGGATGTTGCGAAGATACTTCCCGGCGATGCTATGGAAACATTTCAGACGGTGGAAACTCCAGTGGATTTGGTACTGCTGGATGGTTGGAAGGAGCTATATCTGCCGGTCGTGAAACTTTTAAAACCGAAACTCAGGCCGGGTGCCGTCGTGATGTCGGATAACATTTTCACGTTCAAGAGAGCCCTGAGGCCGTTTCTCGAATATATGCAATCCGGAAAGAATGGATTCGTGTCCACGACACTAAAAATATCGGATGGATTCGAATTCTCAGTTTCCGACCACCCGGCGCTGGCAAGCTCAATCGCCTCGCGATAAGACATAAGAATCAACCTTCCAATTTTCTTACTCGGTCCTCTTTCGGCTCGCCCGAATTCGTCGAAGCAATTAGGGACGAGCCAGCAGAACCAGGCCCGAATTGGAATTACACTTGAGTGCCGGAAGAAAGGTACTGAGCCATTTTTCGACGCACGTAATGTTTGCTCTTTGCGATGAAACAGGCGAGCAATTAGGGATAGCCCGGCTCACTAGTCTTCGGATGTCTTCGTCGCCACTCCTGCCTGCATAGTTCGTAGTTCGCAGCGTTTTCAGTTTTGGTCTCAGGGTCGCTAAGAAGCGATTCAGATGGCGCGCAGGCCTTACCCATTTTAATTATCCCTCGGTCGCTTTATTCCATCAGCCGACGCTGGGAAGCGCCTGGGTCGAGTTTCGTGAAACCAATCATGGCTGGATTTTACCGAAGGCGTACAAAAAGCGAAAGGCAAAACGATAGAGCTCGGATAGGGGAATCCCGGTTGACAGGCAGGAGCAATACTGACTAGATTTCCAACCGAAAATCCTATATCGCCTAGGAGGATGCGATGCAAAACTCCTATCTGGGCTCGTGGAAAGAACTGTACCTACAAACAGTGCTGGAGTCTGACCCGCAGAAATTAACGGAACTGGTCCTAGCCTCAGAGCAGGCGATGGCCGAACGCGCTCGACAATTCT
>Ga0308309_10000887_pt1 | contig 17984 bp, 12 predicted proteins | sample HubBroMetageWFT5_FD_192491 | JGI IMG/M metagenome (GOLD analysis project Ga0308309, IMG submission 192491) | Warmed and freeze-thawed soil microbial communities from the Hubbard Brook experimental Forest, New Hampshire - Hubbard Brook CCASE Soil... | ecosystem: Environmental > Terrestrial >...
ACTACGGCTCGCAGAAACCAAGCGGGGCGCCCGATCCGACCGTCCCTTTGCCCGCGGCCGCGCAGTCGCGGTGACTGTCACATCCTACTCGATCCGTTTGATCCTCTCGTCCTAAATGACCTTGGCCCAGCCGGCGACGTCGCCTTGATCTGCGATCAGTGGGTTTGCGGACAGTTTCTTATGAGGCCAGTTTGAGACTAAAACCTGATCCAGCGAACTGACCGCTGGACCCTCGAAAGCGGACATTCTCCTGAGCCTGGTCGACGTCAGCTCGGTGCCATGAACGGACTCATGCACCGGAGCAACTCGCAGCTCTATTCAATGACCTCGTCAGCGCGGTCGAGCAGTCGAAGTGGGCAAGTTGCTTTTGCGTCCCGGTTCTCGAGGCATATTCACAAGTTCGCGTTATCGATGTCGCTGGCGCGTTTGGAACTCGGGTTGCGAAAACCATCTTGGCCAGCGGTTCTGACCGGCCGCATCAACAGGCCGGACATACGACCGCAACCGCCTCGACCATCGCCAATCCAAAAGCTCTTGCACAGGGCGCCGTCCACGTACGCGGTTCGGAAGACCATGATCGCGCCCGGCGAAGAAGCGGGCTACCGCCCCTCACGCCACCACGCACTCCCGATCGCTATCAAAAACGCCAGCGCCACCAGGATCCTCGGCAGCAGCGGCAGCTGGTTGATGCCGGCCACCGTGTAGCCCTCGTTGCGCCGCAGCCCGATCCAGTCCGAGCCACCGGAGGCGGGGCCAGGGCGGACCGAGCGGATGTCGATGAGATGTTTCGCTGCGCAACCGGGCCGCTTTGCCGACGGCGCGAGCGACGATCAGGCGAGCATGGCCGTGACATTATCGTGTCAGCCGTTTGGGGAACGTCCGGATAGCCCTTCACTCCATCAATCGACGCGAGCCAGGCACCGGTAGGAGCAGTCCGACGCGAACCATTAAGAAGCATGATTTGCTGGGCTTTGGCGGTCGACCGGTTGGTTGTGGAACAGGATGTTTTTCCCGTCGAGCAGGGAAACCCTATGCAAGAGCGGGAGACGTCGGAACATCGAGCGGCAACTGGCCAACGAGCCATTTGAGTGCCTAGAATAATGATTCTTAAGAGGGAGTGGGGCATGGCAGAAAAGCAGAAATCGGAAGTCGGGTCGCCCGACACCAGCATCATCGTTGCGCCAGCCGGCAATGGTAAAACCGCCGGCGCCGACGTGGTGGGCGTGGACAAGATCCGCGACTTGCTGTTTGGCAATCAGATGCAGGACTACGACCGCCGCTTCTCCAAGCTCGAGGAGCGGTTCCTCCAGCGGTTCAAGGACACCGAGTCCGAAACGGCGCGCAATTTGAGCGCTTATGATTCAAATGCGAAGAAGCAGGTCGAATCGCTCGCAAGCCAGCTGCGCGAGGAAAAAGACCTGCGCGCCGATGGCGACAAGGAGATCGAGCGCACGCTGCGCGAGCAGAACCAGTCGCTGGAAAAGCGGCTGAGAACGATGTCGGACCAGCTGAGCCAGCTCGAGCGCGAATTTGCCGACCGTCTGGCGCGCGAGGTGCAGACGCTGCATGAAGAGATCAAGCGTCGCAACGAGGACGTCCACCAGACGCTCGAGAAGATGTTCGCGGAACTCTCCAATGTCAAAACCGATCGGAACCTGCTGGCTGGGCTCTTCGTCGAAGTGGCCAAGTGCCTGAACCAGGACACCGGGGCGAAAGGCGTGGGCAAGGGTGCTGGCGATCCATCGCGCAGTTGGTCGGCCGCCTGACCGCTTTGTGAGATGAGCAGCTCCGCCGCCGGGAGGTTCGAGTGGCTGTTACGCCCACCCCCGCCTGAAAGCGGGATCGACCGGGAGGCGCTGGCGGGTCTGCTCGTCGGGCTCGCACGGACTGTCGAGCCAAAGTCCTCTATGCAACCGGCCGGCGTGTCGGCGGTCGATCCACGGCTTGAGCAGTTGCGCAGTTTGCTGGTTGGGCACGAGATCGAGGTGCTCGGCCGGCTGCGCGAGGTGATCGAGGATCCCGAACGGTTCGGCGTGGCCGTGGGACGCGTGTTGGCAACGGCGGTCGCGTCAAGCGACGCGCGGCTGGGCCAGGTGTTGGCGCCGGCGCTGGAGAAGGCGACGGAAAGCTCGATCCGCAACGATCCCCGCAAGCTCATCGACATTCTCCACCCCGTGATCGTCCCGGCGATCCGCAAATCGGTGGGAGAGACAATCGACAACACCTTCCAGTCGCTCAACGAATCGCTCCGACAGAGCCTTACGTGGCGTGGCCTGCGCTGGCGATTTGAAGCCTGGCGGACCGGAAAACCCTTCGCCGAGGTCGTGCTCAACCACACGCTCGTCTACCAGGTCGAGCACGTCTTTCTCATCCATAGCCACACGGGCCTCCTGATCTCGCATGTCGCGGCGGAGGACGCGGCGAGCCAGGATCCGCAGCTCGTTTCCTCGATGCTGACGGCGATCCAGGATTTCGTCCGCGATTCCTTCAAGGGTGCCGAGCAGCAAGGGGTCGACACCCTGCGGCTCGGCGACTTGCGGCTGTGGTGCGAGGTCGGGCCGTTCGCGATGCTGGTCGCGGTCATCCGCGGCAACCCGCCGGAGGAGCTGCGCGAGAGTCTGCGCAATGTTCTCTCGCGCATCCATGACGAGCGCCGCCAGGCGCTGGAAAGCTTCGATGGCGACAGCTCGGGCCTGGCCGATGTCGCGGCGCGTTTGACGGACTGCACCGCGCTGAGGCAACAGGGGGCGCGCGCGTCCAAGCGCGGTTTCCCGTGGCTCGTCTTTCTGGTCGCGTTCCTGCTCGTGGGAATTGTGGGAGGAATGGGACTTTGGCGATGGGAGATCTTGCAGGAGCAGGCGCGGATCAGTGCCGAAATCGCGCAGGAGCAAGCGCGCATCCGCGCCGCTGAGGCCGAGCGCCGCGCGGCCGAAGAACGGCGCTGGTCAGACTACGTCGACCGGCTGCGGGCCGAGCCGGGCATCGTCGTCACCGAAGCGGCCGAGCGCGACGGCAAGTTTGTGGTCGCGGGCCTGCGCGATCCGCTCGCTTCCGACCCGGCGGCGATATTGCGCGAGTCCGGGGTCGATCCGGCGCGCGTCGTCAGTCGCTGGCAGCCCTACCAGGCGCTCGATCCCGTCTTCGTGCTGCAGCGGCTTGAGGCGTCGCTCGAGCCGCCGCCGGGTGTCAGGCTTTCGATCGCGGGCGATCGCATCGTCGCGGAGGGATCGGCGACGCCCATTTGGCTCTCGCGTGCACGCACTGCGGCCCGTATGTTGGCGGCGGGCGGTCCGGCACTCGACCTCTCGCAGGTGCAAAATCTCGCCGAAGGAATTGTTGGCAAACTGCGCGACGCCATCCAGGCGCACGAAATCCCCTTCAATACCAACGAGTCGCTGCCGGCGGCCGGGCAGGATGCCGTGCTCGACCAGCTGGCGAGCGAGATCAGGGAGCTGACTTCGCTCGCCTCGAGCCTGCATATGAGGGCGCGCATCAGGCTCACCGGTCACTCCGACGACACCGGCCCCGGGACGTACAACCTGTCGCTCAGCATAGCGCGGGCGGGTGCCGTCCTGGCGCTCTTGAAGAAGCGGGGCGTCGCTGCCGATCTGATCACGATCGGCGGCGCCGGTCAGCTCGATCCGCTCAACGCAGACAGCTCGGATAGCGCCCGTTCGCTGAACCGCCGTGTCTCGGTCGCGGTCCGGCTCGAGGACGAGTCATGACGGTGGCCATCCAGAAGAAGATCTGCATGCTCGGCGGCTTCTCGGTCGGCAAGACGAGCCTCGTCAAGCGCTATGTCGCGAGCATCTTCTCCGAAAGCTATCTGACCACGGTCGGGGTCAAGATCGACAAGAAAACGGTGACGCTGGGCGAGCGGGTGGTGCATCTCATCCTTTGGGATCTCGCAGGCGAGGACGACATGTCCTCGCTTCGGATGAGCTATCTGCGCGGCTCGGCCGGCTACGTGCTGGTGGCTGACGGCACGCGGCCGGCGACGCTCGAAACGGCACTGTCACTCCGCCGGCGCGTCGAGGCGGATTGCGGCCCGCTGCCCTTTGCGCTGCTGCTGAACAAGAACGATCTCCGCGAGCAGTGGGCGATCCCGGACGGTGAGCTCGAGGAGCTTCGCCGGAGCGGCTGCTGGGTGCGGTCGAGCAGCGCCAGGACGGGCGAAGGCGTCGAGGACGCGTTCACGGACCTCGCGGCTCGCGTCGCGCCCTGAGCCATGGAAAATCTGCCGGCGCAGGTCGCCGATCGGCTGCGGGCGCTGACCTTTGCCGACCGCGCGGTCGCCTATCTGTACGTCGACGATGCCCTCGCCCTCATCGGCGCCGGCGGGCGTCTCGAGGCCTACGGGCTTGGCGCGCTGCGCCTCGGCGCGCCGGCCGTCGAACAGGCGGCATTTCTCGAGGGGCTGCTGCCGCTCGTCGAGACGCCCTACCTGGTCCCGTCGATCGAGCTCGCCAAGGGCTGCGTCGCCGATCTTCATTTTTGGCGCGATGAGGGCGGGGTCTGGGCGCTGCTGCTGGAAGTCACGTCCGAGCGCGACGCGACACGGCGCCTGCAGCAGAAGGCCTATGACATGACGCTCATGCAGGAAAGGGAGGCGGCGCTCAATCGGCGCCTGGAGGCGGCGCACGCGGAGCTCCGAGCGCAGTCGGCCGAGCTCGCGCGCTGGAACAAGACGCTCGAAGAGCGGGTGGCTGCCCAGGTCGGCGAGCTCGAGCGGATGAGCCGGCTCAAGCGGTTCCTGGCGCCCGCGCTCGCCGAGCTCATCGTATCGTCCGGCGACGAAAGCATCCTCGAAAGCCACCGCCGCGACATAGCCGCGCTCTTCTGCGACCTGCGCGGCTTCACCACGTTTGCCGAGAGCGCGGAGCCGGAAGAGGTCCTTGAGCTGCTGCGCGGTTATCACGCCACGCTTGTGCCGCTCATCCAGTCCTTCGAGGGCACGCTCGACCGCTTCGCCGGCGACGGGTTGATGGTGTTCTTCAACGATCCGCTGCCTTGTCCCAACCCGGCCGAACGCGCTGTCAGGCTGGCGGTGGCGATGCGGGAGGCGGTGGCGGCGCTTGCGGCGGGGTGGCGTCGGCGCGGCCATCAAATCGGCTTCGGCGTCGGCATCGCGCAAGGCTTTGCGACCCTGGGGCAGATCGGCTTCGAAGACCGCTTCGACTACAGCGCGATCGGCACGGTCGTCAACACGGCCGCGCGCCTCAGCGACGCCGCGGCGGACGGCCAGATCCTCGTGACGTCGCGGGTCGCCAGCGCCGTCGGCGATTTCGCCGTGCTCGGCGACATCGGGGCGCTCGCGATCAAGGGCCTCAGCCGTTCACTTGTCGTCTCCAACGTGGTGGCGCTCAAATCCGGGCAGCACCAGCAGGCCATCTGACCCGATCGCCAAACTCGGTGAGACTGGGAGAAGCTACGCCCGACCCATCGCGACGGAGCCGGCCGACCTGCCCATGATGCCGAGGAAGGGATGCCGGAGTGAGAGCGCGCCGGCCAGGACCAGTGTCGCGGTGCATCACAGGCGCCGGCAGCCTCGAGGAGGTCGCCGCGACCGGCTATCGCTGGCGTCCTCTCGTCGGCGGTGCGCCGCTCGACCGCCTGGAGGTCTTCCATCTCTTCTTTCGGTGCGCCAAGGGGATGCCGACTACGGTCTCCCATTCCGGCTAGGAGCATTGCTACGTGCTTTCAGGTGAGCTGCTGTTCCATGTCGGCGGCGCGCACTACCGGCGCGCGGCCGGCGACGGCATCCTGATCGATTCGCAGCCTCCTCATCGCGCGGAGAATGCCTGCCGTGGCCAGGCGCATGTGCTGATGACCGGGGTGCGTCCGGCCGAGGCGGCCGCCGAGGCCTCCGGGTGGCCGGACTAGTGGCGCCTCGCATCTTTGACCGAGAAGGAGAAAAGCAAGCCATGAGCCAGCACGTTCCCGACACCGCGGCCGCCAATGCCGCACTCGACACCGCGCGCGAACCCTCGCGGGGCGATCATCTGCCCTGCCAGGTGCGCCATCTCGACGAGATCGACTGAGAGACGATCCGCTGGCCGGGCGAGACGGGAATCCGAGCCGCCGCCATGCGAGCGACCGGGTTCGGACGGCCACTCACGGCCGAGTTGAAGCGCTCTCGGCCAAGCCCTGCCATGGACGCGATGTTGCCGATTGTCTGTCGAGCGGCCGTCGACCGAGGCAACTCTACCTTGGCGAACGCGGCGGCGAATCGATCCTTAACGCCATTGCGATCCGCACCCGAGGACCGTTTTGGGTCAGACTCGGAAGTGACCGCCAGTCCGCGTCATGTCCGCTTTCCCCCTGGAAGCGGACACCTCTCCATTCCCAAGTGACGTCGGCTTTGTGCCAGAAGCAGACATGAACCTGTAACCGGTACCCGTCGTTGCCCTGCCGTTTGAGGCCTTCTACGATGCAAAGTGGGGAGGCCATTGGACGAGCAGGACTCTCCTCGGTGTGGGAAACATCACAGAATGTACCTGGGCCTCTGTTAGCGTTGGCATAGTCGAGCGTGGTTGCGAGTTGAATTCGCGCAACGAGGGAGACGCATCATGGATGCCATCGTCAAGGACGACATCCTCACCGACGCCCTGTTGCAGGGCTTCGCCGAGCGGGTCGCGCAATACGACCGCGAGAACCGCTTCTTCCAGGAGGACTTCGAGGCGCTGAAGAAGGCCGGCTACCTCACCATCAACGTGCCCAAAGAGCTGGGCGGCCGCGGCTATACGCTGGCCGAGACGGTGCGCCTGCAACGCCGGCTCGCCTACCATGCGCCCGCGACCGCGCTCGGCGTCAACATGCATATCTACTGGGTAGGCGTCGCCGCCGACTTGTGGCGATCGGGCGACAAGTCGCTGGAATGGATGCTCAAGGAAGCGATGGCGGGCCAGGTCTTCGCCGCCGGTCACGCCGAACGTGGCAACGACCTGCCGCTCCTGCTCTCGACCGCCAAGGCCGAGAAGGTGGCGGGCGGCTTTAAGATCACCGGCCACAAGATGTTCGGCAGCCTGGCGCCGGTGTGGACGCGCTTTGGCCTGCACGCAATGTGGGCCGACGCCGAGGGAGGGTCAAAGATCGTGCACGGCTTCTTGCCGCGCGACGCCAAGGGCTACCGGATCGTCGAGACCTGGGACACGCTCGGCATGCGCGCCACGCGCAGCGACGACGTGATGCTGGAGGGCGCGCTGCTGCCTGACAAGTACGTCGCGCGCATCCTGCCGGCCGGCGGCGTCGACCTGTTCGTTCTCGCGATCTTTGCCTGGGCGTTGCTGGGCTTCGGCAACATCTACTACGCCATGTCGCATCGTGCGATGGAACTCGCCACAACGGCGGTGAAGGGCAAGAAGTCGGCCGCAGTCAGCCGCACCATGGCCTACCATCCCGAGGTCCAGCACGCGATCGCCCAGATGGCTCTCGCGCTCGATCCGGTGGGGCCGCACCTCGAGCAGGTCGCGCGCGAGTGGAGCGAGGGCGTCGACCACGGCGCCGCCTGGCCGTCGAAGATCGTCTCGGCCAAGCACAATGCGGTCGAGACGTGCTGGAAGATCGTCGACGCGGCCATGGAGCTCTCGGGCGGCGCCGGCATGTTTCGCGCCAACGAGCTCGAGCGGCTGTTCCGCGACGCCCGCTGCGGCCGCTTCCATCCGGCCAATTCGGCCCTGGTGCATGAGATCGTGGCCAAGACCGCGCTGGGAATCGATCTCGGCGAGCAGCCGCGCTGGGGCTGATCCGGCCGGCGCGACAGGAGTATGATGGCGCCCGATGGACGGGCCATGACCGAGAACATGCAAAACTGGCTGTCCAGGATCGGCCTGGGCAAGCAGGCGAAGACCTTCGCCGACAACGGCATCGACTGGGACATCCTGCTCGAGCTCACGGAGTCTGACTTCAAGGAGCTCGGCCTGTCGCTGGGCGACCGCAAGCGGCTCCTGAAGGCGATCACCAGCCTCAAGCGGGACGAACCGGCGGCGGACGCGGCCGAGCCACATAAGACTCCTGCCGAGGTTGCGGCGCCCGCCTCGCCCGCCATCGCGACGGCCGCCGCCAAGACGGAAGCCGAACGGCGGCAGATCACTGTGATGTTCGTCGACCTCGTCGGCTCGACACCAATGTCGGAGAAGCTCGACCCGGAGGACATGCGCGAGGTGCTGCACGCCTTCCAAGAGGGCTGCGCGTCGGCGATCGAGATCGAGGATGGCCACATCGCGACCTACATGGGCGATGGCGTGCTGGTCTATTTCGGCTATCCGCGCGCGCACGAAGACGACGCGGCCCGTGCCGTGCGCGCCGGGCTCGGCATCGTCAGCGGATTGAAGGCGACCAACGAGGCGCTGTCGGCGCGCTACGGCGTGCACCTGCAGACCCGCATCGGCGTCCACACCGGGCTCGTCGTGGTGGGCGATGTCGGCGCCGGATCGGCGCGTGACCGCGGGGCGATCGTCGGCGAGACGCCCAACATCGCCGCCCGCCTGCAGGGCGAGGCGGAGCCCGACACCGTCGTGGTGAGCGCCGCCACGCGCCGGCTGATCGAGGGCCTGTTCATTTTCGAGGACGTCGGTTCGCGTGCGCTGAAGGGCGTGTCGGCGCTGATCCGCATCTTCCGCGTCGTCGAGCTGGCCGAATCGCCCGACCGCTTCACGGCGCGGGCCAGCCGCGGGCTGACGCCTCTAGTCGGCCGCGCCGCCGAACTCGACCTGCTGCGCCAGCGCTGGGAGCAGGCCAGCGATGGCGAGATGCGCTGCGTGCTGCTGGTGGGCGAGGCGGGCATCGGCAAGTCGCGCGTTGTGCACGCCTTCCGCGAGGGCCTGGCCGACCGGGCGCACCAGAGCGTGACCTGGTATTGCTCGCCCTATCACCGCAACAGCGCGTTCTTTCCGGTCATCACCTGGCTCTGCCGCAGCCTCGGCGTCGATCCGCAGGCCGACCATGCCGCGGGCATGGCGAAGCTCGTCGAGGCCTCGAAGGACCTCGATATCGACGACCCCGATGTGTCGAAGACGACGGCCTCGTTGCTCGGCCTGAGGGTCGAGGAGCCCGCGACCCAGGAACCGTCCGGCCTCGCCTACCGGCGCCGCCTGCTCGATGCGCTGTCGCTCATCATCCGCGCCATGGCGCGGCGGCAGACGCTGTTCATGGTGGTCGAGGACGTACACTGGGCCGATCCCTCGACGCTCGACCTCCTGCGCGAACTGCAGGAGTGGCTAGCGACCTCCCGCCTGCTGCTGCTGGTCACGGCGCGGCCCGAATTCCGGCCCGACTGGAGCTACCCGCAGTTCGTGCAGGTCAACCTCGACCGCCTGTCGCGCCGCGAGCGCCAGGCGATGATCGAGCGGCTGACCGACGGCAAGGCGCTGCCCGACTTCGTGCTCGACCAGATCGTGACCCGGACCGACGGAGTGCCGCTGTTCGTCGAGGAGCTGACCAAGACCGTGCTGGAGGGCAACGTTTGGCGCGACGCCGGCAGCCGCTACGAGCTCGAAGGTCCGTTCCAGGGCATTGCCATCCCCGATTCGCTGCAGGGCTCGCTGCTCGCTCGGCTCGACCGGCTGGAGGCGACCGCCAAGGAGATCGCCCAAATTGGCGCCACCATCGGACGCGAGTTCAATCGCGAGCTGCTGCGCAGCGTGGCGCAGCAGAAGGACGACGCGCTCGATGTCGGCCTCGAGCAGTTGGTCACCGCCGAAATCGTGCGGCCGGTCTGGCTGCCGGCGATAGGCGGCAAGGCCTTCGCCTTCCGCCACGCTCTGATCCAGGACGCTGCCTACCAGTCGCTGCTGCTGGCGCGCCGCCGCCAATACCATGCGGCGATCGGCGAGAACCTGTCCATCCACTTCCCCGAGATCGCCGCGGCCCAGCCCGAGCTGGTGGCGCAGCACCTGACCTCGGCCGACCAGGTCGAGCCCGCTATCGCCGCCTGGCAGCGCGCCGCCGACAGCGCCATGAAACGCGGCGCCTACGCCGAGGCCAAGGCGCATGTGCTGCGCGGGCTCGAGTTGATCCGGCGGCTGCCAGACGAGCCCGGACTGCGTTCGCGGCGCGCCGTGCCCTTCCTGCTGATCCGCGGGCAGCTCGAGATCAAGGAGACCCGCACCAAGGCGCAGGCCACGCTCTATCGCGCCGCCACCCTGGCGCGCGAGACCGGCCTGGCGCGCGAGTTCGCGCTCGCGGCGATCGACATGTGCAAGGTCGAGCAGTTTGGCTTCTCGCCCAACCCGATGGCCAAGGACCTGCTGCAGGAGGCGCTAGACAATCCCGGGGTCGACGACCCGGTCCTGCGCTGCCGGCTCACGAGCTGGCTGGGGCGGGCGATCTTCCTCACTGACGGCGACGTTGCGGGCTGCCTAGCCCGCGTTGCCGAGGCCCGGGAGATGGCACGCGAGCACAACAACGCGCACAGCCTCTTCGACATCATGGCCACCGAAGCGATGGTCTACCCCACGCCGGTCGCCGCCGAGTTCGAGCAGAGGAGCCGCATCATCCGGGAATACTTCGATGCGTCAAAGCTGAACGCCGACCCGTTCGAGGCGAACTACGCTACTGGCCTCACAGCGGCGCGTTTCCTCGAGATCGGCGACATAGAGGGCTTCCACACGAGCCTGGAGCACATCGCCGACCTCGCGCGCACAACGCAGGCGGCGTCCGACCGCTGGCTCAGCGAATCATTCGAGGCAGTGAGCGCCATCCTGGCCGGAGACTATGCGACCGCCGAGCGCCTGGCCAACGAGGCCTATTCTTCGGTCAAGGACGCGAGTCTCGGCCCTTATCTCGGTATCTACGGCGTGCACATGTTCACCATCCGGCGCGACCAAGGCCGGCTCGCCGAGGTGGCGCCGCTGGTCAAGCGCTTCGTCAGCGAGAACCCCGAGGAGTCGGTCTGGAGACCAGGCCTGATGCTGATCGCCAGCGACCTCGGCTTCCTGGCCCAGGCGCGCCAGCACTTCGAGACCTTCGCCAACAACGATTTCGCGCTGCCGCAGGACGCCAAGCGCCAGCTCACGCTCACCTACTTCGCCGAGGTCTGCGCCGCGCTGGGCGACGCCAACCGTGCCGAGAAATTGTACGCGCTGCTCTACCCCTTCCGGGACGTCACGGTGCTGGCGGCGCCCAACACCATGTGCTGCGGCGCCACCCACCATTTTCTCGGCCTGCTGGCCGCGACGATGGCCGACTGGAAGGCGTCCGAGGAGCATTTCCGCGAGGCCCTGGCGCTCAACGAACGCCTGAAAGCCTGGCCGCGTCTTGCTTGGTCCCAGTTCGAGTACGCCCGCATGCTCTTGGCACGGCGGCGAAACGGCGATAGCGTGCTCGCCTGGGAATTGCGCGAGAAGGCGGTTGCCGCGGCTGAGCGCATGGGGATGGGGCTTCTCATCCAGCGCAACGTCCAACTCGGGCCTCCTGACTGACTGTGGGGAAGACGCATGGCGCGATTCATGATCGAACGAAGGTTTGCCGAACGGGTCGATCTGGACAAGGCCACCGCCGGCCAGATCGCCCGGATCAACAACGAGGAAGGGATCAAGTGGATCTTCTCCTTCCTCAGCGCCGACAAGCTCAAGACCTACTGCCTCTATGAAGCACCGAACGCCGAGGCGATCCGCGTCGCCGCCAAGCGGCTCAACATCCCAGCCGACACCATTATAGAGGTGGGCGGCGAACTCCGGCCGGAAATGTTCGCCTAGGGCTCACCGCTCATCGCCTGCCGCCGGCGAAGAATTGGGACGATATCCCAACGTTCCTATCCGGCACAGGTAACGACCTGTCTGCCTAGAAAATGCCGGGCTGACGGTGGGCTTGAATGGTATCCGAAGAGATCCGTCCGATTGAGCTGAGCGAAATAGAGGCAGCTCGTCAGCGCCATTGCTCGTCTTGGTAGGCCCTTGAACGCAGGGACATTGTTGATTGGGTGGCTTGACGATCCAAGGAATTATTGGCCCTGGCCTGTGTTCGGCGCCGTCATGGCTGGACTGAGCTATGCGGCGTGGTGGGCCAGCAATAACCCAACTTAGGACACTGGGCCTCTGCTTGGGACAGTAGCGGCTATGCCAAGTCCGCTTCGGGTCAATCGCTACCGAACTGCGACGTCCGCTATATGTCCGCTCATACCTCAATAGCGGCGTGAAAGCAGACATCACTTTAGTTCGCATTTGGGCCACAAGCGGACGTTTGGCGAATTTGACTAACTTGCGATATTTGCGGCGAGGATCGTTGTAGGTTTGCTGCTGGTGGTCATTCCGGCAGCCCAGCCTTCCGCAGTCCCTCTTCGTATCTCGCGAGGTCTTCGGCGCGTCGATACGGGCCCACCACTTCTCTGAGAGTGGACACACGCAGGCTGGGATTTAGGTGCTGCATCCGGACCACCATTTTCTGCGCCTGCTCCAGCCGCCCGGCCAGCGCATTGCTAGCGGCGCTGATGCGTAGTCCGGGTTGATAATCCGGGGCATCTCGTAACGACATTGCCGCCCATCGCGATGCTTCGTCATAGCGGCCAGCGAACATATGAGCATGCGCCGCTCCCTGTTGAATTCCCGACATGAACGGATCCAGCGGGCTCAGGCGCAAGGCACGCGCGAGACGTTCGAGCCCCGCGTCCGGCTCGCCGAGCCAGGTCTTGACCCAGCCACCGTAGAACCATGCCACCGCAAGGTTCGGGTTGAGCACGAGGGCGCGATCGATGAAGGCGGCGCCGGCATCGACATCGCGAACAACATAGACCAGCGCCCATCCGCTCGTAGCAAGTGCGATGGCATCGTCCTTGCCCAACTCCACCGCCCGCTGAGCGAGCCTTGCGACTTCGGCGCTCTCGCTCGCCAGGTCGGTCATCCAGCCGTTTGACCTGCGATCCATATAGCAAGAGGCGGCACGACCGTACGCGGACGCGAAGTCGGGATCGAGCTCGATCGCGCGGTTGAACAGGCTCAGCGCCTCGGCGTTGGCCTGCCGGCTGGTTATTTTATAATGGCTGGCCAGACCGCGCAGATAGTAGTCATAGGCGTCGAGGCTCTCGGTCGGCTTGCGCTTGGCGCGGTCGATCTCGGCCTTCTCCAGCGTTGGCGCGATCGCGCCGACCACGCTCGCGGTCACCTGGTCCTGCAGATCGAAGATGTCCTCGAGCCCACCATCGAACCGATCTGCCCAGAGATGTGCCCCGGTGGCAGTATCGATGAGCTGTCCGGTGATGCGGACCCGATTTGCCGCTTTGCGGACGCTTCCTTCGAGCACGTAGCGCACACCAAGCTCACGACCGATTTGCTTCACGTCCACCGCTCGGCCCTTGTAGGTGAAGGTTGAATTGCGCGCGATCACGAATAGCCAGCGCATCCGCGACAGCGCGGTGATGATCTCCTCGACGACGCCGTCGGCAAAATACTCCTGCTCCGGATCTCCACTCATGTTCTGGAATGGGAGCACGGCGATGGAGGGCTTGTCGGGCAGCGCCAGTTCGACGGCTGGCAGCGAGGCAATCGTTAGTGTGACGGGCAAGCCGGCTTTTCCAAGGCCGGCAAACAGATGCTTTCGCTGCGAATCGAGGACGAAGGGGTAGTGCTCCAGCTTCTTGAGGGAAAAGTCGCGCGAGATCTCGAATATCGCCCGCAGGGAGGCGGCGGCTTCATCGCGCCGGCCTTGGTGCGCAAGAGCGGCAGTCTTGACGACACGGCCGAACAAATACCCGTGCCTGAGGACGATCGCGCGATTGGCGCAGTTCACGGCCTCGTTGAAATCACCAAGGTTGAAATAGGTATGGGCGAGCGAGCCTAGGCAATTCCAGGCGAGCGGATCGTTCGGGCTGAGGTCGAGCGCCTTCAGGTGATAGGGTACAGCGGCCTCGCATTCCCCCAGGTAGTTTCGTGCGGCGGCGCCGGTGAAATTGGCCAGAAACGAATTGGGGTTCAGGGAGATTGCCAGCTCGGCTGCATTTTTCGCCTGCTCCATGCGGCCGAGCCAGAAGCAGGCAAGCGTCACAGCGACGTGTGCGAGGGGTTCCTGCGGATCGAGCTTGACCGCCAGAGTCGCCGCCTGATGCGCCTGCTCGAGGCTCGCCGCGTGCGCTTGTGTCCAGTTGAACCAGGCATCGAAGACATGGGTTATGCCGAGCCAGGCGTGTGCTGGCGCGGAGCCGGAATCGCGTTCGATCGCCGCCAGGAGTTCACGTCGGCCTTCTTCGTTGGCGGCTTGCTTGAACTGGTTTAGATGCCAGAGACCGCGGAGCACGCGATCCCACGCGCCGAGATCGGTCGGATGCTTGCGCAAGGCCGCCTTGGTCTGGGCATCGCGGATGGCCGGGTCAACCGCACTCGCGATGCGGACGGTGATCTCGTCCTGAAGCGTGAAAACGTCGCTGAGATCGCGATCGTAGCGTTCGGCCCAGAGATGTTCGCCGGTGGCCGCCTCAATGAGCTGGCCGGTGATGCGCACCCGGCCGCCCGATTTGCGCACGCTGCCCTCCAACACGTAGCGCACGCCAAGCTCGCGCCCGACCTGCTTGATGTCGACGGGGCGGCCCTTGTAAGTGAACGATGAATTTCGCGCGATTACGAACAGCGACTTGAAGCGAGATAGGGCAGTGATGATGTCCTCGACGATACCGTCCGCGAAATACTCTTGTTCAGGATCGCCGCTCATGTTCTGGAACGGGAGCACGGCGATGGAGGGCTTGTCGGGTAACGGCAGCGGCACCTGCAGCGCAGCCGCGGGCGCGACCGTCACCTCGGGGGTCGCCAGCAGTTGCCAGTCCGACGGCTCCCACTTCACGCTAAAGGCTTGAATGGGACGTTCGATGTTCTTCAGGGTAAGGCTGCCTAGATCCTCAAAGGTTGCCTTCACCCGGCCCGTCACGGCTTCATGGACCGTACGCGATATCACAATGCCGCCAGCGGGAGCTTCCGCCTCAAGGCGGGCGGCGATGTTCACGCCATCTCCGTAAAGATCGTCACCATCCACGATCAGGTCGCCCAAGTGCAGGCCCATACGGAACACAAGCGCAGAATCCGTAGGCCGGTCGCTATTGGCCTCGGCCATGGCTTGCTGAAACTCCATAGCGGCGCTCAGCGCATCAACCGCGCTGGCAAACTCGACCAGAGCACCATCGCCGGTCAGCTTGACCAGACGCCCTCCGTATTTCGTCAAAACCGGATTGAGGTGTTCTGAACGGTTCTTACGCAGGCGCGCCAACGTCCCGCTCTCGTCACGCCCCATAAGGCGAGAGTAGCCAACCATATCAGCAGCAAGAATTGCCGCCAGTCTGCGCTGCTCACGCGCCACCGGTATTCCCCTGGATAGTTACCGAAAGCGTAGGGGTACTATGCTAGCCGGGCAACAGGCTTAACGCGCGGACGTCTCGACGCCAGAGGGCAAACTATCGGACGAGCAGCATGAGTTCTGCCGCCGAGTTGTACTGGCCGGAGGAGACTACTTCGTCGCTCGATCGGTCGATGACGCAATGGCATTCGGCCTATGACGTGTGCTTCCAAACAAAGTAAGCGGCAAAACGGCCGAAAGCCATTGAAACGGTTTGCAGCTCCAAGAGCGCCGCGTCTGTTGCTTCATTCACCTTCGCGCCTTCGGGTAGCTTCCTGGGTCTCACTGGCGGATCAGATTTGTTGCGGGCTTCCGCAATCATCTCAATGCGGATTCCTCACGGGAACGCTGCCTTTTTTGTCATGCTTGCGCCTGGCGACGCCACTCGGCGGAGCCGCATCACGCTAGCACCGTTCCCCGCCGCCTGAGCAGCCGGCCCGGCAGGGCACCGGTGTGCTCACCGCCGTCGATCACCACCGTGCCGTTGACGATCACCGTCCCGATGCCCGCCGGATACTGGTGCGGGTCGTCGTAGGTCGACCGATCGATGATCGTTGCGGGGTCGAACAGAACCACGTCGGCCGCCTGGCCTTCACTCAGGATGCCACGGTCCGCCAGGCCGAGTGCCGCCGCGGCGCCCCCCGTCATCTTGGCGATCGCCTGAGGCAAGGTGAGCAGGCCGAGATCGCGGGCATAGTGGCCGATGAGGCGCGGGAACGTGCCGTAGAGACGCGGGTGTGGCTTGCCCTGGCTGGTAATGCCATAGGGCGCCACACACGGCCCGTCGGAGCCGACTAGGGCGGAAGGATCGGCGGCGATGGCGCGCACGTCGACCTCGGACATCGATCGCAGCACGATACGGGTCGCGCCCTTGTCCGCGATGATGACGTCGCAGACCGCGTCGAGCGGATCGCAGCGTCGCTCTCGCGCGATCTCCTCGATGGTTCGGCCAGGCTCGGCTGCGCCATGGGGCGAGATAGCGATGCGGATGTCGGCCCAGGATTCGATCTGGCCGAAGTTGTTGAAGCCGACTTCGGCGATCTTCTGCCGGATGCGCGAGCGGACATAAGGATCGGCGAGGCGTTCCAGCATCGCCGGAATGCCGCCTTCATGCAGCCAGGTCGGCAGCAGGAAGCGCAGCGGGTTAGAGGCCCAATCATAGGGATACTGGTCGCCGTGCACGTCGACGCCACGCGTGCGGGCGGCGTCGATCGCCTTGAGAAGGCGATCGGCCTGGCCCCAGCTGTCGGTCCCGGACAGCTTCATGTGGGCGATCTGCACATGGACGCCGCAATGCTCGCCGACGTCGATTGCTTCGGCGACGGCCTCATGAACGCCATGGGATTCGTCGCGGATGTGGGAGGAGTAGCGTGCGCCGTGGGCCTTCAGTACGCGGCCCAAGGCGCGCAGCTCGTCGCGCTCGCTAAAACAACCCGGCGCGGTGAACAGGCCGGAAGAAAGGCCGAGCGCGCCGGCCTCCAGCCCCTCGGTCAGCATTTGCTGCATGTGGCGCAGCTCCGCCTCCCGCGGCGCGCGGTTTTCCATGCCCATCGCCATCAGGCGGAGCGTGTTGTGGCCGACCTGCATCACCGTGTTCACCGCAATGTCGGGCCAGCTGTCCATGTAGCGAGCAAAGTCGGTTGCCTCGAACGTCAGCCAGGGGGCGCTGCCCGACAGATACTGGCGCAGCGCGTCGACCTTGCCGGGCAGTGCCGGCGCGACGGAAAAGCCGCAATTGCCGACCACCTCGGTCGTCACCCCCTGGCGGATCTTGCACTCGGCCTTCCGGTTGAGTGGCAGAGTGAAGTCGGAATGGGTGTGGATGTCGATGAAGCCTGGGGCTACCACGCAGCCATGGCCGTCGATGACGCGATCGGCGCTCTCCGCCCGGTTCGCCTCGATAGCGGCGATGCGGCCGGCGCGGATCGCCACGTCCGCCGCGCGGCCCGGCGCACCGGTGCCATCGATCACCTGGCCGCCCCTGATCAAGATGTCGTCCATCGCCACCTCCGTCGCGAGTGCCAGTCTAAGCCGACATCCCCAGATGGCCGACAGGATCGGCCGTCCACATCAGAGAATAGGTTTGCCCCTAAGTGGCGGCAACGCCGGAAGCCTGTGTCGCCACCGTCAACAGAGCGGCTCGACGCGGCGGAAGTAGGTTGCCACCGCCCCCGCGCGCTGAGTAGTTTTTGTCGGGCTTCGGCGGCTTGCTCTTCGGCGCTTCGGTGCTGTGCTCTTTGGCATTGGGGCTATCAGGGAACAGGCGCACTGCGGTCTCAGGCAGCCACCAGTTCAATTTAGAGCCCCGCCTTTGTGCCCCCGAACCACCGTGCAAAGCTTCTCGACAATTTCCGACGGGCTGTCGGTACCCTCCGCGTAAGTGCCCGTCTTGTTATGGATGACTTGCCAATATTGTTTCTCGTTTCCGAGGTTCAGTCTCGCGCTGAGTGCCCAATGCGGTTTCAGGATTGCCTCAGCGACTGACACCTTAGCAGCCTCAGTTGGATCTTGATGCCCGGCCCAGGTAATCCCCTTGCAGGATGGGTTCCTAAAGAACTCAGACAGCATCTTGTTCTCAAATTGTTGAGAGCCTTGGGCGGCATTGGTCATGGTGCAAGCCATCACCGTCGGCATCATTTCGTTGCAGGACGGAATGGAGTCGCATCCCAATT
>Ga0308309_10000888_pt1 | contig 17974 bp, 14 predicted proteins | sample HubBroMetageWFT5_FD_192491 | JGI IMG/M metagenome (GOLD analysis project Ga0308309, IMG submission 192491) | Warmed and freeze-thawed soil microbial communities from the Hubbard Brook experimental Forest, New Hampshire - Hubbard Brook CCASE Soil... | ecosystem: Environmental > Terrestrial >...
TCTCGGATTAGCATCGCGCCGATCGAGAAAAACACGATTAGGATTGCGATTCCGAGGAGAGTCTGGCCCATTGCCGGATACCTCATCGCTTGAAATGGAGTAAGAAAAGCCCTAGGGTTGCTGGCGGGAGCACTGCGAAAAAGAGGATCCCAGAAGCTAACGCGAACACAAGCCCCAGAATGCGTATTTGCTTTCGAGGCAGGACCACGGTTTCGGGGGTCTCAGCGGTTTCTCGAAGCTGGGGCCACCAAAGCAAATACTTGCCCCGGTCTGGCCGCAAAACCATGAGCACGCTGTTGGCAAACCACCAGCCGATCACCGCATCTGCGGCTAGGAGTACCAGCCAGACTTTCATAGGCGCTCATTTTATACCCATCAGGGGAGCACTTCACCGCGACGTCCACCCCCCGCAGTGGACGACTCGCTGCGCTGGTCTGGACGGCCGAGGCGGCCGTCCCCACATAAGCCCGTCCCACGTGAACCTGTCCCCATGTGAACACTTGCTACGCTTGGCGACTTCGCTTTAAGAGGAAGTAGGCTGCGGTTAGGGCGGTGAAGAAGACTAGGCCTCCTACTGCGTTTATGCGGGTGGCGAAGAGAGTGTGGAGGACTGCGATCGTGGCCAGGATGAAGCCTAGAACCGATCCCCACATACCCAGCGGAGAGCGCATCGGCAGGGCGGCGACCTGTTGCGGAGTCAGGCTGCGGCGGAAACTTACGTGGGCTGCCAGCGAGATGACCCAGGAGAGGATCAGGCCGGAGAATGCCGCTCCCATGATGTAGAGGAAGGCTCGTTGCGCGGCCCAGTGTTCGATGATGAGCGCGGATACGATTCCGTAGGAAGAGACTAGCAGCGCGAGGCGGGGCGAGCCGGAGGCGTTTAGTTTGCCGAGGCTTGCGGGGGCCCATCCGGTGCGGCCCATGGAAAAAAGCAGGCGGGAGGCTACGTAGAGTTTGGCGTTGGCTCCGGAGAGCGCGGCGGTCAGGACTACGAAGTTCATTAGGAAGGCGGCGGCTGGAACTTTGGCTAGGCGAAGCACGCTGACGAATGGACTTTCCGAGACTCCGGCGTGGTTCCAGGGCATGACGCCGACTAAGACGATGATCGCGGCTAGGTAGAGTCCGGCCAGCAGAAAGAATGTCAGGCGCGCGGCGCGGGGGATGTCTTTTGAGGAACGGGATTCGCCGGTGGTTACGGCCAGCATCTCAACGCCACCGAAGGCGTAGATGGCGAAGAAGACTGCGAGCAGCGGAGCGATCGGGCCTTTGGGCAGGAATCCGCCTTGGGCGGTGAATTGCGGAGCCACGCGGCCGGTGACCAGCAGCGCCGTGCCAGCGAGGATGAAGAGCACGATGGTGGAGAACTTGATCATGGCGAACCAGAATTCGAAGCGTCCGAAGGCGCGCACGCTGCGCAGGTTGACTAGAACCAGCAGGGCCGAGAAGACGAAGACCCAAACTACTCCGGGGACGGCTGGGAGCCAATAAGACATGTAGGTGGCGGAGGCGGTGAGTTCGGCTCCGATGGAGAAAGCGATGGAGGCCCAGTATCCGGCGCGGCAGAGAAATCCCAGGTAGGGATCGAGGTAGAGCTCGCCGTAGACGCCGAATGATCCAGCGGCGGGGTGCACGCTGGCTAGTTCGCCGAGGGCCATGGCGACGGTGTAGGCGATGAAGGCGGCTACCAGGTAGCTGAGGATTACGCTGGGGCCGGCGATCTCGAGGGCGGCGGCGGAGCCTAACAGAAGGCCGGTGCCGATGGAGCCGCCGACGGCGACCATGGTCATTTGGCCGACGGAGAGTTGATGGTGGAGACCTTGTTCGTGGACCAGGTCTTGGGGTTGAGGCATGGGGCACGATAGCAAAACAAGTGGTCAGTGGCCAGTGGTCAGTGGTCAGTGCGAACGATTCGATTTTTCTGGCAACTGATCACTGATCACTGACCACTGGGGTTTCGGTGACTTTCGTAATCGGGGGCGGGGCTTACGGATTGCTGGGGGTGAGAGTGGCTCCTAGAATCGAGGGAGCAGTACTCTGCCTAAAACTTACCCGATGCCCGAGATTACAAAACGTCCGGACCGAGCCGAACTGGCCAAGCGCATTGAGCGCGCCGAAAAGCTACTGCAAAAGGGGAAAGCCGCTGAGGCGCTGGAAGAATACCTGGTGGCTCTGCGCGACGATCCCGAGAACGATACGGCGCGGCAACTGGCGGCCGATTTGTGTTTGTCACAGAACCGGACACTCGATGCCGTGAATCTGCTGGGGGAATTGTTTGAGCGGCAGGTGAATGGTGGAGACGCTACGCGGGCCAGTCTGACCTATAAGAAGCTGGCGCGGCATGGGAGCCCGACTTGGGAGCAGAAATTCCGCTTTGGGCAATTGCTGGAAGGATCGAACAAGAAACTGGCCGTCGGCACTTATGAATCTGCGCTGAGCGATTTGGCGAAGCTGGAAAACAAGAAAGGCGCGATGGAGGTGCTGGCGCGCGTGGTGGCGCTGGAGCCGGTTCAGGCGAATTTCTTGCGGGTCGCGGAATTATCGTCGGAGCTGGGCGATAGCAAGGCTGCGGCGGGAGCGTTCAAGCGGGTCGCGCAGCTGGCTGCGACGGCGGGCGGCGATCCGGCGCAATGGTATGAGCGGGCTTACGAGGAAGATTCTTCGGACGAAGACATCACGCTGGCCTATGGCAAGAGCCTGCTGGGGCAGGGGCAGGTGGGAGCTGCGATCTTTATTCTTGAGGCGCAGGTGAACGCGGGGAAAAATTCGCCGCAGCTGCGGGAAATTTACGCGGAGGCTTTGCTGGCGGCGGGGCGCTATGCGGAGGCAGAGCCGCTGGTGTGGCAGCTGTTTGAGCAGAATCCTAACCGGATGCCGCAGGTGACGGCGCTGATTGGACAGCTGGCGGACGCGGATCAGGACGAGGCTGCGGTATCGCTGGCACGGAAGCTGGGGCAATTCCAGGCGAAGAAAGGCGAGCGGCGGCAGTTTGTGGCGGTGATGCAAGAGGTAACGGCGGCGCGGAAGGCGTCGCCGGAAATGCTGGAGTTTCTGGGCGAGCTGTTTAACGCTTCGAACCGAGAAGGTGATTACTGCCAGACTCTGCTGAAGCTTTTTGATGTGTATTGCGGGACGGGAGATTTTGCGAAGGCGGCGGAGTGCCTGGACCGGGCGGCGGAAGTGGATCCTTATGAGCCCGGCCACAAGAAACGGCTGGAGATGTTGAACGGGAAGGTCGACGATAGCAAGTTTAAGGCGATCGCGGCGCGGTTTACGCAGAGCAACACGGCGGTGGAGTCGTCGCAGACGCAGGAGGCGACGCTGGGGGCTTCCACGCTGCAGGATCTGATGCTGCAGGCGGAAATCCTGGTGCAGTACGGAATGCGGAATAAAGCGGTCGAAAGGCTGCAGAGAATTCAAGAACTGTTTCCGCGGGAAGAAGAACGCAACGAGGATCTGCAGCGGCTGTATCTGGCGGCGGGAATGACGCCGAGCTATGCGGGGTCGACGCCGCTGCCGACAGCGGCTGCGGCGGGGGTTCCGGCACCCGCTGTGGCGGCAGCAGCACCGGCGCCCGATCCGGCGGCGGAGATGCGCAACGTCACCCGAGTGGCGGAGATCACGCGGAAGCTTTATCACCAGGCTACGGCTCCGGCGGTGTTGACGACGGCGGTCAACGAGATTGGCGGGCACTGGGAGATATCGCGCTGTGTGGCTTTGATGCGGACCCCTGGTTCGCCGCCGACGGCAGTGCAGGAGTTCTGCGGGCGGGGAGTGAAGGCGGGCAGTTCGGGGGCGATCAAGGAAGTGCTGTGCGCGCTGCAGGATATGGGTTCGACGGAGCCGATCATTATTGCGGACGCACAAAAGAGTCCGGAGCTGAAGACTGCGCACAAGTCGCTGGCGGAGCTGGGAACGTCGGCGATACTGGCGTTGCCGCTTAGCAATGGCGAGGATTCAGTCGGCGTGCTGGCGCTGTTGCACAACAAGCCGCGGACCTGGCCTCATACCGATGCAGTGGTGCTGAAGACGCTGGCTGATCAGATGGTGATTGCGCTGAATAACGCTGGTTTGCGGCGGCTGGTGAAGAATCTTTCGGTGACGGAAGAAAAATCGGGGCTGCTGAAGCGGGGATCTTATCTTGATTTGCTTTTGGCTGAGAGCAAACGGGCGGTGCAGAATGCCGCGGCGCTTTCGGTGCTGCTGATGCAGTTCGGCCGGAGCGCGGCGCTGGTCAAGGAATATGGCGAGGCTGCGGTGGAAGGCGCGATGGAAAAGATTGGGCAACAGTTTGCCGCGAACATCCGGACTAATGATTTGGCGTTCCGCTATGACACAACCACCATCGCGATCATTCTGGGAGATACGGCGGAGAAGGAAGCGATGATGGCTGTCGAGAAATTGCGCAAGATCATCGCAGGAGTGCAGTTGCCGGCAAAAGATGGGGCGGCGAAAGGCCACGCCATGGAATTCTCGGCGGGGCTGGCTGAAGCGGTGGTGAAAGAGAGCTACGATCCGGTGGACATTGTTACGGAAGTGATCAACCGGGCCGAGCACGCGCTGCATACTTCGCTGGGGCAGGGGCATGGGAAGATTGTGGCGCTCGGGGCGGCACGGGCCGCGGGAGCTGTGGCGTAGGCAGTTTCGCCCCATACTGTCGCTTGCGCGGATCAGATTCAGCCTATAATTGCGGGCGAAGAGTCGTTGCGATGAGTCGTTCGCAAAAAGCGCTGATCTGTGTTGTTCCTGCCCTCGCTATTTCGTTGGGCGTTTTCCTTGTGAATTCTTTTAACCGGGAGCCTTCGGGATACGTAGCTGTGTACGACGCTGTGGCTATGTGGATGTTGTCTTTGCTTGTGCTTTTAGTGGGAATCGTCTTGTTAGTCTTTCGGCGGACGCGATTCTCTGGGTGGGTGGTGGCTGCCGCTGCATTTCTCATCCCCATTGTTTTCTTCGTTGGCGTCAAAGTTACCGAAGCAGCTGGCCTTAACCGCTGGTTGAATGCTCCCTTGATACATTTTGGACCGGACGTTCGCCACAGTCTGATTGTGTATTACAAGACCGGCATTTCGAACACGGAGATCTCGGATTTTCAGGATGTGCAGCTCTACCAAGGCAGGCCGGACGGCCACGGGAAAGATTTCAAGCCGGGCATAAGGACGTTTCTTCGTCTTATTCCCGACCAAGCTCACGGACACTACGGCTTTGCCCTCGATTTAGATTCAGGGATGAGGCCCGACCAGCGCGAGTCGCTCATCTCCTCTCTCTCTAGTTCGCCGCTCGTGTTTAAGGTGTATCGCGGGGTAGCACCGAACTCAATTCCCGATCCGGCGCCAGCCACGCCACTGCCCGGGAAGCCGGTAGTGGGCTACTTCTACCGGGAAGCCTCCGCAGTAGGAAAATCTGCACACCCGCTGCTACACTAACGAGTTTAACTATTCATTTGATCCGCTCTGAGTAGCAGGTCCGTCAGGAAAATCATGTTGAAGACGGGTGATATCGCGATTGTCAGCGGGGCGCGCACGCCTTTTGGGCGCTATTGCGGGAAGTTGAAAGATTTTACGGCGCAGGAGTTGGGCGCGGTTGCTGCGAAGGGCGCGATGGAGCGGGCCGGAGTTGATGCGAAGGAATTTGATCACGTGGTGTTTGGCAATGCGCAGCAGACTTCGGGCGATGCTTTGTACGGGGCGCGGCACGTGGGGTTGCGGGCGGGGTTGCCGATTGAGACTCCGGCGCTGACGGTGAACCGGCTGTGCGGGTCGGGGATGCAGTCGATTGTGTCGGCGGCGCAGATGATTATGGTCGACGAGGCGAAGATTGTGCTAGCGGGCGGGATGGAGGCCATGTCGCAGGCTCCGTTTGTGATTCGCGGGCGAGATGGATTTACTTTGGCTCCGGGCGGGAAGATGGAAGATTCGCTGATGGTGGCGCTGCTGGATAGCTATTGCGGGTCGTACATGGCGAATACGGCGGAGCTTTACGGTTCGGAACATGGCATTACGCGGGAGATGCAGGACGAGTTTGCGCTGCGGTCGCAGCAGAAAGCCGACGCGGCTTATAAAGAAGGACGCATTCAGGAGGAGTTGGTTCCGGTTCCGCTGAAGAATTCGAAGGGTGAGGCTACCGGGGAATCGTTTACGGAAGATGATCATCGGAGGCCGCAGACTACCTTGGAAGGTCTGGCGAAGTTGAAGACTGCGTTCGGCCGGAGTGGGACGGTGACTGCGGGGAACGCTAGCGGGATTGTGGATGGAGCGGCGGCGGTGGTGTTGATGTCGATGGAGGAAGCGCGTAAGCGGAATCTGATGCCGCTGGGACGGATTGTCAGCTGGGGAATTGCTGGAGTTGAGCCGAAGGTGATGGGGCGGGGTCCGGTGCCGGCTACTAAGATTGCTTTGCAGAAGGCTGGGCTTTCTTTGGACTACATTGATTTGATTGAAGTGAATGAGGCGTTTGCGGCGCAGTATTTGGGCGTCGAAAAAGAATTGGGTCTGGATCGTGAGAAAGTGAATGTGAATGGCGGAGCGATTGCTTTGGGACATCCGCTGGGGGCGACTGGGACTCGGCTGGTAATTACCTTGCTGTATGAGTTGCGGCGGCGGAAGAAGAAGTATGGGCTGGCTACGGCTTGCATTGGCGGCGGGCAGGGGATTGCGATGATTGTGGAGACGCTGCTGAATTTTTAGGCATGGAAAATCCATTCTCGCCGAAGTTTGCGGTGGTTGTCGACTGATGCCGCGGAAGCTGAATCAGGTTATGACTTCAACCGGTCGACTAAAGCGCTCCTGTTTCTGTGCAGTCGTAGCGGTGATCGCGAGCGCGGGAGCGGTTCTCATTGTTGGGTTTTCGGAAAATCAAGCGAACGGCATGAGTTCGGGTAGATCTGGACTCTTTCTTGATCTTCTGGGGATACCGCTCGCTCCGGGTTGGTTCATGACTAAGGGATTGTTTGAGAAAGCGGGGAACCTTTCTTCGCTAGATCAGATTGTGGTCCCCGCTCTTCTCGCTGCACTTATCAGTGCTGCGATTGATACGGGCTTAATCTTTATGGGCTGGGAACTTTACCGAAAGATGACGCGAATATCGGATTCGGATACATTGCACACTAATTAGGTGATTGGAAATGGAAATCAGGAAAGTCGGCGTTCTCGGTTGCGGCTTAATGGGGTCTGGCATTGCGCAGGTCTGCGCCACGGCTGGGTTCGATGTGACTGTGCTGGAAGTGGAGCAGAGGTTTCTGGATAAGGGGTTTGCCGGGATCGAGAAATCTTTGGCTAAGTTTGCCGAGCGGCCCGTGGAGAAGGGCGGAATTACGGCGGCGCAGAAGGATGCGATCCGGGCGCGGCTTAGGGGGACTACCAACAAGGCCGACCTGGCTGATTGCGACATTGTTATTGAGGCCATCATCGAGAATGTGGATGAGAAGAAGAAGATGTATGCGTCGATTGATGGGGTGGTGAAGAAAGACGCGATCTTTGCTTCGAATACTTCTTCGATTTCGGTTACTGAGCTTTTGACTTCGGTGAAGCGGCCGGAGCGGTTTGTTGGGCTGCACTTTTTTAATCCGGTGCCGCTGATGAAGCTGGTGGAGGTCGTGCGGACGATTGCTACTGCCGACGATGTTTACCAGACGGCTTACGAGTTTGGGAAAAAATTGGGCAAGGTTCCGGTGCGGACTTCGGACAAGACCGGTTTCATTGTGAACCGGCTGCTGGTGCCTTATTTGCTGGATGCGATCCGGGCTTATGAGGAAGGTGTGGGGTCGATTGAAGATATTGATAATGCGATGAAGCTGGGGTGCGGGTATCCCATGGGGCCGTTTACTTTGTTGGATTTTGTGGGGCTCGATACTACTTATTACATTACTCAGGTGATGTTTGAAGAGTTCAAGGAGCGGCGGTTCGCTTCGCCTCCGCTGCTGAAGCGGCTGGTCATGGCGGGGTGGTACGGGAAGAAAACGGGTAAAGGGTTTTACGATTATTCGGATCCGAATAATCCGAAGGAGCATAAGCTGTAGAGCGATTTTGTGCGTTGGCGGAACGGCGAGCTAAATCTAGACGGAGATCCCTCGCTCCGCCTGAAAAGCGGCTGCGCTCGGGATGACGCCAATCATTTTGGGATTTACAAGAATATGGAGAAACGCAGAAAAACCGACTTGATGCCGGATGAGGGCAATCCACAGGATGTGGCAATCTATCGGCGGGCGTGGCGGAGTTATGTGGCGCGGCGGAACCTGGTGGTGGTGCTGTTTCTCAGTTTTATATTTCTGGGCTTCATGCTTGGGAAGCTGAAGCTGGGAGAGCCGGCTGACTCGGCGATTTTGGTGGGCTGGATTGTCGTCTACCTGGCTGGTGCGTGGTGGCTTACGGAGTGGAAATGTCCACGGTGCGGGAAGGTGTTTGGGCATCGGTTGTGGACGCAGAGCTGCATCAGTTGCGATTTGAGCAAGGATGACGTGGCGGCGGTGGCGAAGAGGAAGAGCTAGGAAAAGGCTTTGCCACGGATTTGCACGGATTCGCACATGGATCTTGAGTCTTTCTTCACGGAGTCACAGAGAAGTTCGAGTGGCTGAGGCGAGCATTCCGGCGCTGCCAGCAAGTTGCATAGGTCCTTCGCTTCGCTAAGGATGACAACACTTGGCTTGAGTAACGTTTTGAAATCCATTTCAGTCAGCTGGAATTCGCGGTGGGTTTGAACCTATGAACTTCGAAAATATTCTTCTGGAAAAGAAAAACTCGATTGCTTACGTCACTGTGAACCGGCCGAAGGTTTTGAACGCACTCAACATGGCCACCATGGAGGAGTTGCGGGCGGCGTTTCATGAGATCAAGAATGATGCTTCCATTCGCGTTGTTATTTTTACCGGGACGGGCGAGAAGGCATTTATTGCCGGAGCGGACATTGGTGAATTGGCCAAGAACGACGCGGTTTCTGGCAAGGAGTACACGCATCGCGGGCAGAACGTGCTTAATCTGATTGAGAATCTGGGCAAGCCGGTGATTGCTTGCATCAACGGATTTGCTTTGGGTGGCGGATGCGAGATTGCTTTGGCTTGCACCATGCGGCTGGCTAGTGAGAATGCCAAGCTGGGGCAACCGGAGGTGAAGCTGGGGATTATTCCGGGCTATGGCGGGACGCAGCGGCTGCCGCGGCTCGTGGGTAAGGGCATTGCGATGCAGATGGTGCTGGCGGGGGAACTGATTACGGCGCAGGAAGCGCATCGCATCGGGCTGGTGAATGAGGTTACGGTGGCGGCGGAATTGATTCCGCGGGCGGAGGCGATTGCGGCCAAGATTATCGCGAATGCTCCGCTAGCGGTGCAGTATGCGATGGAGGCGGTGAACAAGGGCATGGAGATGACTTTGAGCGAGGGATTGTATCTGGAGGCTGTTTTGTTCGGCGTGGCTTGCGCTACTGAGGACAAGAAGGAAGGGACTGCGGCTTTCTTGGAGAAGCGGGCGGCGGTGTTCAAGGGGAAGTAAAAGTCAAAGTCTTCACCACAGGGGTCACAGAGGGGCACAGGGTAAGTCCACCACGGAGGCGCTGAGTCACGGAGACGAAAGACAAGAAGGATTTCATGGTGGAGGCGCTTCCTGGGTCTGGTCTTCCCGCGCTCGAGGGCGCGCTTAGCGCTTTGGGCAAGCGCTTTGCTATCGTGGTTTCGCGGTTCAATGCTTTTATTACTGAGAGGCTTTTGCTTAGCGCCGTCGATGGGCTGGTGCGCTCTGGCGCTGTCAGGAAAGATATTGATCTGGTGCGGGTACCAGGGGCGTTTGAGATTCCGCTGGCGGCGCGGGCAATCGCGGAGACAGGGAAGTATGACGCGATTATTTGTCTTGGTTGTTTGCTGCGCGGGGATACGGCGCATTATGACGTGATCGTTAACGAAGTCACGCGGGGGATTGGGCAGTCGGCGCAGGAGACTGGGGTTCCACATGCTTTTGGGGTGCTTACGTGCGAGGACCTGGAGCAGGCTATTGATCGCGCTGGGCTGAAGATGGGAAACAAGGGGTTTGAGGCGGCGCTGGCGGCGGTAGAGATGGCTTCGCTGAAGCAAGCTATCGGCCATCAGCTATCAGCTGTCAGCAAAACCAAGATTCCTCCCCCTCGGCTTCGCTCGGAGCTCCGCCCTTCGGGCTCCGGCAGTGCCCCTCGGAATGATAAAGGTAGTCGGAGCGACAAAGCTAATCGAAACGACAAAGCCGCGAAAACTCAAAGCGCGAAGGCCAAGCGCAAATAGTCCGCCTCTCCAGTAAACTGGCAACTGACAACTGGCCACCGGCAACTTCCTTTATGGGTACTCGTCGTAAATCCCGCGAACTGGTTCTGCAGATGTTGTTTCAGGCGGACATGGGCAAGCAGACGGTGGATCATGTGCAGAGCACGTTTTGGGCGGAGCATGGCGGGACCAGCGCGGAGGTGCGGGGATTCGCGGAGGATTTGTTCCGGGTGGCTACCGATCGCGTGGCGGAGATCGACAAGTTGATTGAGCGCCATGCGGAGCACTGGCGCATGGAGCGCATGGCGGCGGTGGATCGCAATCTGCTGCGCGCGGGAGTGGCGGAGTTTCTGGGTTATCCGGAGACGCCGCGGGCAGTGGTGATCAATGAGGCGCTCGAGATTGCGAGAAAGTTCTCTAGTTTGGAATCGGTGCAGTTTGTTAATGGCGTACTGGACAGCGTGGCTAAGGATTTGGAGAAGACGGCGTAGGGCGGTCCGCTGCTCGGGCTGGCCGCTTTCATGTACGTCGCTGAGCTTTCATGTACGTCGCTGATCTGATGGCCGCAGCATGCAAAATCGTCACGCTTCCAGGCCCGAAGTCATAACGCGGCGCTGAAGCGCGCGAGAGCATGCGACCGGGCTTCGCCCAGGCCTGGACCCTTCGGTTTCCTCCTCGGCTTCGCTCGGGGCTTCGGCAGAACAGGGTAGGCTCGCGAGGCGCCCGTCCCCACATAATCCCGAGCTATCCCACGCTCCGCCCTTTCTCGAGTCCGACGGTCTTGGTCCCCCCTATTTAGTTACGAGACGATCCCTTCCCTGGCTTGCTAGGGTCGGATGGCGATCAGGTTGAGGGCGCAGTTGGAATCGGTAAAGCAGAAGCTGTTGGAAGAGTTGGCGAGGGGCGTGAAGGTGACCTCCATGCGGTCGAGGGATAGAGCCGTGTTGATTTCATGCAGCAGACCGTCGGAGCCGGCTACGTAGATGAGGGTACCGTCCACGGTCATGTCGGCAGAAAGCGGAGTTGCGTTGTTGACGAGCGGAATTTGGGAGGTGGAGCCGGTGTCGAAGTTATAGACCAGGACTCCGCTGTTGTTGCTGGCTACGATGTAGGCCTTGGTGGAATCGGGTGACAGGAAGAAATTGATGGGATTGAAAGAGCCCACGCCGAGATTGATGTGGATTGGCGGAAAGAATGTGGGCGGGTTGGTCGCGGGCTGGATTTCGGCGAGGGTAACTTGCTGCGGACAAAGCGTGGTGAGCGGTCCTATGGAAGAGTTGGTGGCGATGATGTCAATGCCGGTGTTGTCGACGCCAAAGAAAAAGTCGAGACTCTGGGTTGGCAGAGTAGGTTGAAGATTCGGGATGGTCGGATTTCCCATGGGAACGTTGCCTGCGGGCACCATCTTCAGGAAAATGGGCGCACTGGGAATGGCCCCAGCCGACAGAGCTGGGGTTACTGGAGAACTGTCGCAGGTGTTGTAGATAGCGAGAGTGCCGGGAGCGCCTCCGCCGGAGAGCAAGGCGAACGAGCCGGTGGAGTTGAAAACAATGGAAGAGGCCGGGGTCGGCAGAGCAATCGGTGGTTGCAAATATTGCAGCGTGGAATAGATATACAGAGTGTTGCCACCATCGCCGAGGATGAAGGTCTTCAAGCCGTCGGGCGAGAACGCCGCCGTGATTGCGCTATTGATGTTCAACGGTATTGCGGACGACGTGGCGCCGACGACGTAGACCTGATTGGGAGTGGAGACCGTATCGGAGAAGATGGCCTGGGTGCCATTATGCGAGACGCCGATGACCTTGCCGGTTACGAGCCCCATCCGGGTGCCGGGAGCGACCAGAGAGGAGAACGGATTTGAGCTGCCTCCGAGGCTGGCGGCAGCGATGCTGATCGCGCCGAATTCGCTGCCCATGTAGGCCCTGTCTCCGGGAAGATCGAACATCAATGAATTGGGCGGGCTGGGCAGCGGAGAAGCGCCACCTGGGAGGTTGACGCTGGTCGAGACATTATAAAGGCCCACATCGCACTGAATGTTGCTGTAACAGTCCTGACTGGTTGCGAGGACGCTGGTGGCGACCGCGGCACCAGTTACCAAACCAGAAATGGCGGTGACGGGATAAACCGGTTGCGGGACGTAGGGTGCGGGAACGCCCGATATATTCAGGGGGTAGCCGACGTTGCAGGTTGGAGGAGTGCAGGATGCCGAGATGGAGGCCACGCCGGGCTGGGAAGTCGCAATGGAGCAAGTTGTAGAGTTGGTGCCGCATGCCGTAGCGCCGGCGCCAGCGGCTATTGCGGCCGGCTCGGAAGAGACCCAAGTCAGCGAGGGTTTGGGCACGATGCAACCTTGCACGTCGACGGCGTAGGCGGTGACGGTTTGTGGCGTCCCTTTGTTGACCACAAAGCTGGTCTGGGTGCTGCTTTGCGAGCCGCTTACGTTGAGTTCGAGAGCAATGCACTGCACGGGACAGGTTTCGAAGTCGAAGGGCTGGCTGGAGATACCGGAAGCCGAGGCGATCACCTGGGATTGTCCAGGCGTGTTGGGTGATGCGGTTGCCTGATTGGTTGCTACGCCGTAGGTATTGTTGGTCACGATAGGGGTGATAGTGGCGACGCCGGCATTGCCCTGGCCCCAGCTAAAGGGTCCGACGGAGGCCGTAATATCGGTTCCCTGATTGTCAAACGCGGTGGCCTGCAGGGTGAGTATCTGGTTCTGCGAAAGGCAGGAATTAGTGGCCTTGAAGGGGAGTTGGCACGCCAGGGGAAGCGCGGTCTGGGTGGGGCAGGCGGGGGGCGGGGGATTCACCGGAGGAACTATGCTGACCTGAATGTTGGAGATGAAGGGATGAACGAACACCAGTGTGGGAGCGCTGGATGCTCCCCCGGAAGTAGCGGTGATTTCGGCTGTGCCGATGCCTCCGGGACTACAAACTGTGTACAGAGGGGCGTTCCAAGTGCCGGCGCAGGCGGCGCCGTTGTTAGCGATGTCGACGACTCCGGGATTGCTTGAGGTGAAGGTGAAACTCGTCCGGATGCTTGAGTTGGATCCGTTCTGGGCACTGGCGGTGAACACAATGACGGTCCCCGTCTGCATGGAGAAAGAGGTGGGTGGATTCAGAGTGATTCGCGCCGCGAAGGGCGAGGGCCCAGGCGGCTTGGCGTGGCCGCCGCACGCCGGCAAGAGGAAGAGCAACGAAGTAGTAACGACGATCGACGACCACTGACTGAAACGCAACCTTCCCATGCATCCTCTCGTCGCCCGATGGTGGTATCCACGCAGGCGAACCGCTTTACTGGAATGGAAAACTTTTAGTGTAGAGAACGAAGACGGATTCAGCAAGCTGGCGCAACGACGTTGGTTGCGGTCTGGTAAGGAAGCGCGCGGCGCTTCCGGGTCCATCGCGAGACCAAAAGGCTCCGCTCAGGATGACAATCCAAATGCCGCGAACGTCGGGAGAAGCCGGCTTCGCCGAATCGCTCCGGTTCCGACTGTGGGATGCAAAAAGATGGGTTGACGATGTTTCGATTGACTTGCTATATTTAAAAGGTTCCGCGAGTTAACCCAGGCTTGCTGTGTGCTGTGAGTTCCGGCGGAGGTGTGCGGGAACTTGCGGCAGAGCTTTTGAGAAATACGTTTCCGGTTAGTAAGGTAGCGGAAACTTTCCTCGCTGAAACGTTCCTGCGCTGCCTTTCGCCCTATCACGAGGGCTGCTTGATCGCCTGAGTAAGGCGTGACGGTGGTCTGCGGAAGGATATGCAGGACAGAGCTGGCGATACGGAGCACCCCCGAGTTTTTTGCCGGGTGCCACCGTCGGCAGCAGAAATCTAAGTTGGGACCCAAGAATCTCTCTCCGTGATTCGTGTGCGGCGAGAAGCATGGCTGGGCGATTGTGCCTGCCAGCCCGGATCGCGCGATGAAGCGCCGGGAAGCTGATGATGCCGCGCGCTGCCTGTTTCGCAAGGGATGGATTCAGTGTGCGACTGCAGCAGGTGGCTGGGCGACCTTGTGTGAAACTTTAGCGCAGTAATTTAAGGAGTGGCGACGAGTGCCTACTTTCAATCAATTGGTGCGTGATGGGCGGAAGCGGCCGCGGTATAAGACGGCCAGTCCGGCGCTGCAGGGGTGTCCGCAGAAGCGCGGAGTTTGTACGCGCGTGTACACGCAGACGCCGAAGAAGCCGAACTCGGCGTTGCGCAAAGTGGCGCGCGTGCGGCTGACGAACGGGATTGAGGTTACAACTTACATCCCAGGCGTGGGCCACAATTTGCAGGAGCACTCGATTGTGCTGATTCGCGGCGGCCGCGTAAAGGATCTGCCGGGCGTGCGCTATCACGTGATTCGCGGGACGCTCGATGCGGTGGGAGTGGCTGGGCGGCAGCAGGGGCGGTCGAAATACGGAGCGAAGCGCGCGAAGAAGGGTTAAGAGCAGTGGCCAGTGGTCAGTGATTGGTGGCCAGTAAGAGCTCGAGCTAGAAGCTTAAGAGATTCAGGAGCTAAAGCGGAATGCCTCGTAAAGGACATACAGCAAAGCGGACCGTGCCAGCCGACGCCGTTTATGGCTCGAATCTGGTGACGAAGTTTATCAACTCGATGATGTGGCAGGGGAAGCGCTCGACCGCTGAGGGCATTTTTTATGAAGCCCTGACGAAGGTGCAGGAAAAAGGCGGCGACGAGGCTTTGAAGCTGTTCACCAAAGCTGTCGAGAACGCCAAGCCCTTGCTCGAAGTGAAGACTCGGCGTGTCGGTGGCGCCAACTACCAGGTGCCGGTGGAAGTGAATGCCGACCGGCGGACTTCGCTGGCGATCCGGTGGCTGCTGACTTATGCGCGCGGGCGGGCGGAGCGCGGGATGGTTGACAAGTTGAGCAATGAGTTGCTGGACGCGGCGAATGGAAAAGGCGCGGCCATCAAGAAGAAGGAAGATGTACACCGGATGGCGGAGGCTAATAAGGCTTTCGCGCACTACAGATGGTAGGGAAGCGCGCTAAACGCGCGATTTAGCATTCTCGCAAAGAACGCGACAATGTTTGCGCAGCGCGATCAGATCCTTCGCGAGACAAAAAGCGTCTCGCTCAGGATGACAAACAATTTCGGAGCCCAGAAAGAGTTAGAGAGTCGTGCCTAGAACAGTCCCATTAGAGCGCTGTAGGAATATCGGCATCATGGCGCACATCGATGCTGGGAAGACCACTACGACGGAGCGCATCCTGTTCTATACGGGAAAGACGCACCGTATCGGAGAGGTGCACGAAGGCACTGCGACCATGGACTGGATGGAGCAGGAGCAGGAGCGCGGCATTACGATTACGTCGGCGGCTACGACCTGCACCTGGCGCGACATTCGCATCAACATTATTGATACACCCGGCCACGTGGATTTCACTGCGGAAGTGGAGCGCTCGCTGCGCGTGCTCGATGGCGCTGTGGCCGTGTTTGATGCGGTTCATGGAGTGCAGCCGCAGTCAGAAAAAGTCTGGCGCCAGGCTGATAAGTACGGCGTTCCTCGAATTTGCTTTATTAATAAGATCGACAAGATGGGCGCGGATTTTGAGCACGCCGTCGATACCATCCGCAAGCGTTTAAGCGCGAAGCCGGTTGCGATTCAGATTCCCATCGGGCAGGAAGATAAGTTTAAGGGCGTCATCGATCTGATCAACATGAAGGCGATCGTGTGGCAGGATGACACGATGGGAGCCGAGTACGTCACTGAAGAAATTCCCACCGAGCTGAAAAAGAAAGCTGAAGCATTCCACGCACAACTGGTTGAGAGCATCGCCGAGAACGACGACGAAATCCTGCACAAATTTCTGGAAGGCGAAGAGATTACCGCGGATGAGCTGCGGGCTTCGCTGCGCAAATCGACGATTGCTTTGAAGGTGTTTCCGGTTGTCGTGGGGACGGCTTTCAAGAATAAAGGTGTGCAGCCGCTGCTGGATGCAGTCGTGGATTATTTGCCTTCGCCGCTCGATGTGCCGGAAACGCATGGGCTGAATCCGGACAACGGGGAGCAGATTTTTCGCAAGGCGGACGACAAGCAGCCGTTTTCGGCTTTGGCGTTCAAGATCATGGCTGATCCGTTTGTCGGCCAGTTGACGTTTATCCGCGTCTATTCCGGGCAGCTTAAGACCGGGGATTCCGTACTGAACACGGGGCGACGACGGAGTGAGCGCATCGGTCGGCTGCTGAAGATGCACGCCAACAAACGCGAAGAGATTAGCGAGATTCTGGCGGGCGACATTTGCGCGGCAGTCGGACTGAAGGGCGTCAGCACGGGCGATACGATCTGCAATGAAGATCATCCCATTGCGCTCGAGAATATTACGTTTGCGGTTCCCGTGATTTCGGTTGCGGTTGAGCCTAAGACGAAAGCCGATCAAGAAAAAATGGGGATGGCGCTGGGGCGCCTGGCGCAGGAAGATCCTACCTTTAAAGTTCACACCGATCCTGACAGTGGACAGACCATCATCAGCGGCATGGGCGAGTTGCATCTCGAGATCATCGTTGACCGCATGATGCGTGAGTATAAAGTTGAGGCGAACGTCGGCAAGCCGCAGGTGGCTTATCGCGAGACCATTCGCAAACACTCCGAAGCAGAAGGCAAGTACATCCGGCAGACCGGCGGGCGCGGTCAGTATGGGCACGCGAAGATCAAGCTGGATCCGCAACCAGCCGGGACTGGGTACGAATTCGTTAACGACATTGTGGGCGGCTCGGTGCCGAAAGAATTCATCAAGCCGATCGATCAGGGAATTCAGGAAGCGCTCGAAGGCGGGATTCTTGCGGGCTATCCCATGGTCGATGTGAAGGCTACGCTGTACGACGGCAGCTATCACGATGTCGATTCAAACGAAATGGCGTTCAAGATTGCCGGGTCGATGGCGTTCAAGGAAGCGGCGCGGAAGGCTTCTCCGGTGCTGTTGGAGCCGGTGATGGCGGTTGAAGTAGTGACTCCTGAAGACTACGCCGGCGTGATCATGGGCGATCTGAGTTCGCGGCGTGGGCGCATTGAAGGCATGGAGCATCGCGCTGGATCGCAGGTGATCAAGGCGATTGTTCCTTTGGCAGAGATGTTTGGGTATGCGACGCACATGCGGTCGTCAACGCAGGGGCGGGCTGAGTACTCGATGCATTTTGCGCGTTATGAGGAGGCTCCGCGGTCTGTGGCGGAGGAAATCATCGCTAAGGTGCAGGGGACCACGAAGTAGAGGCGCGGAGTTGGCGCGAAGAAATTAGAACAAAAGACGCGGGCGAGGGCGCCCGCGCCACATGGAGCAAGGAAATGGCGAAAGAGAAATTTGATCGGAGTAAGCCGCACTGCAACGTGGGAACGATTGGTCACATTGATCATGGCAAGACTACGTTGACGGCGGCGATCACCAAGGTGTTGTCGAAGCACAATCCGAAGAACACGTTCCGGTCGTTCGACTCGATCGATAACGCTCCGGAAGAGAAGGCGCGAGGGATTACGATTGCGACGGCGCACGTGGAGTATGAGACGGCGAACCGGCACTACGCGCACGTGGATTGCCCGGGGCACGCGGACTACATCAAGAACATGATTACGGGTGCGGCGCAGATGGATGGCGGCATTCTGGTGGTGGCAGCGACGGATGGTCCGATGCCGCAGACGCGCGAGCACGTGCTGCTGGCGCGGCAGGTGGGTGTGCCTTATCTGGTGGTGGCGCTGAATAAAGTGGATGCGGTGGACGACCCGGAACTGCTGGAACTGGTCGAACTGGAAGTGCGGGAATTGCT
>Ga0308309_10000889_pt1 | contig 17970 bp, 14 predicted proteins | sample HubBroMetageWFT5_FD_192491 | JGI IMG/M metagenome (GOLD analysis project Ga0308309, IMG submission 192491) | Warmed and freeze-thawed soil microbial communities from the Hubbard Brook experimental Forest, New Hampshire - Hubbard Brook CCASE Soil... | ecosystem: Environmental > Terrestrial >...
TGGTGCATTTCGCGGCAGCGCTTCTGGGGAATACCGCTGGTGATTTTCTACTGCGACTCGTGCGGGAAGATCTTGAGGGACTTCGATGCGCTGCGCCATGTGCTTCCGTTTTTCGAGCACGAAGGGGCGGACGCTTGGTACACCCATACTGCCGAGGAGCTTTTGCCGCCGGGAACCAAGTGCGGTTCCTGTGGCGCAGCAAAATGGCGCAAGGAGAGCGACATTCTGGATGTGTGGTTCGAGTCCGGAACAAGCAATCTGGCGGTGCTGCAAAAGAGGGAAGGGAAGCCTCGCGCAGACGTTTACCTTGAGGGGCCGGACCAGTTTCGCGGATGGTTCCAAAGTTCACTAATGGTTGCGGTTGGCGTGGATGGCATGCGCCCCTACGATGAGGTGGTGACGCACGGCTGGACGCTGGATGAAAGCGGCAGGCCAATGTCGAAATCGCTTGGCAACGCCATGGAGCCGAAAGAAATATGCGAAAAGTGGGGCGCCGACCTGCTGCGCGTGTGGGTTTCGTCGCAGGATTACACCGCCGATGTGCGGTTGTCTGACGCGATGATGACGCAGCTTGCAGAAGCGTATCGCAAGATCCGCAATACCTTCCGGTTTGCGTTATCAAATCTCTTTGATTTCGATCCAGAGCGCGACCGGGTTCCAGACGCCGAGCTTTGGGAGATGGACGCGTGGATGCTGCGGCGTACCGGCGCGCTGGTGCGCGAGAGCCGCGAGTGGTACGCCAAGTTTGAGTTCCACCGCGTGTACCACGCGCTGCACGATTTCTGCACCGTGGATTTGAGCGCGTTTTATTTCGACGTGCTGAAGGACCGGCTGTACACGTTTGCGCCCAAGAGCGTTGGCCGGCGCTCGGCGCAGACGGCCATTTACAGGATCTCCGGCGCGATTGTTCGGCTGATCGCGCCGACTCTTGCGTTTACATCCGAAGAGGTGTGGAAACACCTGCCGCTTTCGAGTTCGAAAGCAGAAAGCGTGCATATGTCCGAGTTTCCAAAGGCTGAAATCCTGGAGGCTGCGTTCGATAAATCGCGCGCGGCGGATTGGGAACGGTTGCTTACAGTTCGCGAGGAAGTGCTGAAGGCGCTTGAACCTGCGCGTGCCGCTAAGACGATCTCCGGCGGTTTGGAAGCTCGCGTCACGCTGGTGGCCACGGGCGGGCTGGTGGATCTATTGCGCAATTATTCCGCGCAGCTTCCGGCGCTGTTCATTGTTTCGCAGGTGGAGATCACCGAGGGACACTTCGAAGGAGCTGCGCTGGCGACGGGACTCGAAGGGTTGCAAATCCGCATCGAGCGCGCCAAGGGCGCGAAGTGCGAACGCTGCTGGAATTACTCCACCCATGTTGGCGAGAACGCGGACTACCCGACGCTGTGCGAGCGATGCGTCGCGGCGCTTGCTGAAATCGACAGGGATGGCGGCCTGGCGACCGGGAGTGCCAAGGCTTGAAATCTCTTGCGCCGAGTTCAAGTTGGTACGCTTTGGGTTTTCTGGCGTTCGGAGCGCTTCTCGCCGATCAGTTCAGCAAGTATGTGATCGAGAAGCTGACGCCCACTGGGACGGTTCGCGTGATCATCCCGGGTTTGCTGAACGTGGTGCACACGAGGAACCCGGGGGTCGCTTTCGGACTGTTCGCCGATTCCGGCAAGCCATGGATGGCTCCCATGCTGATTCTATTTTCCGTTACGGTCATCGCGCTGCTCGTGTGGATGCTCGCGAGCGGCCGCGCGGGAGGCCGGCTGGCGCAGTGCGGGCTCGCTTTAATCTTGGGCGGTGCAATGGGAAACGCGCTGGACCGCGCTTTGCGGCACAGCGTGACCGACTTCATCGATTTTTATCTTGGCAGCCATCATTGGTATACATTCAACATTGCCGATTCAGCGATTGTGGTCGGCGCCGGGCTTGTGATTCTGGAACTGTTTCGCGATTGGCGGCATCCTACCCACGAGCGAGCCTAGTGATGCATCCGATTCTCTTCCATTTCGGCGGAATCAATATTTACTCCTACGGCGTGCTGGTGGCTACCGGCGTGCTGTTCGGCTTGTGGTACGCGCGCAAGCAAGCTCCCCGCGCGGGTCTGGATCCCGACAAAATCTGGAACATGGGGATCTACACGGTTCTGGCTGCGTTATTGCTGGCAAAAATCTGGCTGCTGCTAAGCGATTGGAGTTACTACGCAGCTAATCCGCGCGACATCTTCAGCATGACTACGTTTCAATCGGGCGGAACATTTTATGGCGGTGTCAGCGGTGCAGTGCTGACCATAGCTTTGTATTCGCATTTTCAAAAGATGCCGATCCTTTCGGTGTTGGACACCTGCGTGGCGGGATTACCGTTGGGCCACGCGATTGGCCGGTTAGGGTGCTTCGCGGCGGGATGTTGCTACGGCAAACCGACGAGTGTTCCGTGGGGCGTCACATTTACCAATCCAGCGGCGGAGCAGCTAGCGGGGACTCCGCTGGGGGTTCACCTGCATCCCACGCAGCTCTACGAGTCTGCAGCGGAATTTCTAAATTTTCTTATTCTCGTTTGGATCGGCAAGCGGCAACGTTTTACCGGGGAGATCATCGGCACGTATTTGATCCTGTATGGGACCGAGCGCGGCATCATCGAGTTCTTTCGAGGCGATCCGGGGCGCACCATGATGTTTCACGATACCGTTTCTCTGATGCAACTCTTCAGCGTGGTTTTGATCCTTACCGGTGTATTCCTTTGGTGGCGCGGGTCGAAGGGCGGACACCTACCTTCTGTTTCGGCTGCGCGCACTACGGTCGCGCGTTAGATGCTCCCCACTTCGAATCTGGAAGTCCCGCAGGCGCGGCCCATCTGAGATGCGCGACAATTCAGAATTCGAGCAAGACTCTTCTGGGCAGAACTCTTTTGCTGTGGACGAAAAGGTTGCGGGCCAGCGCCTGGACCGTTTTCTTGCCGCCAACTTTAGTGACATGAGCCGGACTCACCTCCAGACGCTGATAGACGAGGGGCGCGTGCTGGTGGATGGCGTTGCAAAAAAGCCGTCCTACCGGCTCGAATCTGGCGCAACGGTGGTGGTGAAGATCCCGCCCGCTCCCTTGCCCGGCGTGGAAGCGGAAAATATCGCACTCGATATTCTGTATGAGGATGCGGATCTGGCCGTGGTCAATAAACCCGCGGGAATGATCGTTCATCCCGGGGCGGGCGCCGACGCCGGCACTTTGGTTGCCGCGCTGTTGCACCGGTATGGCGGCAAAGGATTGTCCACAGTGGGCGGGCCTCTCCGCCCGGGGATTGTGCATCGTATCGATAAAGGGACTTCCGGTGCGTTACTGATTGCACGGACCGACATGGCTCACTTGAAGCTTGTGGAAGACTTTCGCGAGCGGCGGATTGAGAAGACATATGTGGCGCTGTTGCATGGGAAGCTGAAAGGCGAATCCGGCAGGATCGAGTTGCCGATTGCTCGCGATCTTCGACGCCGGTCGCGGATGACCGCGCGCCGCCGAGAGGGCCGCGAAGCGCGCACGGATTGGCGATTGCGTTTGCGGGCCGGCAATTATTTGTTCATCGAAGCGGACTTGTACACCGGCAGGACGCACCAAATCCGCGTACATTTTTCGGCGCTCGGATGCCCGGTGGTGGGCGACACAGTGTATGGGGCTCCACGGCGCGAGCGCGTCGGCGCTGGGACCCTGCCTGAGATGGAGAGGAATTTCCTGCACGCCGCGAGAATTGCGTTTATCCATCCAAAGTCCGGCAAGAGAATTGAATGCCGCGCTCCACTTTCGCCGGAATTGGTGTCTTATCTTCAGGTAGTAGGCCGCGCGACGAATGCGGATCCTGGGGCGATTGACGCTGCCTTGCGGGGGTTTCTATAATCAATCCAATGAAAACATCCGTCTTTTTACTGATGACAATACTGGGTGGCGTATCCGTGATATGTACGCAGGCGCAGCAGCCCGCTCCGTCTCCGGCGCCTGCCCGGCCGGACTGGAGCGCTCCGGCTTCGCAGGCGCCGGAACCCGGGCAGCAGCCTCAGCCAAAACAAGAGGCTGGTGATGCGGGGAAGGGCGGACAGAAAAAAACACCCCCCATCGTTTCTACCACCGGGCTGGTGCATCTGGTCGCTACGGTCACCGACCGGCGTCACAATTTCGTGACCGACCTAGAGCAGAGCGATTTTAAGATTCTGGAGGACAACACGCCGCAGGATATCCGTTTCTTCGGGAGAGAAACCGATCTGCCCCTGCGCATCGCGGTGCTGCTGGATACTTCCAACAGCATCCGGCCACGCCTGCCGTTCGAACAGGATGCTGCAATCGATTTTCTGGACAGTGTGATTCGACGCAATAAAGACATGGCTTTTCTGATGACCTTCGACAACGAACCGGAGGTCATTCAGGATTACACGGGCGATCTTGCGCTGCTGACATCCGCGATCCGTAGGCAACGCGCGGGAGGAGGAACGGCGCTGAACGACGCGATCTATCGGGCGTCCGAGAAACTGGTGAGCCCTCCGTTGCCCAAGGGGCCGAATCCGGAGATTCGTCTGGTGCTGGTGGTGATTAGCGATGGCCAGGCCACTCTGAGCGACCACGCGCTCAGCGAAGCAGTCGAGTCCGCGATTCGAGCCGAGGCGGTGATCTATGCCATTAGTACGAACACAGATTGGCTCGCTATCAGCGGGGATAAGCCGCACAAGATGCATATCGAAGGCGGAGACAAAGTGCTGGAGGAATTCGCGGACCAAAGTGGTGGCCGCGTTTTTTATCCGTACAAAGTCGAGGATCTTGCGCAGTCGTTCGTGGATATCGGGGCGGAATTGCGCAGCCAGTATTTCATCGCGTATTCGCCGAAAAATTCCGAGGTAGACGGCAAGTACCGGAAGATTCAAGTTCAAACAGACCGGAAGGGTATGGCCGTCCGGACCCGCAAAGGCTACTACTCAGTTGCCGCGCCATCCGGTGGAAAATAGCTCTTCACGGCGTCCCTTCTGAACCTCGTTGCTTGTGCGATCTTTCGCCTACTTGAAGGGTGCGTAGTAACCTCTGCGTGTGAGAACTTTGACGTCTGGATGGGTGACTTCCACTTTGATTTTCCGGAAGGTTCCGTCGCGTTTCTCGTTGGTTGGATAGTAGCCGATTACATACTGCAAGCGAAGCTCCTCTGAGATTTCGTCAAATGCTTTCTCCAGTGTCTTCTCGTTGTGAACGTTGATTACGCGTCCACCGGTATCATCGGCCACTTTTCTAGCGACTCCAGGCCCCACGCCAAATGTTGCACCGGGATCTGAGATCAAAAGCACGTGGATCACTCCGTCGGCTCGTTGGCAGGCCTCGACCGCATCTTGAAGTCTTAGCTTGCTGCCAGTGTCCTCCATATCGCTCATCACGATCACGGCCTTGCGTCCCGCTTCGGTTGCTAGTTCGTCGTGACATGCCAGATAGATCGCGTCGTAAAGATCGGTTCCCCCGGCGTTGTTTCCCTGGGGAATAGTGCCAGGGGTGACCACCCCGCCTCCTCCCACGGAATTGACGGACGCGCGACGAATCGCGCGTTCCAGAACATTCGTGTCCTGAGTAAAGTCTGCCAGCAGGTCCACGTCGAAGTCGAAAGTAATGACCATGGCTTCGTCCTTCTTGCGCATCACTTCCCGCAGAAAACGCGAGGCCGTGTCCTGTTCCGCGCCGATGACGCGTTCCATGCTGCCGCTCGTATCGATCAGCAAGCCGAGCGTGATGGGCATGTTTACTTCCTTCGAAAAGAAGGAAATTTTTTGCTCCTGGGCGTCTTCGAAGACTTTGAAATCGGTTTGGGCAAGATCGGAGACGATCTCGTGGCCTTTCCCGCGGACGGTGGCGAAGACGTTGACCACGGTGGTCTGAACTTGCAAGGGTTGCTGCGATTGCGTGGGCTTCTGTTGGTCCTGCTGCGCATGCAGCGCGCTTGGCAAGGAAGCCGACCAAGCGTTTTGCTTGGCGGACCAGGCAGGGTCCAGCCCCAGGTAGGTTGCCAAGGCCGTGATGAAAAAGCCTGCCACGAGGCGGGTCAGCCGCATTGTATAATCTCTCCAGGTAAATCGCGCTACGTACGATGCAATTCGAGCGCAGACGGATGTTCGTTTGGTACCGCCGCTCGCGAGATTTTGGCCGATACCAGAACTGTCCGAGGGCCGGTTAGCATTCTAGAGCGCCTGGCGACGGGCGCGAATCGAGACACGCCGATGACGCGAATCGTTTTGCCGCTAGCCATTGTATTACTTCTTTGCGTTCCCGCGTATGCGCAACAACCCATTCAACCCGGGACACCGCAGCAGGATTCGCAGGCGCCTACTCACGCTACCCCGGCGCAACCGGGCCAGCCCGCCCAGCCCCCGCGAACGCCGCAAGCTGCCCAGAGCACGGCTCCGCAAGGGCAAGCCCCCGCACAGCAAGGAGAAACTCGTAACCGCATCACAGCAAGAACGGAACTTGTCATTGTGCCGGTCACGGTGAAGAACGGCGACGGGCAGCTTGTGGGTGATCTTCAGCGTGACGAGTTCCGGGTTTTTTCCGACGGAGTGGAACAGCAGATCGTACTATTCGATTCGCAACCATACCCGCTTTCGGCTGTGGTTCTAATCGACAACGATCTTGCGGAAAAACAAGCGGACCAAGTCAAGAAAAGCCTGGACGCGATTGCCGCCGGATTCGGTCCGGCGGACGAAGTAGCCCTGATGACCTACGCTGAATTCCCGGAGACGGTGGCCGATTTTTCCTTCAGCAATGACAAGCTTTTCACCGCGCTGAAACGTCTGGATCTCAGTTCGCACAGCACGACAATTATCAACGATCCTACGACAGCCGGGCCGATCATTAATGGGCAGACACAGCCGGATGGCACCGGAACCACCGGGATGGGCGGTGTCCAGGTCCGCGGCTTTGGAAAACCAGCCATCCATAATTCCCTGGACGATGCGATCTATGCAGCCGGGGAGATGTTGAAGGGACGCGGGCGCGACCGGCGGAAAATAATTTTCCTGATTTCAGACGGCAGCAATACCCACAACAATCAGCATACCTTCGACGAAACCCTGCACTCGCTTCTTCTCGCGGATGTTTCCGTATTCGCGATTTCCGTGACCCATCAGACTCCGATCGGCCGCTCGATCGTGCAGCACGGAGCAGCGGAGATTGATAAATACGCAATTGCCACGGGCGGCGACACATTTTACGCCGCGAAAGATAACGATTTGGCGCGGCTTTACGCGGAAGTCACCGAGCAGGCCCGCAATGAATACACCCTTACGTTCGCGCCACGGCAACCCGATCGCACCAAGGACTTCCACAGCATCGAGGTGCGCGTTCGCCGCCCGAATCTGGATGTAAGCGCACGGCAAGGTTATTTTCAAAGCCAGCTTACCGGAGCGCGTTAATCTTGGGCGACGGGTGGCAAGCTGTAAGCGACGCTATCGGCTGATTTCCGCGGGAGCCGGTTGAATGGAGATCAGTTGTTCGTGGGCGGGGCAAAGGGGTCTGTAGTCGCAATAAGCGCATAGAAAACTTGGCTTGGCGGGATACTCGCCAGCGCGGATCTGTCCGGCTACTTCGTAAATGGTTTGCTTTGTTTTCGCGAGCGCCCTGGCGTCGCGTTCGCTCGTCACCGCCTCGTTACTGGTCAGGTTGTAGAAGACCAGGCGCTCCGGCTTCAATTCCAGCACTTCTTCTGCGGCCAGAGCGTAAACGCTCAGTTGTAAACTGTCCTTGGCCTTTTTTGCATCCTTGGGGTTGCCGGTTTTGTAGTCCACAATTTCCACTTCTTTCGAGCCCAGCCGGTTCACTTGATCCATGCGGCCTTTCACGATGACATCGTGATCGAGGTGAAGCTCGAACGATTTTTCCTGGTGCAGCAGGTCTGGTGGCGAGGCCAGGTAGGTGCGGTGAAAGCTCTCGAGCTGCTCGCGGCCGGCCTTGCGGTATTCCTCTTCTTGATAGTCGTCGGGGAAGCCCAGCGAACGCCATTCGCGGTCATACACCGTCATCATGTCTTCAAACGGAAATCTTCCATTTTTCGCTATCCCGCCGGCAAATTCTTTGATCGTCGTGTGCATCACGCTTCCAAAAGTCATGGTGGCGCGCGGACCGCCGCGGATGCCCCACATATTTTGAAATAGATATTGCATGGGACATTTGCAGTAGCACTCGATGGCGGAAGCGCTGAGTTGCAGAGGTTCGGCTACCGCAGGGTGGTAGGCCATGGCCCACAGCGCCACGCGGGAATAGGCGCGCGCGTTTTCGTCACGTCCGGCGGCAGAGGAAAAAAGTTGAGCGGGATCGGAGGGCTCCGGCGCAGAACCGGTGACTTCCTCCGAAGGCGGCACGGTAATTTGTGGCGCGGACTGCGTGGTGTCAGCCTTCTGAATTTTGGCGTTCCTTAGAAAATCCTCCAGGAAGGGGGAAGGCCGCTTCCATTTGTTGTTTACATGTGAAAGCGTGAGCTGCTGGCGGGCGCGCGTCAACGCTACGTAAAATAAGCGGCGTTCTTCCTGAATCTGGAAATCGCCGGCCGGCTTTTCCTCTTTCATCAGCTCCGGCGGGAACTCAAATTTGACCGGGCGCGCGTTTGAAGGGAAGTCGTTCTTGTTGACGTGCATGATAAAGACATGCGGGAACTCGAGCCCTTTAGCCGAATGCACGGTCATTAGCTGCACGGCGTCGTCGGAGGATTCCTCTTCGAGAGTGATGTCACCGCAGGCTTCCGAGAAATAGTCCAAATACTCGATGAAATCGCGCAGGCTTTTTTTGTCGCTCTTCTGTTCCCAATCCTTGACGAACTGCACGAAGCGTTCGAGATAACGGCGGTCGGCTTCGAAGGGAAGGGGCGCGAGCTCGAGAGCGGAGATCAGTTCGTCCAGCAGCGAGCTGGTGGACAAACTGCGGGCCATCTGGCGAAAACGCGCGAGGAAAGCTACAGCCTCCGGCAGTCGTGACCCTTCTGACGTAGTGGGACGAGCGAAAGGCAATTCGGTTTGGGCCGCGTCGATTTCGTCGTTTAGAGGTCGGCGTCGATTTCGTTCGGCGCGTTCGGCGAGACGCACGAGGTCGCGCGGTTGAAGCCTCCAGTGCGGCGCCGCAAGGACCCGCGCGCAGGCCACATTGTCAGAGGGGACCGCGGTGAGCCGCAGGTAGGCGAGTAGATCGCGCACGATGGTGCTCTGCAAGATTGAGAATTTCTTGATGACGAATGGGATTTTTCTCCGTTGAAGCGCTTCGATCAGCCGTTTTGCGTGGGCATGCTTGCGATAGAGCACGGCGAAGTTGCGCCAGGGATTCCCGGGCACGTGCAGGCGCTCGATTTCCGAGGTGATCCAGTGCGCTTCCTCTTCGGGGCCGACGAACTCGGCGACGCGAATTCTCTCGCCATCGGGATTTTCGGTGGTCAGAGTTTTCAGAGGCAGGAGCGGTGATTTTTCATTGTGTGAAATCACTTCGCCGGCCACACGCAAGATTCGCGTTGTCGAGCGGTAATTTTGGGTCAGTGGCGCAATGAACTGGCGCACGCCTTCGGTGAGATTGTTTTCCGTAACGCCGCAAAAACGTTTCAGAAAAATCGTGAAGCTGCCGAAGGAGGCGCCGCGGAAACGGTAGATGGCCTGGTCATCGTCGCCTACTGCAACGATGTTTCTCCGGTCGCCAGCAAGCAACCAGAGCAGCTCGAGTTGAACGATGTTGGTATCCTGAAATTCATCCACCAGGATGTAATGAAATTGATCGCGCATGCTTTGCAAAAGTGCGGCGTCGGCTCGCAACAATTGCACGGCTTGCATCAAGATGGCACCGAAGGTGAGCAGGTTTCTCTCGCGCAACAAGCGTTCGCTGACGCGATACACGCGCGCGAGTTCCTGCTGACGAGCCAACTCTTCTTCTTCGAGTGCGCGCACGTCGAGATCCAGCGATTCGCGCCGCGCGAGGTAGGCCAGCCGGGCTTTATCCACATAGCGCTGGTAATCGTTGGGGGTGACGAGTTCGTCCTGGCATCGCGAGAAGAATTTCAGGAAATCGTTTAGGAACTCGCCGGGCGCGGCGAGGCGCCGGAAATGTTTCAAGTCCAGCTCGGCCATGTGACGGCGCAGCAGGATCCAGTGGTCGATGTCTTCCAGAACCTTCAGATCGGGATTAACGACGCGCAGGATTTTTTCCAGGCAGAAATTGTGAAAAGTGCTGAGCCAGATGCCTTCGGCGCGTTCGCCAACCGCTTGGATCACGCGATACTCCATCTGGCCGGCGGCTTTATCGGTGAACGTGAGTCCGAGAATGTTTTCCCCGGCAAGCTCGGAGTTTGATTCGAGCAGATGGCGAATGCGCTCGGTGATGACGCGCGTTTTGCCGGTACCGGCGCCGGCGACGACGAGCAGCGGGCCTTGGCCGTGTTCGACAGCCCGGCGCTGTTGGGCGTTGAGGGAAGCGAGACCTTCGCGCGAAATCGTCCGAGACATTAGGTAACCATAGTAGCGGAATTTGGGCTTCTGAGGTTACGCTTTTCTTTCGCCCCTGAATACCGGTTTCGGATGGGTGCTCCAAAGGCGAACGGTTTCGCCCGCGCGTAACGGTTAAACTCAATCTTTCCATACTCTTTGGCGCCTCCCGAACTGGCAGCGGAAGCGCATGTTCTGGTCCTACGGCAGGTGCCGACAGGGATTGGGCCTCCTGTCAAGGAGTGTGCTTTCGACATGCTCTTGCTTCAATTTCTCTTGCATCTCTGCGCATCACCAGAGGTCGGATGGATTTACAGAATGGTTGGGGGCCGATTCGGGGAAAACGCAGATCGGGCTGCTGTTAACGGATGCCGACTTGGCCTCGCACGCTATCGATTAATTTCTTGGAATCGTAGCCGACGCCGGCTTTGAAAACGGTCTCCACATTCTCGATATCCTCAATGTTCTTTGAGGGATCGCCCTTAATCACAACCAGGTCCGCCTGTTTGCCAATCGCGAGCGTTCCGATTCGATCTTGCTGACCGAGATATTTCGCGCCGTTTTCCGTGGCGATCTGAATGGCTTCGACGGGAGTGAATCCGGCCTCGACGAGCAGCTCTATTTCGCGTTGATCGCCGAATCCCGGCAGGACGCCGCCATTTCCCGTTGGATCGGGACCGCAGAGCAACAATCCGCCCGCCTTAACAAACGCCGCCTCAAAATCCATCTCTTTCCGGAGCAGAGCCAGATCCAACCTCGCATTGGCCCGGGCGATTAGGTAGCTTTGCGCCGATTCTGCGGACATCGCATCCAGCGCGCGGCGCTGCAGTTTCGGCCTATCCTGCACGGATGCCTCGAAGACGGGCAGCGTTGAAGTGACAGCAACGTGATGGGATACGAGATTATTGATCAAACCCCGCACCTGCGCTCCATGGACGTCTTGTTTCGCCCAACTCCTGTCGCCTTCCGCTGGGCAAACGTCCGGCTTCTTGTCCGCCACGAATTCGGTGTCGCTAAATACGGGTCCGTGTTCCAAATCGTCGATTCCCAAAGCCACAGCTTCCGGCCAGGTCACCGAACAAAGATGTCCCGTTACTTTTTGATTGTGCGCGTGTGCTTCCTGAATCGCTACTTGCAGTTCCTCGCGTGTGATATTCATGTACGCTTTGTAGGACGTCATGCCTTCCGACGCCCAGTAATCCACCGTGCGTTTTGCATCCTCCGGCCCGGTTAGTTCATGCATCTGAGCAAAAAAAGTAGGCGCGCCTTCCAGGTACGGCGCCGTGGCGTCGATGCTTGGTCCGGGCATCAGGTTCGCGTCGATTCGGTTTTTTACCTTGAGGTCGGTGTACGGTTCCAGGCTCCCGGTGGTGCGCATCGTGGTTACGCCAGCGGCTAGATACAGCCGCGGCGCGGTGTAAGGAATTTCCGCAATGAAGAATCCAGGCTCGCCGAGGTGGCCGCCGGCAAATTGCACCGAGACTGAGTTCGTATAGTAGAGGTGGTTGTGCATTCCTACGATGCCGGGGATGACCGTGTAGCCGGAGCGATCCAAGACTTGAACGCCCGGAGGGGTTTGAGCCGACGCAGCCGGTCCCATGGACTGAATCTTGCCGTTCGAGATGACCATCAGTTGGTCTTCCATTGCCGCCGCGCCCGTTCCATCGATCACTCGCACGTGATTCAGGACCACGACCGGCGCATCTACACTTATGAACTCAGCGACATCACTTTTCTTCTGCGATTGGGCCATGCTGACTGTGACTGCCGCAACAAGCAGTAATGAACCGAGCAGGAATAGGAAACGCATCTATACACCTCGCAGACTCTGTCATTGGGAATTCAAAAGCGCAAGATTCTACCGCTGTCGTTCCCGAACGAGAATGGCACGGCGTGAGATCATTTTTCGGGAAAAGGACGGCAACAGCTATTTCCCTACCACGCCGCAGGCGATGCGATCGCCGGAGTTGCCGGATGGGTCGGTTTTCATGTCGTCGGCTTTGGCGTGGATAATGATGGCTGTTCCGCCATTGCCGAAAAGCGAGTGAGCGTCACTGCCGAGGTTTACATCTTTGTCCACAAGCCTGACTTTGGCTTTTCCGTCGGCGTCTACGGTGAAGTTGGGCATGTCGCCGGCGTGGTGGCCGTCGGGATTATCGAAGCCATGCTTTTTGCCATCGGGATTAAAGTGCGGGCCGGCGGATTTGAAGTCGGGGGCATCACATTTCGCGGTTTGATGGAAATGGATGGCGTGTTCTCCCGGAGGAAGATTCTCGAGATTAAGCTCCAGGCCCACGCCACCTCCCTTTTGCTCCCACAGAACCACGGTGCCCACGCTTTTTCCCCGGGCGTCGGTTAGGTGCACGACTGTTTTCGAGAGCGCGAAAGGCGCCACACAAAGCAGCAAAGCAACGCCCAATTCCTTCTTAAGTCTCATGCCGGCCATTATAATCCCGGCCATCCTAGGAGGCAACTTTTCGGAACGGTATCGGTTGTCGCCGGCGCTGCGCACAGCAGAGTGCTTGGCGGCACTGAAGGTGAGGAGATTTTGAGGCGCGCCGAAAACTGAGTTAAACTTCACGCGGCTTAAACTTATGAGCGCTGAAATTGTACGTGAACCTCGTTGGCCCGCGGTGGTGGCGATGTTGGCGGCGGGTTGTGTGTACTGGGCGTTGCCGGAGCCGCTTTCCGTAGGGCCGAGCTGGATGCTGTTGGCAATTATCCTGGTGCTCACCATTCCGCTTGTGATCTCGAGCCATAAAGGACATTTCAACGTGGCCCGGATTTTGACCTTCACCGTAAACGGCGCGATTACCATTGCGATGGTTGCGTCGCTGGCTTTTCTGATTCAAGGCATTCCACACCATCGCGAACCGGCGGAGACCCTGCTGCGTGCGGCGACCGCGCTGTGGGTTACCAACGTACTCGTATTCGCGCTGTGGTACTGGAAGTTGGATGCCGGGGGCCCGCTCAAGCGAGAGACTGCGCGGGGCCGGGTGGACAGCTCGTTTCTTTTTCCGCAAATGCTGAGTCAGGAGGGCGGAGATGACTCTTGGTCGCCGCGTTTTATGGATTACCTGTTTCTCGCATTCAATACCAGCACCGCCTTCTCGCCGACCGATACGGCAGTGCTTTCGCGCTGGGCGAAAGCAGGGATGATGCTGCAGGCGCTAATTTCGTTGACGATTGTCGCGTTGCTTGCGGCGCGGGCGGTGAACGTCCTCTGAGCTTATAGAGGGGCCGCCGCTCGAAGCGGATAAAAGACGCTTCGGTGCTTTTCTGCTCCAGGCGGCGCGGAGCGCGGCTTCCAAAATGTCCGGCGGCACTTTCGCCAGGCGGACTCGCGTGGAGCCTCTGTGTCCCCATCCCCCAGGGACGGGTGAAAAGAGTTCCGGCGCGTCTTGGACCATTCCAGCTTGTTGCTCCGGGGTTAACAGCAGGACGCCGTAACCTTCCTTTTCAAGACCGAGCGTGGCGAAGATTTTTCCGTTGACGCGAAAGTCGGCGTTTCCGAAGTGCGAGCCTTCGACTGCTTCCGGCATGCTCAGAGCGATACGTCGAAAATCCGAGACTTTCACCAGACCACCTACCGTTGCGCCGCATTTACGAGGACAGCGCTTCCAATTGGCGTGCGTTGAGCGTGTAAAGGGATGGAACAGAGACGCCCAAAATCCCGAGGTATACATAGATTTGGCCACGGTGATGGATTTCGTGTTCGAGCATTGAGCGCAACAGCTTCCAAGCGGTGATGGGAACCCCTTCCGGGGAAGTGCCTTTTTTCTCCAAATCCGCTTGAGTCATCTTGGTGAAAATCTCAAGCGATTCCCCATGCATGCGTTCCATGAACGCGATGACATTGTCCAATCCATCAGCGAGTTCGCGGCCGCAGCCCTTGTAACGGCTTGGACGTCCGCAGACGCATTCGGCGAAGACATGGCGCTCGGTGGCGGCAATATGCCGTGCGAGATCGCCCAGAGTGAATTCTCCGGTCCTGCAGGTCCACTCGATCTTGTCCGGCGGGACGCAGCGCACCAGGCGCATCGTGCGCCCGCGGACCTGCTCTAAGTGATGAAGAAAATCATCGCGTTCGATCAAGCAACCTCCTCGGCTGCCGGAGGGAAATGATATACCGGGCTCGGGCTAACGTGAATAGAATCCCGCTACCGATGGGAGCGCAATTTGACGCTAATTTCCCGCGCGCATATACTTGATTTTCTAACCGAATCGCACACCTAGGAGTGAGAACATGGAACAAGCTGTCATTGTGAGCGCGGTGCGCACTCCGATTGGGAAATTCATGGGTGGGCTTGCGCCGCTGTCTGCGCCCGAGCTTGGCGCCAAGGTTGTGGCGGAGGCCGTGCGGCGGGCGGAGATCGAGCCGAACCAAGTGGACGAAGCCATCATGGGCAATGTGGTGCAGGCTGGCCTCGGGCAGAATCCCGCGCGGCAGGCGGCCTTGCGAGGCGGGCTTGATCCGCGTGTGGCGGCGATGACCATCAATAAGGTTTGCGGGTCAGGACTGAAAGCGGTGGCGCTGGCGTCGCAGGCAGTGCAACTGGGCGAGTCAGAGGTGGTGGTGGCGGGTGGCATGGAGTCGATGTCGAACTGCCCGTATTTGCTGAAGGGCGCGCGAACCGGATTCCGGCTGGGCAATCAGGAAATTTTCGATTCGATGATTACCGACGGGCTGTGGGACGTTTACGAAAATTATCACATGGGCGTTACCGGCGAGCTGGTGGCCGAAAAGTACGCTGTCACGCGGCAAGAACAGGACCAATTCGCGCTGGACAGCCATCGCAAAGCGGTGCGCGCGATCAAGTCGTGTTTTTTTGGCGAGCAAATTGTGCCAGTGGAGATTCCGCAAAAGAAAGGCGAGCCGGTAATTATTAGGACCGATGAATCGCCGCGCGAGGATACTTCGCTGGAAGCGCTCGGCAAGCTGCGGCCGGCGTTTAAGAAGGATGGCACGGTGACGGCGGGGAACGCGCCGGGAACAAATGATGGCGCTGCCGCCGTGATTGTAACGAGTGAAAAGAACGCGGCTCGCTTGGGGAAGACGCCGATGGCGCGAATTGTGGCGCAGGCCGTGAGTGGCGTTGAACCGAAATGGGTGATGATGGCGCCGGTCGACGCGGTGGAAAAGCTGCTGAAGAAAACCGGATGGGATCGGGACAAAGATGTGGACCTCTACGAATTGAACGAAGCATTTGCAGTTGCTGCGATTGCGGTGACGCGCGTGCTAAGACTTAATCCCGAAAAAGTGAATGTAAATGGTGGGGCGGTTGCGCTGGGGCATCCGATTGGCGCGTCAGGGGCGCGAGTGCTCGTCACGCTGCTCTATGAGTTGCAACGGCGCAATTTGAAACAGGGCATCGCGGCGCTGTGCCTGGGCGGCGGAAATGCTGTCGCGCTGGCGGTCCAGCGGTACTGACCTTCCTGTATTGTCCCGTATGCAAATCAGAATACCGTGGAGGATTCACAACTTGTACGGAGTGCAATGTTGCGCTGGTCGGCGCTCTCCCGGCCGATCAACCGGCGGGTAACCAAGACCGGGCAGTGGCCTGGCGGGGAACCGATCCCTGTGCCTTCCTCGGCGGCGCGAGCGCGGGAAATTCATCCGCGAAGTCGTCGTCCCCCGGGGTAGGCGCTCAGGATCTGATGTTCCTTCTGCCGTATCCGAATCTTAGTTGTTCCTTTCGGCTTCGCAGAACAGCGCGGATCACACTCAGTTGTCGGGATGGATGCCCAAACGATCGTTTTCCTCTCCGGCATTGAGAGTACGAATGCACAATTCCAAGCCGTTAGAACTGCACTGGTACAGTTGGTAGGCGGGCAAGTCCTCCGGTTGAACTTCATAGCTTCCCTCTTCCATGTCGGGCACATGATCGAAGGAAGACATCACATAGGGATTCCCCGGCAACGCGCGCACGCGAAAGTCGCCGGAACCTGGCTCGTAGTTGCCATAACTGAAGCAATAACCGATGCAAGCGCGGTCGACGATGTGCTGGATCAATATGCGCGAACCCGGCAGGGGCTTGATCGTGGCGAGTACTCGTTGATTTGGAGGCAGCGTTCTTTCAAGCCGTTCCGCCTGCTGCTCCAACCCATTCACGGTTCCGGTGTCCTGGTAGAGGAATACGAAAAACACGGCGGCGATTGCGGCCAAACAAACCAAATGCCACTTGCGCGGGCGCATCACGCCCAGAACGCAACAAAGTACTGCGGCAGAAACCAAAGTCAGCCGTTCGGTCAGAAGTGCTAGAGCGACTGTGTCGGGACGCAATCGGATGCCCTCAGGCAGCAACACAACGCTAAGTAGAGCAAGCGCGTAAAGCTGCACCGGAATTGAGTATTTCTGCCACAAATCGGGCTCCGCAAGCCTGGCAAAAAGTTCGATTGCTAGTGCGAGGACAGAAAAAAAGATTAGAGCAACGCTGGGGATTGAGTAGCGCGATCCATAGAGAAGGAGCTGATCGGCACCGGTGAAAAAATAAAACGGCTCGGCCTGCTCCTGGACAACATAGTTATGCCAGAAGTAGTAGTGCAGCAGGGTGAGGAGCGCCGCAGCGGAGAGAAGTATCAACGGCTGGTAGCGAATCGGGGTCGCTTTAGCGGCCGCAATGTAGGCAATGGCGCCCGCCATCCATGCGAGGCCGAGCGGATGAGCGAGCAGAACCACAGGCGCGAGAGCAACCGGGATCAGCCTCTCCCACTTTTTACCTCGCCAGAAAATCGCAATTCCGAAAAACGATAAGCCGAGCGAGAGATAGTAGTTGAAAAAGCCCATGTGAAATGTGTAGCCGTATGCAATCATTGCGACCGCGGGAACTAAAAACCACGGCGTTCTTTTGCTAGCGGCGGAAACCAGAGCAAACGTTCCCCAAAAGAAAACCAGAACGCACAGGGATACCGCAATCTTCTCGGTCACCGGCAGGCTGAAAAACTTTCCCAGGCCGCTCACCAGCAGATCGAAGAGAACATTGTTCCATCGGGAATCGATCCATAAACCAGTCACCTGGCCGTGCTCGATCAATTGGGCTAACCAAGCGTTGTACATGTGGCTGGCCAGGTCGCCTGCGGCGATGCGTCTGTGCCAGAAGCAGGGAACCAGCACGAGCACGGAAATGGCAAACATTTTTAAAAAATTCCGGCGCACGAATGGTGCAGAAATTGCAAAGACAGAACAGGATGGTAGGATTTTTTCTACAGAAAGATGTGAGCGGGCGATGCGCGCGTTAAGCGTCTTGATCGGGTTTGGGAGCGTAAGGATATTTGGGAGGCTTGTGCATGTGCGTGGTGCGATATTCATCTAACTCAGCATCCGTAAGATTGAAATGGGTATCCGAGGGGTGGTTTTCGGTAGCGGCCAGTTCACGGTGAAGCCTGTGCGAACAGATGTCCGGCGCGTCTTGATAACGCACGCGGCGAGTACTGAACGCTTCGTTTGGAATCGACAGAGTGAATTCGCGCGGTTCGGTCTGCGGCTCTCGAACGGTAAAAGTATATTCGCGCGCAGACGGCTTGGA
>Ga0308309_10000891_pt1 | contig 17897 bp, 18 predicted proteins | sample HubBroMetageWFT5_FD_192491 | JGI IMG/M metagenome (GOLD analysis project Ga0308309, IMG submission 192491) | Warmed and freeze-thawed soil microbial communities from the Hubbard Brook experimental Forest, New Hampshire - Hubbard Brook CCASE Soil... | ecosystem: Environmental > Terrestrial >...
GATCCGCGACGTACAGGCGGGCGGGCGAGTTAGCACCCTGGTCAGCATCGCGCAGGAGCTGCAGGCCCGTGGCGTTCGGACGCCCGCAGAACATGACAAGTGGCAGCCCGTCCAAGGGTCGAGGAGCTGGCGGTCTGAGTGCATTCCTTTCCGCATTCTTTCCCCAAATACGGAAAGGGAGGGCGAAGTGGGCATGGCTCTTGCTGGGCACCCAACTTGGCCCGAGCTTGTGTCGTTCTTCTCCCCGATCTTGCCCGTCCGGGTGTTATGGCGGGGCGAGCAATTTTCCTAATCCGCCACCGACCGAGGACGAAGTGACTGAGCGCAAAGGCTGATGAGCGAAAATCTGCGAGCTTAGCAAGGTAATCAACGCCAATGCTCTTGCGCTCAAGGGGTAAAGTTTTGAGTGACTATGACCGGGAAGCGCCTCAGCGGCACATGGTCGGGCGCATAGCGGAATCGCGCAGCAGCAACGCCAGCGCGGCAACGCGTTCCATACGCGCACTCGTCTAGTTCCGAGCGTAGCCGGAACTGTGCTGGAAGACGTTGGGCTTGCGATAAATTGCCAGGAGGACGGCGCCCTCGTCGGAGTGCGTCTCATGGTAGGAGCCGACGCGGCGCCAAACAAACTCACCGGCGCGGCAAATCCCGTCATGGTCGTAAAACGACCCTTCGAGAACAAAGGTCTGCTCGATTTCGGGATGTTTGTGCATAGGTAACGTCGCCCCCGGCTCCCATTTGAGGAAGCAGGTCATTTCGCCCTTCTCCTTATCCTCATAGACGACCTTGATGGAGATGCCATTGAACTGAGTTGGCTCCCAAGCCATTTCTTGGGGCTTGACGTAAATCGAGCCACCGATTGTCGGCTCCACCCGGCGTGGGCGTTTCGCCGCTGCATCCGTCGCCTCGCTCATTCGCTCCTCCGTAACGCCACGACGAGTCTCATTGAAGACATATAGGGCAACATAACGCTAAACTCCACCTGCGTCGGCCATCGTGCGTTCGTCTGGGTGACCGAGTCGCGAATTTCGGAGGAGCGCGCATGGCGCCTCACCTTCAGCGACCCTCCCGATTTGGCCGTGCCCCAATCATTCTTAGTGTGGCGCGCACGCCTGCCTCAGATTTTGCTAGGCCAAGAGCGGGTCATCGTGGCGTCCCAGCAAGAATTATACGAGCTGGCGTGTACCTACGCAGCCCAGCAGCGCGATTTCGGGAACGTAGAGGGTCAGGTTGTGCGCGCTCTCGGCGACGCTTACGCATGCTCGAACTTGAGCAAGCCGATTTTCGACCGGTGCCCTCCTGACACGGGCAGGACGCTCCAACCGTAGCAAGTGTAGCGAGTAGCAGAAGCGACAACAGGGTGCCGTCATCGATCATGGCTGAAATCGACCGACAAGCGGGTGCGATAAGGGCGGCACGGACCAGCCGAACCGCCCTCACCACCAAAAGGCGTAACCAGCAAGCGGCCCCCCACGGCCGAAGCAGCGCCACCCTTCCCACCAAGTTAGAATGTCCAAAGGCCACCTCGGCGAGCAATAGCGCGAGCGCCAGACACAGGTAGTACCTCTAAAGAGACCATAGAGGTCGGGCGTCGCACGGGGCGGCGTGTCGTGATGGACCTCACAACGTGTCGGCCCGCGAGGGCAAAACAGTCCGTTGCTTAACGGCGATCCCCTCTTCACGTCGAATAATGTTTCGAAGTGTGATGCCGAACACAGCGTTAACCGGGGCGGCCCCACACAGTGGGTATGTGGGAAGTCTGTGCGGGGCCTAACCGCTCGCTGCTGGCTTGGGAAGTGGGCAGGGAGCGGCTGACCCCGGTATACCCCCAATTGCGGTTGCGATTGCCTGCGCAAAGTCGATTTCGGCGCGGGCGGCAGAGGTAACCCAAAATACCCCTGCCATCACCACGCGCAACACCACTAGTCGAGCGTCCATTGTCCGGCGGGGGCCGGACGCCGCGAGCTTCAAGCTCCTGAGCGATGGCCTTGAGCGTCCCCTCGGCGATAACTAGCCGCGTCGTGGCGTTGGCCTTTGTGGTTTGCTCGGACCTGGCTGCCCGTGCAGCTTCTCCCGAGAGCCTTCTCCGGCTGATCCTATTGCCGCCTCGAAGAGCGTCTGCTGCACTTTGGCGGGAAGTTTGCCCCAACTTGCAGCCACCGCTTCGCCGAGAGCTGTTAAAAGTTGGTCTGTAGGCATTCGATTACCTATTGGCTTAAGGCCAGTACGGTTCGCGCAGGGCGCGGAACCGGAACCTAGTGGGCCGGCGGGATACAGGATCGAATACAGGCATAACCTCCTGACTGTCGCAACTATAGCCGCCCCCCGCGCACAGTGGCCCCGCCAAGGGACGCTGAGCCCGAGGGCAAGGTCAGCATCGCCGCTGCCGGCATCGGTGGCCCTATCGAGTCACTTCCACCAGACGCCGGCCCGCATCAGCGAGGCAGATGGAATGGCCGGATTGTACGACCACCCATCCCCGCGCGACGGCGAACACGATTGCGTCAGCGGTCACCCCGTCCAACTTCTCCAACATCCGCCATACCTGCGGCCGTCCGCCCGTCGAATCATACAGGGCGCGGACTAGGTGCAGGGCCAGGATTTCGGTCTCGCTGGGCATGTGTCAAAGGTAGCAGAGGGCAGCCCTTAACGTGGGGTAAGGGCGGTGCGGACCAACCGCACCGCCCCCACCCAAGGAGCCGTAACCAGCGTGCGGCCCCACACGGCCGAAGCAGTGCCACCCCTTCCCTACGTCAGGAACGCAGCAAAAAACATGCCCATTTTCTGAGTGCCTGGTCGATTAGCCTAAAGCGGGGCTCGACCCAGACAGTCCTTCAGCTCTTTCTGCTACAGATTCTGTAGCGACGGCCCGGAAGGGGGTAGTCTGCCGTTCCATAGCTAATCCCAATCCCAACCCTGCAACGCGCGTCTCTAGCGAAAATCAGCGCGACAAAAGCGGCCGTCCGCAAGGCTCCCGCGATCGGCTCTCAAAGGAATTCATGCGCGCTCTATCCGCCGATTTCGAGAGGCACGGTGAGACTGTCATTGAGGCGGTGCGCACCACCAGCGAGCCGGCCACCTATCTCCGCGTTGTGGCGAGTCTGCCGCGGCAAGAGATCAAGGCTCGCATCCCCGAGGACAAGCCGACGGACGAAGAGGTAGAATTGCTCAACGAGCAGCACAACCGCCGCTAGGTAGCGGCAATGACTCTGCGACGCAGGCTGCCTTGGTTGTCGAGCTACTGAAAATTGGACGCATATTGGGCAGCCACCACATTGACACTTGTCGACAGACTGCTAACCCTTAGCGTCGACTCGCGCCACTACCCAGTTAAGAACCAACCATGGCAAACGTTCCGAAGATCGACGCCCGCTTGGCCCGCTTTGTCGTTGAGGACCTGCGGCGACGTCGCATCCCGGTCGACGGGCTGCTGAAGCAGGTCGGCCTGACGAGGAGCGATCTTGCTAGTCCAGAGGGTCGCCTCCCGTATGCTCCGGTGATCCATCTGATCGAACGCGCGGCGACCCTGGCAGGCGACCCCAGCTATGGCCTGCACCTTGCCGCTTCCCTGGACGCACGCGATCATGGACTGCTCGGCTTCCTCGCCGTCAATTCGCCGACGCTAATGGATGCCTTGATCAACCTCCAGCGCTACTACAAGGTCGTGCGCGAGGGTGAGTTTGAGATCGAGCGCAACGGCGCTCAGGTGGCGGTCCGACTAAGGGAGGCCGATCCGGCGCTCCGTGGATTCAGGCAAAATTCGGACTTTGTTGTCGCCACGTTGGTGCGCGGCTGCCGGGATCTGACGCGCCAGGCCATTTCTCCAATTCGCGTGGAATGCGTTTGCGAGGAGCCAAGTGAAAAGGTCGATTACGCCGATATTCTCGGCTGCCCGGTCAAATTCGGGGCGGAGTGGACCGTGCTGATCTATGCGGAAGAGGCAATGCGTCTGCCGGTCCAGGGAGCCGACACCAAGCTCCTGCAAATCCTGGAATTGGCTTGCCAGAAGATTATCGGGCCAACTCCCGAGATGCAGGACCTCGTTCACGAGGTCCGACGACTTATCGTCGAGAGGCTTCCCAGGGGCTCGGCCAATATCGATGCAATCGCCGATGAGCTGAACTTGGGCAGCAAGACCTTGGAGCGTCGGTTGGCTGAGCGCAGCCAGAGCTTCAGTGCCCTGCTGGATGCGACGCGATATAACGCGGCCAAGCACTATTTGGAGGAGACCGACATGCGCCTCTCCCAAGTGGCCTACATGGCCGGCTACACTGAGCCGGCGGCGCTGGTGCGGGCCTTCAAGCGCTGGACGGGCACGACGCCCATGCAGTTCCGCGACGCCACAGGCCGCTCGACGCGGCCGACATCTTAGCGTTCACGCTTTCTTGATCTCTCCTGGCCACTGCACGGCGCGCCGTGCCAGAAACGAGGCCCCCATTCGCGCTGACAAAGCCAAGGTGCAGCACAACTGCCGCTAGCGGCAATGACTCTGCGACGCCGGCTGCCTTCGTCGTCGAGCTACTGAAGATTAGTCGCATATCGGGCAGTTACCACATTGACACTTGTCGACAGACTGCTGACCCTTAGCGTCGACTGGCGCCACTACCCAGTTGAGAACCGACCATGGCAAAGGTTCCGAAGACTGACGCCCGCATGGCCCGCTTTGTCCTTGAGGACCTGCGGCGGCGTCACATCCCCGTCGACGGGCTGCTGAAGCAGGTCGGCCTGCGGAAGATCGATCTCGCCAATCCGGAGTACCGCCTCCCGCTTGCTTCAATGCTCTGGCTGATCGAACACGCGGCGAGCCTGGTTGGCGACCCCAGTTATGGCTTGCGCCTCGGTGCCTCGCGGGAGCCAAGCGAGCGCGGGTTGCTCGGCTTCCTCGCCCTCAATTCGCCGACGTTGATGGATGCCATGACCAACATACAGCGCTACTACAAGGTCGTGCGCGAAGGTAGTGAGTTCGAAATTGAGCGCGGCGGCGCAGAGGTGGCGCTCCGATTTAGGGTAACCGATCTTGCACTGCGCGGACTCAGGCAAAATTCGGACTTTGTCGCCGCCACGGTGGTGCGCGGCTGCCGGGATCTGACGCGCCAGGCTATCTCTCCAATTCGCGCGGAGTTCATTGGCGAGGAGCCAAGCGCGAAGGTCGAGTACGCCGATATTCTCGGCTGCCCGGTCAAATTCGGGGCCGAGTGGGATGCGCTGGTCTACTCGGAGGAGACGACACGTCTGCCGGTCCAGGGAGCCGACACCAAGCTCCTGCAAATCCTGGAGTTAACTTGCCAGAAGATTATCGGGCCAACTCCCGAGATGCAGGACCTCGTTCGCGAGGTCCGACGACTTATCGTCGAGGGGCTTCCAAAAGGCTCGGCCAATATCGATGCGATCGCCGATGAGCTGAACATGAGTAACAAGACGCTGGAGCGGCGGCTGGCCGACCGGGGCCAGAGCTTCAGTGCCCTGCTGGATGAGACACGATGCAAGGCGGCCAAGCACTATCTGGAGGAGACCAACATGCGTATCGCCCAGGTGGCCTACATGGCCGGGTATACTAAGCCGGCGGCGCTTGTGCGGGCCTTCAAGCGCTGGACGGGCACGACGCCCGTGAAGTTCCGCGACTCGGCGGGCTACTCGGGGCGGGCCCCTTAGCGCTCGCGGGAAATTTCGGTGTTTATTTCTCGCAGGGGCGTGGTACCGAGGGTGTAGCCTGCCGCTTGGCATGGGCAGAAAGGCCTCTCCCGAGTCGCAAGCGACTAATAAGGCCCGATGAAACCTTTTTTCGAAAGTCAAACCAATCGAACGCTCGTACTCGCACTCCGGAATGCCATAGAAGCCGCTGGCCGCGAGCTGCAGACCAAGCCGGTCGACGATGCGGATCCGACCGCGCAAGGAGCGGATCAAGCCTCAGCCTTCGAGCTCGTGCAGGGCGATGGTGACGCCCGCCCGGCGGACGCCGAGCAACAGGGCAAGTAATTCATGGGTAGTCGGAAACTCATTGCTCTCGAGGCGGTCGTGCCACATCAACAGCCCGCGGGCGAGCCGTTCGTCGAGCCTCCCGCGCCCATTCGCAAGCGCCGTCTGGTTGCTCTGCACCATGAAAGTGTGGACATAGTTCAGCAATGTGGAAGTGAGACTTTGGCTGCTCCCCATGATCTTGCGCAGTGAGGCGGCGGAGATGCGCAGCGCCGATCCGGCGGATTGCACCAGGATCTCGTTGGTGGAACAGTTGTTGCCCAATACGACGCCGTACCGGTCATGCCTTCGTAGCCGACCATACCGACTTCGATGCGATGGTTGGGCTTTGTAACGCCGACCATGAGACCAGGCCGCTTTCGATGAAATAGACATGCGAGATCAGATCACCAGGCCTTTCAAGGACCTAGTGCACATCGAGACGGACGAATCCAAGATGGGGCCGAAGCAAATCAGGGTCGGCGTTCGGGAACGCCGCCAAAAGACGATTGCGCGGATCGTTTGGTGAAATCATAACGCTTCACCGCACCTACACGCATACGCCGGCGAATGATGATCCGTCGCACCACGAGAGTGACGCCAAGTGATTGCGGTACCAGGCGCGACGGGCTCGCGCCACGCCGGGCCGGCCGCCATTCCAGCGTCCGCGTACCTATGCGATAACGCTTCGCTCAGGTGGCGCCGTTCGGCTTTCCCCAGCGATATCCAAAGCTGTTGTAGTTCTCGATTTCGGCGAAGGTCGCGTCGCGTTCGCGGAACTTGTTGCGAATACGCTTGATTGCCGATCGGACGTTCGCCCGATACCCGTCTCCACCACTCCCTGCAATGAAGCCTTCGTAGTGCATCCGGTCGTAAATCGCCCGATAGGTCACGAAGCGACCCATGTTCGACACCAAAAGATGGATGATGTTGTACTCACCGTGCGTGAGGCCGACATCGATCCCGTCCCAACTGGCCCGGTCGACGTCCGGTCTGAGGATAAGCTTGCCGCAGACTATGACTTTATTGGGCCGGGGATCGGCCGGGAGCTTGGCGGCTTCGACCGCGCGCCCGAGACGCGCGACGGGAACATCCACGCCACGCGCCTTGTCGATGAAATCGATCGCACCCCTATCAAGGGTCAGGTTCTCGCGCGCGGTCAGGGGCTGGCCGGTCAGGAAGACGACCGGCAGGTCCACCCCGTGTCGGCGCAGCCCGGCGAGCAAGTCGATGCCCGACGTCTTCGAAAGGGGGCCGTCGAGAACGAGGATGATGTCGGCATCAACGCCGGTGTCGAGCGCACCGAGCATCGAGGCGCTATCGGCAAAACCCCAGCCGGCAAATCCACGTTTCGCCAGCTCGGTGACGAGAAGCTCTCGGTGGTACCGGTCGTCTTCGACGAAAAGGACACGCTTAGGGCCGTCCGTTTGGCCGACACGGGCAAGAGTCTCCAGTGGACTGTCCGGCTCAAAGCAAGCGGCATCCGATTCAAGAACAGCAGTCATCGCAAATGGCTCCCGCTTCCCATGGTCAGGATCCCAAGACAGAACTGGAAAGCATCCCGACCCGTGCTGACCAGTTGAAGCTTCACAAACTCGCGACGTCACGCCCCCCGACAACGGCGAGGGCTACGGCAGACCGATGGCAATATGGCTTCTCGAGTTGGGACCCCACGTCCCACCGAAAACCAACACCTTCCCAAGCGCGAACATACTGCGCTTTGCGGCAGCTACAACCCACTGTGCGGATTGGAACGATGCAGAAAGCGGGCAAGGCCACGCGATATTAACTTCGTCCGACAAAATCTTTACTTTTGGCGTCAAACGACACCGCAAGCCATAGTTGTTATTGCATCGTACTCGTTATGACGATCGAGGCCCGTTGGGTGATCTGCTTTGCCAACAACCTGCGGCGCGCCGGCCAGACGCTTGACGGCCTGATGAAGGAGCTCGGACTGGTTCGGTCCGACCTTGCCAGTCCTGGAGACAGGATCCCTTGCTGCCCATTCGACCCGATCGAGCGGTAGGCTTGCTCCTGGCTGATCCCGAATATAGCCATAAAGTGCGCCATCATGTGATGTTCGCGCGCCAATAGTCCGCTCGAGTTCCTCGCTTTCAAACTCACCGAGCCGCGGGACGCGCTCGCCAACGTCGAGCGCATCGCCTTGCCCTGCGGCGCAATTCAGAGCAGGTCGGAAGCCCGCCGATCAGCGGTGTCCGGAAGTCGGCATCCAGAGTGACATACACACGGGCTGGTTGATGGCCGATACTGGATGCCTCAACCACGAGAGCCTCCTGTGATTTCGTTGTGACATTCGCCTCAAAATCGCCATTGGCTCTGAGATTTTCCTCGCCTTAGAACGCCAGCCCTCATCGTCTGCGGCTTTGGGAAGAGCCGAAAGGGTGAGCTAATGGCTTGGGGAACATCATGGACAGCATCGCAGTCGGTTTTTCAGCGTCAGCATGTGTGGTCGCGCAGAAAGAACTTAGCATCGTAGTGACGGGCGGCGCGGGCTTTGTGGGCTCGCATCTCTGCGAGCGTCTGGTCGGCGAAGGCCACCACGTGATCTGCCTCGACAATTTTCACACCGGGCGGCCGGCCAACGTTCGCGCCCTGGCGGACAGCGGACGGTTCGAGCTCATCGAACACGACATCATGGTGCCGTTCGAACGCAAGCTTCCGCGTTTCGACCACATCTACAATCTGGCCTGCCCCGCATCGCCGCCGCACTATCAGGCCGATCCCGTCGCAACGGCGCTGATCTGCAGCCAGGGCACCTACAACTGCCTGCAGGCGGCGAAGCGGCACGGCGCGCGCGTCTTCCATGCCTCGACGTCCGAGATCTACGGCGATCCCGAGGTGCATCCGCAAGCCGAGGGCTACCACGGCAACGTAAACACTATCGGCCCGCGATCCTGCTACGATGAAGGAAAGCGCTTTGCCGAAACCCTGGTGACTGATTTCGGCGCCCGCCATGGCGTGGTCACGCGCATGGCCCGCATCTTCAACACCTACGGGCCGCGCATGCAGCCCGACGACGGGCGTGTGGTGTCGAACTTCGCCGTCCAGGCGCTGCTTGGCAAGGACATCACCGTCTACGGCTCCGGAGAGCAGACGCGGTCGTTCTGCTTCGTCAGCGACCTGATCGACGGATTTGCGCGGTTGATGGCCAATGGCGACGGCCCGCTTGGCCCCGTCAATCTCGGCAACCCGGTCGAGACGACGGTCGGCGAACTCGCCTGCATCATCACCGACATCGTCGGCAGCCGCTCGAAGGTCATCTACAGGCCGCTGCCGGTGGATGATCCCCGTCGGCGGCGGCCGGATATCACACAGGCCAAGGCCGTGCTCGGCTGGTCGCCGAAGGTGGAACTCGCCGTGGGCCTGCGGCGCACCATCGCGTACTTCGATCAGCAGCTCCACCTCGGCCACCTCCATCAGGCGACTGCTCGTCCGAAGGCGGTCCACGTCTCACGAGCCCGTCCTGCTTTGGCGGAGGCGGTGCTATGAGCAAGCACGTCCTCATTACCGGCGGCGCCGGCTTCATCGGTTCTCACCTGGTCGACACCATGCTGGAGCGCGGCTACGAGGTGACGGTGCTCGACAGCCTGTCGCCGCAGGTTCACGGCGACGCGGAGCTGGACGACGAGGGTTGGCCGGTCTACCTCGATCCGCGTGCCAAGCGCATCAAAGGCGACCTGCTCGACGAGGGCGTGTTCGAAAAGAGCATCGAGGGCGTCACCCACCTCGCTCATCTGGCGGCTTCGGTGGGCGTCGGCCAGAGCATGATCAACATCGTCGACTATACGCGCAACAACGTCATGACCGCGGCGGTCATGCTCGAAACGCTGTCGCGCAAGCCGCACAGGATCGGGCGGATCGCGGTCGCCTCGTCGATGTCGATCTATGGCGAAGGCGCCTATGCCCGCGAAGCGGGCAGCGCACCGGTGTTTCCCAAGCTGCGCACCAAGGAACAGCTCGTCAGCCGGCATTGGGAGCTCGTCGAGGGCGACAAGACGCTGAAGCCTTTGCCGACCACCGAGGACAAGCTGCTGCAGCCGGCCTCCATCTACGCGGTGAACAAGCGCGACCACGAGGAGATGTTCCTGTCGGTCGGCCGTGCGCTCGAGATCCCGACCGTGGCCCTTCGGCTGTTCAATGCCTATGGGTCGCGCCAGGCGCTCAGCAATCCCTATACGGGCGTGGCGGCGATCTTCATTTCGCGCCTGCTCAACGACCAGCCGCCGCTCATCTTCGAGGACGGCGAGCAACGGCGCGACTTCGTCCACGTCCAGGACGTCGCCGAGGCCTTTGCGACGGTGCTGGATAGCGACCAGCGCATCTGGGATGCCTTCAACGTCGGCAGCGGAAAGCCGATCACGGTCACGGAGATGGCTCACGTGCTGGCGCGCCTGCTGCACAAGAACATCGCCCCGCAGATCATGAACAAATATCGCGTCGGCGACATCCGGCACTGCTTTGCGGACATCACCAAGATCAGCAAGGTGTTCGGTTTCCGGCCGCGCCGCTCGTTCGAGGCCGGCATGGCCGAGTTGATCCAATGGGTCGCCACTGCGAAGGCCCCGGTCAATCGCAGCCAGGAAAGCCTGGTGGAGCTCAACAGGAGCAAGTTGCTCGTCTAGCCGCCGCGCGCTGAATCCCAAGACATCGACGGCGTCGCCGTCAAAAGGATCGATCATGACACTCGTGCCAAGAATTACCCTCGCCATCGCTCTCGCCTTCTGCGCGGCTGCGTCCTTTGCGACGGAAGGCTCCGCCTCGGAAGTGACCCGCCGTCTCTGCGATCGGCGGCTCACCTATGACATCGTGCCTCCGGTCGATGTGCCTCCCAGCCTGAGCATCCTCTCCGGCGTCTGGACGGGGACGGTCATCATGGCCGGCGGCAGCGAGATGTGTGTCTCGATGGTCGTCAAGGAGGTCTTCCCGGACGGCCGGGTCATCCTCGCGATGACCTGGAATGTCTCGATCGGCGGCCGTGAGGACATCAACAACTTCGTCGGCATGGGTGAAGTCCCCAACTGGCCGAACAAGGTCGAGAACGGCGAGCTCAGGATCGACAGCGGCACGAAGTGGAACGGCACGCATTACTACTACGTCATGAACCTGCCGACGGCAGACAACCCGGACGTGATGACGGGTCGCTGGATGACCGAGAACCATCCGCAACCGGTCGTGCTGTACCGGAACAGGGGACGATAAGCCATGTTCACCCTGGACGCCGTCGACGTCTGGTGGGTCGCCTGCGCACCCATCGTGTTCCTGTCGCTCTATTTTCTCACGCAAGCGCTCTACTCGCTGTCGCTTCTCGTCGATTGCTACCTGTTTTCCCGTCCGGTCAACATGGTCGACATGGGCGAGAGGTTCCAACTCGTTCCAGGCTCGAAGAAGGACTATCCGGCGATCGTCCTGTTCTACCCCGTCCTGGAAGAGCAGGTATCCGTCATGCGCACCACCATGATCGCGCTGGACGAGTTGGAGTATCCGAAGGACCGCTATCGCGTCATTGCGATCCCCAACTCGAGTGATCGGGCGACTGTTGCCGCCCTCAAGAACCTCCAGATGGAGTTTCCCTTCCTCGAGCTACTCGAGGTTCCTCCGACCGACCATCCGTCGTGGCAGCCGGTGTGGGACGCCTGGAATGCCAACCCCAAGGCTTACTGGTGGCATGAGGGCGCGAATGCCTACAACAAGGACCTGCCGCCCAAGAAGACGCGGCAGCTGGTCTATGCCTTCTACAACTGGATGACGACCAATCCGGAAGAAGGCACGTTGATGAGCTACACCGACGCCGATTCCTGCCCGCCCAAAGACCACTTCCTGGCGGCGGCAATCGGCAGCCGCAAGTACCGGGTCATGCAGGCCAAGAACGTCGCCGGCAACGCCAGCCTGACCTGGCCGTCGACCTTCTGCGCATTCGATCATATGGCATGGGATGGTTCCAAGTACGAGCATCTGTCGGGCGATCCCAGCCAGCCGTATTGGATGCTGGGCAAGGGCCTGTTCTTCCACGCCCAGGACATCTACGACCTCGGCAGCTTCCATCCCTGGATCACCATCGAGGATCCGGAGGTCGGCCTTCGTCTTTGGAAGAACGGCAAGAACCTCGGCATTATGGAAGGCTCCTTGATCGAGGAGGCGCCGACCACGTTCGCCAACGCCATCCTGCAGAGGAAGCGCTGGATCGCCGGCTTCTTCCAGACATTGAAGTTCCGCAACGGTCCCATGGACCGCATGGGCTTCTCGTTCATCGAGAAGATCAAGGCATGGCTGATCTTCCTGCCCTGCCTGACGATGTCGTTGAACTGCCTGGGATTGCCGTTGTCGGTGTGGGCCGCGGTGAAGTGGATCGACGGCACGGGAATCCTGCCACCATGGTGCCTCTACTGGTCCATCGCGAATCTCGGCCTCTATGCCTTCTTCATGACGAGCCTCTACTGGCGAATCTGGTTCCGCACGAAACTGATCATGGACACACGATGGGAGCGGGCGCGCTACATGCTGCGCATCAATCCGATCTTCCTCGGCCTGTGGTGGATGTTCTGGACGATTCCGCTGTGGATCGGCTACGGCATGTATCGCAACAACCTGGGGCTGGTGTGGGAACGCACCCTCAAGAAGGACGACAACAAGCTCCTGGTGCGCGAACGGGTTGCCCAGGGCACCCTGGGATATGTCGAGCCGGCGAGACTTGAACACAGACCTTCCGGAGCCACGACGGATGTCGTGCTGCTTGAAAGCTGATCGCTTGGAGAGTCTCCACGCCTTCATCGCCGCCGAAGGTTGGCTTCGGCTATGGCACGATACATGGGCTTCGGCTTGAACGAGTAGTCGAACGGAAGCCCCCGGTTCACGCCCGGGCTGGATCCGTCCTTCCAGGCGTCGGGATAGCGCGCGAAGTCGTCCTTGGTGACCCGCAGCCAGGAATGACGGTCGCTCAGGCCCCAGGTCGTCACGCCGCGGACGGCCGGCTGGCCCAACGCCACATCGAGGTATCGCCGGGTCTCGTCCGCCACACGGGCATCACGCTGCTCCACGGGCAGGACGTACTCGTATTCCTTGACGTCCAGCTCACTGATCACAATGAACAGGCCGAGATCGGCGATATCCTTGAGAAACCGGCCCAGCACGTCCGCCGGAAGGACGCCCTTGGACAGATCCAGATGCGCCTGCAGGCCTACGCCGTCCAGCGGCACGCCGGCGCGCTTCAGTCGCTCGAGGAGCTTGAGGAAAAGGTAGCGTCGATCGTGTTCGACCCGCAGATCATACTCGAGGCCGAATTCATTGATCATCAGCTTCGCCTGGGGCGCCAGCTGGCGCGTCTCCCATAGCGCCCGCGCAATGTAGTCGACGCCAAAGGCCTGCAGGAAAGGGCTGTTTCTCAAGCCGTCCATCCGATGGCCGGTCTCTATCGGTTCATTGACGACATCCCATTGCGCAATGGCATGGCCATAGCGCGAGAGCACGGCCTGGAAGTAGCGCTGCACCAGTGTCCAGCCGCCTTTCTCGACCAATGAGGATGCAGCCCAATGCGGTATGCTCTTGTGCCAAAGCAGCGTGTGGCCATGCAGCTGCTTCTTGTTGGCAAGCGCGAAGTTCGTCAGGCCGTCCATCGATCTGAAATCGAATGCGCCGGGTGAAGCTTCGACGGCATCCCATTTCAGCGCCACCTCCGGCGTCAGGCAGTTGCATTCGCGCAATACCAGGGCGCGCAGATCCTGTTCCGCCATGACCTGTTCGATGCGAACCGCCGAACCGAAGTAGAGCTTGTTCCGGGAGAACTTGGCCGACAACGAATCTTCGGCGGCATGGGCAGAATCGATACCAAGCCACGCGCTGGAAATCGTCGAGGCGATCGCCGAAGAAATCACCTGCCGCCGTATCGTTTTGTAGGACACCTAGCCTCTTGCGAATTGGGAACTACCAGCCATATGCGTACAAGTCGCAGCGCAATCTTTCGTCTAGTTCTGCATGAGGCGCCATGACGTCTTGGTCGTAGACGTCTTGGTCGTATATGCACTCGCCGTCGGCATGCTCGTCAATCGTTCTCAACTGCGCCCCTGACCGTTCTTGTTCTGATTGTAGTAATGCTTTTGCCAGTCGCCCCCGGGACGAGGCAGCTGAGGCGATGGCGGGTGGGAGCGTGCTAGGAGGCCCCGCCTCACATAGGCCCATCGCCGGCCCAACTCGGCCCGATGTCAGTGGCAGGGTCTTTTCTTTAGGGGTGTGATGGCGTCCAACAACGCGCCCATCCTGTCGACGTCGATATTCCTTCCCACGTCTTGGCCCAAGCATTGACTCGAAGCAGAAGTGCAGTCCAGCACCCCGTCGAGGCGCAATATCGTTGCGACGCCGGCGCGTCGATCGTCCCCGTCCCAGTCCGCAGCCACGCATAATATGGTTGAGCCTTTGGTATCTTTGATCTCAATCCAATACCGGTGGGTCTTTTGCATAAGCGAAGTAAATGTCCTGCATAGACCGTGAGTCTAGCCACACTCGCGTGATTAGATCGCGCTGCAACAATTTTGGGAAGCGGTCACCAGAATGACCCGAGCGCGCACTTGTCCAGCCAGCAGGATGTGTGGGAGTCGGGTCTGTCTGCGAACAAGCTACAGCGACTGCAACTGCAGTCCTAATGAAAGAAAATACCGAGGGAACCGTTATGGCTCAAACCATCGTGTCATGGTTCATTTGCGACGGCAGGTACCGCGTGCACGCTATCAACGCGGTGGGCCGGCAGAGCGCCAAGATCATTGAGATCGAGGACATCGACTCAGGCGAGCGTTTTCATGGTTCTGCGCGAAGGCTAGAGCGCTTGTTCTTGTCGCTCGGAAGCTCCAGCGCTGGCGAACCGGTGACGCTGCACCGCTGAGTCAAAACAGACTCGCTGATGCGCTTCAGCGCCTTTGCCGTGTCCCGCCCCTACCGGCTCGATAGCGCCTGCACGAGCTAAGGCTGGAAGTTCGTCCTCTCGCGTACCACATGCATCTCCAGGATGCATCTAATGGGCAAATTTAGTGGCTACTGACCTGATCGCCGCTTCGGTAATGGAAGCGGTGTTCCGCGCCGAGTCAGGATTCAGTAGGCGGCCATCAAATCCATTGGTAGCCTGGCCGTGCTCCCTCGCCCAAATAGCCGCCTGCGTGCTGTTCCCGGCCCCGATCTTCCGCAGAATCGAGTTCATGTGGACCTTGACCGTCGCCTCGCTGACGTCGCACGTGAGCCCGATTACTTTGTTGGCATGCCCCTTCACGAGACCATCGAGGATCTGGATTTCGCGCTCCGATAGGCTCGGGTGAATTCGAAGCGCCACCGGCGGTTGAGCGTGCTGCAGGGCGCCGATACTAACTGATACGTCTTCATGTTCGGCGCCGTCCAACTGAAGCTTCTCCATCTTGGTCTCTGATTGATGTGATTTCTCTGGCTGCGCTGGTTGGATCATCGGACGATCCGCGTCGGCCATGACCATGACGCGGACATCCCTGGTCACGATCATGTCTAGCGTGCCGATCAGCGTGTCTGGAGATACGAACAACGGAACACAGCCATCGATTTGCGACGTTAACAGCTTCTGAAGATCGGCGGGGGAAGCGTGTTCGAACAGCAAGATGATCTTACTCGGGCCATAGCTTACGGATGTCGACAGCCACGGTGAGCGCATTGTCGGCGGATTGCGCGCCCAGGATTACAAGCTTGGGTTCCTCGGAGATGGTTGCGCCACTAATCTCCGCTGTCGACGCGACATCACAAACGACGCGATAGGAATGTTTTGCCATCAGCGATATGAGTGCTTCGCGAACAAGCAAACGAGATTCGACGACGATTGTCGCTAACCTTGGCCCCATGACACCACCCACATTGCCATTGTTCCAGAGGTCTCTTATCAAGCGCCGTTTCCACGCGACGTTCGCCAGTATTTCCATACCGAAGCAACACCAGCCACACCTTAGTGCATCGGCGGTGGTGACAATTTTTGGTTCAATATCCCATCCGGTTACAAACTTGACACGCTTAGGCGCAGTCGCACTCTGCTAGAGTCGTCCTACGACTTAGGGTTGTGCCGTAAGGCGGCTTTCGCGGCCGCTTTCGGCAGGCCAATCCGCATCGATCATCGCTTGCGGGAGCATCTGCCGCCACGACGGACATAGTCGACGTGGCGACTCGCATGAAGGAGCCGTTCCCCATGCTTCGTAAAATCATGATCCCCCCGGTCATGCTGTTGCTGGTTTTGCCTCTACTCGGAGGCTGCGTCAGTTCCGATCATCTCGTTGCCAGCAAGCCGGTAGATCCGTCGGTGATCGAAGAAATCACTAGTTTGCGCGAGAACGCACCTGATTATACCACTCATCGCGCAGCCACCGCTAAGCCCGAAATCGTCGGCATCGCCGTCGACGACCAATTCGACATGTACCAGCGGGCGAAAATCCTGCGCGCCGTCAACGAGTGGAACCACGTGTTGAACGGCTTCGTGCGCTTCGACATCGACCCGGCGACCGACAAAGAGCCGGTCTGGTTGATCGTGCCGGTGCGCACCGGCCGCCCGCCGCCGGTGAGCGGCGTGATCGTCGGCCATGCACTCGCCGCCACCCAGGCGGTGCCGCCGCTCGGCGGCGTGGTGATCGTCTATGTCGATCGCGTGCGCGGCTACGATCTCGCGAGCGTCATGCGCCACGAGCTCGGCCATGTGCTGGGCCTCGGCCACGATCCCAACGGCCGCCTGATGTCGAGCCGCTACACCGCGAATCGTCAGCAGTGCATCGACCGCGCCGCCGCCGAGGCGGTTGCGGCGAATCGAAAGTTGCCTGTAGCAGATCTCAACTGGTGCGAGGAGCCCATTGTCGCCCGCGCATCCGACGAATCCGCGACACAGGCAGCAACCCGCGCGACGCGCTGACGCGGTCGGGCGGCCCACCAAGGAAGCGGTAGATCATGCCGCTCTACCGAGGAAGCTGAGGTTGTCGAGACTTCGACTATTCCTTGTGAGAGCCGAAGGACATCCAGAAGAATGCGCGCCGGGCGCCGCTTGGTCGAGGGCGAATGGTCAAGATGGTCTTGGGTGGGCTAACGCTGGAGGCCGTCAGTGAAGCCGTTGGCGTTAGCCAGCGCACGGTGCGCAAGTGGGTCGGACTTTACGAGAACGAAGGCCTGGTGGGCCTTGACGACGATCGCTGCCAGTACTCGGAACGTCACAGGCCGTCGTCTCCCCCTCATGTGCGGACCTCCCGCGTCGACGCCGTGTCTCAACCCCGCGCAAAGCATTGTCGGGCATAGGCGCTGTATGGCGCAACGCCTGGTCGTGCAGCCAAAGAAGCCAACGCGGCTGGTCGGTGCCGGTCCCGCTATCTGCACACTGGGCTTGTCCCTAATTCTAGTTCGCCTTGGTGCCAGCACCCTTAAGGGGTAAACCCATATCGCCGAATGACGCTGACGAACGGTATTCCAATGTACCAGCGGGGTTGGCGAGATCTGTCAGTACACTAGGACAGCCACTCGCCACACCTCCTCACAAGCTAGGCCGAGTGGTTAGGCCTCGCATGGACCACCCACCTGTGCGGGGCCGACGAATATTCAAGCCGTTGGTCGGCGCGGGTTCTCTCAAGTTCCCCCTTCGGTAGAAATGTGAAAATCGGAGATTGTCACAGGATTCTGGAAGCTGCCGGCCTTATCAACCTATTCTCATGTGTCGCTTCCCACCCAAGGAGTCCGGGCCGGTGGAGCAGGAGCACCCATTCACACCCCAGCTCCCTCCTCCGGCGGCCCGTTCGCAGGCGAAGTAATCGAATGAGTGGGTCCGCCATGTCCGCCATGGGTCACGTGTGGACGGCGCCGTGGCAAGGACATTCTGACGTTCGTGCAGCATTGGTCGGGTGCGGTCACGTGTCCGGCCTGTTGATGCGGCAGGTGTGGCCGCTGGCCCTAATGCT
>Ga0308309_10000892_pt1 | contig 17895 bp, 16 predicted proteins | sample HubBroMetageWFT5_FD_192491 | JGI IMG/M metagenome (GOLD analysis project Ga0308309, IMG submission 192491) | Warmed and freeze-thawed soil microbial communities from the Hubbard Brook experimental Forest, New Hampshire - Hubbard Brook CCASE Soil... | ecosystem: Environmental > Terrestrial >...
TCTCCTCGTTCCCTATTCGATGACCTATAACGACGCGAAGTTCAGCCTGCCCCCGAGCGTCGGATCGCCCGCCGATTTCCTCGACAATCTTAAGCGGGGCTATGACACGCTTTGGGAAGAGGGCGCTACGCATCCGAGGATGATGTCGGTCGGACTGCATCCGCGCCTGATTGGACAGGCGAGCCGCATTCACGCGCTGCGAGAGTTTCTCGAATATGTCGAGGCGAAGGGCGGCGCCTGGATCACTCGGCGAATCGATATTGCGCGTTGGTGGCACGAGCACCACGCCTCGTTCCCAATCTGAGGCGCGGTGATATCTTTTCGGGCGGGGTCCGATAACTCACCTGCTCGCAACCCAGCGGGGCCTTCCGACCGCAATCTCCTTGATCCGCTTCATCAGGACGGCCTGCGGGCACACCTCCGCGACCGCCGTCCCTTCCTCCGCCTACCGCAACACGAACGCAAATGCTGTTCGCTAACCGGGACTTCTTCAATGAAACACTCCGCCCGACCGGGACGGCTAAGTTAGAATCTTCCAGCTTCCCGTAGTCCACTTCTCAGAAGGCAAGTCGACCAAAGTCTCCGGAGGCTACGCGACTGGCGGCTGTGGTGGGCCGCGCGAATCCCCGGATCATGGCATATTGCTTGCTGCCGAAGTTGCGCCAATTAACGCTACGACACGGAGATGCGTGCAGATGCGTTTGCAGATTTGGCAAATGAACGGACCCGCATCTACAGTTTGCACCGAGAGCCGAGGGCGGCGACAATATGTCAGGCCGGTGAGGCGCAGGACGCAAGGAGAATCCCATGAAGCCGACACGATCTAGACTGCTCGGAATTCGCGCATTCGTGCTCACCTGCACGGCAGCGGTTGGCCTGCTTGCAATCCAAACGCCGGCGGACGCTCAGCAAAAGAAAACGATCGCGGTGGCCGTCAAGCTCGCCGGCGACCCGTGGTGGAATCGAATGGAGGAAGGCCTCAAGGAGTATGACAAGGAGAGTTCAACCGTCCACGTCTTCATGCAGGGGCCATCACAAGCGGACGGTGCGCTGCAGGCGCAGCTCATTGAGGATCTGATCGCTCAGAAGGTCAATGCGATCGGTATCATTCCTCTGTCGCCGCAGACGTTGGAGCCGGTAATTGCGAAGGCGAGGGCAGCCGGTATCAAGGTCGTGACTCATGAAGGATCGACCCAACCAACGAAGGATTTCGACGTCGAGGCCTTCGACAACACCGACTATGGCCGGCACTTAATGGACGAACTCGCCAAGGGCATGGGTGAAGAGGGAGAGTACGCGGTCTTTGTCGGCAAGCTCACAAACGTCTCGCACAATCAGTGGGTCGACGCGGCCGTGGCCTATCAGAAAGAGCGCTATCCCAAGATGAAGCTCGTGGCCGGGAAGAATGAGAGCAACGAGGATGCCGCGACTGCCTATCGCAAGACGCAGGAGCTTCTTGTGGCCTACCCCAATATCAAGGGCTTCCAGGGCTCCTCGTCCAACGATGCCGTCGGGATTGGCCAGGCGGTTGAGGAAGCGGGGCTCGCGAGCAAGACCACCGTGGTTGGCACGAGCCTCGTGTCTCTCACGGGAAATCTGCTGAAGTCGGGCGCTGTGGACACCATCAACTTCTGGGACCCTAAGCTGGCGGGCAAGGTCATTGCCGTGATCGCAGAGCGCCTGCTCGAAGGCAAGACCGTCAAGACGGGCGATGACCTCGGCGTCGAAGGATACAAATCCGTCGTTGTGAAGGGTGACGTCATTTACGGCTCGGCGTGGGTCGACGTGACAAAGGAGAACATGGACAAGTACAAATTCTGAATTTTCCGCCGGACGAGCCGGTCATCGACGACCGGCCTCGCCTGCGGGAGCCGTCCGGCTGGCTCATCCAGTCAAACCGGAAGAGGTCCCGAGCCGCCCGTGACGACAATGCAAGTCTCCGATCCTCGTGAAGGACGGGCGTCCCTCGCGCCGGCTCTGCTTCGCACCGTCGAGATGGACAAGGCTTATGCGGGGGCGAAGGCGCTTTCCGGCGTCACCATCGAGGTCCAAGCCGGCGAGGTCCTGGCGCTGGCCGGCGAGAACGGCTCAGGCAAGTCCACTCTCATCAAAATCATCGCCGGCGTGGAGTCGCCCGACGCCGGCAGTCTTTTCATCGACGGCGTTGACTGGACACGGCGCTCGCCGGTCGAGCGGATAGAAGCCGGAGTCCAGATCATCTATCAGGACTTCGCCCTGTTTCCCAACCTGTCGGCGGCCGAGAACATCTGGCTGCCCTACCAGATGCATCGGCGCAGGCGCCTCGTGTCCCGCGGCGATGGGCGACCGGTAGCGAAACGCGCGTTCGACGAGATCGGCGGCGCCTTCGACCTCGATCTTCCTGTCTCGCAACTCTCCGTGTCGCAGAAGCAGCTCGTCGCCATCGCCCGCGCGCTCGTTCATGACGCGCGCCTCCTGATCATGGACGAGCCGACGACCGCGCTGACCCACCGCGAGGTGCAGCATCTCTTCGCCATCATCAGGCGTTTAGCCGGCCAGGGCATCAGCTTCGTCTTCGTCAGCCATAAGCTGCAGGAGGTCGCCGAGATATGCGAGCGGGTCATCGTGCTGCGGAACGGCCGCAAAACGCTGGATCGGCCGATGGCCGGCCTTAGAGAGGCGGAGATCGCGCATGCGATGACGGGTCGCGATATCGGCATGGAGCGCTATCCGCGTTCACCGCGCCTGCCCGACGCGGCGCCGCGACTCGCGGTCCGTCAGCTCAGCCATGCCAGAGAATATCGGAACGTCAGCTTTACGCTCGGCGCCGGCGAAGTGCTTGGCCTGGCCGGCCTGCTTGGATCGGGGCGCACCGCCGTCGTCAAGGGCATCTTTGGGCTGCCGCCTCCGGACAGCGGCGAAATCGAGGTCGACGGGCGCCCGCTCGTGCTGCGATCCGTGGCGGACGCCCTCGCCGCGGACATCGCCTATGTTCCGGAGGACAGGCTGACCGAGGGTCTCTTCCTCAATTTCAGCATCAGCGACAATATCGTCGTGCGCACTCTCGACCGCCTGATGAGTCCGGCGGGCTGGATCACCGCATCCCGCAAAAGGAATGAGGCGAAGCGCTGGATCGAGCGGCTCGCGATCAAGACGCAGTCGCCGGACCTCCCGGTCAGCAGCCTCTCGGGCGGCAATCAGCAGCGCGTGGTTTTGGCTCGATGGATTGCGGCCCATCCGCGCGTGCTTATCCTCAATCGTCCGACCGTGGGGGTGGACGTCGGCTCGAAGTCGGGCATCCACGATATCATCATGGAGCTGGCCGCCGAGGGGGTCGGCGTCATCGTCGTGTCGGACGATCTGCCGGAGCTGATGCGGGTTTGCGACCGCATCCTGGTGATGCGCAACGGCGCGGTCGTGGCCGAACGCCGGGTCGAGGCCAGTTCCGAAACGGAGATCATGCGGATTGTGAGCGAAAGCGCGTCATGAGGTTTCGCGACATCCTCCTTCGGCACGAGGTGCTGATCTTCCTCGTGCTCGTCCTTCTCGCAGTGACGGTGGGGACGATCAATCCGGTCTTCTTCTCGATCTTCAACATATTCTCGTTGCTGAAGAACAGCACCGTGATCGGCCTGTTCGCCATCGGGTTCTTCCTGGTCCTTGTCACTGGGGGACTCGACGTGTCCTTCGCTGCGGTCGGCGTGACCGCTATGTACTGCACGGTGAAACTCGCCGTCGCTTTTTTCCCGGGCGCGCCTTTCATCGTCCTCTGTGCTGTTTCCGCCGTCATCGGCGTCTTCCTTGGCCTAATCAATGGGCTGCTGGTAACCAAGCTTCGAGCGCCGTCGCTCATCGTCACGCTCGGCACGCTCAGCCTGTTCCGCGGGTTCTTGCTGTTCTTTGTCGGAACGGACGTAGTGCGACTCGTGCCGCAGTCGATCAACGACTTCGCCCGCACCAACGTGATCACCGCAACGGCCGCCAATGGCGCGCACATTGGCCTGCACGCCTCGGTCGTCATCTTCGTCGCCGTAACGGCCGGAGTCTTCCTTTTCCTTCGCTACACGACATTGGGGCGCAGCTTTTATGCCGTGGGCGGCAATCCGATCGCGGCGCGCCGCATGGGAATGAACGTGGCGGCGATCGAGGTCTTCGCCTACTGCGCCGCGGGCGCGCTGGCCGGGATTGCGGGCCTCCTCTCGGCCGCGATCCTGCGTCTCGCCAATCCTCAAACGCTGGTAGGCTCCGAACTCGACGTCATTGCAGCCGTGGTGCTCGGCGGCGCCGCTATCACGGGTGGCAGAGGCAGCGTGATCGGCGTCTTCCTCGGAACCCTGCTGATCGTTTTGACCAACAACAGTCTGATCATCCTGGGAATACCATCCTCCTGGCAGAAAGTGGCGATCGGCGCGATGCTGATCGCCGCGATCGGGCTTCCCCTCTTGGCCCGGCGTCGATCGCTGGCGGGGCCGAGTTCGCCGTCCGAGGATCTCGCTGTAGTTACGTCGTCGTGAGAATCCTGCGAACGCTCGACTTCCGCCTGACCGTGCTTGCGGTCGCTGCGATCCTCATCGCTCTGACGCTGGGGGCGATGCGACCGGACGTGTTTCTGAGTTCGCTCAACATCAGCTCGATGTTGCTCCAGAGCAGTACGATCGGCTTACTCGGCCTCGCAGTCGCCATCACCATGCTGTCGGGAGGGATCGATCTGTCGGTCAACGCGACGGCCAATCTTACCGCCATCGTCGTCGCCATGTTCTTGACGGCAGTCGCCCCGGCGCAGGGCAGCGAGACTGCAATCGTTGCGGTGACGGCGCTTGGCCTCTTCGTTGGCTTGCTCGTCGGCCTCGTCTGCGGCCTCCTCAACGGGTTCTTGATCGCCGTATTCGGCTACTCGCCGATCCTCGCGACGCTCGGAACGATGACCTTCTTCGCGGGGGTCGGCACCGTCCTCACCGGCGGGGCGACGCTGTTTGGCGTCAGCGCCTTTTCCGCCTTGGGGCGAGGATCGCTGTTCGGCATCCCGCTGCCGGCGATCGTCTTTCTCGTCGCCGCGCTTGTTCTGATGCTTTTGCTGGAAAAGCGGCGCTTCGGGTTCACGGTCTATCTGTTCGGAGCCAGTGAATCCGCAGCGCGCTATTCCGGCGTCAGCGCGCGCCGGGTCATCTTCGGCGTCTATGCGGTGAGCGGCCTCTTGTCCGCGACGGCCGGGCTGCTGAACCTCGGCATCACCAATTCGGCGAACGTCGATTTCGGCACGTCTTACGTGCTGCTCGCCGTCCTCCTCGCGGTCCTCGGCGGCATCGCCCCGTCGGGCGGGGCCGGCCGCATTGCTGGCGTCGTTCTCGCGGCGTTCATCCTGCAGTTCCTGTCGACCGGGCTCAATCTGATGTTCCAGTCGAGCAGCAGCAATTTCCTCAAGGACTTTGCATGGGGCGCGACGCTGCTTTTGGTCCTTGCAATCGGACGCGTTCAGGAAGGTTCGTTCGCCCGAGTCTTCGCCCGGCCGCGTGAGCCGTCCGGAGGAAGCCAGCTGTCCTAAGACCACGAGAAGGAATATCTGGAATGACGATTCCACAGGACGATCCGGACCCGCTGCTCGCGGCATGCGCCGCAATGCTGCAGGAAGTGGCGGGCTATCCGATTACGGCCGAGCGTCTGCAAGCCGCGCGTCCTGTCATCCGCGAGGTCCTGAGAGCCATTCGCGTCTTGGACAAAGTGGATGTCAGCGGGGTCGAGCCGATGACGATATTCCGGCCTCGCCCACGACGGCGGAGGCCCGGCAGAGCATTCGAGAGGTCGCCCAAGGCATCCGCTCCGGCTCGCTCTCAGCCGTCGAGGTCATGACGCGCTGCCTCGATGCGTCGGACCGGTTGGCTGGCCCGCTCAATGCCTTTGCCTCGCGCAACAGCCGCGACCGGCTGGTGTCGCAGGCCGTCGATGTCGACCGACGTCGAAAAAATGGCGATGCGCTTCTGCCGCTCGACGGCATTCCGATCGCGGTGAAGGACGTTTTCTTCACGGCCGACCTGCCGACGACGGCGAGCTCGAAAGCCTTCACCGGTTTCCACCCCAAGGAGGATGGCTTCGCCATCGGCAAGTTGAGAGCGGCCGGCGCGCTTGTCGTCGGCAAATCCCAGACGCACGAACTCGCCTATGGGCCGACGACGGCCAACGAATATGCCGGCCCGTCCCGCAACCCATGGAATTTGGAGCATGTAAGTGTGAGGCAAGCCGTCGTAGGCCTGATCGACCGGGGAGGAGAGCGTTCCCGCCCGGGCAGTCGTTGGCCAGCGCGAGCACTGTCCACGCTATGTTAACGTGGTCTCTCTAATTTGATCCAAGTCCAGATCGAGAGGCGCTCTACCGTGGAAACCGACCTCTATCGACCGATAAAACTCCATCTGGAGGGGCTCGGCCTGGAGGTCAAGGGTGAGGTGTGCGGCTGCGATCTCGTCGCCCTTTCCGGCGCCTCAGCCGAACTCGTCGTAGTCGGCGAGATGAAGCAAAGCTTCACGCTCGAACTAGTGCTTCAGGCTGTTGATCGCACATCCGCCTGCGACGAGGTCTGGCTCGCCGTCGGCGCCTCCAAGAGGGGGCGCGGCCGCGAGAACGATGCACGCGTGAAGAAGCTCTGTCGTTTCTTGGGCTTCGGCCTTCTGACCGTCAACGCGGAGGGCCGGGTCGACGTGGTGGTGGAACCAACGCCCTGGAAGCCGAGACGCGACGCCAAACGGCGTTCGCGCATCGTCGAGGAGCATCGTCGCCGCAAGGGAGATCCCGTCGTGGGCGGTTCGACTCGGATGCCTCAGATGACCGCCTATCGTCAGCAGGCGCTCGCCGTGGCCAACGTGCTTGCTGACAAGCCGAGTCGTCCGCGGGAGCTTCGAATTCTTGCGCCGGACGCCGCCAAAATTCTTCAGGGCAATGTCTATGGTTGGTTCGAGCGGATCGAAACGGGACTCTATGGACTGACCTCGTCCGGTCGCGTCGCTCTGGTGACATGGGCCGGCCAGATTCCGCCCGGGGATGAGAGCGGGTTTGGCGGAACCTGCCGGCCGGCGCTGGCGCCCTAGTGGATGGCTGGGGTCGTCGTGAAGCGGACATAGCGGATCGCCGGTGGGACGTCGAAAAATCATGCGGTGCAAGGTCACCACGCGACGGCAAGAGAGGGACCGTCGGGGACGTTTTCCTCGGGCAACGCGATAGCGCTGCCCCTTGGTTGGTAGCACCTCGCAAGAGTAGTTTTTCCTCGCCGCTCACCAGCACTCGAAGCCGCCATCCACGAGCAGGTCGACGCCGGTCATGAACGACGCGGCAGGGCTCAACAGGAAAATTGCCGGACCGACCATCTCCTCAACCGTCGCGATCCGCGCCATCGGCGTCTCGGCGGCGAATACTTTCAGCTGCTCAGCAACTTCAGGCCGTTTGTTCATTGCCGTAAGGGTGTAGCCGGGGCTGATGACGTTGACCCGTACGCCGCGGTCGACCCATTCCATAGCCAGGCTCTTGCTGAGATGAATGACGCCGGCCTTGGACGCGTTGTAGTGGGCCTGGGTCAGGCCACGATTGACGATCGATCCGGACATCGAAGCGATATTGACGATCGCGCCGCGCTTCCGGCCTAGCATCGCCCGCCCCTCCGCCTGACAAGACAGGAAAACGCCCGTTAGGTTGACGTCTATCGTGCGCTTCCATTGTTCGAACGGCATGTCCTCCGCCGGCGCGGCGTTGGCTATGCCGGCGCAGTTCACCGCGAGTGTCAGCGGACCCAGAGCTTGCTCAGTCTTGTCGACCGCGGCGGTCAGGGACGAACCGTCGACGACGTCGCCGGTCACGACCAGCGCGTGCCGGCCCTTTTCCTTCACGGCCGCCTCCGTGTTCGCGAGCCCTTTGCTCGCAGGCACATCGAACAGCGCCACATCAGCGCCAGCTTCGGCGAGGCCGATCGCAATGCCTTGCCCGATGCCGCTTCCGGCGCCGGTCACAAAGGCGATCTCGTTCCTAAGGCTGAACAGACGCATCTTGAGGTCTCCCAATGTGTTCGGTCAGGTGGTGGCCAGTTCCATTACAGCCACTCGTCCGGCCTCCTCGCGACCGAGGACCCCACGGTTGCGGCCGCGGCTGAGGACCATGACGCGGTGCGACAGCCCCAACACCTCGTCAAGGTCGGAACTCACGATAATGACTGCCATTCCGCGCCGCGCGAGATCAGCGATGATGTCATAAATTGCGGCACGCGCACCCACATCGATGCCACGCGTCGGCTCGTCGAGAATGACGACTTTCGGCTCGCGCAAGATACTCTTGGCAATGACGACCTTCTGCTGATTTCCGCCGGAGAGTTCGCTGACGAGCTGCGATCCGGTTCCCTTGATTTGAAAGCGAGAGATGCCTTTCGCCGCGAAATCAAGGGTGCGCGCGGAGGTGATCCACCCAGACGGCGCCACGCGGCGGTAGTTCCCGAGCGCGAGGTTTTCGGCTATCGTTTGTGGCAAGATGAGGCCCTGCGCCTTGCGGTCCTCGGGAACGAGTACAACCCCGTGATCGAGGGCGTCGCGCGGTCCTGAAAGCTTGAGGACGTCGCCGTTGACCGTGACGCGGCCGGCGGCGATCGGATCCGCGCCCGAGATCGCGCGCATAAGCTCGGTGCGCCCCGCCCCGACAATGCCGGCGACGCCGAAGATCTCGCCCGGACGAACCGAGAAGCTAACGTCCGCGAATGCGCCGTCGGAGCTCGTCAACCCTTCGACCTCTATCAACGGCGCTGAAGGGGAAGGCGCCGGCATCTCTGGGAACATGCGATCGAGGGGGCGGCCGACCATCTCCTCCACCAGCGTCTTGACCGGCACCTGAGCCGTATCGTGGGTCGCGACGAGCTGCCCATCGCGCAGGACGACGACGCGATCGGCGATGCGGGCGATCTCGTCGAGGCGGTGGCTGATGTAGATGAAACCAACGCCTTCTGACTTTAGGCGCCCGATCTGTTCGAAGAGGCGCTCCGTCTCTTCCGCGCCCAGCGCAGCGGTCGGCTCATCGAAGACCAGCAAACGCGCCTTGAGGGTCAGCGCCTTGGCGATCTCGACCTGCTGCTGGGCGGCGACCTTAAGGTCGCGTACGAGGGTCGTGGGTGAAGCGTCGAGGCCCAGGCGGTGCAGTTGCTCGGCGGCGCGCCGATTCATGAACTCGCGATCAATACGGCCGCGCCGCGTCGGGAGGCGCCCGACAAACACATTCTCGGCGATCGACAGGTCCCGCAGGAGTCGCATTTCCTGATGAATGAGTCCGATTCCCGCCGACAGCGCGTCGGCCGGCGCATCAGGCGCGTAGTCCTGTCCCCGCCAGGTCATCGACCCGATCGTCGGTTGAACGAGGCCGGAAATGATGGAGGCGAGCGTGGACTTGCCGGCGCCGTTTTCGCCAAGCAGCGCGATCGCCTCGCCTGGGCGAACGTCTAGGTTGACGTCGTTGAGGACTGTGATCGGCCCGTATTTCTTGCCGATTCCGCGCAGGGAGAGCCCGCTCACGTCGCGGTCCGTCGGGTCTTGCGAAGCGGTCATGATGGCGGCCCTCGCGAGAAGCGGGCGGCACGCGCAGGCGCGCCGCCAACTCCATTGGCGTTACGGATGCTTGTCGATGAAGCCGGCGACGTTGTCTTTTGTGGTCAGCGTCGCGTCCTGAAGCTGCTCCGGCGGCAGCTTGTCGCCCTTTACGAGCGCAATCGCCGCGTCGAGGCCCATGCGGCCCATCTTCTGCGTCTGCTGTGTGGCGGTAACGTCGAAGACGCCGTCCTTGAGGGCCTTCAGCGCAGCGGTGTCGCCATCGAAGCCAGCGACCCAGATGCGATGATCGGGGTTGGCGACCTTGACCGCCTGCGCCGCGCCGAGCGCCAACGCATCGGCCTGCCCGAAGATGATGGTCGTCTTCGGGTGTGCCTGAAGCAGGTCGGCGGTCAGCTTGAAGCCTTCGTCCTGGTGCCAACCCTCGCTCCAGAGTTCGCCGACGACCTTAATGTCGGGATAGTTCTTGAGTGCGATGCCGCAGCCTTTCGACCTGTCGACTTCGGGGGTCGTGCCCTTCTGTCCGTGGACGATCAGCATTTCACCCTTGCCGCCGGCCTGCTTGGCGATCCAGTCGCAGACCTGGCGAGCCGATTCGACGCTGTCGGTCGCGATGAAGGTGTCGCCGGGCGCGCCGTCTGCATTACGATCGATGTTGATGACCGGAACGCCGGCGGCCTTCGCGGCTTTAACTGGCACGGACGCGGCGGTGGCGCCGGCGGGAATGTAGATCAGCGCGTCGATGTTCTGCGCAAGAAGATCCTGGATCTGATTCACTTGGGTCGCCGCGTCGCCCTTGGCGTCGACGGTGATCACTTTGATGCCTTTTTCGGCGCCGGCCGCCTCGACCGACTCTTTAATCTGGTTGAAGAAGTTCGCCTGAAGGTTGGCCACCGCGAGGCCTACTTTCTTGGCGTCCTTCGCATCCGCCCCGAGCGATGGAAGCAGCGCTATCGCTGCGACGGCACTGAGTAGCGATAATTTCCGAATACCCATTTTAATCTCCTTGTTCGCTCCTGTGCGGCGAATGATTCGCCGCCAGCTTCTTCACTCCGGTCCGAGTGGACCTCGATCCGCTCCTTCGAAGCGGCACCGACCGTTGGCGAACCCGGGCAAGCGAGTTCGCGAATTCCTCCCGGGGTTCGCTATCCTTTTCGATTGCGCATCGTGTCTGCCGCCACTGCGACCGCAATCACGACACCGATAACGACCTGCTGAACGAAGGGCGAGATTTGCAGGAGGTTCAGGCCATTGCGCAGGAAGCCGATGATCAGGACGCCGACGGCCGTGCCGCCAATGCTTCCGACACCGCCCGACAAGCTAGCGCCTCCGATGACGACGGCGGCAATTGTGTCCAGTTCGTAGCCCAAGCCTGAGCTTGGCTGCGACGAGTCCAGTCGAGCTGAAAGAATGACGCCCGCGAGGCCCGCGAGTGCGCCGCATATAACATAGACCCAGATCGTGTATTGGCGGCACTGAATGCCCGCGAGCCGTGCGACTTCCTGGCTGCCGCCGAGGGCGTAGAGCGCCCGCCCGACGGGACGAAAAGAAAGCACAATCCACGCAATTAAGGTGATGGCGATCATCAAGCCGACAGTCACGGTAAGAAAGCCGAAATGGCGGGTGATCGCTAGATTGGAGAACCAGTCTGGAAAGCCGACGATCTGTTCGCCATTGGTGATGATGCTCGCGATACCGCGGGCGATCGACATCATTGCGAGCGTCGCGATGAAGGCCGGCATGCGGAGGCGGGTCACCATCAGGCCCGACGTCAGGCCGCAAGCGGCGGAGGCGATGAGCGCGACGAGAATGGCGATGACGAACGGCCACTCTCGGCTGTTTCCCAGATAGCCCATCACCATGCCGGAGAGCGCGAGGACGGAACCGACCGAGAGGTCGATGCCGCCGATCAGGATGACAAGCGTCATCCCAACCGCCATCACGCCGAGAACGGTGATTTGATCCATGACGTTCAGGAAGTTGCGCATCGACAGGAACGTGTCCGTCGAGAAGGACAGGAACACGCAGAGAAGGACGAGGCCGATAAGGGGCCCCGTCGCGCCGCGCACGAAAGCAAGGGCGCGGCCGCTCGGGCTTTCCGTCGCTGACCCGGTCGTCGTCACCGCCATGCCCTTTTTCCTCCCGAGCGCGCTTCCATTGTTCACAGCGCTAAAGTGTCATTGGATCGACAGACCACGCGCCCGGGCGACGGCATGCGCCCAAGCTTTCCGCTCGCGCAGCCGGTCTTCAGGCGCGCGGGACGGTTTGAACCCCTTGCCGCCGCGGTCGACGCGCGACAGGCCTTCCATCGTGAAAAGGCCCGCGCTGACCCCGGCGAGTTGGGCGACGCCCATGGCCGAGAGTTCGGCGACATCCGTCCGTTCGACCGGGACGCCGACCATGTCGGCCTCGAATTGCATAAGTTGGTCGTTGCGGGTCGGGCCGCCGTCGACGAGCAAGCGCTCGACCGCGGCGCCGCTCGCGCGGACCGCGTCCAGGACGTCGGCGATCTGATGGGCGATCGAATCGAGTGCGGCGCGGGCGAAGGGCGCTCGCGTCACGCCGAGCGTAAAGCCGCTAATCGTACCGACCGCGGACGCGTCCCACCAAGGAGCGCCCAGACCGCCGAACCCGGGCACGACATAGACGCCGCGCGAGTCCGACGCTGTGGCCGCGAGGCGTGCGAGTTCCTGGGTGTCGACGCCGAGCAGCTCCGCTGCCCAGGTTAGGGTTGATCCGGCGGACCTGATATTGCCCTCGAACGCCAGCATCGGCGTGTCGATCTGCCAGGCGAGCGTCAGGCAAACGCCTGGCGCACCGGAGTCGCCGTTGCTGACGGCGTTGCGGTCGACGAGCCCCATCACGGAAGAGCCGGTTCCATGCGTCGCCTTGACCGGTCCCGGCACAAAGGCGCCGTGCGCAAAGAGAGCGGAATGGGAATCGGCCATCACTGCGCCGACGGAAACCCCGTCGGGCAAGGGCGCCAACCCTCTCGCCGCCGGAAACGGCCCTGTGGACGCGACAACGCGCGGCATGGCAGCGAGAGGCACGTCGAAAATCGACAAAAGCTCCTCGTCCCAGCACCCGCCGACGACGTCGAAGAGTTGAGTGCGGGAGGCGTTACCGGCTTCGATCACCGCCTCGCCGCCGAAGCGCGACAGGATGAAGGAGTCGATTGTTCCGATACAGGTCTCCGCCGCCTTGGCGCGGGCGTGCCCCGATGGGAGGCGTTCGAGGAGCCAGCGCGCCTTGGCGGCGGAGAACATAGGATCGAGCGGCAGGCCGCTCTTTCGTCTGATGACGCCGCCGTGCCCGGAGGCACGAAGGGAGGCGCAGCCGTTTTCCGTCCGCTGGTCCTGCCACGATAGAACAGGGGTCAGCGCTTCGCCGCTCCGACGGTCCCAGACTACGCAGGATTCACGCTGCGTGCTCAAGCCAACCGAGACGACGCGTTTCGCAGTCGCCGGATCGAGCGTGTCGGCCACGACGCGGCGCACGCTTGACCAGATTTCGTTCGCGTCCTGCTCGACCCACCCTGGCTCGGGCGTCATCAGAGAGACCGGCGCCTGCCCGCGACCGGCGACCTGACCGCAATCATCGACCAAGAGGCATTTGGTAGAACTTGTGCCATTGTCGATCGCGAGCACCAGCGCGTCCGACATCTTACTGCCCCTTCAATTCCAGCGCGGCGGAGACGATGCCGTCTCGGCTTAGGCCGAAGTGATCGAGCAGGTAGCTTGCGCTGCCAGTGGGCGCGAAACCCCTCACACCAAGGATCCGCATTGGAACGGGAGCGTGGCGAACAACGACCTCAGCAACCGCGGCGCCAAGTCCGCCTTCCGTTGTGGCTTCCTCAGCTGTGACGATCGCGCCCGTCTCGCGAGCCGCGGCGACGATTGCTGCTTCATCGAGCGGCTTGATGGTCGAGATGTTGATCACCCGCGCCTCGATACCCTGTTTTGCAAGAGCATCGGCGGCGTCAAGCGCGCGGCTAACAAGGATTCCGGTCGCAACGATCGTGAGCGACCTACCTTGCCGCAGCACGTTCGCCTCTCCAAACCTGAAGGCCTTCGAATCATCGGTGGTGACAGAGGGCGCCTTCGTGCGGCCGATCCGCAGATACGATGGCACTCCGGAATTGGCGGCCCAACGCACCGCGGCCCGAGTCTGAGCTGGATCGGCTGGCACGATGATAACCAACCCGTCGATGGCCCGAAGCCAGCTCAGGTCTTCGATTGAATGATGGGTCGGCCCAAGTTCGCCATAGGCCATTCCCGGGCTCATGCCGCACAGCGTGATCGGTAGAGCGTTATATGCCGCGTCGACCTTAATCTGTTCGAGGGCGCGCCCCGTCAAGAAGGGCGCCGCGCCGCAAACGAACGGTAAAAAACCGCCGTTGGCGAGCCCGGCGGAAACCCCGACCATGTCCTGTTCAGCGATTCCAACATTGATGAGGCGCTCGGGAAATAGCTTCTGGAATTGACCGAGGTTGCTTGAGCCGACGCTGTCGTTACAGACCGCGACGATGCGCGGATCCGAGTTTGCGAGTTCGATGAGCGTTTCAGCGAAGGCCTGCCGGCAATCGAACGTTTCGACCTTCGTGGTTGCCAGCTCGTTCATCAGGCGAGTTCCTTGAGGGCGAGTTTAACCTGATCGGGAGAAGGCACTTTGTGGTGCCACTCGACCCGATCCTCGATAAAGGAGACGCCCTTGCCTTTGATCGAGTTGGCAATGACGCAAACAGGCTTGCCGGATCGGGGAGCGGTGAAGGCGTCGAAAAGAGCCTGATGGTCGTGGCCGTCGCATTCGACTACGTCCCACCCAAAAGCGCGCCACTTGTCCGCGAGCGGCTCGAGACGATTAGTGTCCTCAGTGCGCGCGCCCTGCTGCAGGCGGTTGCGGTCGACAATCGCAGTCAGGGTATCTAGCTGGCGATGGCCGGCGCACATCGCGGCCTCCCAGTTGGAGCCTTCCTGAAGTTCGCCGTCCCCCAAGATGACAAAAGTGCGCCAGTTCGCGCCTGAAAGCTTCGAAGCGATCGCACTTCCAACACCGATCGGGAGACCGTGGCCAAGCGGTCCAGTGTTTGCCTCGACCCCCGGCACCTTGCGTCGGTTCGGGTGGCCATTCAGCGCCGAGAGCGGCTGCATGAACGTCGCAAGATCTTGGGTCGGGAAAAACCCACGCAGAGCGAGGGTCGAGTAGAGCGCCGCGGCGCAATGGCCCTTGCTGAGGATAAATCGGTCCCGCTTCGGGTCCCTCGGGGCCTGCGGATCTACGCGAAGCACGGCGAAGAAGAGAGTAGCGAGAGTGTCCGTCGCTGAAAGGTCGCCGCCAATATGGCCTGCGTGCGCTCGTCCAATCATTTCGACGACGCTTCGGCGAATCTCAGTCGCGATCCTTCTTAGTCGATCCCGGCGCTCGTCGCTGTCGATGGTTGTCGGCAAGGGACCAAGCATCGCTCCGTTGCTGGGTGGTCCTGACGTCGCTGGCAACGGCTCCCCCGTGAATAAATATTCATATATGGATTTATTTTCTCTACTATCCATAAAGAAAGCGGCTCGTCAAGCCAATCGCGGATAAAATTAATTCGGCGCCTTGGCTGGACTTTCTGGACACGGATGAATATTTATTCAGAGTCGCGGTTTTATGGCGACCTGGCAGCAGTGGGTGCCGCTCGTGAGTCGAACGGACGAACTTCGAACGATCGCACGCGTGGCCCAGCTCTATTACGAGGACAGGCTGAAGCAGGCGCAGATCTCCGAGCGCCTCCACGTTTCGCAGGCGACCGTCTCACGTCTCCTGAAGAGGGCCGAAGAGGAAGGCGTCGTGCGAGTCACGATTGTCGCTCCGCGGGGCACCTATCCAGAATTCGAGTCGGCCCTACGTGAGCGGTATCGACTCAACGAGGCAATCGTGGCTGAGTGCTTTGAGGACCGCGAAGAGGCGATCCTTTCGGCCATCGGTGCCGCGGCAGCGCACTACTTCGAGACGACGATGAGCGAAGGCGACGTCATCGGCATCTCCTCGTGGAGCGCTTCGCTCCTGCGCATGGTCGATGCGATCCATCCGACGAAGCGGTCGCACGCCGAACGTGTCGTCCAAATCCTAGGCGGCCTCGGCGACCCGTCCGTACAAAGCCACGCGACACAGCTCACCACCCGACTCGCGTCGCTCACGGGAGCCGAGGCCCAATTGCTTCCGGCGCAAGGGGTGGTCAGCTCATCAGCGGCACGCCTCGTGATGCTCGGTGACGTGTACGTCCGCGCTGCAATGGATCAGTTTCGCCGGATGACCATCGCGCTCGTCGGGATAGGAGCGCTCCAACCTTCCGTCATGCTCGCCAATTCCGGCAATGCTTTCACGAAGGCAGAGCTGCAAGATCTCGCAAAGCAAGGCGCAGTCGGCGACATTTCCCTTCAATTCTTCGATCGCGACGGCGCGCCTGTGCATGGACCGCTCGACGATCGGGTCATCGCCATAACCCTCGAGGAATTGAAAAAAACGCCGCGCGTTGTTGGCGTTGCGGGTGGCGACCGCAAGGTCGAGGCGATCCGCGCCTGTCTGAAAGGCAGCCTCGTGAATGTGCTTGTCACCGATAAGTTCACGGCGGAGAAACTCCTGAAGCCTGAAGAACTCTTGAACCCGTAGTCAATGCGAGGAGAGCAGAATGTCACGATTTTCAGGCAAGACCGTCGTCATCACCGGAGCAAGTAGAGGCATCGGCGCCGCGCTTGCGCGACGCTTCGCCCGCGAAGGGGCGTCCGTCGTCGTCTCAGCCAATGAGCCAGCCGCTGAATCGGTTGCGGCCGACATAGTCGCAACAGGGGGAAAGGCGATCGCTCAGATCGCTGATGTAACGAACAAGGCCGACGTCGTTGCGCTCTATGATGCCGTCGAGCGCGAATTCGGCGCGGTCGACGTCTCGATTCAGAACGCCGGTGTCATCACCATCGCCCGGATCGAAGCGATGAGCGAGGGCGAATGGGACAAAGTTATGGCGGTCAACACTAAGGGCGTGTTCCTGTGCTGCCAGGAGGCGATCGCCCGAATGCGTAAGCACAAGCGCAACGGCCGGCTGATCAACACCGCCTCCGGCCAGGCGCGGCAGGGATTTATCTACACGCCCCATTACGCGGCGTCGAAGTTTGGAGTCGTGGGGATCACACAGAGCCTCGCCAAGGAAGTCGCCAAAGAAGGAATCACGGTCAACGCCTTCTGTCCCGGCATCATCGATACCGATATGTGGGCTTACAACGATGAGATTTGGGGCAAGCTTCTAGGGACGTATAAGCCCGGAGAACTGATGGCCGAATGGGTCCGAGGCATTCCAATGGGGCGCGCTGGGACGGGCGAGGATGTCGCGGGGCTGGTTACGTTCCCTGCGAGCGACGACGCAGCCTACATTACAGGGCAGACGATCAACGTCGATGGCGGGTTAATAATGTCTTGACGGCGCGGGGCGGCTGGCACTCGGACGGAAGTTGTCTCGCTCAACTAAGGTCCGTTCCTAGGGCATTCCTTCCGCACCGGGACCCGCCGATTCGCCGTGGCAGGTTTGGTTTGAGTCTGCAGGTGTCGCAATCCAATTTGCTGGCGCGATAGAGTCTTGTGCCCTCGGCTGTGACGCCGCTTCTGGGAATGGCGTAGGTGCGTCGGAATTGGACAAGCTCTTTGCCCGCCGGGCACGTGTAACGGTCGCGTTCGGCGTCGAAGGCGAAGTCGGCGCGGGAGAATGTGCCATCGGTTCGGTTGGACTTGTCGAAGACCGGGATGTGCGGGGCAATGTCTTTGACCAGCCAGGCCAAGCTGTCCGCTGAACCGTAGGCGCTGTCTGCGGTCAGGGAGGCGGGCTTTATGCCAAAGCGGGTCTCCGTCCGCTCAAGCATCGTTCGAGCCGCCCCGACCTCGGCCTGCCGAATGGCCCGCGTCGCCTCGACGTCGACGATCACGCCGTGGTCGGTGTCGATCAGATAATTGGCGGCGTAGGCGAAGAAGGCATGCCCCTTGTGCGCGCCCGTCCACTGGGCCGCCGGATCAGATCGGGAAATGAACTTCGGGGTGACGGGCGAGGCCGCGCCGAACGCCGCGTCATCGAGCGTGGCGAGGTACTCCTGCGCGGCGCGAACCGCGTTCGCCTTGACCTCCTCAAGCTTCCAGTCCTTGCTTGCAACCGAGCGCTGCTTGTTGGCGTCCGCGGCGATGAGGCTGGCGTCGACCGCAAATCCATCGGCGCCCACCAGCCCCTCCGCCATGCAGCGTTGAACGACGCTCCCGAACATATGACGCAGCAGATCGCTCTGGCGAAAGCGGCCATGGCGGTTTTTCGAGAACGTCGAGTGGAACCAGAGCCTCT